>ERZ795053.167-NODE-167-length-81878-cov-9.903303_pt1 | contig 81878 bp, 69 predicted proteins | sample MGYA00375137_ERZ795053 | MGnify/ENA primary metagenome ERZ795053 (study PRJEB30182, sample SAMN05720284) | activated sludge metagenome | isolation source: Anaerobic digester | place: Hong Kong | collected 2014-12-17 ...
TAAATATCATAATTACCCTGATATCGATTTGATGTATAAAAAAGATATCGACCATTTGTTGCAATAGACCCATCAACCTCTATGGCGTTTTCAATAGTAACCGGAACGATCCGTCCTTCTCCGGTTTCGTTGAAAGCCTGCTCCAGCATTTCAGGGTAGCTCAAGCTGATAGACAACTCGTCATCACAAGAAAACCCTGCAAAAAATAGTATAGAAAGAAGTACTGCTATAATAATATTTTTCAATTTCATCATCTTTTCTTAAACCAACTTCCAGAATTATTTTGAATCCAATCACCAGCCAAAGCTGCATCACGCTGCTCTTCCGCGAATTTCTCACCAAAAATTTGAACATCATAAGGAGTAGGGCTGGGTTTGCCTCCCAAAACAAGGGTTCTTCTAAAAATAGTCGTTCTGGCTTTATTTTCATCTTCGATTATTGTCATTATAATTCTTTTTACATCGGAATCTTCTTCAATAGTTCGGCTGTGGCGATATTCAAGTAATCCGTTTTTTGCTTCTCCAATTACGCCCTCATTTTTATAATCTCTTATTACATCAGCATGGTATTCCCTAATTTTCATTGCCTTAAAGAGCTCAGCGTCACCTACGGCCGTACTCCTCTTGCTCCTCTCTTTTTGTACATGAGTAGGAACAGATGATATAGCCCAAGCGTCTTTTTCAATTTCTTTATAATCACCAACAACCTGACTTTCTATTACGGTTTTCTCACCTGTGATATACATCTTTGGTGGTACAATAGTACTGCATGACAATATAAAAAGAACTATTATTAAATATCCGGATCTCATTTCTCTTCTCCTTCACTAAGGTTTCGCATAAACTCCTGTACAGGCATACGTACGAATTCAATATCATTAACCTTAATAAATGTTAGTTTTGTAATCAGCCTCTGTTCTGGTGGAACTTTTGCGTAAATATTGCCTTTATCTATGTAAAAATAAAACTTTTCAAGCGCCATAGCATTATCTACAACAAATTGCGTTGGCGAGCCCAACATTGACTTTCCTTTTTTTGTTGAAAGTGCCTTCATAAGATTATTCGCGAAATCCTCACCTATCTTATAAATTGTGACATATCCTGTTGTGGAAACACTTTCAAAAACATTTAATCCTTTACCCGAAAGCCTTGCTGTTAACGATAAATCTGACTCATGTGTTTTTTTATTGGGATCATCAAGTTTACCTATATCTATGTTTATTGCATCAAAAGCAAGATTATACTCCATGTTATTAATATCCATGTCTGCCAGATAAAAAAACGTATCTTTTAAATATACCGACCCATTAAGAACTGTAGCCTGTAATTTTTCGATATCAAAAGAGTTATTCTTAAACTGCATAATTGCATTAAAATCTTTCAAATACTCGTACTGAAATTTTCTAGATGGATGCTTGGCTCGTATACTCTTTATTGTAAAATTTTCTGTTTCTTTAAAATGACGGTTTGTAATAAGCTTTGACTTATCTACAGCTGTTTTAGATTCACCGGTAAAAGTTGATTTAAAACTATAAAGAAAAGGAAACTTCATGTTCATCTTTTCCAGATCAAACAGAACATCCTTTTGTGGGTTATTCACCGACAAATCTTCAATTATAATATTACCGTTTACCTTTCCGCTGTCTAAATCGCCTTTCATATGAGCATTTAAACCGATAAGTCCCTGAACCTTCCATTCGTCATACATTTTACGCATTTTTTTCTGATTAATTTTCAATGAAACTCTAATATCGGAATCAACAAAAGGAGATTTCTCTGATGCATTCGTATTAATATAACCATTAGTCGATAAATTTAATCCATAAGAGGCACTTGATAATCTAAATGAATCAATTCTTGCAACCTTGTTTTCCATATTAAACTGAGATGAAGTGTACATTGTTAAATCATTAACATCATAATCAGGTACTCTTAATCCGAGAGAAACAACTCCTTTATGAACAGTTTCTGATCCGACGTAATCAGCCTTCATGTTCATCGTAACTGCCTTGGTTAAAGGAATATCTTTCATTCCATCCCCAATAGAGGAGGGCAGGGTATTTATCAGAGGATCCTTTCTAAATACTAATTCATGGATGTTAACTCCGGCATTTGTACCTTTAGCAAGGTCGGCTGTTGCACTCATTTTTAAAGATAGAGCATTTAATCCGCTTCTATTATCCTTTAGTTGAAAATCAAAATCACTTAAGTCAAATAGGGAAAAATTATTTTTTGCTGACGCATTAAGATCCAGTGTAATAGTGTTTGAACCAGATCGGAATCTCTCAAGTTTATAATTAAAACGTGAAATTTGCAAATTGCTTTTCGCCAAAACATTATTATTCTTATATTGTACATCATAACCAAATACAAACGATGGCATATCAAGAGTAAACCCCGGAACCATTGCTATAATAGATTCCATAGTGATATCACCTTGAGCTTTTACATCCTCCGGGGTTCCTTTCACAAGCATAGGTTTTAACGAGACTGTCCCACCAAATTTTACTGTTTCATCTCTAATAATCGACACGTAATAGGGGTATAATTTACCTAAATCTATATTGCTCTCTGCCATTACAATATTAAACTCTGGAGCAGAAACCAAATTAGTAACTTCACCTTTGAAATCAATCCATCGATCTCCGGCAAAAGTTACACCTAAACGGTTAAGCATTAATATATCTTTAACTGCATCATATGACAGATTGTATTCAGCCAGCATGTTTAGTGGTTTTATACTTGCTCCATTAAAACGAACCGGACGCCCCAAAGTTCCAGCTTTAAAATCACTGTAAAATTGTGTATCCTTTTTCTCTCCCTTATCCAAAATCAGATTAAATGTAAATAGAAGAGGGGGCTGTACTTCAACAACATCTGTTTTTAGTTTTATACGTAAATTCTGATCCGGATTAATATGTATAATCAATTTATCTATTAACTCAACCGCTTTAGGACCAATAGGTAAAGTTTTAAAATCTGGAATATCGATATTTGTATTTATATCAAATTCAGTCAATTCAGCTGATATTTCCGAACCGCTTATTTTTACATACAGGTCATCCATAATAAAATTAAATAAAATACTAACAGCAATAGGCAGCTTGATTTCCTGAGGCATCGGTTCATCTGTTGGTTTCGGTTCAACCGATTCAACTTTTTTCTCTTCTTCTGAGCTTTCTTGTTTTGGCAACATCAGTGTTTCAATATTCCAAACACCATTCTTTTCTGTCAAAAAAATTGATGGTTTGTAAATACCAACTTCCGGAACAAGCACGTCTCCAATAAAAAGTGAAAAAAAGCTATAATCCAATACAACTTTTTCACAAGAAAAAACCGGTTCAGAGTTAAAATCTTCACCCGACAACACTGCAATGTTTTCAATAACAAATCCACGATATGGATCAAAATTCTTAACCTTCAAATCTAAGGTTCCACTTGAAACAGTGTTAAAGGAACTTTTGGCAAGATCTTCCACAAAAGAGGGCGTTAGCAAAGCTTTCATAATTATCAAAACTGCTAATACTAATGAGAAAAGAGCAACAGGAATCCATAAAAAAATAATTTTTGCACCAAGGATACCAAAGCGCGGCCAGAAACCATTTCGCTTTTTAATTTTTTCTTCAGTCTTTTCAGTATTATCGGACAAATTTTCCTTAGTTTTGTGCTCCGTTAGAGTCTCTTCCTTTGGCGGTTCAATTTTTTCTTTTGTTTCAGGATTATACAGATAATCAACAACTCTAGACTCAATATCCGGATTATCTTTTTTTTTGATACGTCCGGTTTTTTTTACAGACTTAACCGAGCTCTTATTAACTGTTTTTTTCGCTGATTTTTTAACTGCTTTTGTTCCAGCTTTTGTTTTTTCTGACATATTATTATCCGGTATTATTAATATTGCATTTTTACTCTTTGCAATATAATAAGTTTGATTTAGATTACTCTGAGGTACTATAACAGAAGCCAACACTAACTAGTAACAGAAAAAGAATATATAATCAAGAATTAATCAACTAAAAAAGCATTACCTTTATAATTATACGGATTTTCTAGTTCTGCATTTTAGATTTAGTTTCAATACATTAACATATCTATCAAAAGAGTCTACGGTTGAACAGTACACGCGCCAACCCCTTTTAGTGTAAAATTTAGTTAAATAATCTTTATTATCATATTCGGTAAAAAGGAATAGTTCCGGAAAACCTTTTTTTTTTATATAATTAGCGGCATAATCAAGAAGAATTGAACCTATTCCGGAACAACGATTTTTTTTATCTACATATAAGGCTGACAACCAGGGACCTTTTTCTTTCATTGTCAAAAGATCCCTTTTTTTTACAGTCACCATTCCTACAGGTACAGATTTTAGAACGTATACAAAGCATTTCGGAAAAAGTAAGGAAGAAGAACGTAATGAATAGTCATGTTTAACAACCTTATAAGAATAACCGTTTTTTTTGTGCCATTCTTCATACGCCCATACAGACAATATTTCAATCCACTCTGGATTATTTGCTAATTCATAAACACCATTCACTAAACTTTCCTTGGAAGAGATAAATTGTATCTCAATGATAAAACTCTGAAAAGAATAATTATTAGTATCACTGAAGGATATGTAAAGGCATTTGATAAACCTATTCCCCTAAAAACAAAGAAAATCACTCCTCCCGCAATACAAGCAGTAGCATAAATTTCCTGTTGAAGAACCAAAGGAATTTCATTACACAAAATGTCCCTGAGCATGCCTCCAACAATTGCACTCATTACACCCATCATAATCGAAAAAACCGGATCAAGATTATAACCCAGGCCTATCTCGATACCAATTAATGTAAAAACAGCTATTCCAACTGCATCAGCTAATTTTAATATATTTTTGACTTTTAGCACTATTTTTGGTAAAAAAAATACCAGTACCGTAGCCAAGAGAATGGAATAAAAATAGTTAATATCATGAATCCAAAAAACCGGAGACCTGCCCAAAAGCAGATCTCTCAATGTACCCCCACCCACAGCTGTAATAAAACCGATAATAAAAAATCCAAATATATCCATTTTTTTCCTTTCAGCAAGAATACAGCCGGATATAGCAAAAACAAAAGATCCAAACAAATCAAGACAATAAATTATACTCATTTACCTTTTATATACCCCAGATCAAGTAATGTAGAGTATAATCTTCTAGATATTGTGTCAAAAAACTCCTTGTCGATAAGATCTCTGTCAAAATCACCGTCATTAATAAACTCTTTTTGGTGATCCATATAAATTATTTCGTTATCCCTATTTACAATAACAACAAGCGTATCATACCGAATCACTTTCATATTTTTTGAAAATGATCCACCAATCTCATATATCAGTAAAGCTTCGGCACCGTTCTCTCGCAATGTTTCTTGAATTTTTCCTCTATTCTCAGCGATAAAGAGCTTTAATAAACCCAGGGACTTATATTTCAAAAAATTTTTCCCAGCGTTTTCTTGATAAAACCTTACATTTCCATTTTTGTACTTACTAAATGTTTCATTTTCTTCCAAAAATACTACAGAATCACCAGAATCTTGACCCACAAACCATAGTTGAAGATTATCGGTAAAATTATTATACTTTAAAACCGTCTCTTCAGATATTCTGACAGCCACTGCCAATTTTCCGGTATCACTGCTTACTTCTGCTTTATTAATTACTTTGTTAATACCATGTGTTGAACAAGCAGATAAAAGCAAAAGCAACAGTATAATATTTCTTATTTTCATAATACCTCTTCTTTCTCATGATTATTATTTCGTTATTTTCATATACCTGTTTTAATTGGCAACTAAAATAGCATTTATCTATTGCTCTGCAATTTATTTTAAAACTTTGTTCTCTATACTACAAGCAATATCTTGTTTCTTGACCTCCATCATCAAAAAAGACTCTCTCTATAATAACTATTACTTTACAAATAACAGCATACAAAACATAATAGCGAAAGAAATGCGCCTCCAAAAACCTCTTATATTATGTCAAACCGACACTTCGCCCATCATCCCTGGGTTTTTGGGCAGGCAACTTTAAAGTAGTTATAACTTAAGCTGAATTATAAATTTATGTTTACTAACAGGAATAACCATGCAATTTGCCGATTTTAATCTTGACCCCGACTTACTTAAAAGTATTGAAGAATTAAAATTTGAAAAATGTACTGAAGTACAAGAACTAACCTTTAAAAATACTTTTAATAATCACGATGTAATTATTCAATCAAAAACCGGTACAGGAAAGACTGCCGCTTTTCTAATAAGTATCTTCCAACACTTTCAAACTGAACGTGAAAACGAAACTTCATTCGCACTTATAGTTGTTCCTACCAGAGAATTGGCAATACAGATTGAAAAAGAAGCTCACGCAATTTCTACCCATATGTCATACAAAATCGCCGCTTTTTATGGGGGAGTAGGGTACCATAATCAGGAAAAAGCACTAAAAAACGGTGTTGATGTAATGATCGCTACACCTGGAAGATTAATAGATTTTATGAAATCTAAAAAAATCTCTCTGGATAATGTTTGTTATTTCATAGTTGATGAAGCTGACAGAATGTTTGATCTTGGATTTTCACAAGATTTACGTTTTATCACCTCCAGGCTTCCAAAACCTGATAAACGCCGCACCATTTTTCTAAGTGCAACAATAAATTCTAATGTCAGAATTTTTGCAGATTCTTTTATAGAAGATGCTATTGAAATTAATCTTTCGGCCGACACATTAATGGTCGAAAATGTGGAACACTATCTGGTTCACGTATCAACACATGAAAAATTCAACCTGCTTCTTGGTTTACTAAAACAAAAAAAACCTTCTAACGCCTTTATTTTTACAAACACAAAACAAGCTGCTGTTAATGTAGCAGAAAAATTAAGAATTAATGGTTTTAATGCTGATTATATTATTGGTGATCTGCCTCAAGCAAAAAGGACTCAAATAATTAACCGTATAAAAAACAACGATTTTCAATTTCTTGTAGCCACCGATGTTGCCGCCAGAGGAATCCACGTTGATAACCTTGATATGGTCATCAATTATGATTTACCGGAAGATCCTGAAAATTATGTTCACAGGGTAGGGCGTACGGCCAGAGCCGGACAAACTGGTGTAGCTTTTTCATTTGTATGCGAAAAATTTGTTTACGGTCTAGAGCCTCTTGAAAAATTTTTAGATGTTAAAATTCCAATATACTGGCCTGAAGAAGAGTACTTTGTTGATGATTCAAATATGGATTATCGATCGATTACAAAACCAGATCGAAAAGGAAGGGGAGGATCTCAATCCAGATCTCGCACATCTTCCAAATATGGTAAAAAACCATACGCAAAAACCAAAAGTCAGGCATCATATAAAACTATCAAGAAAGCTACTCCTGCTGTCAAAGTCGCTTTGAAAACTAAAAAAGGTTCCACTATAATCAAAAAAGATTCATCTAAAGGTAAACTTGCCACCAAAAAAACTGCAACGCCAAAACGAAAACAGAAGTTAGAAAAACGGCTAAAGATTTATCAGGAAAAATATGGAGAAAACTTCACAGTTACGTCATTAAATACAGCAAAGAAAACTAATAGATCCAATGTTTTTTCCAAGGTTATATCAGGAATTTCTTCAATTTTTTCAAAGAATAAATCAAAACCCGAATAAAGAGCTTCTCTTATTGAAGGGGATTGTTGTCCTTAATTTTTAAAATTACAGTTGTACCCTTATTTATTGCAGATCTGATATCTATAGTGCCCGAAATATTTCGGGCACGTCTTTTCATATGAGTAAGCCCCAATCCAAAAGCTCTTTTCTGAATATCAAAACCTCTTCCCTTATCATTGACTTCAAATTGAACAAATAAACCTTCTTTTTTTATATTTACATTGACTTCTTTTGAACCAGCATGTTTAATACTATTTGTAATTGCCTCATCCAAAATATAATAGATGTTTTCCAGCTTACGCTCATCATTAATTTCTATATTTTCATCTATTTCAATTAAACACTTAACATCGTACCGACTTTCCACTATTTCGGCCAATTCATTTACCAGCATCATTAAATTTATATTTTCCTCTTTGATGGGAGACAAGCCTTTTGATAATTTTCGAGCCGTTGCTATAGCAGAATTTATCCCTTCTTCAATCTTTTTTGCTTTACTGTAATCTTCTATTTTTTGTTTTAATAAAGCTTTATATAATATATTTGCATTAATCGATACACCTAATAATTCATGGGTTAAACCATCATGTAGTTCCATTGCAATTTTTCTTCTTTCGTTTTCAGCAATATCATTCATTTTTAATTCATTGTTTATCATTTCACTAATATCTCGCAAAACCACAACAACACCCTTTGCTAGCTCATCCTGGTTTTCAAAATATGGAAACATGGAAATTTCCATAAACCTGCCTTCATCGGGATAAATAATCCAACGTTCTCCTCTCCAAAATTTTCCGTTTTTTGTACAATTAACCAGCGCGTTTTGAATAATTTCTCTATTTAAATCCGGGCTTAAAAGGTCAACAACAGACATATTATAAAAATAATCGTGATTTTTTTTAAATTCTAAACAAGTTTGTCGGTTAACCATTTTTATTTTATGAAGATTATCAAGATATATAACCTGCTCATATGTAGAATTTAAAATATGTGTATTTCTTTTCAGATTTTTTTCAGCATCTATTTTTGCTGTAATATCAATTACTGCTGCTTGTAAAGCTCTTCCTCCTTTATAGACGATAGCATTACAATAGACTTCAAACCAGATTGTTTTTCTTTTTTTATCCTTAATAGGGAACTGCAAATTGAAGGAGTCAATTTCTGAATTTTTGAATTTACTATAAATTTTTATAAGCTCTTTTTTATTATTTTTTGGCACGACCCGTTCTATTAGATCATCTATTGAAAACTTACTATAAGAATCTTCATCATAACCAGTTTTTTCCAATATGTTTTTGTTAGAAAAAACTATTTTGTTATCCTTTATTATCATTAAACCAATAATTGTATTATTAACAATTGAAGAATAGGCTTCCTGAATCTCTATATTTGACGATACATCTTCCCGTAAAATACCAATTTCCTCTATAGAAGAATTAATACCTTCAATAGGATAGTAAATATCCTTAAAAGTAAATTCATGATTTTCACAAACAACATTTTTATATTCTATATAACGCTTCCCGTTGTTAATCACTTTATGAATGTTCTTTTTAATTTCTAATGAAGCATGTCGATCTATAATTTCTTTTATTAATGTTTTAAACTCAATTGTAGGGTTATTTACTATTCTTTCTGATCCCAAAAAATTCTTAACACGACAATTTCTGTCCACAACAATCATAATTGATTCTGAATAATCAACGATAGTTCTTAAATATAACTCACTTCTATTTAAGGTTTCATTTTTCTTTTTAATTTCTTCATCTTCATCACCAATAATAATTATAAATTTTTTATTTTTAACGATTGTCGAATATTTTTGAAATCTCCAATAACCATTTTTACCTTTATGGAGTATCGATTGGATAAATGATATTTTTTGATTTTTTTCTAATAATTTTGATTCGTAATGGGGTTCATTCGGTTGTAAATAAAAGTAGAGAACATCTTCAAAACGTTTTCCTATAAAATCTTCTTTTTTTTTATTCCAGATTAAAAGAGCGTAATCATTAATGAAAACAACCTTTCTATTATGATCTTTTACCAATACAATACCAGGATAATTCAGTAAAAAAGGATTATTATCAAAATATTTATTTACCGAACTATTCGGCATCTTTATTCCTCATCATTTACAATATTTTCCAGCTCTGAAAGATTTACACATCGATAACCAACATTACGTACTGTTTCGATTAATGAATTAAAATCATTACCCAACTTTGATCTTAAACGCCGGATATGAACATCTACTGTTCTCGTACCACCTATATATTCTACACCCCAGATTTTACTCAGCAAATCCTTTCGTGAAAAAACCTGTCCACTGTTCTGTAAAAAATATCGTAAAAGTTCAAACTCTTTATAAGTAAAATCAGTTTTTTCACCTTTATAATAAACGGTATATTCTTTAAGGTTAATTTCAATTGATTTAATTTTAATTATATCTTCCGATTCTTCTTTAAGGTTTTTTCCTAATACTTTTTCAAGTCGCAAAGCTAATTCGCCTTTTCTCAGTGGAAAAAATACAAAATCGTCAAAAAACCATTCATGATTGAGTTTCTCTTTTTGTGATGATTTAATAATTATAATTACAGGTATTGAATGAAGCTTTTTTCTTATTCGCGACAAATTAAACTGAAAAGACTCATCTTCAAGAAAAGAATTAAAATCTATAAGTAGTATATCTATATCTTCTACTTTAATAATATTAATTGATTTGAATCTGAATAAAACAGTTTCAGGCAATTCTCGTTGTACATTTTCAAATATTTCCGCATCATTAGTTAACAAACCAATTCTTAATTTCACTTCTTAACTCCTTATAAAGAGTTTAGACAATCTTTACTGTTATATTATTTTTTAATTATTTTTTTTATTATTTTTCAGAATTTCTTCAAATAAAATCATATATTTTGCTGCTATTTTATCGGAATAAAAATTTTCTATATCCTTTATATTATTTTTTGAACATATTTTAAATAATTTTTTATCTTTAATTAACCTTTCAACGGCCTCAACGCCACTTTCAATATCTCCAACATTAAACAATAGTCCGTTTTTTTCATGTTTAACAAAATCTACCTGCCCGCCATGATTTGTGCAGGCAATTGGCAGCCCTAAAAACATTGCTTCCATAAAAATTATTCCGAATCCTTCATGAAGAGATGTCATTAACATCATGTCGGAACAGTTAATATAACTGAATTTTTCATCATTACTTAAATATCCCAATATTTTTACTTTTTCGGTTACTTCGCAATCAACTATAGTTTTTTCAAGATATTCTCTTTCCGGTCCATCGCCAATAATTAAGAGTTTTATAGGTAACTTACTTAACTTTGAAATTATTTTAATAGAGTCATCAAAGGCTTTTCTTTTTACCAACCTGCCTATAGAAACAATAATGAAATCTTTGTCTTCAATATTTAGTTCTGACCTTTTTACCTTTTCAAATTGGGGTTTTGTAAATGCAAGTGGGATAATTGTAAGAGGTCTATTTGGCATATAGTATTTTTCACAATTTGTTTTTGTATTTGATGACTGTGCTACGATATAATCACAATGATTTAAAACAAACTTTACAACTCTTCTAAAAATAGGACTTCTGTGAGGAGATAGCTTTTTTGAAGGATCATAAATATCTCCACCATGAATTGATAATACATTTTTCAAATTAAATATTTTTGATAAAATCCAACCTAATGGCCCAGATGGAAGAGCAAATTGCGTATTAATTATTGAATATTTTCTCTTTCTGCACAAACCATAGCCTTTAAAAAAACCGGTTATTAAATAGCTAAGCATTGAAACCAGTCCTGCAGAATCTCTTGATTTTCTAAGGAAAATTGGACAACGATAAATATTGACTCCTTCACTTACTTCAAAGGATGGTAATCCTTTAAAAGATGAAGTTAAAACATCAACTTGAGCAGTTTTTGCCCACTCTTTTGCTAATTCGTAAGTGGCTACACCTCCGCCCCCGCCAAGAGGAGGATATTCATAATTTACGATAAGAATTTTCTCTATTGTTCTCATTATTTTGCCATTCTATACATTTTAAAATCTGTGATTATTCCTGCTAAACTCTCGGGATCCTCTAATAATTGGTTAATCAACCATTTACAGGAATAATTCTAAAACACCCCCTGTTTTTAACAATTATTTATTGCTAAAATTAGATATTTATTGCAACTTCCTTGTTATTGAGTAAAATAAACATTAGAGAACTTCAAAAAATTACCTTTTTCAAAACGACTATGCTGTTTAAAGAATAATAAGGACAATTTTTCTCGTTGTCACTCGAAAAACCGCTAATAAGTATCGCTTTGAAACCAGAGATATTTATGGCTTTATAAAAGGGATTTTTCGGAAGTTCCTTTGCTGGTCATCCAGCACCATTTTAAAAGAAAAGAGTGCTGGGCTGCCGCACATGCAACCTCTGCTGGTCGCAAGATGACTCTTGCTGCTCGCAGATGCAACCTCTGCTGGTCGCAAGATGACTCTTGCTGCTCGCAGATGCAACCTTGTTAAAAAGTTAATTTTTAGAGGTTGCCTCTAATTTAGTAGTTTCATTCGCACACTCTATATAACATTTTTAAATCAATTATAGGATTATCATGTTTAAAAAATCTCTTATCCTTTATTTATTAATTTTTCTTAACAACAATTTGCATGCAATTTCTCGTCTAGACGATATCGATAAAGATCCAATCGGAGCCTATCAGGGTCAAATTCTTTTAGGTGCATTTTTTTCGATTGGTATCCCTTTTGGTTCGGCTATCGATAGCGAAAAAGAATTTATTGATAAAACAACCTATACTTTTGAAGAGCAACAAATTACAAAAACTGTTGTAATTAACCATCTTAATTATTCAGTTTATATTTTCGGAGAATATATATTTTATGACCATATAGGTTTAAGATTAAATATTGGTCACAACAACGTTCTTCAAAGAACAAATTTTGGAAAAAACTACAAAAATTATAGCAATTCCCTATATAATGATATTTCTATTTTAGCTGGTCCATCTTTTCATCTGACAGTACGAAGAAAATGGGATGTTATTTTAATACCTCAAATTGGTTACTCTTTTGCTTCATATACTCCAGCACCTTCCGCAAATGATCTTTTTGACTCATTTGAACAAAATACCACTTTTACCGATTCTTCCATTGTCTGGGGTTCTCAGGTCGAAGGAGTTTACTATTTTTCAAACGGATTTTTCCTGACAACAGGTCTTGCATTTACATATCAATCGTTATCACTAAAATCTTTTAGCCGGACACAACCACCTCCTTCGAAAGAATTTAATGACAATTCATCAGAAGTAAATTTATCACTTTTTAAAATTTATGTGTCCGTTGGATATTCAATATATCATTAATAGAGTTATGAAATGAAAAAAATCTTTATTCTAACAATACTTCTTTATACATCCGTTATCTTTCCATCCGACGCTTATTATCCTGAAAAATTCGAAGAAGCCGAAATGAGGCTTTTGCAAAAATTAATGAGAGACATGCAAATCGAATACAAGGAAAAACATGCCCTAAAAAAAATTTATCGCCGAAACGATATTCTTTTTTGTGAAGGCGAAGATCCTGCGGCTCTTGAGAACAATTCTGGTGCCGTTCTTATGCTAAGAGGAGAATATAAAGAAGCAGCTCAAATATTTGAAAATGCCTTAAAGCATGCTCCACTTTTTTTCCCATATTATTATAATCTGGGCAAATGTTATTCTCACATGCTTGATTATACAAAGGCGTTTATATATCTAAATAAGGCACGCTACATGGTTCCGGAATATTTTTTAACATATCTCGAAACAGGACGTACATATGAGTCAATGAACAAGATTTCTGAAGCTATCGAGTTTTACCGTACTGCTGCTAATATTTTCCCAAAACACCTTGAAACTTATATTGCACTTGGAAACGCATATTTAAAGCAAAACCGGGAGAAAAGGGCTATTCATTATTACGAATATACACTATCAAAAAACCCTTATTATGCAAATGGACTAATAGGAAAAGCCAAAATTCAGTTTTCAAGAAAGGAATACTATAAAGCTTATATGACATTGCGCATTATTGATATTTCTGATGAGGATTACGACAAGGCATACCATTATCTTTACGCTGAATGCTGTTATAAACTTCAAATTTATAATACAGCATACGAACAATACAATAAACTTTTAGAATTTAAACACGACAGGTTTTTTATTAGAACATCAATAAAATTGATTGAGCACAAGATGGAGCTATCTCGCAGACTTTCAGAAAGCAAAAAACTTGAAGAAAGTGAATAGGCTTTAGTCTCCGACTATTGTTACTCTTACTCTTCGAGTCCGTGGATTATTATCATGGTCAATAACAATTATTTGCTGCCATGTTCCTAATAAAACACGGCCTTCAGAGACAGGGGCGGTTGTCTCACAACCAAAAAGAGTGGCTCTCATATGTGAAAATCCATTATCATCGCCCCAAGTTTCGGAGTGATGACTTCTTATAGAAGATGGTATCAGTTTTTCAAGAATATCCTGAACATCTTGTACCAGTGCTGGTTCATATTCAACAACAGTTATCGTGCAAGTGGATCCAATTGCAAAAACATTTACCAAACCGTTATCTATTTTGGAACGTCTAACAATCGAAGATATTTGATCAGTAATGTTTTGAATATCTGAAAATCCTCTTGTTGTTAAATTTATCTCTTCACTGTAAACCATAGATAATCTTAATTCCTATATATTTTCAAACATGTCAGAGAGCTTCAGCACCACTTTTTTTTTAAGTGGTGCTGAATGGACTGAATTATACATATTATTAATAACTGGCCATTGCAGTCTCTAAAGAATCATAGATATCAAGAAACTGATTAATACCAGTTATTTGCAATACATTCATAACATCTGGTTTAACTGAAATTAATGTTAATCTACCACCTTTTTCTTCAATGTTACGTTTAATATTTACAAGCAATCCTATAGCAGTAGAATCAATGTAAGTAATTTTCTCAAAATTAATTATTATCTTAACCTTTCCATTTGCTATCTGCTCTTCAAAAAAAGAAGTATAATCAGCTAAATCGAAAATCCGAAGCTCGCCCATAAGTGTTATTATACTTACATCGTTTTTTGTAGTTAAATCGTATTGAAAAGGCATAATTCCTCTTTAAGCTATTTCTAATTTTTTGATTCTACTCGTCTAAATTGATTTGCCCATGCTGTAAATGAATTCTGGTTACGTGTTTGTAAATAGAGCTTACCGTTTCCCGAAAAGCGGCATACCAAACCCTCTCCTGAAAAGAAAAGAGATTTAAGACCACCTACTTTTTCTATTGAATACGATAGTGTTGGTTCAAAAGCCACAATATGACCCGTATCAACTATATAATCACCATTTACATTAACTTCGTGTATTGCGCCAAAACTTGAAAAAAACAGATCACCAGTTCCTTGAGCTTTCAAGAAGAAAAGACCTTCTCCTCCAAAAAAGCCCTTAAAACCTCCCCATTTACTATCCAGCTCCAGTTCAGGGCTTCCACATACATACGCACCTGTAGACATTATTAGCTCATTACCTGTTAAAGATATATGCTCAAGATCACCGGTTGTTTCTGATGTAAAGTATACCTCTCCCGGACCACCTTTTGCAGTAAAAGTACTCTGAAAAAAAGATTCACCCGATAAGAGAGCTCTTTTTGCTGAAGCAAAAAGCCCTCCCTTTGCAGAAGATTTCAATTCAATATTTGAAGACATCGAGACCATTGCTCCGCTCTCGGCGACTATAGATTCTTCAGCATCCAGGTTTATCTTAACACAAGGAAAATCGGGTTTCCCAATTATTTCGTATTTCATATAATTTCTCCCATATACAAGATGTAAATCCGTTTTTTACTGTTTTTTAGGCGGCAACATCTTTTTTAACCAACCACCTAGTGACGTTACATTACGGCTTTGCATCCATATTTTTCCTTTTCCAGTAAATTCCATAATCAGACCTTCACCAGAAAAAAAGAATGATTTCCATCCGCCGAATTTTTTTATCTTATACTCAAGTCCTTCCTCAAAAGCAACGATATGACCTGTATCAACAATCATTGAACCATTAATTTCACGCTCTTCTATTCCACCATAACTTGACAGAAGAAGATCTCCGTCTCCACTAATTTTTAAAAAGAAAAGAGATTCGCCTGAAAGGAATCCTTTCATTCCCTGAAATTTTGTATCGAAATCAAGATTTGTTGAACCTGCAAGAAACGAAGATGACTGAACAAAAACAGTTCCATTGATAGCCATTTTGGTTATATCGCCGGGCAAGGTAGGAGCAAGAGTAACATCGCCTTTGCCAGCTTGTACAGAGAAAGTATTCATCCAAAAGGACTCTCCACCTAAAACGGCGGCTTTAAGACTCTTTAGCAAACCCTGTTTTTTTACAGCCTTATGTGTCTCTATTTTAACATTAGAAGACATGCTAACCATAGCTCCGCCTTCTGCCTTAATTTCTTCTCCAGGCTCAAGAGAAACTAAAGCCAAAGCATATGATGGATTGTATTTAATATCAATTTGCATTTTTCCTCCTATCTCGGCAACAACCGGCTTATCCAGGATATAAACCCATCAGGCACACGGCTTTGAATCCACAGTTTTCCATTGCCCGAAAACTCAAAAACAAATCCTTCTCCCGATGTTACAGTTGACAAAAGCCCTTTTGAGGCCTTTTTTAATTTATATGTCAAATTCTCTTCAAAAGCTACAAGATGTCCGGTATCTACAATGTAGGAACCATCAACCTCAATAGGGACAATTGCACCATAAGAGGTATAAAAAAGATCACCTGTGCCATTGGCTTTAAGTAAAAAAGCCCCTTCCTTACCAATAAGACTTTTGATGCCTCCAAAGATTGGTTTTATGTTAACCCCAGGAGAAGACGCCAAAAAAGCACCGCCTTGAAGAATCAAAGTAGACTCATTCATCTTGATATGAGCTACATCTCCCGCCAAATCCGTAGCCAACCCCAAAACAGCATTGTTTGAAGAAGCAGTGTATTCATTAATAAACAGAGATTCTCCACCCAAAAATTTGTTTCCGATTGCAGACAGAAAACCACTTCCAAACTTGGTTTCCACCTTAAAATCCGGACTCATGTAAACCATTGCCCCTGCTTCAGTCCTTATTTGCTCGCCCTGATTCATTGTAAGCTCAACAAGCGAATAAGAAGGCTGATGCTTCAATTTGAAATCCATGTTTCCCTCCTAAAAAGAAGAACTTTTGCATTATTACCGATTATTCACAACTCAGATAGGCAGACAAAGACAGATTTATAAATCCATTATTTGTTTTAAGAGACATTCGTTAGCGTGCTTAACCAGAGATAATTTTGATTATTACTTTTGTAAAAATAATTAATTATTCATTATAAAAAACTTTTTTAAATTTCAGGGAATTTTGAAAAATTACCATCTAGATGAAAAGTTAATTTTTAGAGACGACAATAATATAATTACTATCAATTAATAAAAAGTCAAGATTAATTTGAATCTGGGAATATGCTGAAATATGAAAGAGCCCTGTAGTTATAGAAAATAATCGTTTACAGGGCGTTACAAAAAGGGGTTAAAAATTAAAGACTATTTATAAAATAATATTTTTAAGTTAATTATCTTTTCAATTGTTCTAAAACCTGGATCCACGAAAAATAAAGGTAACGGGTCCCGCAACAATTTCATCCCAATCATGTAACTCTTTAGGACGTAATAGCTTTGTCCCGTTCAGATAGGTTCCACTATCAGATACCATATCAAAAAGAAAATAATTTCCATCGATTTTTTTAACACAAGAATGTTTCTTTGAAACGCCCTGACTGCGAATAATAATCTGACATTCATCACCGCTGCCTATTACAACCTCATCTCGGCTTAACACAAATTTCTTGTTTTCTCTTCCATCTTGTAGCAAAAGCCATGCATTTGCATAATATTCCTGTTTAACTGGTTTTATAGTTTCACGGTCTTCATTGGCGTATCCAACAGGATAAAGATCATTTTCTTTTAATACGTCAGTTGATTTTTGATATACAGGATTTTGTGTGTCATAACTGTTATAGAATGATCTTTTATTGTTTGAATTTTTTCTTTGCTTATAATTATTACGACTTCTTTTTATTAAAAAGAAAAGTAGCAAAAAGAAAACAACTATAAACAAACCTACAATGGCAACCAGTAAAATCTGTTTAAAATGGGGAAAGTCAATTTTTATTAGTTCTTTATTTACCGAAAACTTTTGTATGTCCCTATCCCTAATTTCTCCATGCTTTAATCTTACCTCAGCCAAATGAGTTTTTCCATCTTGCTTAATCATAGAGTGATAACGAATAAGATACTGACTTTTAATATTTCGAATTATTTTCTGATATGCTGCGGGAACATTTTTTATAGAATCAACTTCCAGGCATTGACCTCCTGTCAATTTTGAAAGGCGTCTCAATTTTTTAATGTTTTCAGCTTTAGCGAAAGATACTATAAAAAGAGGAATTCCATTAGCATTTGCAAATGAAGTAATATCTTCAGAAGTAATACTGCTACCTTCGTTTTTACCGTCGGTAAAAATAACAACGGCTTTACGGTTTCCTTCAACTCGACTTATTAAATCAATTGAATCATAAATTGCATCATACAATACGGTATTTGTACCAGATTGCTCAATTTTTTGTATCTCTTCTACTAATGAGGCTTTGTTGTCTGTGAAATTCTTTAAAAGAACAACTTTATCATTAAATCGGAAAACCGCTATTCGTTCCAGTACCCCTGATGCAATTACTATGTCGATAGCAGATTTTTTTATTTTTTCAAAATAATCTTTAGGTATACTTTTACTTGAGTCAATAGAAAATACGAGATACAAAAGTTCTTTATCTTTCTCCAGGTTTTTTACCTGAACATAATTTACCCTGTAACCATCCTCATAAACTAGGAAATTTTCTTCGTCAAGCCCTGTTATCCAGTTTTTATCCTTATCCTGTACGCTCACTCTTAATTGAATATAAGGATAATCCGATGCCGCATCAGTACTATTAATCTGAATGAACGGCCCAGCCCATAACGAAACCGTAAAACTAAATAAGATTGAAAAAAGAGCTATTTTCTTTATCATCATTCCAGGTTTCCCACAATCCTGCAGAATATCTACTACAAAAGATTATCATCTTTAAATTATAAACAAATCTATTTAATTATCGGAAAAAAGAACTGTTTTCAACCAATATTTTTGAAAAGGGGACTTCGAAAAATTACCATTTCTATAACGGCTATGCCGTTTAAAATGATTAATCCAAAATTAATTCTATGGATTTGGAGTCAGGAATATTTCGATCTGATCATTTTCGGAATTAACCGTAATACTAATAGTAGTAGGTTCATAATCTTCGGCTGTTACTGATAATTCATAGCTTCCAGTATCTGCAAATAATGCAAATCCGCCATGTTCATTACTGCTAAGCGCGAATAGGGTGTAGGGTACAGGGTCACGGTATGATCTGCTAATTCTATTAAGAGACACTTTACCAACAACAGGTTTTAAGCTTACAGCATCATAAAGAACGCCTTTAAGCAAATTTTCGTCTGTTTCTATCAAATTCAGAATTGCATCTTTTTGATATCCCCATATTTTTTCAAGCAGGTTATTGTCATCGGTTTCTTTTGAAAATGATACCTCTATGGTAAACGGCATGGATCCCCTTTCGGCAAATAACCAGTCACCCAGAGTCCCATAACAAGCATACCAATCATATCCTTCGATCGGATAAAATCTATTATCACCCTTACTATTAACAGTGTTACTGTATTTCTCGGCTAGATAGAAAACTGTCTCTGCATTAGGCAAATATTCGGTGCTAAATTGCTCGTAAGAATATTCTGAGGGATCTCCAGCTGATGATTCTGTACCTATATAATCCCATACAGTAGAGATACATGACTCACCAGAATGAAAAGATAGATTCATATAATAATTATTGTTTAGAGCATCATCGCGAATAATTGCTGTTTCGGCTTGATCAAATGGTGCTAATCCATGTCGGGGAAGATCCTGCCATGCAAAACCAAAATTACGGTTTAAATCGACACTGTTATCATTAGTTCTAATATTATTTGCCAATCCCCATGGATTAGCGACAGTTATAATGCTAATATTTCTATTTTTTAAAAGATTAACAATACGCTCGCTTTCTTTTTCAAGAACAAGGTAATCAATTAACTTGAGTATAACATACAATGATGTGGTTTCATTTCCGTGAATGGCTGAAACAATCAATATTTCGGGCTTAGGATTGCTCTTTGTTTCTGGGTCAAAAAAATCTATTTTTGATATATTGTAGGCACCATCTTCCGATTTTCCAAGAATCTTATATTCAATAAAATCATTTTCATCTGCCAAATTTTTCAGATACACTTCAATTTTGGGAGGTTGATTCAAAATTTCTGAAAAATTAAACTGGCTTTCGGTTTTACTACCTGCGTTACTACACGAGAGGGTAATTATCATTAAAAAAAGAGACTTTCTACTTACCGATACAAAAACGCGTAAATATTGAATCAAGAATATCATCCGTGGAAATTTCACCGGTTATCTCCTTAAGAACATCCGTTAACTGTCTTATCTCAAATGCCGCAATCTCTTCCGGCTCTTCGTTTTCTAGTACGGTAATCAAAGAAAGACAATATTCAACTGCTTTTTCAAAAAGCTGTACAATTCGTATATCAGCTGTAAAAGATTTTTTGAAATTCCCAAAATTATTTGTTACAATTTTTTCTACACAATCTTCAACTTCTTTTAGCCCTTGGCCGGTAACTGCAGAAAACTCAATAATATCTGTATATTGATTCAAAAGAGTGCTGTCTTTCATACCTGTTTTTAAATCACTTTTATTCAAAAGAACTATAATATTTGCATGTTTCTGTAAATCATCTACTATATTTTTATCTTCGTCTGTTAATCCAGTTAACTGATCAAATACAGCTAAAATTATTGCGGCGTCTCCAAGCGCTTTTCTAGATCTTTCAATACCAATTTTTTCTATACTATCTTCTGAAACCCTAATACCTGCAGTATCAAAAAGATTAACATGAATTCCTTTGATCTGAACAGATTCTTTAATAATATCCCTGGTTGTGCCTGGAATATCCGAAACAATAGCGCGCTCAGCATTAATAAGATAATTTAGAATACTCGATTTTCCAACATTTGGCTTTCCAATAATTGCAACATCTATCCCATGAGAAATCTTTTCTCCTATGCTGCAACGCTTATGCAAAGATTCAATACTGCTTTTAATATTTTTTGCTTTCTTTATGGCGGTTTCGTAAGTAACAAACTCTATTTTTTCTTCTGAAAAATCAATAGCTGCTTCTATGTTCGACCGTAACATTATCAATTCATCTTTTAAACCAAGAATTTCTCTTGTTAAAGAACCGTGCATCTGTTCAAGAGCCGAACTAATCTCCCATTCGCTACGAGCCTGTATAACGGCATTAACAGCCTGAGCCTCTGTTAAATTCATCTTACCGTTATAAAATGCTCTTTTGGTAAATTCACCAGGAGAAGCAAATCTTGTGTTTTCAAATGATAATAATAGCTGAATTATACGTTGAACAATCAGAGGATTACCATGACAACTAATTTCAAAGGTCTCTTCACCAGTGAAAGAGTAGGGTGCTTTAAACCAAGTTAACATAACATCGTCAACAAGTCCTGAAGAATCGTGTATAGATCCATAAACCGATTTACGATGCTCAATTTTTTGTTTTGATATAAAAATCCGTTGAGCGATACCTAGACAACCGGCACCGCTCACTCGAATTACAGCAAGCGCAGAATTAAAAGGAGAGGTTGCGGGAGCACAGATTATTCCATTATCCATTTCTTTTCGGAAAAACCTTAACCTTGCGATAAATCCCCTGTCCTTCGCTTCTTGTTGTTACTCGTTCATCATTTTGAAGAGTCAAGTGGATTAACCGCCTCTCAAAAGGATTCATGGGCTCCATTGTAAAGGGTTTTCCGTTTCTCGCAACTTTTGAAGCAACAGTCCGAGCAAGATTTTTTAAAGATCTTTCCCTTTTTGCTCTATAACCCTCGATATCAAGGATTATTTTTTTATCACTGTTATTCTGTTGGTTTACAATCAGATTCACAAGAAACTGCACGGCTTCCAAAGTTTTTCCTTTTTTACCAATAATAAGTCCGGAATTTGAACTCTCAAGCTCTACATAAACCTTACTTTCACCTTCATGAAATTCAATAATAGAGATATCCAAACCCATTTTTTTAAAAATAGAATGAATAATATCTTTTACATATTCACCTATATCTCTTGTTAATACTTCATAGCTCACTTGTATTCTTGCCGGACGGGATACACCAAAACCAAATATCCCGGATTTTCCTTCATCAAGTACTTCTATTCGGCTCTCATCCAACGCGGATATCTTGATTCCTAGCTCTCGTGCCGCCTTTTTTTTGGCTTCTTCTAATGATTTTCCTTCTATTTCTATAACTTTCATATTATCCTCACGATTGCTTAACGGATTTATGGTTAACTATCACCTGATGAATAACCTGAATGATATTCTGAATAGTCCAATAGATAATCAGTCCAGAAGGCATTCTCCAAAAAACGAAAAGCAATATTACAGGCATCATTTTCATAACCATTTGTTGCTGACCTGCGGCTCCTGTGTCAGTAGCAGAAACCTTTTGCTGCAAGAATGAAGCTACCGTCATGATTAATGGCAATACATGAATATCAAGCCCTGCTATGGTAAACAGAGTTTCAGGTGATGACAGATCTTTAATCCAAAAAATAAACGGTGAGTTCCACATATCTACCGAATTGCTTAAAGCACTGTACAGTGCAATAAAAAATGGCATCTGAACAAGCATAGGAAGACATCCACCCATTGGATTAACCCCTTTTTGTTTATAGAGCTCCATCATCTTCTTTTGGGATTCTTGTGGATTATCTTTATATTTTTCTTTCAGCTTTTTGATCTCAGGTTGCAGCTCTGACATTTTTTTCATTGATTGTGTAGACTTGTGAGTCAATGGCAAAAGAATCAGTTTTGACAAGATAGAAAAGATTACAATAGACCAACCAAAGTTTGGAACTACCCCATTGATTTTTTTTAAGGCCCAAACCACAACAATTCTGATTGGGTCTATCCATTTACTGGTATCCGATGCATCCTCTAAAATTGGATTAATGTCCTTTAGAACTGCTTTATTTTTCTCGGAAACAACAACTTTAAATTTGTATTCGTTTGAACCCGGCTTTAAACTCTCTTTTTTGAAAAACTGTCCAGACTTGTGAGAAGTCAGGTTTCTTGAATCAAAAAACAGACCGTCTGCCGCCTCTTTATCACTATACATTACAGAAACAAAATATCTGCTCACGATAGCAGACCATTTAATCTTTTCATCCACTCTTTTGATATCTACCGGTTCAGAAAACAGTCCTCCTAGAAAACCTGCTCCCTTTGACAAAGAACGTTTTTTATCTGAATAGTAGAAAGACTTTAATAAATTGAAAGAGTTTGTATAGTCATCCATTTTGGGACCAAGAAAATCAGCCGAAGAAAAAATAATACCTTCCTCTGGAAGATAAACGCTTGTCTCTTCAGGATTATAAAACTGATAAGATAAACTAAAACTGTGTCCATCAATGAAATCATATTTTTTGTAAACAACGATGGTTTTACCAGACACTATCTCATTTTTTGCAAATGTTACTGATTTGACATTCTTTTCATGAACCTTCCATATAATATTTGCGGACTCTTTATCAGATGAAAAGTTCTTCTCTTTAAAATAAAAATTGTAATCAAAACCTTCGGGATTATTTTCAAAAGGAAGAGCCAACTCAATATTACGTTCGCCATATTTAAATGAAGTAATTCTGGCACCCTTACTGGAAAGAGTGATATCGTAGATGTCTGTTTTAAAGGAAATAAACTCTTCTTCAAGAGCTTCTTCTATAAGAGGAGATACTGTGGAATCTGAAGCGAGAGCTTCGTCCACCGGTTCTTTTACAGAATCAGAATCTGATTTATCAGTTTCCGAAACTGTATTTTCAATCGGCGCGTCTTCACCTATCACAGTCTCCTGTGGTTGTGGAGGCGGAGCCATAAAGTAAAACCATCCGATCAAAACCAGACCGGAAAGAACAAAGGCTAATACTGTATTCTTTTCCATTTTAACATTCCTGTTTCAACAACCGACGGAATGCATCTGAAAACTCGTTTTCACAAAACAGAATATTCTGTTAACAAATTACTTTTAACTCGAACTTCAGAATATACGTTTTTATCACAACTTCTCTTCAATCATGGTACAGGATCATAACCACCAGGAAACAAAGGGTTACATCGTAACAATCTCCGAACTGCAAGATATGATCCATAAAAAAGTCCATGTTTTTTTAATGCTTTATACGCATATTGTGAACAAGTTGGGTAATATCTGCATGCGTTAGGCAATAAAGGAGAAACTATTTTTTTATAAACAATAATAATTAATAGAATGGGCTGTATACTGTAATATGAGATATAATATGTAATTCGTTTAATCATTTTTTCCCAGTCCGGTTTCCTGTAAAAACAGTTTAATATCGTTTCTTATCTGATTCATATTGATTTTATAGAAATCATTTCGCAATTTAGCGACTATACAAAAATCAGATTCAAAAGAAACCATCTCCTGCTGAAAAGCGGCTCGAAACTTTCTTTTAGCCAGATTCCGTATACAGGCATTTCCCATTCTTTTAGTAACAATAATTCCAAGTTTTAAAATGTTTTCAGATTTATTACACGTCGGTGCTGATCTTCTAGTACAATTTTTTAAGACGTAATAATGACAATACTTGCGCTTAAAAAGTTTCCCTTCAAGAAATACTGATCTAAAGCACAGCCTTCCTTTCAGGGAATATTTTTTTTTCAAAACGGATTTTTACTTTCCGCGTCTTTCATCAGACACTGTCAACTTATGACGGCCTTTACGTCGACGACGAGCAAGAACATCACGACCTGCTGCTGATGCCATTCTGGCGCGAAACCCGTGTGTACGAAGTCGCTTCAGTACACTTGGTTGAAAAGTTCTCTTCATAATCAATACCTCTTTATGTAAATTACGTTTTTTAGCAAATTTTGAAGTTAATCAAAATATCAGTAAAAATTGACCATTTTTTATGTCAAATTAATTTTTTTTAACCACATATTAACTGTTAAAAAGAACACTTTTTTTAGTTTATTTAGCAATATTACGATTATCTTGTAGCATAAACTTCCAGAGTATCTCCAAAACCGATCCTTCGCGCAATAAGTCTGTAACAAGTAGCAAATAGCCGAAAAAGAATATTCTTTCCATTAAATGATGTAAAATATCTTTCAGGGTGAAATGACGCGGGAACAATTACAATTTTTTTGAATCCATGTTGCTCAAGCATAATCTTTAATGATCTTGGAGTAAAATCTAGAGAATGATCTTTTGGATGCAGGCGATACCAATCAGAGCGATTCTTACAATATAGAGGTCCAAAAACCGAAGGTACGGAAAAAGCTATTACCCCTCGGTTATTAACCATATTGGCAAGTTTTTTGAAAGCTGATATCGGATCAGGATTATGTTCTAAAAAATACCAGAAAGAAACCACATCAAATTTTTTATCTTCGTTGTATTCATCGAATGATCTATTATACACATCATAACCATAATTCTTTCGAACAAATGAAGCTGCGTATTCTGATATTTCTATGCCCATTAATTTTTCAGCTCCATTATCAGCAGCAGCCTTTAAAAAGAATCCCATCGCACAACCAATGTCTATCACCGAAAATTTATCATTACTCTTATAAACTGAATTTCGAAGATTATTGATATTTTTTAATCTTCTTAAAGATTCGGTGTATATTGAGGAATAATCTTCTCTATATGTTTTTCCATACTGCTTACGGTAATCCTCTGTAAAATATTTGTCCGAATAATTATCTTCTTTATAAACTTTATTTATTACCAGACCACAGCTTGTACATTTAAAGAAATTTTTGCCGCATTCCAGCTTACTATCATTTTGCAGTGTTTTACCACAAACAGGGCATATATTATCTGCAACAAAATAATTATCTTTTGATATCATATGTTTTCCTGTTAAAAAAGGCACTCCGCTCCAAGCAGAAGTGCCTTTCATTATTCAAACCATTCAAAACAAGTTTAATCTCTTTTTTTTCGCTTGGCAGGTTCAAGCACAACAACAGTTCCTCTAAACCTTACGTTATCAAAAGAGACCAAAACTATTTCCGCATACTGCTCCGGTATCTCGATAAAAGAGTAACTCTGATGAATATCAATCTTTCCTATGAGTTTTCCATCAATTCCGGATCTTTTTACTATCTCGCGAATTACGTCTCCTGGAGATACTCTGTGATTCTTTCCAATATTCATAAACAGACGCACTTTTCCATCGACAGTATCTTCGAATACCGGTTTGGAAGAGGTGCCGGTTTTAAAAACATTATAATCATAATCAAAATGAGAAACATCTCCAAGACACTCTTTTAAAAGAGCAGCGGCAATTTTTTTTGTTCCAAAAAACGGTAGTCCCAAGGACTTTTTCATACTCTTGATAATATTGCCATAATCGGTAAGATCATCAGTCATAGCTGAATTGAGAATGGTAGAAATTTTTTTTTCGAGGCGGTTCATAAAATCTTCCTAAATCATTGTCGTTAATATATAATATTTAACGTTTTAACTATGAACTTGCGATAAACTCCTCATCTTTATAAGGCTAATTTAGCATAACCATTCTAAATAAAGGAATATTTCGAAGTTCTCTGTCATTAACTTCAAACAGCACTCTATTATTTAAATGAAGTGTAAAATGGCAAGTATTTTTCTAGTGATATATCCACAAAGCTATCCACAATTAATTTAATGTTATTCACAAATTATTAATAATTGTTAATAACTTTTTTGCGACTCTAGTATTGGCAAAAGATGCTTCTGCGATTTTATTCCAGACATTATTTTCTTTTATAATATTTAAAATTCTGTTTTCTTTGAAATTGTGTTTTTTACAACCATTAAGCAAATTCTTTATAAAAAGACTCTTGTCAATTTCTGATTTTTCAATTTCGAACAAATTATCATCTGCTTTCTGAAAAATTGAATTATTAGTTTCAAATTGATATATGTTTTTATTGCTCAAAAAATGTTCTTTAACAGACGATTTGTATGTTTGTAAATTTCTTCTTGAAAATGTTCCATCAACCTTTAATCCATTAGAAGAGTTAAAAATATAGTTACAGTTTAACGTTTCTAAAGTCATAAAGCGATTGTTATAAATATAAGAATAACGATTTTGATAAGAGCTGCCTCTTGTGTAAGTTACGTAATAAGGAAACGAGAAATCAATACCACTTACCACAATATTTTTGAATCCCATTTTAACAGCTAAATCGATTACATCTCCTGCTATATTTCCTGTTTTTGAATCAATAGATCCAACAATTTCATTAAATACCTCTTGAATCAATTGGCACACCGGATGAGTATTAAAAGATAAGACTCTTTTTTGATATTTGTTCATCTTGCTCACAGAGTAGGAAGTTAATGCTTCTACAATAATCATTGAAGAGAGATCATAACCTATAAGATGCTCTTCTATATGGGGCTGAGGATCAATTGAAACAACCATGTCCGGCTTTATTCCATAATCAAAAAGCATGGGCAAAGCTGAATCGACAGAGATAATAAACCAATCTCTGCTGCATTTTTTTATAATTTCGAGAGATAAAGACGCCGTGGGTGATGAAGATACAACAAAAACATTTAAGTCTTTAAATTTGTGATATAAAGAAGAAACCGCATAAAAACTATCATTATTTAGAATTTTTTTTATAGAGTTTTTTAACATTAAATCTGCAAACCTATTAATTGTTGCCTTGTTTGAGACTTTCTGATCGACCATTTTAAGAATTATCGTTTCAATAGATTTGTAATATTCTGTAAATATTCTGTATGAAGCTGTATGTTTTATTACAGATAAGACCGAATAATCGTTTCCGCTTAAGTACTCTTTTAGACGTATCTTTAGAAGTTCGCCAGAAGCAGAAATAAATGTAATACTTTTAGACATGATCTGTTTTGACGCTTTTTCAGAATCACTATTCTTTGATAAAAGAGGATGATCAATTATTAATAATTTCTTCTCTTTAATGTATTCTTCACAACCTTCAAGATGATAGCCCAAACCAAATCCTAAAACTATGATCAAGTCTGCTGGGTTATCTTTAAGTTGTTTAAGAAATATCTTATTTTCATTAGCAGGGTTAACAGAGCTATGAAGATACTGCTTCTTTTCACCATTTATAACAGAAAGGGTGGGGGTACCTGATTTGGATTTTTCGGTAACAATTCGGATATTATCCATTATTCTCGTCTCTGATTTTAATAATATTTGTCTTTATGTTTTACGTGAAATCATGACATACATAATCAACTGTATCTAAACACTATTTCTTAGTTTTTCGATAATATATTATCTGATTGTTATATAAAACAATCATTTTTCATAAATAACCATATCTATCACTTAGAAAAGTACTAACCCTTTTGACCTCATGTCTTCGATAATAAGAATGTATTTAACTTATTTATTCACTATTTTTGTAATTATATAATTACAGACCTCTTATTGTTTAATATTATATATATTATTTGGAGCAATATGTACTTAAATCGAAAAATTCCAGAACATCTTCTTGAATCTTTACTTAATGCTTTCTATGATTCCAAGGGCTTGTTAATAAGTACCGATTTTATTTATCCCTTGATTGATAATAATTACAAAATAAAACCGCAATTAAGTAATATATATAAATCATATTTGCAACTGCTTGAAGAATGGAATATTTCAACAGATGGAGACATTATTGGCTACCTCTACCAAAAAATTGAAACAGCATTAGATAAAAAAAATAAAGGTCAATTCTTTACACCATTACCAATTATCGACTCTATTTTGGATGATGTTTTAAGCTGCAATAATGATTTTGAAAATTTAAAAAACTATAAAATTCTGGATCCCTCATGCGGTTCAGGACAATTTCTGATTAATATGTACAATAGACTTTTTAAAATTTATACTAATAATGGCTATGAAAAATCCCGCGCAGCTGAAGCAATAGTTTCAAATAATCTCTTTGGTTTTGATATTGATCCGGTTGCCGTAAGTATTGCAAAATATAACCTTTCAAAACTTTCCGGTGTAGATATTAATTGCATCAACAATATTGATTACAGAAACTCTATACTTAAAGATTATCTTCAGTTTGATCAACAGCATACTCTAGACAACCAATTTGATATTATCGTTGGAAACCCACCCTGGGGCAGTTCTCTTTCTGCTGAAGAAAAGAAATATTACCGCAAAACTTATAGTTCGGCAAAAAGCGGAATCAATACCTTTACTTTATTTATTGAGCGTTCTCTCGAACTTTTGAAAGAGTCCGGGACTCTCTCTTTTTTGGTTCCTGAAGCTTTATTAAACATTAAGGCTCATCAAAATTGTCGAAAATATATACTTGAAAATTGCTTAATAAAAAACATTACTTTATGGGGTGACCAGTTTGAAGATGTTTATAATCCGGCTGTCTCATTTCTACTTACAAAATCATCCCAGCTGCAGAAACAGAACAGTTTTTTTATAAGATCCAGAAAAGAGTCTAGAGCTGTAAATGATCTGATAATCAGTCAAAATTCTCTTATCCACAACTACCAAAATATTATCAATATTAACTATTCTCAACAGACGCAGGATATCATATCCCACATTGACAATAGTGACAGTTATTATCTTGAAAATCATGCTCAATTTTTTCTGGGTATTGTAACAGGAAACAATGGAAAACATATACACAAATACATTTCTGATGATCATCCTGACAAGATTCTGTTAGGGCAGGATCTGTCTCCTTATAAGATTAATTATTCCGGACATACATTCAGGTATGACCCTTTAAACTTACAGCAGACTGCTCCACAACAATTGTATTTGAGCAAAACAAAGATTCTTTACAAATTCATAGGAAAACGATTAACCTTTGCTATTGATCGTCAGGGCTATTATACTCTGAATAGTGTAAACGGCTTTATTCCTGATATGGAAACAGTATCGCCCGAAGCAATGCTTGCTATTTTTAATTCAACATTAATGCAGTATTTTTATGAAAAGAAGTTTTTTACCGTTAAAGCTTTAAGAGGTAATCTTGAAAAGTTGCCCATTAAAAAACTTAACAGATCTGCTGAAAAACTATTATCTGACTTATCTTGTCAAATGATGCAAAGTGAAACCAATGCGGAAGCCAAAACCATACAGGAAAACATCGATGATATAGTCTTTCAAGAATACAATATAAATAACAAGCAAGCGTACAATATATGGGAAACATATAACAGTGACAAGGCTCAGATGTTTTTACCTGGCACTTGATCTATACTTCTGGGATTATTCTGGATTCTCTTTTTATAACTGGATAATTACGGGGATAGAGTAGGGGAGTTGCATCTGTTTTCTTAATTGTTATACCCTCACCGTATGGAGTCTTTATACCTGCTCCTCCAAGAACAGAACAAAACTCTTTTAATTGTACGGAAAGTGATTCAAAATGATAGTGGCTGTAAATATACATAACACCGTTTTCTTTTAACATTGGCAAACCAAGCTCCATATTACACAAAACAGGTGCAAACGCCCGACTAACAACAACATCAAATGTATCGCGATGACTTCTGGCATACTCTTCAATTCTCACTGCATTTACTGTTACATTATCAATTTCCAATTTGGTACAGGCATCCCTAATAAACGAGCATTTCTTTCCATTTGAATCAAGAAGCACAAATTTGGCTTCGCTATTAAGTATCGCTAAAACCACTCCAGGTACACCGCTTCCCGTACCCATATCCGCTACAAGTGTTCCACGTGGAACACTTATCAAAGACAAGTCTATAATTGAATTATGTACTAGTTTTTCTTTAACATCTTCTATGGTTTTAAAGCCGGTCAAATTGAACTTTTGATTATTCGTGAAAATCAAGTTCGCAAATTGATCTATTTTTTCTTTCTGCTCAATATTCATAAAATAATTGTTCCACGTGGAACATTCTCCTATTTTCTATAATGTTGATTTATTATATTTTTTCAGATATACAAGCAATACTGTTATGTGTGCTGGATCTACCCCTTGTACTCTTGTAGCTTGACCAACAGTCTCTGGTTTTGCCTTTTTCAATTTCTCAATAGCCTCTTTTTTTATGCCAGATAATTGATCATAATCAAAATCACTGGGAATAATCGTGTTTTCCAAAGATGATATTTTCTTTATCTGTTCTTCTTCTTTTTTAATATATCCAGCGTATTTAATCTCCATCTCGGCTATAGCTGCAAATTCTTCGTTACATTCCTCTCCTAGTATTTCCAACAGTTCTTTTAAGTGAATGCCTGGTCTTTTGAGAAGCTCTGAAACCGAAATTGATCCCTTCACCGAATCTATATGAGATTTAGGGTTATTAAGTACTTCCTTCACGCTTTCGTTTACAACTATCCTTTTTTGAGAAAGTGATGTAATTAAATCGTTAATTGCCTTATACTTCTCTTCCATACGATCATACTTCTCTTGTGAAAGAACACTGAACTTTCTTCCATAATCCATTAGCCTTCTATCTGCGTTATCCTGTCTTAACAAGAGCCTATATTCTGCTCTAGAAGTAAAAAGTCTGTATGGTTCATCAGCACCTTTTAAAATAAGATCATCTATCATTACTCCAATATATGCCTCACTCCTTTTCAATATCAAAGGCTCTTTATTCTTTATTAGATTAACAGCATTAATCCCTGCGATTAATCCCTGAGCAGCCGCTTCTTCGTATCCTGAAGTTCCATTTATTTGCCCAGCATGAAAAAGTCCTTTAATCTTTTTAGTTTCAAGAGAAAACTTTAATTGAATTGGCGGTACAGAATCATATTCAACAGCATAAGCAGGGCGCATTACCTGAACATTTTCTAAACCGGGAATTGTTTTAACCATTTCAAGCTGAACTTCTTCTGGAAGCGAACTAGAAAAACCGTTAATATAAAACTCGTTTGTTCCTATTCCTTCTGGCTCAAGAAAAAGTTGATGCCTTGGTTTATCTGAAAAGCGAACAACCTTGTCTTCGATTGAAGGACAATATCTTGCTCCAATTCCGTCAATGGCTCCGGCATATAATGGTGATCGGTGAATATTATCTTTAATAATTTGATGTGTTTTTTCGTTAGTATAAGTTATCCAACATGATACTGTTGGTAATTTTTTTAATGTTTCAGGGTTTGTATCAAATGAAAAAGGAATAGGATCTATGTCAGGTTGTTGTTCTTCACATTTTGAGAAATCTATTGAACTTCCATTAACTCTTTGAGGTGTTCCAGTTTTTAAACGTAATATTTTAAATCCGTTTTCTCTATATGATTGAGAAAGTTTGTCAGAGCAGAAGTCACCAATACGACCGCATCTATGCTGATATTCACCTATGTGAATTAATCCGTTTAAAAATGTTCCTGTACAAACAATAACAGTTTTAGCCAAATATCGGTTTTCTCTTTCTGAAACAACACCTTTAATTGTATTATTCTCGATAATTAATGAGGTAATTATATCTTGAACAATTTCAAGATTTTCTGTATTTTCCAGAACTTCTTTCATTAGATTCTGATAAAGCTTTTTATCAGCTTGAGCTCTTGGCGCCCAAACCGCTGGGCCACGACTTTTATTTAACATTTTAAAATGGATTCCGGCTTTATCTATTATGTGAGACATCTCGCCACCAAGGGCATCAATTTCACGTACAAGATGTCCCTTAGCCAAACCCCCTATTGCCGGGTTGCAACTCATCTGCGCGATAGTATCAAGATTTCCTGTGATCAAAAGTGTGCGGCAACCCATTCGGGCAGCAACTAATGATGCTTCACATCCAGCGTGTCCAGCTCCAACAACTAATACATCAAACATATTACCTCTTGAACTTTAATAATTATGTCTCATTAGTAAAGTTCTATTATTTGTGATTATATTCATGCTAATAAACAAACATATGAATGTACATGTTAAAAAAATAGAATAAGAGTCAAATTATTAATAATTCATTTTCAAACGAGCTTAAATTTTTTCCGTGCTATACAAATAATCTAATGTAATTTTTAAATTTTAAAAATTTCTATATTTTTTCAAACAGTTACTTTCTAAAAACTATATTAAACGTATATAATGAGCCGTCTTCAGAATTATGATAATTTATCAGAGTTGTTTTCTATCGATTATACTTCCACAAACCGGATAATTTATTGTAATTATAAATATTAAACGGCGGACATTTCTTGTATTCGCCTATACTGCTGTAAAAATCATTGAAGTTATTAATATCAGTAAAGCTTATTTTTTCTGTATACTCACCGTAATTATTTGCTATTTCATTTTTACAGGAATTATAGAAATTTTCAGTTATTACAACTGAATTATCGTTATCATTTACATCATTAGTAAAATAAAATGGCTCTATATAATTATAATTTTTATCCGCATTAATATAAGAATCGTAATCAAAAAAGAGCTGAAATACCCTTACAGACAGGGTATCAACCCATTCATTATAAAGATTAAGCCTTTCAGTAAAAGTATCTTTAAAAACAGATTCAATAACAGTTATAAGATATTCTTCAGAAATTAATGATTCATTGAATATTACAAAAGAGTATAGATAAGAATCGTCTTTAATTAATTCAGGGAAAATTTCATAGAGATCTTGTACATTATTGAATTTTATAAAATAAGTAAAATGATAACTGTCCTTTCTAATATTTAAAAAACTATTGTTTTCTGATAAATCCAGAAAAGCTCCTTTATACAATAGAGATTTACTGTCGCATATCAGATCCGGAACAGTATGTGAAAGAGCATAAATTCCTGTTTTATCTTCTAAATATTCCTTAATATCCGAAATAGACCCGGTTTCAAAATTATCATTAGCAGTTAAATGATAAGGAGGTTTACTCTGAAATTCAATTCCAAACTTCTTAATTAAAGACCTGAGTTTTGTTCCCGGTAAAACCATTAACGGATAAAATTCAATAATTTCACTATATCCTTTTTGTGTTAAAAGGTCTATCATTCTCTTGAATTCATCTGGAGAATCTCCCGGTAAACCCGGAATAACTCCCATTTTCAGTTCGATTCCTGCTTTAATAAGATAATCGATTCCCTCAAACATTTTATCAATATCAGTTTTTCTGCCAATCGCTTTTAACGAATTTTCCGTAATGGTTTGCAAACCAATCTCCAGCGATCGAAAACCCGCTTTATATAAAAGAGCAGCTCTGTTTTGATCAATATATTCTGTTCGAAGTTCGGAATGAAGTCTTATCTCATTTGTATTAATCGTCGAAATCTTTTCCAGAAGCTGTTCAAAATTACGTGATCTCTCAAGACTTGGCGCCAATATATATATCTCTTTTACATCTCTTTCGCAGGCAGTTTTTATAAATCGTAATAAATGTTCTTCACCTTTTTCCCTTACAAGTGACGCATGTCCCGAATAATTACAATATACACAACGATAAGGACATCCACGCATATATTCATAAAAAACTGATTTATCATGTAAAACATTCAGATAGTTTGCAATGAAAGGTTCAGGACATTCCTTGAAATTGATTGCCTGATTCTCAGGCTGAACAAATAACAAATTGCCATTAATACGCATTGAATAATTATCTATATTTCCGTTTAAGAAATTATCGAAAAAGAATTCACCTTCTGCTTTTACAAAAATATCAAATTCATCTCTGGTTTTTGATAATAACCATGAATCTGCGTGTACTTCTGCTCCGCCTGCTATAATAACTATATCTTTCTGAATTTTCTTATCTTTAATTTTTTTGCAGATATTTAATGCTCTTTCGCAATTCCATAAGAAAAGAGTAAAACATAAACAGTCTGGATTATATCTAATAATATATTCGATTATGGAATAATCAGAGGCATAATTAATAAAATATTCCGGAATATAAGCAACTTCTGAATCATACTTATTCTTTAAAAAAGCAGATAAGGCCGCAGGAGCATACTGAACATTTCCATCTACATAATTGTATCCATGGTCAGATAGCGGTAGTTGAATAAATAAAAATCTTTTGTATTTCATAATAATCCTGGATAAGATGATAGCTGGTTTGGAAAACTGCCGTATTTATGAAGTAAATACATTTATTTTCCATTTAATAAGTCAAAATAATATTATATTATACTGAAAATTTGAGAGACTTTATAACTATCAACACAGAAACTTAAATTTATTATCACTATAATGATGATATTATTATAAAGTATATGTATAGTAATTTTCTATACACAATATACAGACTATTCGGTTTATCAAATAATAAATAATTGTTGTAAATCCAATTATCTTAAATTATTATAACTTACTTTTGGTAAAATACCGAAAATTAAGATATAAAGATGAAAGTCAGACAAATTTAGTTCAATAATCATAAAAAGGTAACTTTGAAAAATTACCTTTATTAGAGCGGCTATTCCGTATCAAATGATTTATAAATGTCTTTTGTTATTCTTTATCATTTATATAAACTGATACTTATTAAATTTTTATTAAAGGGCAATAATGGTTAAAAAATCAAAAATTCTTATAGTAGATGACAGTAAACTGAACAGGGCGGTAATAAGAAAAACTCTGTCCGGTCTGGATATGATTCTTACCGAATGTGAAAACGGTGAAGAGGCTCTTGAACAGATATTATCCGATAAATTTGATCTTGTTCTAACAGATACAATTATGCCCAAAGTTGATGGAATACAATTAATAAAAGAGATTAAACAGAATCAGAGTCTTGATTTTCTGCCGGTAATATTAATGACCGGAAACGACAGCGTTGATTCTAAAATAATGGGTTTAAATATTGGTGCTGACGATTTTTTACAAAAACCAATTAATCAGAAAGAGCTTGTTGCAAGGGTTTACTCTCTTCTTAGACTGAAAAGCATGCATGACCTTTTATATGAAAAAAATAAACTTATAGAAAACGAATTGGAAGCAGCAAAGAAAGTTCAACAATTTATTATTCCCGAACATTTCGATTTTATTGAATATCCTAAAGTTTCCGGTTTTTATAAACCAATGGAAGATATTGGCGGTGATTTTTATGATTGTTACAATCTTCCAAGAGGAAAAAAAGGCTTTTTAATTGCAGATGTTACAGGACATGGCATACCTGCAGCATTGGTTGTTACCATGACAAAAATGATTTTTAATATTTATGCTTCTCAGTTTTTATCAACAAAAGATCTCTTTAATTTAGTTAATAATGAAGTTCATGATCTTCTCTTAACAGGACAGTATTTAAGTTCATTTTATGCTATTTATGATCCCCGTAAACAGATAATCAGATTTTCTAATGCAGGTCATGTCTTGCCATTGTTATATAAAAGCAGAACAGGAAAAATTTACGAAATTGATACGGAAAAAGGTTTCTTTATAGGCATTGTTAAGGATTGTGAATATGATCAAAAAGCAGTTAAAATAGAGAAAGGGGACCGTCTGCTTATGTATACAGACGGTTTGACTGAACTTAAAAATGAAGTAAAAGAGGAATATGGAACAGAAAGGCTTAAGGAATTTCTAAAAATAAATCATTCCGTAAAAGGGAATGATTTTTGTAAAAATCTTTATAAAGAAGTATTATCATACTCTTATAAAAAAATCAGAAATGATGATATAGCTTTTCTTTATATAGAATTCTGAATTCCTTTCTCTTTATCCTGAATATAGTGATCTATTTTTTCTATTGCTTCTTTTAATTCATTAAATTTACTAATATCCAAGGCGACTCCTTTTTGTGTTGGTCGGTAATCTCCTTCAAAATGGTGATACCAAATTCTTAAATTTATAAGCTCTTTTCCATTAAATTCGGAAACTTCTACTCTTATAATCTCTTTCTGATTTCTTTCAATATCAGCTATAATCATTTATAAAACCCCATATAAATATTTTTAATTCTTTTCTAGATAAAATTTTTCTATCTGTAGGGGCGTTATTAACAATTCATAACATATCGTCAACATTAATCCACACAATATTTACATTAGAAAAAAAGCTAATTTAGATATAGATAAATAATCTTATTTTAAAAAAACAAAATAAACTGACAGTTAACAGTAATTAACAAATTAACAACATTATTATTGTATCACAAACACATTATAAACAGCCTTATCAACAATAATCTGAACTTAAAAACATAATATCAACAACCAATTAACATTTTTAAATAAAAAGAATTAATAATCTCTATAATGATTAATTTGTTGCCAAATATAAGAATTATAAATTAACGTTGATAGCTGATACCGATGAACTATTCCATCAAAACTTTTTTTTACAATATCTCTATAATATAATATTTAGTAACATACTTATTAACAATTGTTGATAATTGGGGAATTTATGCTTAAAACATACGACTCTATCTGGAACGAGGTTCTTGACCAGTTACAGAGAAAGATGAACAGACAATCATTTAACAGCTGGCTTCAAAATACCAAGGCTGTAGGCTTAAACAATGACAGGTTAACTATAGTTGTTCCTGATGAAACAGCCAAAGAACACATAAAAAAGATATATGATGATATAATCATTGAAACTGCTAACTCTGTTTACGGCGATAAATTAATTTGTGAATATATAACAGAAATAGATTCTGAGAACAAAACTATATCTTCTCAAAAAGTTTCTGCATACAATAGTCCTGTAAAAGAACCTGAAACCGGAATATTATCTGGTCATATCGAATTTAATCCAATATATACTTTCGATACTTTTATTATTGGACCGAATAATGAATTGGCTCATGCTGCAGCTGAATCAATATCCAAAAACCCCGCAGGTCAGTATAATCCTCTTTTTATCTATGGAGATTCAGGTCTTGGAAAAACCCATCTTCTGCAGGCTATTGGTAATTCAATTATTAAAGAAAAACCATATTTAAAGGTATTATATGTTACATGTGAACAGTTTTTAAGTGAGTTTATACATGCAATCGGAACAAATACGACACAAAGTCTGAAAATAAAATACAGAAGTGTAGATGTTTTAATGATTGATGATATTCAGTTTCTTGAAAATAAGGAGCAAACTCAGACTGAATTTTTTCATACATTTAATGATCTTCATGTTAATAAAAAACAGATTGTATTGTCAAGTGACCGCCCTCCTAAAGAGATAGCAACTCTTACCGACAGATTAAGAACCAGGTTTGAAAGTGGTCTTCTTGCTGATATCAAAGCCCCAAATCTTGAAACAAGAGAAGCAATTTTAAGAAAAAAGGCAAATTTGATAAATCTGGAAATAAGTGATGAGGTTATATCATATTTAGCAAAAATGATAAAATCGAATATCCGTCTTCTTGAATCGGCATTGAATAAACTACATGCCATAACGACAATAAAAAAAATGGATATAACTATAGAAGTGGTTAAACAGTATTTGCGGCCGCTTTTTGAGGAACAGCCAAATAAAGAGATAACAATTGATGATATTATAAACAAAGTTGCAACAAGATTTGGTATCAGTGCAGAAAGTATTAGGTCTAAAAGCAGGCATAGTAGTATTATTCAACCAAGATTTATTTCAATGTTTTTAGCAACAAGACTAACTCAGATGACAACAACAGATATTGGGAAAAATATAGGTAGTCGTGATCATTCTACTGTAATTAATGCCCGAAACAATATTGAAAAAGCTATAGAAACAGATGAAGTATTAAAAGAAAAAATTGAAGATATTATTTCAGATCTTAAAAGTTAATAAGCATATTATTCAAAATGGAGATTATATAAACCGTTATTATCGTGGCAATTATTTGTTATTAAATGTTTATAAATTATGAATTACTGTTTATATGTTATTGATAACCCGATAGTTATAAACAAAAAATATTTTAAAAAGTAATTTTTTGATTTAATGTTAATAAGATTAAGTTATAAACATTTATAATCATTGTTATCAACAACTTAACTGTTATTATAACTCCTGATTTAATGAGTAGTTAGGTTGCTTATAAACATATTAACACTGTCTATTATAACAACTACTATTATATATAATAAATATTAATTAATTATTAATTATAGGGGGATTAAAATTATGTTAATAAATCTTGAAAAGAGTTCTTTGTTAAAAGCTGTAATTATTGCAGATTCTGTTATACAGGGAAAATCTATTAATTCAATTATCGATAACTGTTTGTTTAAAGTTTCATCAGATACTCTTGAGATAATTGCTACGGATAATGATATATCAATAAAAACTGTTATTCAATGTTCTAGTGATGAAGAGGGTAAATTAACTTGTGATGGTAAAAAACTTGCACAGATTCTAAAAGAACTTCCAGATGGGCAGATATCAATAAAAATTAGTAATAATCTAATGGTTTTAAAATCAGTTACTCTTAAAGGTGATTATAAATTAATTACAACTGATGGAGATGAGTTTCCAAAAATTGAATTTGCGAAATTTGATTTTGTTCAGATTAACCAAAGTAAGTTTAAGAAAATGATAAAAAAGGTTATTTATGCAGCAGCTCATGATTCTGTTAAACCTGTTTTTAACGGAGTTTATGTACAATCAGGAAAAGATTCCACTCTTAACATGGTAGCTTCTGATTCACGACGCTTATCTTTTGTTTCTGAAAAAATAGAAATGATAGAAACACTTGTTAATAATTCTGTTATACCGTTAAAAACAATAAATGAAGTATATAAACTTCTTGATTCAGGAATGTTCGAATTTGCTTTAAGTGAAAATCAATGTTGTTTTAATATTGATAAAACAACAATAATTTCCAGGCTAATTGATGGTAATTTTCCTGATTTTGAAAAAGTTATTCCTAAAGATTTTATTGATACTCTAATTATAGATACCAAGAGTTTTATAAATTCTTTGAAGAGGGTATTAATTTTTTCAAAGGAACCAACATATAAAACAATAATAAATATTAGCAATAACACTTTGATGCTTGAATCTAAGACTCCTGAATTCGGAGAAGCAGAAGAAGAGTTAAGTATAGAAAGAACTTCTGATCAGGATATAACTATAGGAATAAATGGACAGTACTTAATGGATTCAGTAAAAGAACTTGAAACGCTATCATTTAAAATGAGTATATCTGGAACGATGAATCCATTAACAATAATGCCTGATGATACTGAAGATAGTGTAGCTGTTATTATGCCGTTACAGATAAAATCAGCCGAATAATTTGCAGGTTAATCAAATTTGTTAGAGGTTCCTTAAAATAAATGTTTTTGAAAAATATAGTTCTGAAAAATTTTAGAAATTATTATGATAGACAATTTGATTTTTGTAATAGTTTCAATTTTATTACAGGATTTAATGGAACAGGCAAAACAAATTTACTTGAAGCTATTTCGGTTGTTTCAAATATAAAATCTTTTAGGGGAGCTGTTGATAAAAAGTTAATAAAACAAAATGAAGAGTATTATTATCTGAGAGGATTGGTTCAATCAAACAATAGCGAAAATATTTATGAAGTGGCTTTTTTAAACTCGGAAAAAGTAAAAAAAAAACTAAAAATTGATAATGAAAAAATTGATCGATTAACCGATTACTACGGACGCTTTTTAACAGTTTGTTTTTCACCTAATGATACATCTTTGATAAATGGAATACCTGAAATTAAAAGAAAATATATCGATTCCATAATATCAAAAATTGATAAAAAATATTTTAAAACTATCTGTGAATATCGTCGTGTTTTAAACAATCGTAATACTTTACTTAAAAATAGAAATATTGACTACAAAAATCTGGAAATATGGGATACACTTTTAGCAGAGAAAAGTAGTTATATAATACAGAGAAGAGATAATTTTATCAATAGTCTGTCATCTTTGATTTGTGAATACTATAATATTATAAGCTATGAAAAAGAAAAGATAGATATTATTTACAAACCATCTATAAAATTAAGCGATAAAGAAAATATTTACGAAAATATCAGAAATAATAATAAAAAAGATATTAGATTCAAAACAACAACTATTGGTCCGCATAGAGATTCCTATTCTGTTCGTTATTTGGGTGATGATTGCTCTTATTATGCATCGAATGGACAACAAAGAAGTATGGCTATAGCAATTCGAATGGCAGAAATGAACATTATCGAGAAAATTACTGAAAAAAAAGCTGTTATTCTTGTTGATGATATATTTTCCGAGCTTGACAAATTAAGACGACATAATCTAATAAGGTTTATACATAATAATAACCAGGTTATTTTTACTGTTCCATCTGTTGATTGTTTTGAAAAAGAGTACATTTCAGACTCAATATTATATAATTTAAATAAATGAATTTTTTATAACCGGTTAATATGAGATTTAATTTTAAAGAAAAGCGAATAAAAAAAACAAAAGATTTTGATTCCATATTTTCTCTATTTTTAGACGAATTCAATATTAAAAACGAGATAAATATAGAGAAGGTTAAACAATCTTGGGGAACAATAATTGGACCTCTTCTTGCATCGCATAGTACTCCGGAATCATTTAATAATAATGTCCTTTATATAATGGTTGATCATTCCGTTTTTTCAAATGATATAATTATGATGAAGGGAGAGATTATAAAAAAAATCAATTCTATGTTTTCTTCATCTTTATATGATATTAGAATTACTTCCGCAAAAAAATATAAAGGATATTCAGGGTTTAAGAGAAAATGATTTTTCATATAGGAAAAAGAAAGGTAATTTCTCTCGATTCTGTAATTGGTGTATTTAGTTCAGAAACAATAGAAAATTCTTTGTTTAATGAATATTACAAAGAAGAAGTAGATGAAAAAACAAAGTCTTTGATAATTGATAAGGATGATGAAATAATTGTAAGTGAAATTTCTTCAAATACTTTGATCGAAAGAGAAATTATAAATAAAAATGAAATGCTTTGGGTAAGAGGTGAAAATGTCAGGAAATTATAGTGCTGGAAACATACAGGTTCTTGAAGGTCTGGAAGCTGTACGTAAAAGACCGGCTATGTATATTGGATCTACGGATATTAATGGTCTTCATCATCTTGTCTATGAAATAATAGACAACTCTATTGATGAGGCGTTAGCGGGTATTTGTGATACGATAAAAGTAACAATACAAAAAGATAATAGTGTTATTGTTGAAGATAATGGGCGAGGAATACCTGTTGATATGCATCCAACATATAATCGCCCAGCTTTGGAAATAGTATTAACAAAATTGCATGCTGGTGGAAAGTTTGATAACGAAAGTTACAAGGTATCAGGTGGTTTGCACGGTGTTGGTATGTCTTGTGTTAATGCTCTTTCTAAATGGCTTAAGGTTGAAGTAAAGAAAAACGGTAAGCAGTATAGTCAATCGTATAAAAGAGGTGTCCCTGATGCTGATATGAAAGAATTTGGTAAAAGCTCAAAAAATGGAACAATAATTGAGTTTATGCCAGATGATGAAATATTTGAAGTTTCTGAATTTAATTATGATATTCTAGCAAAAAGATTCAGGGAGTTGGCCTTTTTAAACGCCGGTGTTAAAATTATCTTTGAAGATTTAAGAGGTAAAAAAGATAAAACTTCTGAGTTCTTTTTTAAAGGCGGAATAGTCTCTTTTGTACAGTATTTGTGTGAATCAAAAAAAACAATAATGAAAAAACCTATCTATTTTAAATCGGAACGTGAAGATATCGAGATAGAAGTTGCAATGGAATATATTGATACTTATACAGAGTCGATGTACACATACGCCAACAATATTAATACAAGAGAGGGTGGTACCCATTTAGCTGGTTTTAAGTCAGCTTTAACCCGTGTTATCAATGATTTTCTAAAAAGAGAAAAGTACGATAAAAAAATACCCGTTCTTTCCGGAGACGACGTGCGTGAGGGATTAGTAGGAATAATCAGTGTTAAAATTGCTGATCCTCAGTTTGAAGGTCAAACCAAAATGAAATTGGGAAACAGTGAAGTTAAAGGTTTGGTTGAATCTTCAACAATAGAACACTTAACAAGATATTTTGAAGATGATCCTGCTTCAGTTAGGAAAATTCTTGATAAGTGTATACAAAGTGCCAGAGCACGTTTAGCAGCAAAAAAAGCCCGAGATCTGACTCGTCGTAAAAATGCTCTTGATGGTCATTCATTACCTGGAAAACTTTCCGATTGTTCCGAAAGAGCTGCCGAAAAATGTGAAATATTTATTGTCGAGGGAGATTCGGCGGGTGGTTCAGCAAAACAGGGACGTGATCGAGGTTTTCAGGCTATACTTCCTTTGCGGGGTAAAATTCTTAATGTTGAAAAAGCGCGATTGGAAAAAATTCTTTCTAACGAAGAGATTAAAACAATGATTACCGCTTTTGGTGCTGGTATAGGAGAACAATTTGACGTAGATAAACTTCGATATCATAAAATAGTTATAATGACGGATGCGGATGTTGATGGTTCGCATATACGAACACTTCTTTTAACATTCTTTTTCAGATACATGCCAAATATTATTAAGGGTGGATATCTATATATTGCACAACCTCCACTTTATAGTATAAAGCATGATAAAAAAATGGCTTATGTTTATACGGAAGAACAAAAAGATAAATATATCAATAAACTTGATGGCGCAAAAATACATCTTCAACGTTATAAGGGTCTTGGTGAAATGAATCCTGATCAACTATGGGATACAACATTAAATCCAGAAAATAGAATACTGCTTAAAGTTAATATGGATGATGAAGTTGTAGCTGAGCAGATGTTTTCTGTTTTAATGGGTGATGCTGTTGAACCAAGAAGAAAATTCATAGAAGAAAATGCGGCACTTGTAGAAAATCTTGATTTATAATAGGAGCTGAATTTTGGCAAAGAAAGGAAATGGCTCTGAAGGCGGACAGCTTCGTCTTGGAGAGACAATAAAAAATACTGAAATAGAAGACGAAATGAGAGAATCCTACATGTCTTACGCAATGAGCGTAATTGTAGGACGAGCATTACCGGATGTTAGAGATGGATTAAAACCAGTTCACCGTCGTATTTTACATGCGATGAATGAAAGGGCATGGCGTTATGATAGACCTTATGTTAAATCGGCCAAAATTGTAGGTGAAGTAATTGGTAACTTTCACCCGCACGGTGATTCGGCAGTATATGATACAATGGTCAGAATGGCACAGGAATTTTCGTTAAGAGTTCCCCTTATTGATGGTCAGGGAAACTTTGGATCAATAGATGGTGACCCACCAGCAGCTTATCGTTATACAGAGGCTCGTTTGGATAAGGTTGCTGAATTGATGCTTAAAGACATTGATAAAGAAACCGTAAATATGCTGGATAACTTTGACGGTACCAGAAAAGAACCGGATGTATTACCTTCAGCTTTTCCAAATTTACTTGTTAACGGTTCTTCCGGTATTGCAGTTGGAATGGCTACAAATATTCCACCGCATAACCTGACAGAAATAATCAATGGAACTGTAGCTTTAATTGAAAAGCCAGATATTAAAGCAGAAGAGTTGATGAAACATATCAGTGGACCTGATTTTCCTACACATGGAATAATCATGGGATATGATGGTATTAGGAAAGCATATAAAACCGGCCGTGGATCAATAAAAATTCGTGGTAGAGTTGAAATTGAAGAAAAGAAAAATGGTCGCGAACAAATAATTGTTACAGAAATTCCTTATCAGGTAAATAAGGCCAATTTAATAACAAAAATAGCGGATCTTGTAAATGAAAAAATAATCGAAGGAATATCTGAGCTAAGGGATGAATCAGATAGAAACGGCCTTAGAATTGTAATCGGTTTAAAAAAAGATGCAAGTTCAAATATTATACTAAATCTATTGTATAAGCATACAGAACTACAAAAAAGTTTTGGAATAATATTTCTTGCTATTGTTAATAAAGAGCCAAAAATATTAACACTTAAGGATATTTTATCCAATTATGTATTACATAGAAAAGAGGTAGTTACACGCCGTACACAATATGAGTTGAGAAAAGCAGAAGAGCGAGCTCATATTTTGGAAGGATTAAAAATTGCTCTGGATAATATTGATGAAGTCATAAAAATAATTCGTTCTTCCAAAAATGTTGAAGAAGCGGATAAACGTTTAAGAAAGACTTTCAGTTTATCTGAAAGACAGTCAAAAGCAATTCTTGATATGAGACTTCAGAAACTTACAAGCCTGGAAGTTAAAAAAATAGAGGAAGAATTAAAAGCTTTAATCAAATTAATTGGCGAATTAAAAGCAATTTTGGCCAGTGACAAAAAAATTCTTAATATTATTAAAAATGAATTAATCGAAGTTAATGAGAAATTTGGTGATAAGCGAAGAACTGAAATAGTGCTTGGATCGGAAGATACTACAAGTTTTGACGTTACGGATCTTATTGCGGATGAAGATATGGTTGTTACCTTGTCAAATGATGGTCTGATAAAAAGACTTCCTCTTGATACATTTAAAAAGCAGCGTAGGGGAGGTCGAGGTGTATCGGGAGTAACAACCAGAAAAGAAGATTATATTAAATTAATGATTGTTTCTTCTACGCACGATACAGTTCTTCTCTTTTCAAATAAGGGAAAAGTTTTTGGAATAAAGACACATGAATTTCCAATGGCTGGAAAAACGGCCAAAGGGCGCTCACTTAAGGCATTGATAAACTTGGCTGCAGGTGAAGTAATAACTGCCATGGCTACAGTTACTGATTTTGATTCTGAAAAATATATTTGTATGTGTACTCGTCACGGAATACTAAAAAAGATATCGGTATCAGAGTTTAAAAATACAAAAAAGAACGGGATAATTGCTGTTAGCCTTAAAAAAGATGATGAGCTGGTAAATGCTGTTAGTGTTGGCGTTAATGATGATATTGTATTAGCATCTAAAAACGGTAATCTGTTAAGAACAAATCTTTCTAAAATGCGCGCAATGGGACGTACTGCGGCTGGTATAATAGGTATGCGTTTGGTAGACGATGACATTATTGTCGGATCAGACAAAGTAATGGATAATTCTACACTCTTTGTTGTTACTGAAAATGGATTCGGCAAAAGAATGGAGTATAAAAACTTTGCAGTTAAGGGTCGTGGCGGAAAAGGTATGGCCTATTTAAAAGTAAATGAGAAAAACGGACCTGCTATTGGTGTAATGTCTGTTCTTGAAGAAGATGAGATAATAATATCTTCTAAAGAAGGAATGGTTATAAGATTAGTTTCTAAGGATATATCCGTACAAGGCAGATCTACAGTGGGAGTAAATCTTGTAAGAATGAAGGATAATGATTTTATATGTGATTTCGCGGTTATACAGGATACAGAAGAAAAATAAGGTAGTTGTTTGAAGTTATTAATATTTATTAACAATTGTGAATAATTATTAATAAGATTGAGAAATGAAACCATGTTAATATTTAAAAACCCGCCAAGTGGCGGGTTTTTAAATAACAAAATTACTTTTCATGTATAACAAAACTATCAGAATAAACAGTCGTTGTATGAACTTTATTTAAAGTTGTGAAAGCATCATGTTTATTAACGAAAGGCCCAATCTTTACACGATAATAGTACTTTCCGTTAACAAAAGCTTTATCTATATATGTAGAGTAACTCATACTTCGTATTCTTGATGATTCATTAACAGCTTTAGACTCGTTATCAAAAGAAGCTATTTGTATGGCAAAACCTTTTGGTACTGAAGAATATTTATCAGGCGAAGGTTTTGGTTTTGCAACAGGAGCGGAAACTGCCACAACTTTTGTTGGCGTTTCAACTTTTTTTGCCACCGGTTTTGGTTTAGGTTTTGGCTTGGAAGTTGTAACAGTAGGCTTGGATTTGGTTTTAACGGCTGTTTTAATTTCAGGTTCTGGTTTAGAAACAGCGGTTTCTGTTTTACCGGTATCGCTTTTATCCAGGTCAGAGGCTGTTAGTTCCATAGTTTTGGAATCATCAGATTCCTTATCCAGTTTCGAGTTAAGTTCAGCAAGCTCATCAAGGGATGAACCTTCGTTTATAAGTTTATCTAGATCTTCATTATCAGTAGATGAAAAGTCATCAGAAAATGATCCGGTTTGAGTCTGAGGATTCATAAAAAAATCATCAGAATGATTTTCGTTCATTTTCATACCGATAAGAAAAGATAATGCTACTATACCAACCAGTACAGAAGCTAAAATAACTATTCGTGTATTGTCCAGGTGAACAAGATAAACACTTTTTTCTTTTACTTCATGTTGATTACCAAATTGTTCCATATAGTTAATACCTGTTCCTTTGTCTTCTCAATTGAAGAACTGTTATCAATAATATAATCGGCCATATCCAGATATTTATTAATAGAAATTTGGTTCTTAAGACGGTTATTTATTTCGGTTTCAGGGAGTCTATCCCTTTCTTTAGCCCTGTGAATTAGTTTTTTTGATTCGGCAGTAACAATGATTATTTTATCCATAATATTCTTGAAATTTGTTTCGAATAGAAGCGGAACATTGATCATGAATATTTTAGAAGGATCTTTGCTTCGCTCATGACAGATTGAAAAAATCTCTGGATGTGTAATTGAATTAAGAAAATTGAGTTTCTTTTTATCAGAAAAAACAATTGATCCCAGTTTTTTTCTGTTAATTGTTCCATCATTTTGAATTACAGAAGAGCCAAAATGATTTTTTATTAAGATATAGGTTTTTTTTCCAGGTTCTACAATTTCTCGTGAAATTTGATCCGTATCAATTATTACAGCTCCCAGTTCCTCAAAAAAATTACTGACTGTACTCTTACCGGAAGCATAGTTTCCTGTAATTGCTATTCTCATAAATAAGAACTCCAAATTATTAGTAATCTTTCTTATAATCGGATAAGAAACAGACAAGACGTCATAATTTTATTATATATTCAGGCATAATGTAATCAAACATATGATAATGATAAATTTAAAATTATAAAATGAATATTATCATATCTTTTAAAAAACCTTAAAAAGGTGATTAATTAAATAGTATTTACAGAAAATAACATTATTTATAATTTGTAATAAGAATTAATTTGAAAATTTCAAAAATTGACGTGTCCAATATTATGAGTTAAAATGTTAAAGGAGATTTACTGTGTATATTGACTCTCATTCTCATTACGATTTATGCTTTGAAAAGGGAATAGATGAAATAGATCTGATGAATTATATTACAGAAAATATGCTCTATTCTGTTCATGTTTCCACTGAGGCTAAAGATTTTGAATGGGCAAAAACTTTCAGTAAAAAGTATAAGAATATTCTGTATTCAGCCGGATTACATCCGGCTTCTGATTATAAAGAATCCGATTTGATTTGCCTAAGCTCTTTTATTGAACAGAGTATTAATGAAGGTGATAAACTCTTTGGTATTGGAGAAACCGGTCTTGATTATCATTGGATGGAACATAGTAAAGAGAAACAGATTACACTTTTTGAATATCAGATACAATTAGCTAAAAAGTATGATTTACCAGTGATAGTTCATAACAGGGATGCTCATGAAGATACGATTAATGTTATAAAAAATAGTGGATATAGTAAATTTATTATTCATTGCTTTTCGGGGGATAAAGACATTGCGAAACAGTTTCTTGATTTAGGTACATATATATCCTTTGCTGGTAATTTAACATTTAAAAAGGCGGAAAATCTTCATGAAAGCGTCAAATATGTTCCAGAAGACAGATTACTGATGGAGACAGATTGTCCATATTTGACACCGGTTCCTTTTAGAGGAAAGATTAATCGCCCTGATTACGTAAGATATGTATATGATTTCGCAGCGGATTGTAGAAATGTTGATATTGAAGAGTTTAAGTCTCAGATAGCAATAAATTTTAAGACTGTGTGTCCTGTAAAAATTGAGGTCTAAATGAATAAATACGAGCATAAATCGGACTATCTTGTTATAGGAACAGGAATCGCGGGTTTATCTTTTGCTATACACGCCTCTAAATATGGAACTGTTACAATAGTCACAAAAAAGAAAAATTATGTTTCTAATACAAACTATGCTCAAGGGGGCATCGCTTCTGTAATATCAGATACCGATTCGGTAGAAATGCATATTGAAGATACCTTTAAGGCTGGTGTAACCCATTGTAACCCAAAAGCAGTCGAGATATTAGTAAAAAATGGTCCAGAACGAATTGAAGAACTAATCAGTTGGGGAGTAAATTTTTCTTTTGTTGAGGATGATTCAGGAACTCGGAAACTTGATCTTGGACGAGAAGGTGGTCATTCAAAAAACAGGATAGTGCATGCTAAAGATTACACTGGTCAGGAAGTCGAAAGAGCATTGCTTGAAAAAATTTCGACGATAGACTCGATAACTTTTTTTGAAGATTTTACTGCTGTAGACCTGTTAACGGAACATCAACTTGAATTAAAGAAAAGTACAAATAAAACAACCTGTTATGGAGCTTATGTCTTAGATAATGAAACAGGTGAAATACATACATTCTTATCACAATACATATTAATTGCGTCTGGGGGAGTCGGTAGCGTCTATTTGCACACAACTAATCCTGCAATAGCAACTGGTGATGGAATTGCAATGGCTTTTAGAGCTGGAGCAGAGGTTGCAGATATGGAGTTTATGCAGTTTCATCCAACATCATTTTACGATCGTAATAAAAAAGGTGGTGTCGCGCTTTTGATAAGTGAAGCGGTAAGAGGAGAAGGGGCTGTATTAATAAACAGCCGTGGAAAAAGATTTATGCAGGGAGTTCATGAACTAGCAGATCTAGCTCCTCGAGATATTGTAGCTCGTGCTATTGACAAAGAATTAAAACAGAGTGGAGAAGAGTGTGTTTATCTGGACATAACATTTAAGGATAGTGCATTTATAAAAGAAAGATTTCCAAGTATTTACAAAGGTTGTCTGGAAAGGGGAATAGATATAACTAAAGAGCCTATACCGGTTGTTCCAGCTGCACATTATCTTTGCGGTGGTATAGTAACTGATTTAAACGGATGTTCATCAATAAAAAATTTATATGTATCAGGTGAATCGGCATGTACTGGAGTTCATGGAGCTAACAGGCTAGCCAGTAATTCATTGTTGGAAGCACTTGTTTTTTCATACAGAGCTGTACAACATTCTTCAAAACAAGACAGAAAAAATCTGGATAGTTTACCATCTTTTCCTCTTTGGAATAAAGAAGGAACGTTTGATCTTGAAGAATGGGTGTTGATACAACACGATATAGAAGAAATTAAAAGAACAATGTGGGATTATGTAGGTATTGTTAGAACAAATTTGAGGTTGGAAAGGGCTCTAAGACGCATAAATTTTCTTGAAGAAGAAATTATTGATTATTATAGACGAAGAAGGGTATGGAGGCGTCTTGTAGAGTTAAGAAACATGGTAACTGTTGCCCGACTGATAATTATGGGTGCAATGAACCGTAAAGAGAGCAGAGGATTACACTATAATACAGATTACCCAGATAAAGCGGAAAAATATTCAAAAGCAATTTTACAAAACAACAGAGGAGACATAAATTTAAAAAAACTGGAAGAGATATCTTTTTAAATAAAGAAAATATTTATTAATAAAAGTCGCAGTTATGTGTAATGTTATATATATTAAATTCTTATTAATTAAAATAAAAATCAGGCATAATTCTTGAATGAGATACTATTTTGAAACTTATGACAATAATGAACAGATAAAAAAGGAGATACTTGAAAACCTTACGTATGTCTTTGATAAATACGAATGTTCTGGTATAGTCATGCCTGTTTTTACATGTATTAACGAACTTCTTGTAAACGCTGTTAAAGCTAATTTTAAAAATCTCTATTTTGAAAAATATGCTCCATGCAACAATGCCTTGGATGTGATTCCTTATCATAAAGCGTTACAGCTTTTTAAGCTTGAAATGGCAACAAACAGGATAGACTATTTGGTTTCCATGGCTAAAGAGAACGGAATTATAACAGGTATCGAAATTTGTGTTGATAATGATAAGACTCTTACAATAACGGTTTCTAATCCGTCAGCAATGACAGAAGTTGAAGAAGAAAATATAAATAAAAAAAGGGAATTTGCCAAAAAATATAATAATTTAACAGAATATTTTTGTGAGGTAGAATCTGATCCAAATAAAGAGGGTGGAGGCTTGGGAATTCTTTTTATTATTATGGTTTTGAAAAGTTTTGGATTAAATGAAGATAACTTAAAGATATTCAGTAAAAAAAAGAAAACTTTCTCAATATTACAAATTCCTCTAATTCGAGAAACGGTTATAAATTACCTAAACAATACAGGGGTATGAGATGCTTTTTGGTCTTATATTAAAAGGAAGGGTGCAGGGAGTAGGATGCCGCTACTATTGTGCTCAGGTTGCCCGTAAAATGAAAATTCAGGGAAATGTAACCAATTTACCTGACGGTAGCGTTCGTTTGATAATAAATTGCGAAGATATGGAAACTATGAAAAATTTTACAAGTAATTTGAAAAACAACAGGTTTGGTTTTAATTTTTATGGAACAATTACCGGAATATCTGTTCAACAAATAACGGAAGAGAGCTGTAAAAAGATTAGAAGTGATTACTCCTTTTGATTAGTCACAATAACTGTATGTAGATGGTCTCTTACCCTTTCCTTATCGAATTTCCCTTTAATTGAATCAATAATAATGTTTATGTAGTCCATTTCTTTTACATGTCTAAACGAATATGGAAAATTAAGATCGTGTATCCAGTTTAGCATTGTTATTTTCATATCGTCATAACTTTTTCTTTTTGAATAACATATCTGTTTTCCATTTAGTAAAGAACTAACGAGTTCTTGATTAATTATTCCGTTATCCGGCAAATAACTGTTCAAAGATTTTCCAATAGAAGGATCAAGATGATTACATAATACACGGAAAATGTCCAGTTTATCAGAATCTCTGATTACCAATAATAGGTTGTTTGATAATTCATCAAGATAAGGAACAGAAAGCTTGTTATGATTAAAAACGGCGAAGCAGATTGCATCATGATATTTTTTATCGACATATTTAAGAAGATTATTTTCGGTAATCACCTGTGTTCCGATTAAACCATGATCTTCTGACGATGCATCGTGAAAGGTTCTGTAATTGTAATATTGTGAAAAGCGACCTACATCGTGAAAGAGAGCGGCATATGGAATTAACATATGTTCCAGAGAGCCTTTGTCAAAGAATTTCGCTATAGCTTGTGAATGTTTTAAAACATTAAATGTGTGCTCTTTTTTTAGATCAAGATAATAATCGGTATCATTGTCTCTTCCAAAAAAAGTATTAATATAATCTAGAAATAGAGAGCTTGTTGTAGAGAAACTATCCATCATTTATATCCAATCATTATTTGTCATCTTTAGTTAAAGTAAAAGAACTGTTTTTTGCGGAATTATAATTATATACAAATTTTTTAAAAAGCTCGTATTCTTCAAGCAGAATAATCTGCTTAGGGATATATATCTCTTCTTTAACGGTCATCATTTCTGAATCGGGATCTTTATCACATGAATAATTGATATAACTGTTTTTAAATTTGTGTTTAACTATAAACGATACGTTTTCGTGTGAGAAATTATCTGGTAATGTTATGGAATAAATATTCTGATAATGAATTGTGTAAGGAATATATAGATCAGATTTTCTGTTATTTACAGATGTAAATTTTATAGCGTGATTAGGAGACAAGAATGGCTTGATAATTATCTTGTTATTTAGATTGGAAACATACGAGATTAATTCACCGCTGCAGCCCGTTTTAAAAATATTATCGGTTTTTAAAGGATCGCTTACAAAATAGTCAGAAATAATTAGCTCTTTGTTAAAATTACTGTATAGATTTGTTATATAATATTCGTAATATCGTTTGTCTTTGAAATATTTTCTAACAGTTTCTTCCTCACCATAATATTCACTGTTAATTGAAAAAGAGGTTTTATTGTCCATAATTCTGATTTTCCACCTGTTTTTAACAAGTGGTTTTATAAATGTATCTGTAGCAATTTGTTGAACGCTATGTTCTCGAATTATATATGCATCTGAAAGATAAGTTGAAGAAGTCATTGCGCCAGATTTCAAATAATTATCCGAAAAATCTAGCCATATGGAGTTTGTCTCGTCAGGAATATACAAAGCAATATTAGAAAAAGAATCCGGAAAAGGGGTGTCACAAAAATCCGTCTGGTTTTTAATCAGGGCAGGATACGAATTAATCCCCCGCATAAAAAGGAGATATTTGCATAAAAAAACAAGATCTTCCGGACTTCCCTTTTTTTGGTACATTGTATCATTGGGATCTTGCGGATAATAAGAAAGGGAGCCAGTAATCTTGTAATTAGAAATGATATCGTTGTATATTTCGTTAATTATTTCCTTTTTGCTTTTGGCAGAATAGTTATTATTGAAAAAATCGCTGTAAAGTAATGCCGATTGATTATTCGGAAATTTGCTTTTGTAAGAATTGAAAAATTCTTCTGCTTTTCCTATAGAAAGAAAATATCGAAAAGGACGATTTTTGTAAATACCTGCATATGGTTCAGTAGAAACCGGAGGTATGTTTTCTATGGAATAACTGTATAGCTTAAAGTCTTTTTTGGAAGTTGTTTTTTCTTTTCCACTGTAATTGGTATAAAAATTTAGGTTTTTGGTTTTTGGGTAAACAATTAATACCTCAATTGAATCAACTCCATGATTATAACCGTGAAGGGCAGGTGAGTTGTAATCAAAAAAGTAGCACGAATTGGTCTCGGTGTTGATATCGTTTTGATAAATAACATGTAATAAGGAATCCTTTTTAAGATTAGATATCGTAATATATTGGGCATTGTTTTCATTATGTATTTGAACAGAGTCTGTAAATGATCCGTCTCGGTAATAGACTCTTGCTTTAATAATGGAAGCTCCGCTTTTAAATGGAATCTTGTATTCTCCGTAATTACTTATTTCGTTGTTAGAGGCTATATAGATCATTTCATCAGAAAGGATAGAGGCTTTTCCATCTTCAAAAATTTTTATTATTTGTTGTTTGTAGGGGTAAACGGTAGAAGGGCCTTTGCTATTGAAAAAATTACTCAATGTATCATCCGATTTGGATGAATTATGAAAGCCCATAAGGTCGGATATGGTTTTTGCTTTGTTTACCGAATAGTATTTGCGAATATAGGGATGTGAACTGTGATCATGTTCAAATTTATTAAAGTGAAAATCGGCGGTTTGATTTTGTTTTAAAGGTATTAAGCCTAGTAGATATAATATTGTCGGAGAATTATTGAATGTTGAAAAGGGTAGAAGTATTTCTGAGGCATCTGAATATTTAGCAAGTTTAATTAATAGAGAAGAATATGAAACTACAGAGTCGTAATCATTGTTATTAACATCTTCTTTTAATAAATCAAGTGCTAAGTAAGGGTTAGAAAAACTGTAATATTGAAAAAGAAGCTGCTGGATATACGGATCTCTATGTTTTTTTAAATAGGACACTGCCAAATCGGCAAACTGGTCAGGTCTTTCATAATAAAGATAGTCAAGGTGTATCCGGTTGAGTGTCTGGGAATAAGGATGCTTGCGTAAAAGTTTATTAGAAAGGGTTAAAAACTTGTCAGTTGCCTGAATTTGTCTGTAGATCTTTAACTCTAACAAAGACATAGCCAGAAACTCCGTATTGCCACTCTTTTTTATAGTATTCAGGGCGTCTGTAAACTTCCGATTTTGGTACTGATCATATGCCTTCCATAGTTCAAGAAGAGGAGTGTTTGGGGAAGATTCCCACAGCTTTTTAATTCGGCTTTGACCTTCGATATAACCCCACTTACCGGTATCAAACTGATTTATCATTGTAGAGGCCAGGATTAATTCATTGTATACAGTTTTGTTTTTTTGGTAAGCCTCGGCTAGTAGTTTTATAGAGTGGTTATTTTCGTGAAAGGAAAGAATTTGTCCGGTTAAGTTTCTGCTATAAGGATCTTGCTTTTTAATCAAATAGTTCAAAGGGTAATCATAAAACTCCTCTGTTTCAGGAAAAATAACGGATTGGGTACTGGTATACGGCAACGAAACAGGAATAGAATTTTCTGTAGTTGTCATAATTGAGAACGAAGCATTTTCTGTAACACGAAGTTTTAAGCTTATAGTATGTGTTCCGCCACTTTTAATATTGATAATACGTTTAGTGGAAAAAGTTGATGTGTAGCTGTTTTCAAGAACCTGTTTTCCGTTAATATAAACCAAATATTCGGTATTGCAGTTAATTCTTAAATTGTATGATGATGGTGCGTTTACTGATGTTTCAAGATAAACTATTCCATTACTGGGATAACAAAAAGAGGATAGATTAATTGTACCGTTTTTATGAGTAGACTTGAAAACCCGGTTATAGGCGGCTTTGTCTGTTTCAGGCTCGAAAGAATTGAAGAGATCTGAATTTCCATATTTGTTATAAACATCAGAAACTCTCCATTGAATAATATAGTTCTCCCTCAAAAAAACATCTGAACTACTGTTGTTCAAATAGTTTAGTTTATCTTTAAGAATGTTGGACTGTAATAATATCGAATTCTTATCAGAATGATTTTGTATGTTTACAGTATTAATGTACCAGTCAGTAATTTCAGTAATTGTTTCCGGGTCTATTGCGTCAGTCATAGAGTGAATTTCATAAAGATAAAAAAGAGATTCCGGATTCAAAGGGTTGTTGCGAATATATGAAGAGAGATGGGAGTATAACTGTTTCTCAGAACCATTTAAATAGTAGATATCTGGAACATTCAGTTTTTGCGCAAAAGACGTTGAATGTAGTAATATGAATAAGATTATAAAAAGTGGTCTAAGAAATTTCATTATTAAGAACCTCGGTAAAATGTGGAAATACAATGTTAAAAAAATAAAAACCAAATATAAATAATTAGTCTTTTTTTATAAACATTGATTGCTTGTTAATTTTTTCAATTTCAATAATAAATTTTCTGAATTCATTGTAATTGGCTGTTTCGATTACCGCCTTGTCAATTTCAAGTTTAGTAATGATCTCAATTCTATTTTTGCTTATTTGGTTATAGTCCAATGAATAAGAAATATTTAAAAATTTATCAGAAAAGGAATTAGGAGCTTTAACAATTGAATAATTTTCCGGTATGGAATATATAGTAGTAGTGATTATCTTTTCTGATGAACCAAGAAACATGGGTGTTTCCCTTATTATTTGCTGAGCATGATTTTTAAAATAGCTGTATGGAACAGGATCCAGAGGTATTTCGACGTAATCAGATTGATTATTGAAATAATCGGGAATATTTATTTTGTATCCGTAACGAACAGGACCGGTTCCGGTTCTGTTTTCTGAAACATAATTTGATACCAGAGATTCGGGATAGATTTTATTCCAGTAAACTGAAAGGTTTTCTAATTGAATAGGATCGCTTTTATAACGGTTTCTAAAGTATAGAGCCGATGTTCCATCTTTTTCCAGAAATCTGTTAATTTCGGCACTTCCGTTATCATATAATTTGATTTCGGATCTGATTGTATCTCTGTTGTCTGAATATATATTTGAAGATGTATTTATGAAATTTACTCCGGTATTGTTAATGACGGCTGTTACTGTGTTTCTGTCGCCTTCGGGTAAATCATAAATATCCGCGTGATTAACAGTACCGTCAAGAAAGAGTCCTCCATTATAATTAAGATAACAGATAGCGTGATTGAAATTTCCAATATATGGAACGTCTATATCGGGAAAACCACCGGATGTGGTTCGTATTAATGCCATACGGGCGTCGAAACCGGCCTTTTTATAGAAAACAGAAAGAAGAAGAGCTATGTCTTTGCAATCACCAAGACGGCTCTGGTAGGTGATGTGAGTGTGTCTTGGCTGAATGCCTCCAATTCCGATTTCGAAACCCAGATATCTTGTACGTTTTGTTATATGTGAATATATTGCTCTGATCTTTTCTTCATCACTCATGTCTTTAGTTATAAGACTGTTAAAATCTTTTTGCATTTCTGAGGTGAATGTTTCACGTTCTATTACAAGAGGGCCGTACCAGTTAAAAAGATCGTTCCAATTTTTAAATGAAGTTGCTGTGATTGAAGGTGTTTGATTAAAAAACGGTAATTGGTTTGTTTCATATATTGAAGAATTAGCGTTTGAATATTGATAAAGATAAAGAAAAGAATTATTCTTTTTTGATACCTCAATATTGCCGACAGCTTTGTTTTTACTCCAATACAGGGGAACTGTTTCAGGAGTAATTACAAGAATTCGCCTTTTCAAAACGGGATATCTCTCCGAAAGATAATAGCGGTTTCCTATATATCCTGCATAATCTTTTCCAGAATTTATCTTTAAAGTGTAGTCCACAGAAAGAATAGATTTATCGGGCATTTGTGGAAGGGTGAGCGAATAAAGATCAATGTCATAGTATAGACGGCTTTCAGGATCAGAAAGGCTTCGTCTTGAAAGATTATTAAGATTTATGGATCCTTTATCGGTACTTAAATTACAGTTGAATGCCTTAAGAGAATCGCTAGAACTATTCAGGCTAAACGATATTGAATTCAAAGAAATGTTATTTGCGCTGTTGTTAATAAGATATTGAGTGCGGACTCTTTTTAGAGAAGTGCCATCAGATTCATATTTTTCTATAGTTTCATTATAAAGTACAACAACAGCTTCATTAAGCTTTGAACCTTTATTAACCAGTTTATTTGTGTCAAAGTTTTGAATATGTTCTGAGAGATACTCACTGCTATTAAAGTTATAGTTATGATAATCATGAATTGGGTTGTTCCCTGGAGAAAGCAATGTCGCTTTTGTAGAGTGATAACGAGCAAGATCTTTTTTGTTAAGAAGTAAATAATTTTTAGACTGTAAATAATGATACTGAGGATGATTTTTTGCAATAGAGGAACAAGAAGATAAAACAACAAGGGAATCGGAATATTTGCCTTGTCTGTAAAGATTATCTGCAAGAAGAAGTTTTATTTCAAAATTCTCTGGGAAAAAATAAAGCATTCTATATAAACTTGCGGTATAAAGCGAACCCGAATATGATAATTTAAGGGAATCTAGATATCTATCCATAATTTTTTTGTTGTTCTGATCAATCATGAATAAATCAGAATAGATTTTTGCAGATTTTGTATATTCCTTGTTATTATAATGTATTTCAGCAGCAATATGTTTAGCTAATAAAGGTGAGAAAGTTGTTAGTTGATCGATCAGTTTTTCGAGTTTAAAATGCCAATTCATCAAAGTATAGAAACGTATCTTTGCGATTATTGCCAAGGGTGATGAAGGAATATTTTTTTCTAGCAGGTTAAGTCGTTGAAGAGCGCGCTCCGTATCTGAAAGTTCAACATAACAGAGGGTTTCAAGATAATTGATATAGTTTTTGTCTAGTTTTGCATTAAGTTTATTGATGTGGTAAATTTTTTCGGAATAATTATTCGATAAGCATAATTGTATATAAGAAACTACATTATCAAAGGCGGAACTATCTACTTTGGACAGTAGCGGATTAACGGCGTTATAATCGCCATAAAGCTTTTTTTTATAAAACAGAAATGCAGTATTTATATAATCAATACTGGTCTTATTCTCGGGTACATAGTAGTAACTCCACTCATGATCAAGGTTCCGTATATTGTCAGTTTCTAAACGAAGAGAAATTTTATTTTCGAATCTGTTATTTGAAGAGCATAAGATAATGATATTATTTTTTCCCTTTTGTATGTTCATAGGAATTCGATACTGATTTTGCTCAAAATGGTGAGAAGTATTTATTGTAATCTGTTTGGAATTATGAAACAATTTAAGAGGTCCAGTTTTTCCGATTATTAATTCCGCGGCTTCATCTTTTTTGGAAAAATAATTAAATGATATTTGATAATAAGATCTTTCTTTAATAGGGTAAAGATTATCAACGTGAAAAATTCCGTTTTGATCGCTGGATATCTTTACAGGTGATAGATCAATAGATCTTGCAGACGATTTAACACTGGACAGATCTGGCTTAGCTTTTAGAAAATCATTTGTATTGGAAAAGATAAAAGGGCCTGAAGCATCAATTTTTTGAATATAGTTTTCTTTTTTTGAAAATGATATGATATCTTTGTAAAGAAGAGAGTTAAACCTATTTACAATGTCGTTTTGTAATAGCATTTTCAAGTTATCTAGTTGTTCGGGGAAAATCTGGGTATCTAAAAGTCTATATAAGGCAGAGTCAAACTCTATAAGATTATTCGCGGTGTGTAAATCGCTTAGAGCCAAATTTTTAGACGGAATAAAGTCTGCAGAAAAAAGATGATTATAGTAAGATAAAAGGTTTTCTGTTTTTGAATTTAAGGGTTTTACATCGGGAGTTTTAGAAAACAGGCTTACTGATAATAACAGGTAAAGAAAAGAAAAAAAAAATTAACAAGATAAACTGATTTGTTTTTTGTCATTGAAGTCTCTTTAACAGAATATTTAATTAGTGGTAACACCTAAAAATTTACTTTTGTTATAAATAAAAATTTGATAAAAAGTAATAATTGTTATCTAGTACGTATTCCGCTCAATACTGCCAACCATTCTCCATCTACGAGTACAGTCCGTCTTTATAATAGAGCTCTATATCAAAACCCCCGAACGATGTAGAAAAAGATATGCTTATATTGTCATAAAAAGCTTTAACCTGTATTGGGTCATCATCAAATTCGGGAGGAGCCAGCCGAACCGTATGGTCAATGTATTGAAGCTGATTTGCTAGAGTGCCAGTAATTTGATTAGCTAATTCACCTGAAACATCGCGCATTGCTGCTTTTAGTGCAGATTGTTTAACAGAGGGGTTAAAGTATTTTGTCAGGTTCATTAAAGTGTCCTGGGGTAAAAGAATGGCAATTTCTCCTTCAAAGGTTCCATCTATTTCGATCCAGACTTTATGATAGTCGGGATTGGATTTGCCGGTTTGTGACGCAAAGACCTCTGTAACAGAGTTATCGTTTAGAAAATTGTTAAAGATATGCTTTACAGAGTTTTCTACGCCTTTTGCATATTTTCGTGAATAATTGCTCACAATTGACTCCATTTTAGATGTTTTACAGAAACTGTTTGAGTGAACTTATTAATTGGCATCAATTTTTCAACCAAAAAAAGAGACATAATTTTCTCTTTTTTATACACAAAAATTGTGGATAACTTTGGTATTTGTTGCTTTCGAAAACGTTAAAAAATTTGAATCAAAAATATGTAACTGCTTAAAAATAATTATTTGTACAACTACAAATGCTTGTTTTTATTGGCAAAGAACGTGTCAATAAAAATTCTGGAAAGAAATTTCCTAAGAACATTTTTTTGGAATATATTCAGGAAATTAATTGGGTTAATTAATTTCATAAATAACAATTAATGTTGATACTGTGGATAAGTATGTGGATAACTACTGATTTTGTCATTTATGTGACATAGTCAGTATGCTTTCAGAGCATATTTTGTTGTTACTAAAGACAGAAAATCTTTGATAAAAATAAGAATATAAATGAAAAAGGAAGAGGATAAAGGATAAGATTTAGAATTTGATTTATAATCAAGTAGTTGAATTATCGAATATCTTCTTTTAATAAAAATAAGAAAAGAAAAAAGAAAAATTTAACGATAATAAGTGTGACATAATTTTAAAAAAATTGTTGATAACTGTTAGTAAGTTCATATTAATTTTGTCAAATTTGGCTACAATTTCAGACTAGAAAATGACAAATTACCTTCCTGTTTCGTCCGTTTAATAATGCAATTTTAGTGTTGGTTCATAGATGAAGTAGATCTGTAATCAGATAACATTGCATAAATGTTTTAATAAAGATTTTCTTAAGTGATAAATTTCATTAGAACAAGCACTTAAACGATGACACCTTCCAGAATATGCTAAAATCGTGAAGTTCTCTATTGGATAATGTCTATAGAAATCGATAAGTATTTTAAAAATATTAACATAAAAGTAATTTTTACCAATATATATTAAATTTCAGTGTCGAATAAATACATCAATTTGTTAAAAAAATAATTGCAAAAAGCAATTACAGGAAGTAGAAGTTTACAACTTAAGCTATAGTTGTAATATTAAAAATAGTGTTAGTGCCAACGGTTGCATGGTTTGAGTAATAAAGTTTAAATAATTTTGGAGATAATATGAAGAGTCTTAGAATAGTATTGGTTCTTATTCTGCTATTTTCTTTTGGATGCGATGATAGTGGAAGGAAAACAAAAGAGTGGACCATTATTTATTATGGAGCAGGTGACAACGATCTTCAGGAAGCGCTTTTTAATGATGTTAATGAAATGGAAACAGTTAATTTAGGAAAACAGGCGTATATTGTTGCTTTGCTTGATCAATTTGACGGATTAGGTGAAAGTGAGGATTGGATTGATGATGATTGGGAAGAAAGAAAAAAAATTAAAACAAGAAACGAAACCGGTTCAGGTTGGTCAGGGACACGAGTATTTGAGATAAAATTCGATAATGAAAAGTTTAATAGCCGGTTAGGTTCAAATACCAAAAGACTTTCGGTTCCCGAGCTTGACCTTACAAAAAACAGTGATTCAAACCTAAATACCGGGGATTCTAAAACTCTTGAAAAATTTATAGCGTTTTGTAAAAAAGAATATCCCGCAAAAAACTACGCGTTGATTATCTCGAATCATGGTAATGGTTGGTATTATCAAGACGAAAACGATCTGGAAGAAGATATTTTTTATAGAAAAAATCTGTCAGATAAAAGATCAAAATTAAAACCTCTTGGGAAAAAGAAAATTCCAAGTTACCGAAAAAACAGTAAATCTAAAAACAATAGCCGTGCAATAGCATGGGATGATACCTCCTGGGGTGATTGTTTAAATCTTGATGAAATAAGGGAAGCCATAGATAAAGGACTAAGCGGCAAAAAAATGGATTTACTAGTTTTTGACGCATGCTTGATGGGTACTATCGAGGTCGCGTATGAGTTAAAAGATGTGGCAAAATATATGGTATCATCACAAGAGGTGGCTCCATGGTACGGTTTTCCGTATCATCAAATAATGAAGAAATTTAAAGAGTCTGGAGCAAAAACAACTGCAGATAACTATGGTAAGATTTTTGTGGAAGAATTTATTCAAGCTTATCAAAAAGGTACCAATGTTGAAGGACCAGATGAAACAGATGAAATGATAACAATGTCTTTGGTTGATCTTTCAAAAATAGAAGATGTTGTAATTGAGATGAATAAGTGGTCTGAAAACAATAGTAATTACGTTTTTAAATATGATGATAGGTGTTTGGTAGAATCTTTTTATGATCCCAATATGAAAGATTTGGGTGATTATTTTGAAAAAGTAAATGGTGGTGAATCGGTAGTTAAAAGCCTTGAAGCAGCAGTTGTTCTTTCAAAACATGGAAAATGGTTTGAAAGATGCAGCGGGCTTTCTGTTTATTCAACAAGTTCTGGACTTATATATTCTGAAACGAATAAATTGAAATTTTTTAATTCTGCGGATAAATGGATAGGTTACTGTAAAAATTATAATCCGGAAGAGTCTATTGACATGTTAGAATTGTCCAAAGCATATGTATCTGAAATTGACATGTGGTTTTTTGGTAATGATGATTATATGGCTGCTTTGGTTAACGCAATGCCGGAGTTTAATAGCAATACCCCAACATTAATTAAAAAAAATACAACGATTAATTCATTTTTAATAAGTCGTACAGATATTGATGTTTTTTATTTAGATATAAAATCTGGTGATGGAGACATAAAACTAACATTAAGCTCTGATGAAGATCTTTTTGCTTTCTTTGATTATGATATATATGGTGAATGGGATTATATAGAAACGGAAGGGAATTCCATTGAATTGATTATTCGAGATGGTGAGTATGGTTCTGATGAAGATTATAGTAACGTGATTTTTGTCATGTCAGGAGATGGAAGCTTTTCGCAGGAGAAAGGATATTCAATTAAAGTTGAAATGTTATGATAAGTGTTTTATACAAGGTAACTTTGAAGAATTATTTTTTTTCGGAAGGTGTCATCTTTTGAGTCTTCATTATCTTTAATTTATCGCAAGTTCCTTATAGAAAAGTAAATTCATAGAGATTATAGCACAATTATTCTACGGGTATTAAAAAATTAAAAAGGAAAAAATGGGAAGATGAAAAAAGTGTTAAGATTAATTGCAGATGTTTCAGTTTTATTAACCGTTTGTTTTATTATTAGCGGCTCGGTATTTGCTGCGGAAGACATTAACGATGAACAATTTAGTGGATTTGGTGTATCAGCAGGTTTTGGTCAGGCTTATGGTGGTATTGGGGGATGTGCATTGGAATACTATATGCCACTGAAAGGTTATCATATTTAACAGGAATTGCCGGTGTGGGATATGGGCCTGAAATAGCTGGCGGAGCAGCAACAATACGTTATTCTTATGGTGTTTATAACCGGTTTATTACAGATGTTTCTTTTGGAAAAATCGCTGAAGAAAGTATTGAAGAGAAAGAGTATAACTCGTCTACAGATAGTTGGAGAACGATCAAGGATGAAACAAATAATCTTTATGGCCCTTCATTATTAATAGGTTATCAGCGTATGACTAGTTTTGGTTTAACTTTCAGTATTGCTATAGGTGCTTGTGTTGATGTGGAAGATTCTTCGGATATATATCCTGCGTTGACTCTAGGGCTAGGATACAAATTTTAAGTTTTGATTTTATAATTTGGGAGCAAAATAATTTTTGCTCCCAAAACATAGATATCATCAGAATTTAAAAAAGAGTATCTTCGTCCTGATTTAAAAATTCTGTGACTCGCTCTTTTAAACAACTTTCAAGCCCAAGATGTTTATATGCTTTTTTGGTAACTACCCTACCCCTTGGAGTTCTTTTAAGAAGTCCGGATTGTACAAGAAAAGGTTCATAATAATCTTCAATGGTATCCAGTTCTTCTCCTATTGAGATTACAATGGTTTTGATTCCAACAGGACCCCCTTCGTAGTTTTCAATGATGGTACGTAATATGCGGCGATCCATATCATCCAGTCCAAGCTCATCGACTTCAAGTTGATTTAGGGCGTGTATGGCAATGTTATTATCTATAACTTTTTTTCCTTCAACAACAGCAAAATCGGCAACACGACGTAAAAGACGGTTTACAATTCTGGGTGTGCGCCTGGATCTTTTTGCGATTTCAAGCGCTGCTTCATTATCAATGGAATAGCCAAGAATTTCAGCAGATCGTTTAACGATTAATTCAAGTTCCTCTGTTTCATAATAGTTCAGTTTGCAGGGAATACCAAATCTGTCGCGCAAAGCTGATGTTAAAAGCCCTGTTCGTGTAGTTGCACCAATTAATGTAAATGGTGCCAGATTGATTTTGATTGTTTTTGTTCCGACACCCTGCCCTATAAGAATATCGATATGTCGGTCTTCCATTGCGGGATACAATATTTCTTCAATGGCTGGTGAGAGTCTGTGTATTTCATCAATAAAAAGAACATCATTCTCTTCAAGTCCGGTTAAGATAGATGCAAGGTCTCCCGCTTTGTCAATTATAGGTGCTGATGTAGCCTTAATATTAACTCCCATTTCCATTGCCATAATAAAAGCAAGAGTTGTTTTACCCAGACCGGGAGGACCTGCAAGTAGTACATGATCCAGTGTCTGCTTTCGAATTTTTGCAGATTCTATAAAAATCTTTAGATTTTCGGTTATTTTTTTCTGCCCGATAAATTGAGTGAGATTTTGGGGACGTAAGGACTTTTCATGATTGTCAATTGATTGAACAACCGGATCAGTTAAACGGGAACTCTTAATTTCGCTCATTTGTTATCCTTGGATTTAAATGATTCTATTTTTTGGATCTTTGTTAATGCTTGAAACTATAAAAGAGCACCTCTCCTTTATACCGAATGACATTTTAAAAAGAAGAAGAGATGATTTATCAGTTCTGTCAAGATAAGGATATTTATCCAGAATTTTTTCCAACAACTTGCAATAATTTTCCATAAAATCTGATCTTTTTTGAGTTTCTTTTCTAAGGTACTCTTTTTCAAGTTCAATAAAGAAAAAATCTATAAAAAAGAAAAAGATGGAAATAAACAGATAAAGTAAGCCATAATAGAGGGGTATTGATCCAGGCTCGAAAGGACTTATGAATCCAAATTGGCTGTAAAGTTTGTTAAAAACAAGATATGATAAAAACAAACTAAGAGGAATAAACAAGGTTTTTGTAGTGGTTTTTGCGATATAGAGATTTTTCAGGTAATTACTGAGTTCTACATATACCAGTGCCTTGAATTCGTTTAGACAAATAATACTTGAAACACTTTTATCGATTATAAAATCGCGTTTAAAGGGAAGAACAAAACGACATATTCTTTCTCTCTTTTGACTAAGAAGATTTTCTTTTAGGTATATTTTTGCTTTGGTAGTATCAAACCCGTCTGATTGAGGATTTACCTTAAATAATTCAAAGGAATAACATCTTTTTAAATTATAATATCTGTTAAATCCTGTTACTGCCAAAAGAAAAAAAACAACAGATAAAAAAAGACGAGCATTTAGTATAAACCAGCGCTCACTAATTGATTGATGATAGCTGGCTTCGGGATTCAAAAATATAGTAACAGAGAGGATAAAAAATATTAATAGAGCAACTTTTTGAAAAGTATAAATGATAATTTTTTTTAGGTTTATATCAATTTTTAAAAAAATAGGGTCGATGTATATCTTTTCGTAAATATCGATTATAATAATTATTACAAGATATGGAGTAAAATAATAGAGTGATATAAGTATTAATCTTATAATGATTATTGAAGAATTATAATCAATAATATACAAAGCTTTTAGTGTAAGCGACGAATAGCAATAAAAGAGAGCCATTATGAAAGGTAGAAATATTTTTATAAGATAAAGGCGTTCCTTTATTTGAGTATAACCAAAAATTTCAGCGGAACGACTATGAATACTCATTTATAATGACCTCTGATTATCAAATATTCTTTAACTTTTTGTAATGAGGTTTTCAGAAATAATTTAAAACAAAATGTTAATAAGTGGAAATTTGAAATAAAATCTATTTTTCACAAGCTTCCGGAGATGACTTGTACTTGTCAAAAGTAATTTTCTTTAGATAGCATTCACTCTTGATATATCCCAGTATAGGTAAGAGTTGATCTTTAGTCATAAATCCGGGTACAGTTGTAACCAGATTTCCATTTTTATCAAAAAAAGCCAATGTTGGTAATCCTGTTACGTTAAGAGCAGCTTGAAATTCTCTTTCTGAAAAGGTTTTACCCTTGTAATTGATTTTCTGTTTTTTTTGAACATCAATTCGAGCTAGTACAAAATTTTTGTTCAGTTGTCTTCTAACTGAAGGATTAGAAAAAGTTTGTTTATCCATTTCTTTACACCAGCTGCACCAGTCTGCGTAAAAATCGACAAGTACTGGTTTGCTCTCCCTTTTTGATTTTTGCATTGCTTCGTCGAAGGAGTACCATTTAAGGGATGATTGTGAAACGGTTGAGTTTGTAATACCAAAAAACAAAATAAATATGAATAAAGATGAAAGAATGGGAAAAAACAAGGTTTTCATAATTATCTCCTTAATATTTATAGATTATGATAAATGAATTTGTTTTGGTTACATGGTTTTTAAAATTTACCAAGAAAATACTAGTTACAATTATTCGAGTAACTTCAAAGTCAATATATATAAAGAGAACTTCGAAAAATTACAATGTTCCAGAAGTTACCTTAATTTAAATAATGGGGAACTTCGAAAAACTACCATTTCCGGAATGGATACACCGTTTAAAGTCCATAAATAAAGCAATTTTTCGCAAGTTCCTTATAGAAATGTTAATTATCAGAGATTGCCAATAGTTTAAAATACAACAAATAATTAATTAGTTTAAACTATTAGTCAATATGAATTGCTGAATAATATCATCAGAGAACATAAAAGAGTTGTCGCTTTGTGAAAAGTTTTCAATTGTGAGTTAGTATTTTATTACAAGAGTGATAGCTCTGAAATATTTTATAAATGAAACCATACCTTAAAAAATAATTTTTCGAAATTACCTATGGAAGATTAAATTTTTTAAAGACAAGAAAGCATGGTTTTAGGAACAAAATACAATATGAATGCCAAGATAAGTGAAACAGACCTTTTTTATCCTATTAAAGAATATCTTGAAAGTAACGGATATTCGGTAAATGCAGAGGTTGCTTCATGTGATATTGTCGCGAGTAAAAATAATGAAGTTACTGTTATTGAACTTAAAACAACCTTTTCATTAGCACTAGTTTTTCAAGTTGTTGAGAGGCTAAAGATTACAGATTCCGTTTACGCGGCTTTTGCCGCCCCTTTGGATCGGGATTATCCAAAAAAGATAAAAAAAATAATGCTTTTACTAAGAAGACTGGAAGTTGGATTGATAGTAGTGCATATGTTAAAATATAAAAGCCGTGTCGAAGTTGTCTTTCATCCCGGTCCATACGAAAAACGAAAAAATAGAAACAGGCAGTTGTCCATTATACGCGAGATAGCGGGAAGAAAAATAGACAACAATATTGGAGGAAGTACATCTTCAAACAAAAAGATTACGTTATATCGTCAGAAAGCCATACAGGTAGCTGTATATTTGAAATTTTTAAAACAGGCCTCCCCTGCCCTTCTGGTAAAATATGGTTGTTCAAAAAAAGCATCAACTATATTGAATTTGAATCATTATGGATGGTTTGAAAAGATTGAGCGAGGTGTATATACTTTGCACTCTGCAGGAAAAAAAGCCTTGAAGAACTATACAGAATTAGTGGAGATATACAGTAAAGAGTATCGTGAAACAAAAAAAAAGATTACAGAAAACTCTTAACCAAACAATATGCAGCCTGGTTAAAAAGTTAATTAATAGAGATTGCCAATATTTAAAAAAGTGTGTAATTAAGAAAAATAATCGGGAGATAATATGAAAATTTTGCTAACAAATGATGACGGTATTGATGCAGCAGGAATTAATACTCTTTTTGATGTATTGTCTTCCGAGCATACTGTTTATATGTTTGCACCGGCAAATCAAAAAAGCGCGTGTTCAAATGCAATAAATGTTCACTCCCCTGTAAGGGTCGATTTCAAAGGTAAGAATCGTTTTGCTGTTCATGGATACACTGCCGATTGTGTATATATTGGTTTAATTAGCAGTTTGGCAGAACCAGTGGATTTGGTAATATCGGGCATTAATCATGGACCAAATCTTGGAAACGATATTCACTATTCAGGAACTGTCGGTGGAGCACGAACGGGTCAGATCGCGGGAATAAGCTCCTTAGCTGTTTCACTTAACAGTCATGACAAAGGGGATAATCTGATAAATTGCGCACAATATATAAAGAAATATATCGAAGAGCATAATCCTGGAAAAAGCAAAAAACCATATTTTCTTAATATCAATTATCCGGATGTCTCTCCTGAGTTGATTAAAGGGGAAAAAACTGTAAAGCTAGGAAGAAGAAATTATGTAAATTCATATTTTATCAATGAAGAATCGGATAGTCATCTTATGATTTCTTTAAAAGGTGAGTTACAGAAAACAGAAGAAATTGAAACTGATACTTCTGAAATCGATAAAGGGTTTATAACGATAACCCCACTCCTTCTTGACGCGACAGACTACGAATCAATAAAGGCTGGTTCTGTATGAACGAACAGACAATTAATCAACAGCTGGCTGGAATTTTAAAAGAGGCATTAAACAAGATTTCCCGGCTTAACTATAATAGTGCTGAAGAAGTATTGCGTCAGGGATTGGTTTTAGATAAACATAATCCGGAGTTGCTTTATAATTTGGCAGTTGTTTTACTTAAGCAGAAAAAGGATGATGAAGCCGAAGAGTGTTTGAAAACTATAATTGATTTACCGTTTTCCACGGTAGAACTTTTGCAAGTCAAAACAATGCTCTGTTATTCCTTTCTAAACCGTGGTAAGTATAAAGAGTGTGCCAATCATCTTATTTCTCTTGTAGAGCTTGCTCCAAATAATGTTGTTTCTCTTTCTTTACTTGGGTTTTATTATGAAAAGATAGGGCATCTTGAAAATGCCATTAAAACTTACCGGACAATATTGACGATAGACAGGGAAAATCTGAACGCACATAACTCATTTGCATATCTTTCTGCTGTTGCTGGGCATGATTTGAACCTTGCGTTAACATCAGCAAGGTACTGTATTACAAAAAATCCTGATAATCCGGCATATTGTGATACAGCCGGATATATTTACGCAAAAATAGGTGAAACCGGACTATCTTCAAAGTATCTTAAAAAAGCACACTCCTTGAAACCTGATTCAAAAGAGATACAGCAGCATCTTCATGAACTGCTGAAGATTTAGGTTTCGTAGTGTCTTAATAGTAATAAAAAAAATGGAGAACAATGAATAACAAGCCCGACTACGACGATCTTTTGCGAGAAGTAAGCCGCCTGAAAAATGAACTCTTGCAAAAAGATAAAAATGAAACTAACAGTTTTGTTCATTTGCAAAAAAGTTGGGGCATGATGGCTCAAAATGCTTCATTTAATATAGTAATTTTAAATCGTACTGCTGAAATAGTTTATTTAAACAAACCTCTTTTTCAACAGAAAGTTGATTCTGTTTTAGGAAAGAAATATATGGATTTGCTGGATGTGGAGTGTAGAAACTCGGTAAAAACAGCAATAGAAAAGTGCATGCAGACAGGTTCTGTAGAAAAATTTGAAATTAGACTGAAAGTTTATAATACAGAGAACTATTACATAAACACTGTAACACCCTCTTATGGGCCAAATGGTGTAATTGGGGTGATGATTTCGGTAGAAAATGTCTCTCCCCAGATTTATATCGAAAATGAACTTAAAAATATAGAAGAGCAGTTACTTACCCTGCTTAATTCATCCGTGGACATAATTTCTTTCAAGGATACCGAAGGCAGATGGGGGCTTACCAACGATACAGCAGAGAAATATTTGAGATTGTCCGATGTCGATTATGTTATGAAAACAGATAAGGAAATTGCGGAGTTATCACCATTTTTTAAAAAATATTTTTTTGAAAATTCATTGTCCGATGTAATTGTATGGACAACAGGAAAGCCCGCTATATCAGAGGAGACAATTCCTGACCCTGATGATCCAGATGCAATTTTAACTTTTGAGATAATTAAAACACCATTATACAATGCTGACAACACTCGCCGGGGACTGATAATTAACGGTCGCAATGTTACCTCCAGAAAAAAAACAGAAGAAAAATTAATAGAAAGCGAAGCAAGATTTAAAGGTGCTTTTCTTAATTCCAATGTAGGGATAGCAATATTAGGTATAGAAGGAGATTTTTTAGATGTTAATACCGCATTTTGTAATATAATGGGTTTTAATAAAGACGATATTTATGGTAAGGATTTTCACTCTTATATATACATGGAAGACCGAAAAGAAGTGAAGGATCATTTCAACAAGTTGGCAAAAGGGATTATTTCTGGATATCAGTTAGAAACGAGATTTTGTGTTCAGGATAAAAAAGAGATCTGGATCACCTTGAGTACAGCAATGCTTTTTGATACAAAGAAAAAGCCGCTTTATGCAGTTGTACAAATTATTGATATCACATCAAGAAAGAAAAGCGAAATCATGTTAAAGGAGAGCGAAGATCGTTATCGGCTTTTAGCAAACGCGTCTGATGATGCTGTTTTTATTACCGAGCAGGGTATCTGTCTTGATGTTAACGATAAGGCTGTCGAAGTGTTTGGCTATCCTGCTGACGAGTTTACAGGAATGTATATTGGAAATCTTGTTTTGCCAGATTTTATTAATGATCTTGAAGAGAGTCTTTTTAAAGAGAAAGAGACCAGTATCGAAACTGTTGCGCGTCGAAAAGATGGTGAAAAATTCTTTGCATTGTTTCAAATGAAAAAATATGCTTATCAAGATAAGCAGACCATACTAGTCTTATGTAGAGATTTGACTAAACAGAAAGAATATGAAAAGGAGCTGATAGAAGCAAAGATTCGAGCAGAAGAGAGTGATCAGCTTAAGTCAGCCTTTTTGGCAAATATGTCACACGAGATTAGAACTCCAATGAACGGTATAGTCGGGTTTTCACAGATATTAAAAGATGAAAAACTATCTACTAAAAGACGTAATCATATTATTGATATTGTAAACAGAAGTTCGCTTCACCTTTTGCGTATAGTTAATGATATTATTGATATTTCAAGAATTGAAACAAATCAGATAAGACTTACAAATTCACCATTTTTTGTTAACGACGTAATTGAAGAGCTATATCTTTTTTATAAACCGCTATGTGAAAACAAGGGCATTGGTTTTGTTATTAATAATCTGGATAATAATCTGGCTATTGTAACTGACAGAACTAAACTTCACCAGATACTTGATAATTTAATAACAAATTCTTTGAAGTTTACGTCAAAAGGACAAATTACGTTATCCCTTATGGTTAAAGATGAACAACTTGCATTTACTGTTTCAGATACAGGTGTTGGCATTCCTGAGGCCGATAAACCTCTTATATTTAACAGGTTCAGTCAAGCGGATAATCAGAAGCATACATCATCCGGAGGTACAGGGTTAGGCCTTTCCATTTCAAAAGCCTATGCAGAGATGATGAAAGGCTCCCTTCATTTTGAATCAGAAGTCGATAAGGGAACAACTTTTATTCTGACTTTACCACTTGTTAAAGGTGATACTGCTCTTGCCTTGTCAACAGTTATAAACAGAGAATCTGGTCCAGAGACTTTTCCACCTGATACTAAAGTTTTGGTTGTAGAGGATGAAGAAATAAATTATCTTTATTTAAAAATGATTCTTGATAAAGAAAATGTAAAACATATAAGAACAGCTTCCGGTCTGGAAGCTGTTGAGATTTGCAAAAATGATTCTTCAATCAATATAATATTGATGGATATTAAACTACCTGATATTGACGGATTCAGTGCTAGCAGCAAGATTAAGCAATTTAGAAAAAATATCCCCATAATTGCTCAGAGCGCTTTCGCGATGCAGGATGAAAAAACCAGAGCGCTACAGTCACATTTTGATGATTACATAACAAAACCAATTAATAGTCGAGAGCTCATCGCTTCGTTAAAATTTCATTTAAAAAAATCAGGTTGATGTATAAGAATCTGATTCGGAAAGAAATGACTGAAATACAAAAATTGACAAATGTGGATATTGAAGAATTAGTCTATTTGCAACCTGAAGGTTGGCCAGATATTAGGGAAGCTTTTAAGAATTATCTTGATTATAAATTTTGTATGCCTGTCGCAATTAAAAAAGATAAGCAAATTGTTGCTACGGGTACAGCTATTGAATACAAGAATACCGGCTGGCTTGCTCATATCATCGTTGCAGAAAATGAAAGAGGAAAAGGATTGGGAAAACAGATCGTGAACTATTTATGTGATTATCTGATTTCTAAAAGAAAAAGTTCAATTTTGTTGATGGCCTCTCCGGCAGGACGCCCCCTCTATCTTAAATACGGATTTACAGATGTTACAGAATATATTCGATATAACAAACCTAAAGAATCCTTAACCAAAAATTTATCAGAAGCTCCTGTTTTGAAAGAAGATGATAAAAGTGAAATTTTGAAAATGGATCAAATAATCAGCGGAGAGGATAGAAGAAATTATCTTTCACTCTGTCTTGACAAAGGATACTGTATTAAAAAAGGAAAAACCGTAACGGGATATTATTTGCCTTTGTGTGGAGAAGGAGTTGTTGTTGCTCTTGATACTGAAACGGCTGAAAAGTTGATGCGTATTCGATCGGAATACTCGAACTGGGCTGTGGTGCCATCTGTTAACAAGGAAGCTTGTAGCTATTATGAAAAAGCGGGATATGAATCATCGCTTGTGGTGACACGTATGTTTATTGGAAAGAAGTTAGTTTGGAAGGCCGATTCTGTATATAACCGTATAGGTGGTAATTGGGGTTAATTCTCTATTTTGTAAAACCATACGGAAAGATTTGTTTGATTCCAACCTATCTTTTTGTAAAAATTGTGAGCTGGGGTGTTATCATTATCTGCTGATAGTTGAAGTCGAGTGCAACCATTCTGTTTTGCAATGTCAATAATTGTTTTGAGTAAAAGATTTCCGATACCTTCACCTCTCCTCTCTGTTTTTACGATAACATCTTCAATATGTCCGCTGTTTGAACCCTGAGCAGTAGAGACAAGAATTTGCATCGTACACATTCCGACTATTTCTTTACTGTTTGCATCTTCGGCAAGAAGAACTGTTGATACAGGATTGTTAATCAGCATTGACAATGCCTTTAATCTGTTTATCGATATCTGCTATAAAATCCTTTTCCAGTTTAAATAATTCGTATAATAGTTTTGCCAGATAGTTAATATCGCCGTTGGTCGCTTTTCGAATCAGAATTTTATTCATAAAAGGATTGCCCTCTTTTCAATTTATATCTTCTATTTATAAGAACATACCGATATTCATCACAGATAACTCCATTTTTAATTATAGCTTTTTCGGCAATTGATTCCAGTTTAAACCCGCTTTTTTCAAGAACCCGTCTGGAGGCCAGGTTAAACTCAAAAATACCCGAAAATATTCTGATTAAATTCAATTTTGAAAAACCGTATTCAGTAATAAGTTTAACTGAGCGGGTCATTATTCCTTTGTTATGAAAGGGTTCACCAAGCCAGTACCCTATTTCTGCTGATAATCGGTGAACATCATTCATTGGCACAAGACCAATTGAGCCTGCAAAAAGGTTATTATATTCTATAGCAAATGTAGTTTGAGGATCTTCTTTGCTACAAATATTGATAAAGTCAAGAGCATCGGTTTCAGAATAAGGTTTTGGTAAGAAATCGCGAACATTGTTTGCAATTTTTGAATTATTGCAAAATCGGGCAATATCAGGAATATCCAGTTTAGTAAATGGGCGGAGTAATAAGTTTTTGTCTATTAGTTCAGCCATTATCAGAAATTATCGATTATCTCTATTTTGCGGGTATGTGGAACAATAACAGATATATTAATAGATATCTTTTTTATTATACCATCTTCAACTGAATCGGAATATTTACCGTTTATGAAATTACCTTTTAGTACGGTTCCATCTTTCCAAAGGTATTTACCCTCTCCGTGAAAGCGGTTATTACTCCACCATCCGGTATAGCTGTCTCCATGGTTCCATTTGTAGGAGCCTTTTCCGTTGATAGATCCATCTCGCCAGCTACCTTCATAAATGTCTCCGTTAGGCCATGTAAAAGTGCCCCACCCTTCACGTAAATTGTTCACATAGTTGCCTTTATAGCTGGAGCCGTCCGGCCAGGTCATGGTACCAAGCCCGTTTCGTTTATTATTTTTAAAAATACCTTCAAAAACTGCGCCGTCAGGCCATGTTATTTTAGCGTTGCCATCCATCTGGTTATCGACTATAGATCCTTCGTATATTGCTGAATCTTCAAGAGTTATAACAGATATTTTTGTTGAATGGGATCGTTCAATCTTGCGGGTAGACCGCGACTCTTTTTTTCGTGTACCTGTTCCAGAACAGCAACAACAAAAAATAAGACTCAGCAAAAGAACTATTTTTACTTGTGACATTCGGTTCCTCGTTATGAAATCGGTTGCTTTAACAAATCTCGAAAAATTTTAAAATCTTTAAAGTAAATTTCTATTTATGTAAGAAATTAAAATTGTATCTTGCCCTTGAATAGATATCGAAATATAGAATTTGTCAACCATAATCATTGTAAACAAGAAAAGACAAATTCAATGCTTCTGGAATATGTTTTGCTGTGTATCAAGTTTAAACAAGTTCGTTTTTTATTAAAGAATGCACAGCCAAGTAAAATTTTACTGTACTTTTTATTAAAACAGGTTTAAAGGTTGTTTCAATGTGAAGGTATACATAAAATTAAAATTATTTTGGAAAATCTGATAATTGATACTAAAGTCAGTTATTAGATATTACTTTCCGTGACATGGTAATTTTGAAAATTACCTTATGTTAAAGATTACCAAAAATATTCAAGGTGATTATGAAAAATAAAAAATCTAAACGTTTTACAATCGGGTTTAAAATGATTTTGATAATATCGATGATATTAGCAATTTCATTGATGGGATTAACCTATATTACGACCTACTATTTTCAAAAAGATACGCAGGTGCGAATACAGGAGATTACCAGTGACAAATCACAGGTAATATCATTAAAAGTTAAGGCTGACCTGAATAATCTGATAGATCGGTCCAGTTATATCGCACTTAGCTCTTTTAGAGATCTTTTATCGGACAAAGAAGTTAAGGATGCAAAATCCGGATCAGAGATTACGGATCTTTATCATAAACATCTGATTGATAACGAAAAAAACATTTTTTATATAGCTCTGGTTAACAGAGATATGTATGTTTCGGCTGATTTTAAAAATACCCCACTTCTTGAACAACATGGACTAATAACTGAAAGTTTTGGAAAATATATCAAGACAGATTCATCGAGATATGAAGAAGCTTTCAATGGAATATTGTCTTTGCATAATGCCTCACAACATTTTAATGCTCCAGTACTTTCTTTAAGCTTTTCTGTTGATCCGGTTTCAGAAAAAAAATCTTCTCGTATTCTTGTTATATATTTCTCAATGAATGTTTTTTTAGAGGCTGTACAGTCTTATAGCGAATATTTAACATATATTGTTAATGGTAAAGGTGAACTGATAGCTCATCCCGACAACACTTTGCTTGTTAATAATGTAGACTACTCCTCCAATGAAATAGTGCGCGAAATGCTTACCTCAAAAAATGATAACGAACAGAAAACCTATACAGATAATTATGGAGAGTATCGAATAGGTTCTTTCAAGAGAACTGATTTGGCCGGAATTGGCATTGTCTGCTCAGTAAATAGAGATACAGCTTTAAAGGCTGTAACAATCCAGGTAAGGCGAAATATCTATATAACCGTTATTCTACTTGTTCTTGCTATGATGCTGGTTTACGTTTTCTCAAAAACTTTGACAAACCCTATAAAGAGATTGGTAGATGCTTCTGTAAAAATAAGTTCAGGTATTTACAGGTTAAAACTAAAGCCTTCGGCAAATGATGAGATTGGTGATTTAACAGAGTCTTTTATTGAAATGGGCAAGGGACTTGAAGAACGCGAAAAGATGAAGGAGGCATTTGGCAAATTTGTTAATAAGGAAATTGCCGAGCTTGCCTTGAAAGGAGAATTGAAACTTGGTGGAGAGAGAAAAGAGGCTGCTGTATTTTTCTCGGATATAAGATCGTTTACAGCAATATCGGAAGAGCTTGATCCTGAAGAAGTTGTTGAATTTTTAAATGAATATATGACTGCTATGGTTGACTGTGTAACCAAGACGAAAGGGGTTGTTGATAAGTTTATAGGTGATGCTGTTATGGCAGTATGGGGAACTCCTGTTTCACATGGAAACGATACAGAAAATGCCGTTAATGGCGCTTTAATGATGCGTCAAGCTCTAATAAAGTTTAATAAAAAACGCGGTGGTCCCAAAAAGCCTATAATAAAAATTGGATGTGGTATAAATACAGGACCTGTTGTTGCCGGTCAGATTGGGTCTCATGATCGTATGGAATATACTGTTATCGGAGATACAGTTAATCTTGCGTCACGTGTAGAAAGTTTAAACAAGGCCTTTGGCACAGATATTCTTATATCGGAAAACTCGTACCAGCTGGTTAAGGATATTTTCAGGGTACAACCAATGAAAAAAATTACTGTCAAAGGTAAAAAAAAGCCGCAGCAGATATATGCTGTGCTTGGTCGTATTGATGATTCAAAGACTCCGAAAACTTTAAAAATTTTGCAAAAAACATTGGGTATAAAATCTGTTGATATCAAAAAAGTGGATGTTAACAAAAAAGAAGAAAAATATGAAATCAAGAAAAAATGATGTTCTCTTTTTTACCATATGTCTGTTGATTCTTTTTTTTGCTTCGTTTCTTCTGTATCAGGATATTAAACGGACATATTCTCAAGGAAAAACGGAAAAGATAGGTACTATTACCTTTAAAAAGAGAGTTGCCGAACGTAAATTTACAGCTCAGGTAATCTGGGACTCCGTTAAAAACAATTCACCTGTATATAATTACGACAGTATTAGAACCGATCTGGATTCTATTGCTACAGTAAATCTAAATGATGGAACAGAGATTGAACTTGGTGAAAATACTCTTGTAATTTTAAGAATGAGTGACAACAAGCTTGATATTGAAATGCAAGGCAATTCACTTAATATATTTCGTAGCTTAAGTGAAAAAAATAGTGGCTCGACAGTAACGGTTAATTCCGGCAAATCAAGTGTGAATTTTGAAGAAGGAAATATGCTTTTAACCGGAGATAAAACCGGAGATCTTGGTATTGATATCGGCGAAGGGAAAGCTGAATTAGTAATTGATGGAAAAACCCTGCTTCTTGACAAAGGGAGTTCCTTGAGAGCTGGAGATGGATCCGAGACTCGGGTAGTCAAGCTTGCCTATTCTTCCGATACTCCGAAAAATGGAGTCACATATGTTACATCTACTTCGGCAAAAGAGATAATGCTCTCCTGGGAGGGAAAGGATAGTCCGGATAAAGAGCTCATTATTTCAAAAGATCCTTTTTTCAAAGATATTGTACAAAAAGCAGATATTGCGGGAAAAAATTCCGTTTCGACATCTTTGCCGTCAGGAACATATTATTGGAAGATAAGAAGTTCGCTCGGAGAAAGTCGAGTTTCCAGATTATCAATTATAACGGATAAATCATCACAACAGCTCTGGCCCCCAGATAATAAAAACATCAGAACAGTTTCAGATAGATCACTTGTATCATTTAAATGGAATGGATCAGAATATACTGATAACTATGTTGTTGAGATTTTTTCCGATAAAGAAAAATCTAACATGATATTAAGTATGCCCTGCAGAGGACAAGCTGTAGCAACAGATAAGTTAAAACCAGGAACTTATTATTGGCATGTTAAAAGTAAATATGGCAGTCGTTTTAGTGGAGAAATAGTTTCTGATAAACTTTATAGCTTTTCGTTAGAGCGGTCGTCTGGAATAAGCACACCCGTAACTATTTCTCGTTCAGATGGCATAGATACTATATCCAGGCTTGCTTTGCGTAACGGCAAGGAAGCCATATATTGGCAAACCGTAAGAGGAGCAGACTATTACACCGTTGAAATATCACAAGACAAGAATTTCTCTAGGATTATTAAAAAAGAAAAAGCTGCTTTTAACAGATACAAGTTGTCTGACGATCTGGAAAATGGAAAATTTTTCTGGCGTGTAAAAGCTCATACTGCAAAGGACTCGTCTGCTTATAGCGAAAGTAATGAATTTAAAATTGTAGAGACAGCAGAAGTTGAGCTTCTTCATCCAGCTGCTAACAAGCTTTTTATGGGAAGTAGTGTAGAAGTTTTTTTCAGATGGCGTGATTACAACAGAAATGGCAGATATACGTTAAAAATTTCTGATAACGAAGACTTCAGTAAGCCCTTGTTTGAATATAAAATTAATAAAGAATTTAAGACTGTGAAGAAAATGCCTGCGAAAAGATATTTCTGGAAAGTGTTTTTGACTGATAAAGATGACCGGGTTGTTAAAGAGAGTAAAAGTAGTTCTTTCAATATTTTATCAATTAAAGAGGCACCTGGGATAGTTTCTCCGTTAGCGAAAGTTATAAATACTTCAAAAGAGAAAGAGATCGTTTTTGAATGGAAGAGTGTTGAGTCTGCGACAGATTACAAGTTTACTCTTTATAGAAAGAGGGGTTCAAATAAAGATGTAGTCAGTGAAAAAATTGTTAATACCAGCTCGTATTCTTATAAAGATCTTTCGTCTTTAAAAGAGGGCGATTATTTCTGGGAAGTAACGGCTTTGGATACAAGTGGATCCATGAAGACTGCTGTTTCAAAACCGGCAAGGGCCTCTTTCAAAATAGAAACTTATACTAAACTGGCGGCTCCGAAAGTTATTTTGCCCCGGATAATAGTGGATACGGAATAGATTTATGAAAAAAATAATTATCATAATATTTGCTTTGTGTGCAATGACCATATTGCACGCGGACAACAGAGTTATGCGATGGGAAGCCGTACCAAATGCTAGAGCTTACAGAGTACAGATACGGGATTTGTCGGGCAAAATTATTGTTACAGAAGAGACTACAAAGGCTGAGTACAGAATAACTCTTTCGTCAGGAAAATACGAATATCGTGTTACGGCTTTAAATAAACCGGGACAACCTGGAACATCATCTGCTTGGACACCTTTTGAGATACGCATTGTATCGACTCCTGAAACACCCACTGACACATATACTATTGCGTCCATAAATAAAGATGATGAAACTGAAGAGGATGTATTAGAAGAAATTGAGAGAGATGACAAATCAGATAAAGAGTCAGCTAAAGCTGATTATAAATACTCTTTGATGATAGCTCCATCTCTTTTTATTCCAGCAGGAGTTATGGGATCTCTTTTTGAAACGGGGTATGGCATAAATATTCGAGCCGGAATTCAGAATGTTTTTTTTCCAGGAACAGAGGGCGGATTATTTACCGCGTTCTTTTATCTTCCGGGAAATAGTGATGAAGAAATAGATTATGCCTTACATTTTCCTTTCGGATTGTATGCAGGATACCATATTCCGTTAAGAAGAAAGATTACTCTATTTCCAAATATCAGAATAGGGATGACATACACGAAAGCAACTTATCTGGAACCGGATCTTTTCGAATCTGACACAGTTATTGATCCTCTTTTTTCGCTTGGTGTAGAGGGACAGTATGGTTTTTCTAATTATCTGCTTCTGGCAGGAATTTACGGTTCAATTTTAACAGAAGATGAAGGTCTTGTGCCATGTTTTGAAGGGCTTTTAGGTATAGGGTATGTTTTTTAAGTTCAAAGAATTGGCAATATGAATGGATTATGAATAAAATATAATTTCTATTACGGGTTAAAGATTATAAGTTTCAGGATAGACAATTGTTATGAATTTTAAAATGAAAGGGCTTTGATTTGCTGGATTATGTAATAAAATACATCGGTAAATGTATAAACTTCAGGTTTTTTGATACTGATGAAGAAGAGAGTAAAATGATATGGAAACATTAAAAACGAAGTTTTTGTTTTTCTGCCTGTTGACTTTATCTGTCGGGATTTTGTCATGTGACTACTCTTTTCATAAAATGAAAGATGATGCTGATGATAAACCAGAAGAAGAAGTTTCGGCGGTTTTATATATTGTAAGCGGAAACAGTTCAGTTGTTAAATGTAATATTGTTAATGATGAATTGTCTCTACAAGAAGAATATGAGATAAGTAATGGAATAACAAATATTGAAGTTCATGCAGGTAGTAGATTGTATGCGATTAATGACAAATCGGTGAATATGTATAATATTAATGAAGAGAGCAGCGACCTACATTATAATGAGAGTCTGGATATATCATCTGTGATAGATTCAGATTATAGAATAAACAGCGCGATTTCACCGAATGGTAATATTCTATTTCTTTGTAACGAACATAATCTTATTGTCGCTGATCTCATGTCTGACGGTATGACTAATTTAAGAACACCGGTAACATATTCTGATACAGATAATTATCCGCTTGTTCACCATAATAGTTATTATCTTTATGTGCATAAAGCTTCAAATGTTGTAAAAAGTTCAGTTTCAGATGATAACTCTATTGTTTATTTGGATTCAACAGTATTTGGTGTTTTTATAACTAACCCTATAATGCGCCATGATCAGAAGACTGTATATGGAATAATTAAAAATAATGCCTTATATAATTTTTTTGCGTATAGAGTTGAAAACAATGGTTCCGTGATAAAACCTTTGAGCTCAGAATCAGGTGCAGGATGTTACTCTCTTGGAACAGGAGAGCTTTATTCAAGGGATCTTCATCCTAATGGTACATTTCTTTATATTGCGTCATCTGATACTGTAAGCGGTTATATAAAAATATATTCTGTTAATAGTGATGGTTCTATAAACCCGACTGAAATTTCGACCGTAAAAACATTGAAGTCTATTCGCCATATAAAAGTTATTCCGGGTGAGATTTCATATCTTGTAGCTTCTTGTACAACGGATGATGCGCTAGTTTTATGGCAAATTGAGGATAATGGTACATTGAGGCATCACGATCGTATAAATACAATTAGCAAGCCATCCAATATTAAGTATTTATAAGACATACTATAATTTGTTTATTAATCAGAACCAAAGGGTTATATTATATTGATGGGATTTTCATGCAAATGTTAGAACCTTATACTGAGAGGAAAAATTGAAGATTGCTATTATTGTTTATTCGTACACTGGCAATACTTTGTCGGTTTGCCAGCAGCTTAAGCATCATCTGGACCAATCAGATAACGATTGTATTATTCATAAAATTGAGGTCAACTCTGAATATGACCCAAATAAAGGTTTTAACAGATTTTCTATAACCAGTATGCCTGATCCAACAGGATACGATGCCCTTGTCTTTGCTGCTCCGGTTAATGCATTTACATTGTCGCCGGTAATGAAAAGCTACTTACGCGATATTAAACCAATAAAGAATATCAGAACTGCTTTAATTGTAACGCAACATTTGCCCTATCCCTTTTTTGGAGGCAATCGCGCTTTGAGGCGCATGAAGAAGTTTTGCCGAATGAGCGGAGCCGATGTAACGGGCGGTGTTGTAATTAATTGGTCAAGAAAAGATCGTCAGCAACAGATAGATAAGGCCTTGGAGTTTTTAACAGATAAACTTAAAGCAGAAAACTAATTTTATCATAATCGACAGTTCTTGTCATAACAACAAACTATTAACAAAAAAACCCATGTATCATAAAAAAACTAAATATAGGGAAAATAGAAAGCTTCTCAGAGTAAAAAGTTTAATGATTTTTTTAATGATAAGCA
>ERZ795053.168-NODE-168-length-81816-cov-17.474432_pt1 | contig 81816 bp, 72 predicted proteins | sample MGYA00375137_ERZ795053 | MGnify/ENA primary metagenome ERZ795053 (study PRJEB30182, sample SAMN05720284) | activated sludge metagenome | isolation source: Anaerobic digester | place: Hong Kong | collected 2014-12-17 ...
CGATTTATACTCTTGAAAGGGTTCGGCCGAATTGAATAGCCACCTAGAGGGTTTTGTATCGTTACCTTGTAACAAGGGCACCTATTAAGGATTCCGGTCCCCAATAAGGGCACCTATTAAGGATTCCGGTCCCCAATGATTCTATGCTTTTTGATAACCGGTGGAGGCATGCTAGCGATAGATCGTCATACCTCTGACGCCCTTCCAGCATGCATCATCATTTGAAGTGGATCGATCCAAAGCGATGCGTATGAAAAACTGCTGGATTCTTGCCGGGGTTTTGATGCTGATCAACCCCCTCTCTGCCGAGGAGAAAATGACGATGAGCTTTACACTCCACTCCCAGGCTTTTGAAGAAGGCCACGCTATTCCAGCAAAATATACCTGTGAAGGTGCGGATATTTCTCCCCCCCTGACCTGGACCGGAGTTCCCGGCGGAACCCGCAGCCTCGCCTTGATCATCGATGATCCAGACGCGCCTGATCCGAAGGCTCCGAAAATGACTTGGGTCCATTGGGTGCTTTACAACATTCCTCCGGACGCTTCCGGACTGGCCGAGAAAATCGCTTCCGCTCAGTTACCGCCAGGGACACAGGAAGGGGTGAATGACTGGCAGCGTACCGGTTACGGTGGACCTTGTCCGCCCATAGGCCGCCATCGCTATTTTCATAAACTCTATGCCCTGGATACCAGGCTGAAGGGATTGAGCAAACCTACCAAGGCTCAGTTGGAGGCTGCTATGCAGGGACATGTTATTGCTCAAGCCACTTTGATCGGGACCTACCAGAAATAATGCCTTGATTCCTGGGATGAACCCTGAATTGAATAATTCGCCAGCTAGCAGTATCAAAACGATTCAGCCTCCTCCCCCAACCCTCTCCCAAACTAAGGAGAGGGTTGGGGGAGGAGGCTGAATTCTTTCGCTTTGCAGGAGCCTGCGTGCCAGCGATTTGTTTAAAGGCTTATCGCCCGCAAGCAGGTTTCTACATGTTGGCACATTGTGGCATTACTTCTTTTCTTCCTTGGCATCAGCCGCCGCTTTTGGGGCTGCTGGCTTGGTTTCGCTGACCTGGATTTCCTTGACTTCAATCTTGGCGCCGGAACGCAGCTTTTCCAGATAGTCATTGACCATCTTACTTTGCAGCATCTGCTGGATTTGCGGCTTCAGTTCGTCCAGTGATGGCGGTGTGGCATCGCGGCTATCTTCCAACAGGATGACGTGCCAGCCAAACGGAGTTTGCACTGGTTCCTCGCTGAATTTACCTTTTTCCATCTTGGCGACTGCCTGTGCAAAAGGTGGCACCATCATGCTGGGGGTGAACCAGCCCAGATCGCCACCATTGGCCGCAGAGCTGTCGCTGGATTTGGCTTTGGCCAGCTCAGTGAAATTGCCGCCCTTCTTCAGTTCAGCAATGATTTCCTTTGCTTTGTCTTCAGAGTCCACCAAGATGTGAGACGCCTTGTATTCCTTACCTTTCATCGCTGCAATAGCGGTTTCATATTCCTTTTTGATCGCATCCTCACTCGGCGCGTTCTCGCTCAGCATCCGGCGTACCACTGTGCTGGCCAACAGGCTGCGCTTGACGATCTCCAACTGCTGCTTGACCTGCGGGTCATCCCCCAGCTTCTGCTTATTCGCTTCCTGTACCAATAGCTCTTCCATGACCAATTGATCAACCAATGCCTTGCTGGCTTCTGGTGTATCTGTTTTAGTCCGGCTGCGCAACTGTTGTGCATATTGCTCAAAAGTTGCCTTGGAAATCGGTGTGCCATTGATAACTGCAACTGGGTCAGGAACAGTGAATGCGACTGGCTGCGGCGCGGCGGGTGTAGCCGGGGCAGCCGCTGAGGCCGCTTGCGCGGGAGCTGTTTCAGGCTTTTTATTGTCGGTAGCCAACACTGTCCCAGACAGCAGGAACACCGAGGAAAATGCTAACAACGGAAAAGTCAACTTATTCAGTTTGTTCATGATTGTTTCCAGAGACAGACTCAGTTACAGGGTTTAGGGGCGGGTTTCACCGGGGGTTCGCGCCTTGGCAATACTTAAGGCATGAATTTCCCCGTGCATCAGGTCAGCTACCGCCGCGTAGACGAGGCGGTGGCGTTGAATCAAGGTCTTACCAGCGAAGGCAGTAGAGATAATGCTGACCGTGAAGTGGCCGCCTTCGCGTGCTCCGGCATGGCCGGCATGTGCAGCGCTGTCGTCGATGATTTCCAGTGAATCAGGAGCTAGCGCTGCGCGCAGCCGTTCCTCAATCAAGGCAATCCGTTCGCTCATGCAGGCAATACCTTGCGGAATGGGTAGATTTCAACGGCGGTATAGACACCTGCGGCGACATAAGGATCAGCGTCAGCCCAAGCGCGGGCTTCTTCTATCGTAGCGAATTCGGCAACCACTAAACTACCCTGAAAGCCAGCCGGGCCAGGGTCGGGACTATCGATCGCTGGTAGCGGCCCCGCTAGAATCAACCGGCCTTCGGTTAATAGCATATTCAAGCGTTCGAGATGGGCGGGACGCGCAGCCAAGCGCTGTTCCAAACTGTTGGGTGCATCGCGACCCAAGATGGCGTACAACATGTTTAGGATTCCTCCGGCGGGGTATCGTCAAGTTTTAGATGGCGGCTCATGTAGGCTGCTTGCGCCAGAACGAACACCACGGTCAAACCCAACATGCCAAACAGCTTAAAGTTCACCCAAGTGTTCTCATCAAAAGTAAAGGCAACATAGAGATTGGCCACGCCCATGGCGAGAAAGAAAACTGCCCAGGCAAGTGTCAGCTTGACCCAAACTGGCGCGGGAAGTTCCAATTGTCCGCCTAGCATCCGTTCCAGCAACGTTTTCTGGCCAATGAAACAGCTACCCAGAAATGCTACCGCAAATAGCCAGTTGACCACGGTCGGCTTCCATTTGACAAATGTGGGATCCTTAAGCAGCAGAGTCGCTCCACCCAGCACCAGCACCAGTCCGGCGGTAATCAGCGGCAGCTTTTCAAGCTGACGCCGCCGTAACCAGATCCAGCCGGTCTGCATGAGGGTCACAATGATCAGCACGCCGGTGGCTATGTAGATATCAGCCACTTTGTAGGCGATGAAGAACAGCAGAATGGGCAAGAAGTCGAACAGCAGTTTCATACCGGTTGCTAATTTCCGTTGCGGGCCGGAAGAAGGGAAATAAGGCAAAAGAAAAGCGGCCTTACGGTCGCTGCCTTGACTCGGCTTAATCAGACAGGCAGATTGCCGGATCGTTTTGAATGCATACTATTATGAGAATATAAGGCCATGAGCCATTTTTTACAAATTCATCCTGTCAATCCGCAACCGCGTTTAATCGCGCAGGCGGTCGCACGGTTACGCGAAGGCGATGTGATTGTCTATCCTACTGATTCCAGTTACGCACTGGGTTGCCGGCTGGGTGATAAGGCGGCAGCGGAGCGGATTCGCACTATCCGCCAAACCGATCGCCACCACAATTTTACTTTGGTATGCCGCGATCTGTCAGAGATTGCCACTTATGCCAAGGTGGATAATCGCCGCTACCGTTTGCTCAAAGCAGTCACGCCGGGACCGTTTACCTTCATTCTGCAAGCAACTCACGAGGTACCGCGCCGCTTGCAGCATCCCCGCCGCAAGACGATTGGTATCCGCATTCCTGATAATGTCATCGTACGTGCGCTGCTGGCGGAACTGGGTGAGCCGATCATGAGCTGTACGCTGATCCTGCCCGGTGATGACTGGCCGCTGTCCGACCCCGAAGAAATTCGGGAACGTCTAACGAACGAAGTGAATCTCATCATTGACGGTGGCTCTGGCCAGCGTGAGCCGACCACGGTGATAGATTTGACTGACGATGCGCCGCAACTGATCCGTCAAGGGCTGGGCGACGCTGATCCGTTTCTCTAGCTATAATTGCACGATGCAAGAACTCACTACAATTCAGCTCTTAATCGTGTTGGGGCCGCCTTTGCTGTTAGCGATCACCCTGCACGAAGTAGCCCACGGTTGGATTGCGCTGCGCTGCGGCGATACAACCGCCAAATCTCAAGGCCGGCTCAGCCTTAATCCGTTGCGGCATATCGACCCTATCGGTACCGTACTGGTGCCGGGGTTGTTAGTGGTCGTTCCGATGTTGCTCGGCTGGCCGATGGGCATCCTCTTTGGCTGGGCTAAACCGGTGCCAGTCAATTATCATCGCTTGCGTCAGCCCAAACGTGACATGGCGCTGGTGGCCCTGGCCGGTCCGAGCGCCAATCTGATCATGGCTATAGGCTGGGCGCTAGCGATGACCATCGGTTTTCACATGCAAACCGTACTTCCGTCACTGGGCGAACCGCTGCTGCTGATGGGAGGGGCCGGCATCAGTGTCAATGTCATGCTCGGTGTCCTCAATCTGGTACCCATTCCGCCTTTGGATGGCTCGCGGGTGTTGGCCGGTGTGCTGCCCGATCGCGCCAGTGAAGCGATGGCGCGAATGGAACCTTATGGATTGATTATTTTGGTGGTATTGCTGTCGCTGGGTCTGTTCAATGTATTGATGCCCCTCGTCAACGGCATTCGCCATTTTATTCTGACCTTGTTCCTCTTCTGATTACGTTCGAGCCTATTTGTTATCCCATGGAAATTACCTTGACTGGCATTACCACCACCGGAACCCCGCATCTGGGCAATTATGTCGGCGCGATTCTGCCGGCCATTGAGGCTAGCCGCAGAAAGGACGTGCAGTCATTTTATTTCCTGGCAGACTATCACGCTTTGGTCAAGTGCCAGGATCCGGCGCTGGTGCATCGTTCTCGCCTGGAAGTTGCTGCGACTTGGCTGGCGCTGGGGCTGGATGTCGAGAATGTCATCTTCTACGCTCAAACCGACATTCCAGAAATTCTGGAACTGACCTGGATCATCACCTGCGTGACCGCAAAGGGGCTGATGAACCGCGCTCACGCTTATAAGGCAGCCGTTGCTGAGAATATGGCCGGTCCTGATAAAGATCCGGACAAAGGCATCACCATGGGTCTGTTTTGTTACCCGGTTCTGATGGCGGCGGACATTCTCATGTTCAAGGCCAGCAAGATCCCGGTGGGCAAGGATCAGATCCAGCATCTGGAAATGGCCCGCGATATCGCTGCCCGCTTCAATCATCTATATGGCGAGCATTTTGTATTACCTGAGGCGGTTGTGGATGAAAGGGCGTCGGTGCTCGTCGGATTGGACGGGCGCAAGATGAGCAAGAGTTACGGTAATACTATCCCGTTGTTTGAATCAGAAAAGGCGCTGCGCAAGCTGATTATGCGGATTAAAACCAACTCACTGCCGCCAGAAGCCCCTAAGGACCCTGACACCTGTACCTTGTTTCAGATTTACCAGGCCTTTGCTCCGGTAGAAGAAGCGGCTGCCTTGCGCGAACGCTATGCGCAAGGGATCGCCTGGGGCGAAATGAAGCAGATGCTTTTTGAGTATTTGAACGCCCGTTTGAGTGAGCCGCGCCAACGCTATCAGGCGCTCATGCAAGCGCCCGATCACATTGAACAGATTCTTAAGCGCGGCGCAGTCCGGGCGCGTGAATACAGTAAGCCTTTTCTAGAGGAATTGCGGCAGGCGGTGGGGATTCAGCCGTTGGGCCGCTGCTAAGGGCGCAACTGGGGTCATTGGCGTATTACTGGGCGTCTTTCTTCACCGGTTTATGTCTGGGTTGTTGTGATGACTCTGCGCGCCCCGCGGATCGCGGTTTTGATTCCCTGCTATAACGAGGCAGCGGCGATTACGACGGTTGTGCAGAATTTTCAGGCGGCTTTGCCGGATGCCCGGATTTATGTCTATGACAATAATTCTGTGGATCAAACCGCTGATCGGGCTCGCGCCGCTGGAGCGATCGTTCGCCGCGAACGTCAGCAGGGTAAGGGGCATGTGGTGCGGCGGATGTTTGGCGATGTTGAGGCGGATGTGTATGTTCTAGTGGATGGCGATGGCACATATGATGCCGCCAGCGCGCCCCGGCTGGTTCAGCATTTGCTAAATGAGCAATTGGATATGGTGAATGCAGCCCGTGTGGAGATCGAGGAGGTGGCGTACCGGCCCGGCCATCGGTTCGGCAATGTTCTGCTGACGCGTATGGTGGGGCTGATCTTTGGGGATCAGATTAAAGATATGCTGTCAGGCTACCGGGTTTTTTCTCGCCGGTTTGTGAAAAGTTTTCCAGCGCTGTCAACCGGTTTTGAAATTGAGACGGAACTGACGGTGCATGCGCTGGAGCTGCATATGCCGATCGCTGAAATGCAGACACCCTATCGGGCCCGGCCAGCCGGTTCGCTGAGCAAGCTGCATACCTTTCGAGATGGTTTTCGGATTCTAGCGACCATCGCACTGCTGGTGCGGGATGAGCGGCCCTTGCCTTTCTTTACGGTGCTGTTTGCGCTGCTAACGATGGTGTCCGTGGTTCTGGCTTGGCCCATTGTGCTGGAATTCATGGTGACGGGTTTAGTGCCAAGGTTCCCGACAGCTATCCTGTCGACAGGATTGGTGTTGCTGGCTTTTTTGAGCCTGGCTTGCGGGATTATCTTGGATACCGTTACGCTGGGACGACGGGAGATAAAGCGATTGCATTATCTAGGCATCTCGGGAACCGCCAGTGAGCTTAACGATTAGAGACGATTGCTGATGTTCTTCAAGAGTTCAGTCACTACAGTAACTACTCCCAATGCCCCTGCTTATCAAGGGATTGATAATCTGGAGGTCATGCAAGAAGCTAAAAATTATAACCGTTTTCTGATGAAGACTGTGCTTAAATATGCCAGTTTCGAAAAGAGTATCGTTGATTTTGGAGCAGGCATTGGAACGTTTGCTCTTCAATTGAAACAACTTGGATATAAAATAACTTGTGTGGAAAATGACGCTTCTCTAAAAAACCATCTCAGGAAATTGAATTTAGATTGTATGGACAAGCTTGGTGATATTGAAGATAGTAGTATCGACTACATTTATACTTTAAATGTTCTTGAGCATATTGATGAAGATTTCGAAACTGTTGCTATTTTTCATAAAAAAATCCGCCCTGATGGGATTTTGTTAGTTTATGTTCCAGCTTTTAATATGCTTTATAGTGGGATGGATCGCAAGGTTGGACATCTGAGACGTTACCGTCTTGGTGGGTTGAGAAAAATATTAGAGAATGCTGGATTTAAGATAATACGTAATGAGTATGTTGACTTTATTGGTTTCTTTGCGGCACTGGGTTATCTGTTGACCAACCATGAAAAAGGTAATATTAACTTGAAGGCCCTTCGCTTTTATGATCGATTTTTGTTCCCAGCAAGCCAGTTTATTGATCAATTTACCCATCTTTTTATGGGAAAAAATTTACTCATTGTTGCTCAAAAATAACAGATTTATTCCTGGGCTTTTATTTTTATAATAAACTGGGTTTGCGCAATTGAGAAATTCTTCGATACGCTATCATTGGCGGTAATAAGGCCATTGCGTAGAGAAACGGCCGCATAGGTACTGAGTAGCGGGGGAAGGGTGCCCCAACCATGTGCAGCGCTACATAGAACAACAATAATAAGGCGATCATGCGGGCTGTTAGTAAGGCCGGGTCAGTCAGCCCTAGCCAGCGGCGCGGCAGCCAAACTAGTACACTGCCTAGAGCAGCTAGCGCCACCAGCAGCCAGTGCAACCCCTCCATCAATTGGTAACTCCAGCGGAAGTACGGCAGCGAGGCGTAAGGCGTGCTGCGTACCGGGTAAACAAAAGGACCGCCAATACTTTCGGTAAGATTCCATGACCACAGCATGAGAGGTTTACCGATAAGAAACCATTTTAAGTAGCGGGCAGGCTCGGCTTGAAACCGGTGCCCGATCTCGCTAACTACGGAATGGATGCTTTGTGCGATGCGGGCCGATCCGGGGTCATAGCGGTAGGGATAAGCGAAGGTTTTAGGGTCGTCGTTGTACAGAAAGTCTGGATACATACCGTGATGCAGCGTGCCTATCATCAGCGACTCATCTGAGGCTTTACCTAGGGTGTATAGGTTGCGAGCGGTCCAGGGTAGAAATGTCAGCGCAAAGCCTAGCACCAGTGCGCCGGCCAAACGGAACCGGGCGGGTTTCCAAAATGCCAGCAGCAATAAGGCGAGAGGGACGATGAAGTATTGGACAGCAGGCCGGGTGAGGGCCGCTGCGCCTAGGAGGGCACCGGCGATAAGGAATCCCGCGAATGCAGGTTTGTTAATCAGGCGGGCAAGCTGCCAGAAACATAGGGTAATGAGAAAACAGAACAGGGTTTCAGTAAGTACATAAATGGTTGCGGTTGCTAGGTGGGGACTCAGCGCAGTGAGCAGTGCAGCTAGCAATGCGAGGGGGGTAGACAGGAAGCGCTGCCCGAGATCATAGGTGAGAAGAATCGTAAAAATGCCTAAGATGACTTGTGTAAGCAGGATATTTTGAATGGTTTGTCCGGTGAAGCCGCTGCCGATAAACAAGCTGAGAAACAGCGGATATCCTGGCGTTCTGAGGGCGTCCGGAGCGGGTAGGGCAGGGGACGTATCCGGTTCATGAATCGATAGTGCAGCATCCGAGCGGGAATAAATGCCGGAATTCTTGAGGTTGTAGGCATACAGCACGTAATCACGGGCATCCGCGCGGATGGCGGGACCCTCTATCTCAGTTTGAAATACTGATTGCAAACGCAGGTCTGCACCAATCAAAGCAATGATGAACAGGCTGGCAATGATCCAAAGGCTACGGCGATCGAGAGTGATCTGGCGAGTCAGCAGCGATGTCGAATTCACCGTTGGGTCCTTTGAGAGTGGCCAGGTTTAGAGCCGGGGGGTAATGGTTTCCATGAACCGCTTGACAAATGTTTCATCGTAGCCATGCTCCTTCAACTCCCACATCAAGGCATTGAGAAACCGGGATTTGACATAGAAGTTGAGCTGCTTTTCCTTGGTGAAGGTGAAGATTTTTTCCAGAATCCTTTCAAGCTTTTTGAAATCCTTTGGCCGGGTCAATTTTCCAACCTCTGGATTGCTTCCTGGAGGAAAAACCGTATTGAATTCATTGATTATGGTTTTAGCAAAAGCCACCGCTTCACGACTATCAAACCAGCGCAGTAACATAAAATGGATTCCCCTGAATCAAGAAGAATAATTTCTAATTAGTGTATCAAAGCTATGGGTGGTTAGGAGCATAAACTGCATGAGACGATTATTGAACCGGTTACTCGGCCGTAGCATGGTAGAGGAAGCGAGCGCCGGGAAACCGCCGCTTGCAGCCAGCCAGGCGGAAGCCGAGTATCTAATCGCCGAAGGCAATGTCTTAGAAGATGCGAGTCAGTGGGTGGAGGCGGAGACCCGGTATCGCAACGCATTGACGCTTTACCCTGGTTTTGCGCGAGCCTATCTCAATCTTGGCAATGTTCAGGCCGCGCAGGGGCAGTTCAAGGAGGCGGCAGCAAGCTACCGTGAAGCATTGCGGCTGGAATCTGGGTATGGAGCCGCTCATGCTAATCTAGGGAAGCTCTATCTTGCTCAGAAAAACTACCAGAACGCCGCCGAACACTATGCTGCTGCAGTCCGGGAACTGCCCGGATCTGTTGATGCTTGGGTTGGTTTGGGGAGCGCTTTGGAGGAGACGGGATGTCAGACCGAGGCGACAGAGGCTTACCAGAAAGCACTGGCGATACAACCCGGTTTTACCGGCGCTAAACTGAATCTGGGGCAGTTGCTACTAAAACTTAAACGGTTTGATGAGGCGGCAGAATACCTTCAGGATGTTTTATCGGCCACGCCGGAACGTGGATTATTGATTCATGCTTTGCTTGGCCAAGCCATGATCAATATGGGTATGATCAATGACGCTTTAAAACATTATGGGCATGCTTCACAGTTGGAGCCGAGAGCCCCGGAACTGGTCAGAATTCCTGCTTTATTCATGAACTGTTTCCCGGATTATACACCAGAAAAGATGTTTGCCGCGCATCTTGATTATGCGCAACGTTTTTGTTCAAAATTTTATCCGCAAAATCCATCCTATTCGAACGTGCCGGATCCTGGGCGGATGTTACGGGTATGCTATGTCTCTGGCGACTTCCGGAAGCATGCGGTTTCCCGGTTTATCGAACCGGTGCTGATTCACCACGGCCGTGACCGCTTCGAGGTTCATTGCTTTTACAATCATCACCATAGCGATGGAATTACTGAGCGGCTCAAGGGATTCGCGGACGTTTGGCATCCTGTAGCAGAAATGGACGATCATGCTGCGGCAAAACTTGTGCGTGATCTTGGTATCGATATTTTAGTCGATTTATCCGGTTACACTGAAGGGCATCGATTGCCATTGTTTGCCCGCAAGCCTGCACCTGTGCAAGCCACTTGGCTGGGTTATCTATCTACAACCGGCTTAGCTACCATGGATTACCGGATCTGTGATGCGTATACCGACCCGCCTGGACTGACTGAACGATTCCATACTGAAACATTGGCGCGTTTACCAGATAGTCAGTGGTGCCATATTTCCTACGAAGCGCTTGAATCCGTTGCGGATCTTCCTGCGGATTTAGCATTAGCCGATAAAATGCCTTCGCCTTTATTAAAAAACGGCTATTTGACGCTGGGATCGTTTAATCACTCAGCCAAACTCAATGATCAGGTGCTGGCGTTGTGGGCTGAGGTACTGAATACCGTGCCGGATGCTCACTTGCACATCGCGGCTATTCCATCGGGACGTGCCCAGGAGCGTATTATCTCTGTTATGAAACAATCAGGTGTGGATTGCGAACGCATTGAATTTATACCTCCCCTTGCCTTCGATAAATATCTTGCTTGCATCGCACAAGTCGACCTTGTTCTTGATCCTTTTCCCTATAACGGTGGAACGACTTCAATCGATGCTTTAATCATGGGTGTCCCGCTGGTCACGCTGGCTGGTGACCGTTCCATTGCCCGGGGGGGAGTGAGTCTGTTATCCAACCTAGGACGGGTGGAGTTAATTGCAGCGACCCCTCAGGAATATATTGGAATTGTTCAACAGCTGGCCAATGAACCCCTCAGGCTGGCAGCCTTGCGCCAAGGCTTGCGGCAGCAACTGGCGCATTCCCCGTTGATGGATGGAGCGCGCTTCACGCGTAATCTTGAAGCGTTGTACCGGCAAATGTGGCAGACATGGTGTGATTCCCAACAGCAGAATCCGGTTGTTGCGTAGAGGAATGCCAAATGAAACGCTTATTGGATCGATTGTTGGGCCGGGCCGCTGTGGAAAATGCCCCTGTGACTGCCAGCAACAGAAGAGAGCCGCAAAGCTTGCAAATTGAAGCTGAACGCCTGATTGCGGAGGGCAATGCCTTGGAGGACGCCGGTCGATGGGCAGACGCTGAAGCAGCGTATCGCATGGCGTTAAAACTATGCGCTGACTTTGCTCGCGCTTATCTGAATCTCGGTAATGTTCAGGCGGCACAGGGGCAAAAGGAGGAAGCAGCGGAAAGTTATCGTCAAGCATTGCGGCTGGAGCCTGGCTATGGCGCGGTTCATGCCAATCTTGGCAAGCTGTATCTGGACCAGAGGAACTACCAAAATGCGGCTGAGCACTATGCTGCTGCCGTTCGAGCCTTGCCAAATTCTGCTGATGCTTTGGTTGGCTTGGGGTGCGCGCTGGAAGATCTCGGACGGCAAGCCGAGGCAGTGGATGTCTATCGTCGGGCGTTGGCCATCCAACCGGATTTTCCTGGTGCAAAATTTAATCTCGGCCGGATCTTGATCCTCCTCAAGCAACCAGATGACGCCATTAAATATATCGAGGAAGCGATGTCCGTTATGCCGGACCATGAGGCGGGCCATACGTTGCTTGGCAAGGTCATGGGTGAGTGGGGTCTTATCCCAGAGGCGTTAAGTCATATGCAACGAGCCTCGCAACTATCACCCAAAGACCCTAACTTGGCCAGCATGTCCTTATTCACTATGAATTACCGAGTGGATAGTACTCCTGAAGCCCTTTTCGCCGCTCACCTGCAATATGCTCCGCAATGCTGCGCCGAGTATTATCCGAAAACCCCTGCATATCTGAATCCACCTGATCCAGAGCGGCAACTAAAGATCGGTTATGTTTCCGGTGACTTTCGCACCCACCCGGTTTCCCGCTTTGTTGAACCCGTGTTTGCCCATCACAATCATGCGCTTTATGAAATTCATGCTTTCTATAATCATCATACACACGATACGGTCACCGAAAGCTTGAAAAAATGGGTTGATGGCTGGCATCCAATCTGGACTCAGGAAGATGGGGCGTTCGCGGATCTCATCCGTGCCTTGGATATCGATATTTTGGTCGACCTGTCTGGACACACGGAATACCATCGATTACCCGTATTCGCCCGTAAACCGGCACCGGTGCAGGCAACCTGGTTAGGCTACTTAGGCACCACCGGATTAGCCACTATGGATTATCGGATTTGTGATGTCTATACCGATCCTCCTGGCCTGACTGAGCGCTTTCATACCGAACAACTAGCACGCTTACCTGACTGTCAGTGGTGCTATACGCCATACCTTGATCTATCGCCTATCAGTGAGTTGCCCATGATGCGCAACGGCTATTTGATCTTGGGGTCATTTAATAATCCGTCCAAGCTTAATGACCGGGTGTTAGAACTCTGGGCAGAGGTATTAAAGGCTATTCCGGAATCACGCCTTCACATTGCGGCTGTTCCGCCTGGCCGGGCACAAGAACGGATTCTTTCGATCCTGAACCGCTCAAGCGTTGAGCTTGAGCGCATCGAATTTACGCCACGTTTGCCATACCACGATTATTTGGCGTCCATCACAGCTGTCGATGTCGCGCTTGATCCTTTTCCATACAATGGAGGCACAACATCTATTGATACCTTAATCATGGGGGTCCCAGTGGTCACGCTGGCAGGCGACCGGTCTATTGCCCGAGGGGGAGTCAGTCTGCTGTCTAATCTAGGGTTGACAGAACTGATTGCAGCCACACCTCACGAGTATGTAGAGATCGTGCAGCGGCTCGCAAGTGATCCAGCCCAATTGGCGGCACTGCGTGGGAGTTTGCGGGAGCGGGTGCAGGTTTCCCCATTCATGGACGGAGCACGCTTTACCCGCAACCTGGAGGCTTTATACCGCCAGATGTGGCGAGCATGGTGTGAGCGTCAGCACTAAAATCTTTCCGTAGCCAGGAATGCCGGATGAAACATTTATTGAATCGCTTACTGGGCCGGAACAAGTTAGAAACCGTAGAAACGTCTTATTCACAAGCCGTCTCCCAGCCGCAGCCCTTGCATCATCATATCGAAGCGGAACGCTTGATTGTTGAAGGGAATACCTTGGAAGATGCGGGTCAGCCAGCAGCGGCCGAAGTGCATTACCGCAAAGCGCTGGAACTCCAGCCTAACTTCGCCCGAGCCGCCTTGAATACCGGCAACGCGTTGTCCGCGCAAGGAAAGTTGCAAGAAGCCGTCATCAGTTATCAGGACGCATTGCGGCTGGAGCCGGGGTATGGCGCAGCGCATGCTAACCTCGGCAAGATATATCTCGATCACGGACGCTGCCAACAGGCAGTTGAACACTACGCCGCAGCGGCCCAGGCGCTCCCTCATTCGGCTGATGCCTTGGCCGGTCTCGGCTGCGCGATGGAAGAATTGCAGCGTTACTCAGAAGCGCTGGAAGTCTATCATCGGGCGCTGGCGATCCAGCCTGATTTCGCTGGTGTAAAATTGAATCTGGGACGAACACTGATTCTCCTCAACCAGCCGGACGCAGCGGTAGATTATTTGGAGGAAGCGCTGGCTGGGATGCCAGATAATGGATTGATTTATGCGCTGATTGGTCAAGCCATGGGCAATCTGTGCTTGACACAGCAGGCGGTCCTTTATCAGCGCCGGGCGTTGGAGCTCAATGCCCCCAAGGAAGCGTTGTTAGCGCATATCCTGTTGTTTAATCTGAATCACGTGCCAGATTGCACCCCAGAGGCATTATTTACCGCGCATCGGGATTATGCGCAACGCTATTGTTCAATGCTTTATCCCCAAAATCTAAAATATAAGAATACCCCCGATCCCGGACGGCGGCTGAAGATTGGTTATGTTTCCGGCGACTTTCGAGAACACCCCGTGTCTCGATTTATTGAACCCGTCTTTGCCCATCATGACCCTGCTAATTTTGAAGTACATGCTTTTTATAACTATTATTTGCATGATGGGGTCACCGCTCGACTGAAGGATCTTGTAACAGGATGGCATTCAATTTGGAATAAGGATGATGCAGCGGTTGCTGATTTAATCGGCTCTTTCGAGATTGACATTTTAATTGATCTGTCTGGGCATACTGAAAATCAACGTTTGTTGGTCTTTGCCCGCAAGCCCGCTCCAGTGCAAGCGGCCTGGCTAGGCTACCTGGGGACTACCGGACTGGCGACTATGGATTACCGGATCTGCGATGCCTATACCGATCCGCCGGATTTAACTGAACGATTCCATACCGAGAAACTGATGCGTTTGCCCGCGTGCCAGTGGTGTCATATGCCTTACGCCGATCTGCCGCCAGTGAGTCAGTCACCCTTCGTGCGTAACGGCTATCTAACTTTGGGATCGTTCAACAAGGCGACTAAGCTCAATGATCAGGTGCTGGGGCTGTGGGCGGAGATCCTGAATGCAATTCCTAAATCGCGCTTGATAATTGCCTCGGTACCCAAGGGCCGCACGGAGGAGTACTTTGCTGCGATCCTGGAAAAAGCAGGTGTAGCCCGCAACCGCTTTGAATTCATGTCGCGCATTGCCTACCGGGATTATCTGGCATCGCTGACAACGGTCGACATTGCCCTCGATCCTTTCCCCTATAATGGCGGAACAACCACCTTGGACACACTGGTCATGGGTGTTCCGCTGGTCACATTGGCCGGTGATCATTCGATTGCCCGGGGCGGGGTTAGCCTGCTGTCTAACCTGGGGTTAACGGAACTGATTGCAGATACAGCCCAAGATTACCTAGAGATCGTGCGGCAACTGGCTGAGGACCCGGCTCGCTTGGCAGCATTGCGCGGGAGTTTGCGAGAGCGGGTGTTGACCTCATCATTGATGGATGGACCGCGTTTTACTCACCATCTTGAAACCTTGTATCGTCAGATGTGGCACGGATGGTGTGCTTCTAAGGTGGAGTCACTGTGAACATTGGCGCTTCATGATCTACTGCTTTATTGGTACTAAGGCGCAGCTCATCAAAATGGCGCCTGTCATGCGCGAGCTCCGCCAGCGCCACCTGCCCTTTCGCTATATCGACTCTGGCCAGCACGCAGCGATTACGCGCGAACTGCGGCGAGTGTTTGAACTGCCAGAACCTGATGTCTGCCTGCGTGATGAGATGCGGGATATTACCTCTACGCGCGAAGCGATCCGTTGGTATCTGCGGCTGCTGTGGAAAAGCTGTGCGGATCGCGCCTGGTTGCGGCGGGAGGTATTTCCGGAAGAAGGGATTTGCCTCATTCATGGTGACACACTGAGCACGCTGCTGGGCTTGCAGATGGCGCGGAGTGCCGGGTTAAAGGTGGCGCATGTCGAGGCGGGACTGCGTAGCTTTCATTGGTTGGATCCTTTCCCGGAAGAATTGATCCGGATTTTCTGCATGAGACGTGCGAACTTACTATTTGCTCCATCCGCTGAAGCCGAAGCTAACCTGCGGGCCATGCGGCTTCCGGGGCAAATCGTCCGGGTAGAAGGTAACACAGTGGCCGATGCGTTACGCTGGATTGAATCGGCCACAGGAGGTCTCACGTCCGCAGAACCCTTTGTTTTGGCAACTTGCCACCGGCTGGAAACCATCGCGAACCGGCGCCGGTTGAGTCAGGTGGTCGATCTGCTGAACCGGGTGGCCGCGACCCGGTCCCTAATTTTCGTGGTACATGGTCCTACCCGTCACTATTTACGGCAGTTTGGCTTGGAAGCGCGATTGAGTCCTGTAATTATCATCAAAGATTTGCTGGACTATGGTGAATTCATTGCGTTGCTCGGTGCGGCGCAATTTGTCCTCAGTGATGGCGGCAGCATTCAGGAGGAGTGCGCCTACCTGGATAAACCTTGTCTGATTCTGCGCAATAACACTGAGCGCAACGATGGGTTAAACCGAAACGCTGTGTTATGGCAGTTTGATGATCAGCTCGCTAATAATTTCCTGTGCAACGTGGTACAGAGCGATCCGTCGAAAAGACAACAGCTCCCTCAACCGTCCGCTCAAATTGCTGAATATCTGGCATCATGGACGTCCGGCTCAGTGGGTTGACAAATTATTGCAGGGCTTGTAAGGAGGCCGCATGAACTATTTATACTTATTCCGAAGGATCATTTTTTATCTTCAGAATTGATGAGCCAAATTTATTATATGGCCACATTCTCTATAAAGTTGGCTGAATGGCTATGCATGCTGTTAAGAGTTATTCTAATTTATTTTTTTCCCTAGTTTTTGGTTTGATTATATTTGCTTCTAACCAATTTTATTTTTTTAATATTGATTTTAGAAAGGTTGATAACCCCTATATTAGTAATAGGCTTGCTTTTTCTTATGAGCTCGCTGGAAACGATTTTCAAGAACCGCCAAAAGAATGGATTGAAAACTGGTTTTATAATCAACCGTCACCTTTTAAATACCGGGTTTTGGCAAAAGTTCCAATTTGGTTAACGTATCGTTTTTTGCAAGAATATTCTTATTTCATATCAGAATTTGACGCTTTTTATTTTTCCTATTTAATATGGACATATTTCTTTGTTGTGGCTTTTTTATTTTTATGCCATAGATTTTCTGTTTATTTTTTATCGGATATTTTAGATGATAAATTGATTTTTTTAGAGAGTCCGATTATCAATTTTTTTATTTTTTTAATTATTATTATTTGCCCACCGGTATTGTTTGCGTTTAAATTTCCAATTCACGGTTCACCAAACGATTTTTTGGGCTATACGCTTATTTTGCTTTGTTTAATATTGATTAGATCAGGAAAAATTATTCTATTTACATTTTTCTGTTTAGTCTCTTTGCTTTGTAGAGAAACGAATCTAATAGTGTTGTTACCCTTCGTCTTCCTAAGGGAAGTGACGCTTCTGAAGAAGTTACTGGTGGTCATCTTCGCAATTGCTTTTTTATTAGTGTACAGAATGGCTTTTCCAGGAACCTATGATCCCTTTTCTGGATCGATGCATAATCTTAATTTTCCATACGAATCAATTTTATTTATGTTCATGATTTTTGGTTTTCTCTGGTGTTTGGGGTTTGCAGGATGGTTCGAACTAAGAAAAAAACCGAACAGTGATTTTATAAAAAGCTTAGTAAGATCGTTTATTATCAGCATTGCTTTAGTTTTAATTATTAATTTGATTTTTGCAAGAATAAGAGAGATAAGAATTGGTTTTATTGTCTTTTTTTATTTTATTCCTTTCTCGCTCTATTATTTATATTTGAACATAGAATTATTTAAAAAACTGATTAGTATTATATATTTTTGGCTATTAATCGCCTCTCTGGCTCTGGTTGTTTTATTGGTTTATATTCAAATATTACCAATAGATGAAATTGATTATTCAAATAAAATTTCTATTTTTAATCAATTTTATGGCGGGTTTGGAGGTGGGTGGATTAATATATTTATTATATATTTATTTTTATTCTTGATAATGCTTAGTGTGGTTTTTATCAAAGAGTTTATATCCCGGCGCCAAGCTGTAATACATCAGAGGTGAAAGTCATTTGCTGGAGTGATTACAGATAGTACTGAAACTCACTAGGCAGTTTACCAGACCATTGGGACGGCACCGGAGATTTTCAATATTTAGCACTTAATGTTCTGACCAGCAACCGTTCCAATTTTTCCGCCTGATCGGCCCAAGTGGGAACCGGCAAATCCGGTGGCCGGGGTTGATTCAGTTGGCGGGTGATTTTGCTGGCCAGGTCCTGGTCATCATCTGGGCGGTAGAGGCTGTCCGGCGCGTCTTTAAGCAAGTCGCCGATACTGCCCAATGCCGCAGCGACCAGTGGTATCCGGCACGCGAGTATCTCGTACGCTTTCTGAGGGAATGAGTAGCGGCCAAAAGCGGTGTCGCGGATACAAATAATGGCGATATTCAGGGCATTGAAGAAGGCAGGTATGTGGTCGTGCGGCAGTTCCCCCAAGTAGAGAATGCGAGGGTGAGTAGGGATGGGTGAGCCGGTGCGGCCTGCAAGCACGAGGTATATATCAGGATTGTGTTCGGTAAGCTGGTAAAAGGCGCGGTAGAGAGTGTCGATGCCTCGGCTGGCATCGAGAGCGCCCGCCGTGCCGATCAGGCGGGCGCTAGGTGGCAGCCCGAGCTGTTGCCGGCAGGCGGTGCGATCCATAGGCCGGAATTGCCCCACGTTAATGGTACTTTCCAGAGCAATAACGAGACCGGCTGGCTGGCAGGTTGTCTGGATGTAATGCGCCAGGGCGGGACTGATGCAGGAGATGCCATGGGCGTGGCGTAGCGCCTGCCGGTAGAGGCGGCGGACTCCGGGCACGCCGGTGAGGCCGAAGCTTTCAAAATTGTCGTACAGATCGATGACTAAGGGTTTTTCCAGCCGCCCGGCTAGCCAACGGCTCAGAATGATCAGCAAGGCATCCGATGCGCCTACCACGACATCGGGTGCAAACGCACGCAGCAAGCGCAAGGCTTGGTGCGGATAGCGCAGTCCGCCGGTGTGCCCCGGTGTCAGCCCGATCCAGCGCAATCGCCCTGGATTGGCCGGATGCCACTCATCCCGCGCCTGTGTAGGGCGATAGCTGAGACAGAGACCCAGCACTTCATGACCCCGCAAGGCCAGTTGGCGTGGTTGCTCGTAAAGCCGCGCATAGCGATCCGCAATCACGTCATAACTCATATATTGGCGTTTGCAGAGGTAGGCAATGCGCATGGCCGGCGATTCTGGAGGGTGAGGGGTATTTATTCGCGGACTGTAAAAATGCGACGACCGTGTTAGCGAAATCTTCGAAATCCGTCAAGTGGTGCTAGGCAATCGCATAAACGATGCTTCAGTGAATAGCATCGTCGTTTATCCACATAAAGCTGAACAGCGTGAGTCAGGTTTAGAGTAAGAATATCCTGAGCATCCTAACCTTCTAACCTCGTTTCCGTAAACTGGAGGGGGAGAATGGGCACTCACGGTTTCACCTTGTAAGTCTAGCAGGAATGAAGTTCAGTCCGGTATGAGCGGTGTCTGCCTTTGGCGGTACCGGGTTCGCAGGCGCTGGAAATCGGGAATGGCTCGAAACATTGCCGCCAGCAACGCCAAGCCATTGAGAATCTGCGTTATGATCAGGTCGCGGACTGGGTGATGGAGCGGAGTAAAGTGACCGTCACGATAGCGGTAGACTATTGCTGCCCGCCGGGCCGTATGCAGCCGGTAGTTCTCGCCGACAATGGCGGCGGGGCAGGCAGCGGGTGCTGGGTTTTGAGGCTGAGCCGCATCGATGATCTGGCAGGGAATAGCAGGCGTGCTGCTTTGCAGCAAGCGGGCAAGCAGTTGTGCGTCGCCAGGCTGACCGGGCAGGTCGATCCAGACCATGGCACAGGTTTGCAATAGGTCCGGTAAGCGGGCGAGTTGGGGTGATGGTAGTAGCGCCCGCGCGCCAAGTTGCCCGTTCAGTGCATCCTGCAAGGCGGCGGTGTAGGTTTGGTGGAAGACAGTATGCCCGCACCAATGGGTATGCAGGATGAGACGATGCAGGTGAATGAGATAAACGAATAATGCCCATTGACGGCCATAGCGCGGGGGATACAAGGTCAGGAAAACCGTACGATTGCGTTTCCGGTAGTATTCGCGCCAGGCGGCGGCCGGTTTCAGGCCGCTAAAGTGATGACGTATCACCGAGGCGGGAACGGCCCACAGGGTCCAGCCAGCGCGTCCAGCGCGCTGGCTCCATTCGACATCGTCGTAATAGATGAAAAAATCTGGAAAAAGACCGATAGCGCGTAGCACGTCCGCTCGAATGAGCAGAGAACAGGCAGCGAGGTAATCAACCGGTGCTGGCGGTTGCTCAGGACTTTGCCGGGGACCGCCTGCGCCGCGTTGTTGCAGCGCACCCAGCCAGGGTGAAAGCAGTGCACCGATTTCCTGTACCGTATCAGGTTGCTGATACAGGCAGATTTGGGAGCCGGCAGCGGCGGCGTTCGGTTGATGAGCGAGTTGGTTGAGCAAAGGCGGCAGTGCGCCGGATTCAACGATGATGTCGTTATCCAGCAGCCAAACATAGCGGCAACGCGGGCAGCGTAGCGCAGCCGTCATGCCAGCGTTGAAGCCGCCCGCGCCGCCCAGGTTGTGGCCGGTTTGCAGCACGGCGATGTCAGGATAGTGCTGGTGCAGCCATTCGGCACTGCCGTCGGTGGAGCCGTTCTCAACGATGAGCAGGTCATCCTGGGGGCGCAGTTCACGCAGGACCGAGGCGACGCCTTCAGGCAGAAAGAGCAGGCCATTCCAAACAACCATGATGGCGATGACTTCACCATCAGGTGGGCGGGTCAGATTGGGAGTTGTCATAGCGGGCATCGTCCATCAACCTAAACAAAGTGTTGGGGAAAAATGAACTCAGACAGAACCAAGTATCCACTCAGCGGTTTTCAGGGCGGTGGCGGCGGCCTGGGCCAGATTGTAGTAACGGTATTGAGCAAGGAAGCGGACGATCAGAATGTTGGATTGGGGGCGATAAGTTGTCCAGCTCAGCCTTGGGAGAGCCTAGTGAAGGTTCATTTCTGAATGAGTTTGCCAGCTAATTCAAGATATGCTGGAAAGGCACTATCCAAGCTGATCAATCGGGCTTGTCGCTCGATGGCGGTCGCGATGATCCAGCGATCAGCGGGGTCACGGTGGTGTTCCGGGAGGCTGGCGGCACATACGGCTATCTGCCGGTTAACCGGAATACACATCACGCCGGAACCTTGCAAAGCCTCATCGAGCCAGTCTGGCAGACTCAATTTGAGTTGCAATCGGCCTCGCCGGGCGAGCCAGGCAACCTCCCAACAGGTGACTGCGCTGACCGCCAAGCGGTCGGTGGTTTCGATGCGATCAATGATTCCCGGCGGTAATGGGTTGACCTGGGGATCGACCCAGCGCACCCAGACGTGCGTATCCAGCAGGATCACTTCAGCGCGTTCCAATCTTTTTCTGGCACCGCGGGTGCCAGCAGATTGTCGTGCATAATCACTGAACCGGCCAGCTTCGGCGAGGGCTGGCGGCGAGACCGGCTCTCCGGCTGTGGTTCAGAGGTCTCAGGCATTATGTCGTCCAGGAGTAACAAAACCCGAAGCTTGACGCCATCAGGTACCTGATCCGGCAATCGAAGCATGTGCTGATCGGCGATAGCTTCAAATTCGATGGCTTGCATGGTCAAGTTCCTTGATTACGAAAACATGAAATTATCCTATTCCAAATCGTATGAGGATTGGAAATCCTGGTCATTTTCAACGGGCATCGCTGCCTGCAATTTCAATTTTAGATCGGGTGGGTGCTTCCTGGGTGCAGGCATCAGTCACACGTGCTGCCAAGTATCCGCCCGGCGGTTTTCAAGGCAGCGGCAACTACCTGGTCCATGTTGTAGTAGCGGTATTGGGCGAGGCGGCCAACGAAGAAGACGTTAGGTTCGCTGGCGGCAAGGGCTTTGTAGCGCTGGTAGAGAGCTTCGTTTTCCGGGCGCGGGATGGGGTAGTAAGGATCGCCCTCAGCTTGGGGATATTCACGGACGATGGAGGTGCCGGGGTGGCTTTGGCCGGTGAAATGCTTAAATTCCGTGATGCGGGTGTAGGCGTGGTCATTGGGATAGTTGACGACGGCGACTGGCTGGTGCTGGGGGAGGGAGGGCAGGTGCTGGTGTTCGAAACGCAGGGAGCGGTAGGGAAGAGGACCAAAGCAGTTGTTGAAATAGGCATCGATCGGACCGGTGTAGATGATGGCTTTGGCATTGATCCGGTGGCGAATGGCGAAGAAATCGGTGCCGAGTTCGAGGCGGATATTGGGGTGGTTGAGCATCCGTTGGAACATGGCAGTGTAACCGTCCTTCGGCATGATCTGGAATTGGTCGCTGAAGTAGCGGTCATCGCGGCTGGTGCGGACCGGGATGCGGGCGGTGACGGCGGCGCTGAGTTGGGAGGGATCAAGGCCCCATTGCTTGCGGGTATAACCGCGAAAGAATTTTTCGTAGAGGTCGCGGCCGACGGTATTGAGAACGGCATCTTCGCTGGTTTTGATGGGGTCGCGAGGTTCGCGTGCCCGGTCGAGGAAGGTTTGAACGCCGGTTTCGTCGAGATTCAGTCCGTAGAGACGATTAATGGTGTCCTGATTAATGGGGATCGGCAGAAGTTGGCCATCCACACTGGCAAGGACGCGGTGTTCGTAGGGCATCCAGCCGGTGAAGCGGGAGAGATAGTCCACGACGCGCTGGGCATTGGTGTGGAAGATATGGGGGCCATAGCGGTGAATGAGGACACCATGGGCGTCAGATTCATCGTAGGCGTTGCCGCCGATATGGGGACGCTGGTCGATGACCAAAACCAGATGGCCGGCGCTCGCGAGGCGTTCGGCGACCGTACTGCCGGCAAAGCCAGCGCCGATGATGGTGAAATCGACTGTTTTCACGCGTAGGCAGCCTCTAAGACAATTGACCAGAATAGGGAGAGTGGATGAGCGAAGCGCAATCCACTCTACGTTGCAATGTTAAAACAATCTGACAATAAACCTCTGATTGGCAGGAGATGAAGGGACTGAATGATTACAATCTTGATTGTATGAATTTATAGCTTCGAGTTATATGAAAAACTATATGAATGAGCGGATTGAGGTTTTTGCTAGTTTATATCGTTGTATGAAACCTGCCTTATTATCAAACAAGGCAAATTTTAGAGATTTCCAAGCGATAGATGATTTTTTTGTTGGTAATCGCATATTTTTCAATGCTTGAATTAGAAAGACTCTTAAGTTTTTTTTAAATGATTCTTTACTTTTAATCGATTCGATGTGTTCTTCAATTAAAAGTAAATAAAAATAAAAAATCAAATTTATATTTATATTTTCTTTTTCACTCTCTTTTTTTATCTCTCCCCCTGCTTCTTCGCATATTTTGTATAATTCAATAGGTACTGAAAGAGAATAATCACATAAGCGATTAATAGTTCGTAGAGTTCCAGCCAGAAAAGCCATAAGGCCTGAAAGCCGGTTATTTTCAGGGAAATCCGGATATTTTTTCATTAGGTTATATAGTCTAATATGCATTATTGCATCCCATTGAGTTTGCTGGCTGCAATTAGCGGACATACTGGCTCTGTGGCGTCGATAATAGACTTTGCCATTCGATGAAAAAACCGGCACCTGCCCGGCAAAAGCAGCACGTAACCAGTAGTCATAATCCTCGCAGGCAAGTAAGCCGGTATCGAACTCCCCTATCGAAAGGGCTAAATCACGCCTTATTAAATAGGCATGAGGTGGTGCAATGTTTGAAAAACAGAGATGAATGTCAAGATTGTCTGAATAGAGCCGCCATGCTCCAACAAAGAAAGAGGACCACCAGTGAATTGGTTCACTGTGAAAAAATTCATTGCGGCAAACCACGAGTCCAATCGATGGGTTTTTCTCCATTATTTTAACTTTGGCGGCAACTGCTCCTTTCCCTAAAAGATCATCGGCATCCAGAAACTGTAAATAGTCTCCATGACTGATACTTATACCGGTATTTCGAGCCGAAGATAGTCCTGTATTTTCTTGACGAATATAAGTGATTGATTTCAGGAATTTCTTAACAATATTTGGCGTGTTATCAGTAGAACCATCATCTACCACAATAATCTCACATGGATATTCATTTTGAGATAATGCGCTTTGAATAGCGCTATGCAAAAACTTACCATAGTTATAAGTAGGAATAATGATTGAAACAGTTGGTGTTTTTTTAATAATCATTATCTGCTAATCGAATTTTTCGATCTGCCTGATTTATTGAAAGCCCGCATTATATTGATGAAAATATTGTTCGAGGGTAACCGGATATAAATTTCCCTCCAAAGCCATGCTCGAACAGGCAACAGATCAGCCGGAACTTCGGCAAGTTTCTTCCGGCGCAGATTGAGATTGGTTATACGATGCCCCACATGTAACCAAACAAGCTCGCTTAGGGATAATGAATTTTTTGTTGGGCTTTTGGCGCTTTCCATCCGTGCAAGCAAAGCTATTTTTCGGGCGTGACGATTCACTTCTGCCTCAAAATCATGAGGTAGCGGCGTAAAAGGATTCCACATGGCTGCGTGTGCGCTTGGTACCGCTTCCTTAGTGTGGGCAACCTGACGCGGCAAGCTTCTGCGTATACGGGGCTCACGAAAAACCGAGAGCGCCAGAGCGCCAAATCGGCCTAGTTTTAAAGCCGTTGCGCCTTGGCGCCAATGGGATACGCGAACTGTCGCCAAGAACTTCATTGGCGAAGTTAACGAAGATAACTTTGCCAAGTGTATGCGTTCATCACTGCCGAAATTAGCGACATGGGCAAGTGATGAGAAAAAGCGCAATTCGTTGCGGCGGGGAAAGCGAACTGCTCGAACAACCAGGCTGCGTGCATATGTCATGGCATGCGCGGCGGGCATATCCATCATAACCACGTACCGCGCATAGTGCAGCATGTAATCACGTATTCCCTCTTGCAATAAAGCGATACGTGGTTCGTCAGGCAGTTCGGGGAGACGTTCAGGATGATTATTCATCATCAATAGGGGCGCACCATTCTGATGCCCTACCACTGTTCCATGAGCTGCGCGACTGGGAATCTCGAAAAGTTCCACGAACTCAAATGTTGCGCCACCCGCCCATTCGTACCTGGACACGTCCGCCAGGTCGGCTTGTATCTTCAAACCAGCCTGCCGCCGCTCATCGGCTTTGCGGTTTGCACCCAGGTAATAGACATGAAATTCTGGTGCAGGGCCGTCGCTTAATGCAAGCTGTATTCCCTCCTGGATTTGCCCGGCCCAACCCACATCTACTAATACAACCCGGTTTGCGTCAAAGAAGCCTCTGTTATGCAGATAGTCACGCAATGCCGATCGGCCTTCTTGGCCAAGCTTTTTTGCGCGTTCCTGGACAGTGGGATGGTCAACGAAGCGTGCAAAAGCTGGGGATTCGAGGATATTAATAGGTTGATCAACATCAATTATCCCACAGGTGCGGGCGAGTTCTTCCAACTCCATTGGTGAAAACCCAAGAGGAGAGACTATTCGCCGGACCGTGTGAACGCTGTCCGCGCTCAACTTCAGGGTAATTTCACGCAACCCATATCCCCGCATTGCAGCGATGGAAGCGCTTAGGCGCGATGCGCATAGGTAGCCGCCATGTGGCAGAGGAAGTTGCAGGGCCGTAATCAATGCATCATAGAGATCTTTGAGCAGCATCCCTTCCCGTGATAGGAAATAGACTGCGTCCGGACGGATGCGTAGGCAGTATTCAACCAGTCCATGGATAAATGCGGCGAAGGGTGGTCCTAGAACATCCCGGCCTATAGCCTGGATTCCGGGTTCATGGGCTTGCTTGTTAGCAGCAGCGGCAAAATTTGCAGCAGCGAAGCCAAACCATCGGTGATCCTGAAGGGCAAGGCGGTGATCATATTGCATCCGCTTGACCGGTATGGCCCGTTCCTGGATTACCAGGGAGCGTATTCCATGTTCAGCAGCACGTCGCCCATCCGCGTGAGCGTTGTCTCCCAGATGAAGAAGTTGTTTAGCCTCTATATTTTCGGCATCCAGTACATAGCGAAACAAGCGCCCTGACCACTTCGTGAGCGCATGATCTCCGGAGACGTAACCAGCAGAAAAATAATGACGCAAACCGCAATCTGATAGCAAATCAGAGATAATGGCTTCACCCAAATACATATCGGAAATAAACACGAGGCGTTTGCCGTGTGTTTGGAGTTCTTCTAACAATGGAATTACAGCAGGATTTGGATAACATGCCCATTTTTCAAATTGGATTTTTGTCTCACGAGCGACATTAGCAAGCTCCTTCCAACGCCCTGGTTGGTTTGGTGCCAAGCGCTTAACCCAAGCAAGATTGATATCGTCCAGGTGTGCTTCAAAGTCGAATCCGCAGCTCTGATTGGTCGATGCTGCTTCTGCATAGGCATGATCCCGTTCACAGAGTATCTTGCCTGTAGATTCTCTGGTTAGGCCAAGAGCACAGCCAAGCTTTGCGGCTACACCCCACTGCACAGTTTCTGGTGAACATCTGCGAAAAAGTAGCGTATCGAAGACATCAAAACTAACTAATGCTGAGTTGTCAGATTTTTTCAAAACATGTTGAAAACACCTTTCAAATCGAGGGTAGGATGTCCAATTTCTAACCCTCTTTTTATTGATTTTGAATAAGATCGTCACAATACTAAAGACTCCATACTCATGTATTTATGGCAGGTTTATAGGAATACTAGGATTAACCCACCGAGACCATAAACGTATGCATCGTCCAATGACTGGATGCTTGTAAAGGCGCTCTAAGAGATTTATATGTCTATTTTGTAGCATCAACATACCAATATAATTAGAAGGCATCATGCGAAGAAAACGATTGCGCACCAACGTGTCATAAAAAGCATGTAGATCTGATTGCGCATGGACAGAATTCCCCATCTGACCTTGCTTGATGGTTGGGCGGTGATGGTAGTTTGCTAGCGGTTCCTTAATTACCCCAATATCATATCGCATAATAAATCGCAGATTAAAATCCCAGTCACCTAAAACTGGCAGTTTGTCGTCATACAAACCAATTTCGTCCAAAACTTTTCTAGCGAATAAAAATGAGATTGGTGGGAATGGGTTCAGTAAAGCCACATCATCAATTCGAATACATTCGCCTAATTTTTTGAATAGGGATCGTCCAGTTTCATGAACGGTATTTTCATCAATGATTTCATCAATCCTATTTGTAAAACTTACGACGCCAGATATCTGCGGCCAAGGGGGGTTGTCGAGATATTTAACTGTTTTTTCGAGAAAATCCGGCTCTAATGAATCATCATCGTCATGGATAAGTAAGTAATCCGACTGGCTGGCACGAATACCTGCGTTAGAGGCTGCTTCCATGCCTAATGAATTGGGGTGTGTAATGACTATCAGCCGCCTAGCATAAGCAGCATCATGGGACTCAACCAAAGTCTTGACTGCTTGAGGGTCTCCACCATCATTTACAATGACATGAATCCAATTGGGATAATTTTGCCTCAATACGCTTTGGATCGCACGCTGAAGCAATAGAGGGCGATTACGTGTACGAGTGATAATAGCGACTGTTGAAGGCATATTTGAAAAATTTCCCGGTGCGAGGTGTGACAACCCCGTCAAAATTACAGCGCATCCTCTCTTTAGACAAAGAAAGGCGGTGCGAAGCACTAAGATAATTTGCTTGAAAAAGTATCAGTCACGCAAGATGCATAGTGGCCTAGCAAGCACAATGCTTACTTCAGAAAGCGGCAGCATGGAAAATTGCTACTAGATGTAGAACCACCTTAGCTTCATTCTAAAGTAGGAAAATTGTGATTAATAAACCTTCTCCAGAATTTCAGTAGTGGACCGAATATAATGTGCTTGTAAATCCGATAAAATTCGTTTTTTAATTGATTGAGATTGGTTATTTCTTTTTCCATAATTTGCCTTCGTGTTCCACGAAAGGCTACTGGTGGCAGCAATGGAATTTTGCTGTCACTAGCCGATGCCGTGATTGGTTTCTGTTCAAATGTTTTTAATAATACGTTAGTGAGCGGATCATAAAGAATCTTACTTTCTTTGGATGCTGAATTCTTTTTTAGATAGTTAGAGAGTGTGTTTATTAAGCTTGTTGAATTCTTTCTTGTTTCATGAAATGAGTAGCTCCCTAGTGCGGGATAAGCGATAGATTCCTCATTTTTTGGCCAAGTAACCATATAATCATCCCAGTCCAGATTTAATAAATTGCAGACTCGTTTTAATTCACTTATAGGGTCTGAAATTAGATTTTCATAAATAAGGATAGGCCATCTATTTTTAATCGCTATTTCGTGATCAGAAAGGTAACGTTGGATTCGAATAAAAAATGGAGGATCTTCGGCTGTAGGACCATCTACACGCAAGCGGTTCAATGATGGAATAACTGCCGAAAGCTCACGTTGCACTAGCATAGGGATAACATCCCAACCTTGAGCACGATAGAAGTCAGCAACTTCAGATAGACGAAAAGCCCCTATTGTCATCTTAACCCATACATTTTTGCTTGATATTCTGGAAAAATCTTGGTGAATAATAGTGTTATGCATATCGCTGACACCATCGATATCTTGCCTTTGCAAGAAACACCACGACACTAATGTGCTACCACTGCTTTGCATACCGCCGCAAAGGTAAAGTTTTCTAGGTTGCTCTTGTTTGCTGAATACGATTGCTGACTCTACCCGCTCTAACAAACAAAACCTGGAAAATGGCAAATGTTCACCGGCAGCTGCTTCTACATCACTTCCTTGCGTATGATTATTAAATATTACCAGACCACGATCGTGTATAAACGGAGTCCAGCTTTGAATATCCTTGGTCACCCCAGAGTAACTAGGATCACCATCTATCCAAAGCAGGTCTATAGAGGCGGTCCAGTCAATTGCGGCAGTTGTTGAATCAATGCATAGATGTGTGACATAAGCGGCAACTCCAAATCGTTCAAGATTTTTTAGATAGATTTGATGATCTTCCGGGGAAAAATGTCCCCTAAGGATATCGATGTAATGCTGGTGAGGATCGATAGAGATGACTTTTCCATGACCAGCATCTTTAATTCCCAAGGCTAGGGCTATGGTGGAAGCGCCGCGATAAGCACCAATTTCAACAATGGTTCCTTCCCCATTTTTTGCGGCCAAATTTGCATAACGGTAGAGCATCTGCAATATATCGATTGATACCATTGCATGGCTTTGTTCAACCAACGTAGCAAAGATTTCATCAAGAGGCTTATTTGTCATTGATAAGATGCTTTAAATTACGATATGAAAGGCCCATGAAATTCGGCTTGTAGCATTAATATTCCTTCGCCGGACCACTGGGCTTGTGAGGGGGTGATATTAATATGGGCTAAGTCTCTCGACCAACCCAATATTTCTCCATCACGCCTAAATCCTCCAGCGAGCCGGTATCTTCCTGGGGCTAGAGCAAGTGTTTTGATATCCACTCGTATTTGGCTTTCACCTTTTGGTAAGTCAAAACTGACCCCATATGCAGATGATTTCACAACTGAGATTAATTGGCCTAAAGCAGTCCAGAATCGTAGCTCTAATCCCAAATTCAGGCAGTCCATTTGCGTTTGACAATCCAGTTCAATCATCGCAGTTTCATTAGAACAGAGAATTTCATCCGAAGTGTTTTTTTTACATATTGCCCTGATTCGAACCGGACCATCGTGAACAAAACCTATATCAGATTCATCTAATAAAACTGTGTCAGATCGTAGGGCGTGATAGGCTAAAAAAGCTTGATCTAGTGATTCATAACGGGTTGCATGTCCATGGTCTAGTAATATGCAATTTTGTGCTGCTTCGCGAACTTGAAGTTCATTATGAGAAACGAAAATTACTGCGGTACCATTTTTTCGTAACTCAGAAATTCGATTGAGACAACGCACAGCGAATGCCAAATCCCCGACAGCTAACGCTTCGTCAACTAAAAGAATATTAGGGTTGAAGTTCGCAGCTATTGAGAACCCTAAGCGCACATACATCCCGCTTGAATAGTGCTGAACAGGGCTATCGATGAACTCAGAAAGCTCTGAGAATTCGACGATATTATCGAATTTACGATCAGTCTCTTCTTTAGTGAATCCTAGTACTGCTGCATTCACATAAATATTTTCCCGTCCGGTCAAGATTGGGTTAAACCCTGCACCTAAGGCAATCAGTGCTCCAACCCGCCCGTGCATCTCAATCCGGCCCATATCCGGCTTGATCAAACCGTTGAGCATTCGCAATAAGGTCGTTTTGCCCGCGCCGTTGCGCCCGATCAACCCCAAACATTCTCCGCGCTTGAGTTCAAAGCACACATCGTTTACTGCCCAAAATTCATCCGGGCGTAGCCCCCCGTTGCCGCCATGCCGGCGCCCTAGAAGCTCATTACCGAGATCCTGCATCCCATACCATAAGGAACGCTTGAGGCTGCGGCAGAATTTTTTCGAGACGTTTTCGACTGTAACGAGGGTGTCGTTGCTCATGCGAATCGAATGTGGGTTAAGGGCCCAAAAGCCAACAGGGTAGTAAAAATCTGCACTCTGCAACTGATCTTCGTGCAAACCAGGTAATCGCTTGTATTCATCAATCCAGCCCGGCCAAACCTTGTACCCTCCGTATTGTGCAACTGTCCACTCCCTTCGCTCGCTTGCAGGAGAGGGGCTGGGAGGTGAGGGTACCCGTTTTAAGGAGTTACCTCACTGAAGGTACATATCCGTACTGCTCCAACGGTACCTGCGAACTCAGGCGCTCATCCGCTCGATCAGAATGGGCATAGCAGCGCGGAACACGATCCACATCACAAACAGCAGCGCCAGCGTTGCCAGGTTCACTCCCAGAAAATACCCCAAATACTCCGGCGCCATCCCCGTCAACCAGTCGCGCGCTGTCAGGATCAGCGGCGTCAGCGGATTGAGCTGGAATAGCGTGGCCGCCCAGCCACTAGCGGGCATGGCGAACACGACGGGTGTCAAGTACATCAAAAACTGCATGATCAGTGGAAACGACTTGCCGATATCAGCATATAGCATCCCTACTGGGGTCAGTAGCAAGCCAAGTGCGGTGCCGGCGAGCAGCAGCGACAGGATCGCCAGTGGAAATAGCAGCAGACTCCAGTTCGGGAAAACCCCCAGCACCATGATGGCCAACAGCAGTAGAACGATCTTAATACCAGCGTTGAACAGGGTCTGATAGATACCTGAAACAATCAACGCCTCGCGCGGAAAATTGATCTTAGCTAGCATGGGCTTGGCGGCAGCCGTCACCTGCAAGGGCGCATTGGCTGCTTCCATGAAAATAGCCCACAGCATGGTTCCGGTAAATACATACACTGGATAAGGCAACACCGTCTCGCCCATGCGGACGATGCCGCTGGCGTTAAGGAATAGCCAGACCGCCGTATTCGCCAGTGGCAGGATAAACGCCCACACCAGCCCCAGCGCGGTCTGGCGGTACTGTGCACTGATGTCACGCACCGCGAGCCGCCAGGCCAATTCGCGCCCGGCCCACAAGTCGCGGAACATCTCGCCGATCAATTGACCCGGATCGCGCAGAGATGAATCTGGTGTGTAAACCGTGACTTGGTCAGTGTTATCGTTCCTACTCATAATATCCAGCAGCCCCGGACCATGTATGGCAAGTATTTGCTCTTTCAACCACCCAGCGCTTAAAAGCGCATCGTATCCTGGCGCAGGATCACCAGCTCCCGGTACCCGAAAACTCCGCTGAGATGATGCAGCAAGGCATGGTTGCCTTCCTCTCGCCAGCGCGCATTCAGCGCTTTTTCCACCGCAGCATAGCGCGCGAAGGGTTCCGCCGGCCATTCTCCCCGCTGCTCCAGTTCGCGGATCAGCTCCAGCCACAACCGGCTCACCCCCAGAATAAAGTACGGCCAGGCCATCTGCATTTCCGGTGACCAGTTCTTGTCCGATGTATCGCCGATGCCTGGGCGTTGCAACTGATTGGGATCATCGTAGCTGACCTTTTGCACCACTCCTGTTTCCTGCAGATGGATCAACAGCGGATCGGCGGCAATCCGGGCATTCACGCGCCTTGCCGTTGCCGGCAGCGCCCGGAAAATGAAACTGAACTGGCGTCCTGCATCGTCACGAGCCGCCCGGCGATGGAATCGCCATAAATAGATGGCTTCCCCTTCCGCATCCAGCACTGGGCCGGCTACCCGGTCTGCTAGCAGCAGGTCCGGCCACCATAACGGTTCCTCTTCCTCTGGCCATGCCAGGCGAAAGCGCACATACCACCAGCCTGCGGTCTCATTGCGGATGGGTGTTGCCGCTGATTCCTCTGGCACTGTCACCACGGGCTGTCCCGCGCACCCCATGAGCAACAATGCCACAGCGATGCCTATTCCCGTCAGTTTGATCATGTGCTTTGCCGATTTTGATGGTGGGTGCCGAGACGTTCAAATGTAGCGGGTGGGGGGACTGGACTCAGTTAAACGCTGATATTTTAGAACTCGATTCCACGTTGCGCCTTCACACCCTGTTCCCGGTAGGGATGTTTGACACTGTGAATATCACTAACTAGATCGGCTTGTTCGACCAGTGCCTGCGGCGCGTTACGTCCAGTCACCACCATGTGCAGTTCCGGCCGCCGGCGGGAAAATATCGTTAGCACCCGCGCCGGGTCGAGATAGCCATAGTGCAGCACTGGATTCAATTCGTCGAGAATGACCAATTCATAACGGATATCTTGGATCATGCGTTCCGCTTCGGCCCAGGCGCGCTCCGCTGTGGCAATGTCCTGCTCCCGATTCTGGGTCAGCCAGGTAAAGCCATCGCCGATCACTTGAAAATCCACATTCTCAAAACGGCTGAGCACGGCCCGTTCGGCGCTATCCTGACGGCCTTTGATAAACTGCACGACCCCGACGCTCATCCCGTGGCCGATGGCGCGCAATGCCATACCCAAAGCTGCGGTTGTCTTGCCCTTGCCGGGACCGGTGTAGACAATCAACAGACCTTTCTCAATTGTGGCACGGGCCTGTTTGCGTTCATAACCGGCCTTCCGGCGGGCTGTCAGGCGGGTGTGGCCGGGATGATTGTCAGACATGGGAAAGTTGTCCTGAGGTTTGTGTCCATTGAAAACAGGTAGGCTGCTTCTGACGGATTCAGGGTGTCAAGTGCAGCAACCGCACCATCAATGGCGCCAATAGCGTTGTCAATAACGCATTCAGACCGATTGCTAAACCTGCGAATGCGCCCGCTAGGCTACTGATTTGCAGGGCTCGCGCCGTACCGATGCCATGCGCTGCCACGCCAATCGCCATGCCTTTGACGGCATCATCCTGGATATGCAACCTGTTCAGCAGTGAAGGCGCTGCAACGGCGCCGGCCACGCCCGTTAAAATCACGATCACAGCGGTCAGCGACGGTAGACCGCCAATCTTCTCAGCGATGCCCATCGCCACTGGAGTCGTCACTGACTTGGGCACCAGCGACAGCAAGGTGCGTGGCGAACCGCCCAGCAACCAAGCCAAGCCAATAGCCGACAGAATAGCGGTTATTGAACCGGTGAGCAGGCCAACAACTATCGGGAGAAACAGTTGCCGCACCCGTTCCCAGTGCAGATAGAGAGGAATCGCTAGCGCTACCGTTGCCGGGCCGAGCAGAAAGTGAATGAACTGCGCACCCTTGAAGTAGGTGGAGTAGGGGGTGCCGGTCAGTAGCAGAATCAGCACCAGCAGGGTAATGGCCAGCGCCACGGGATTGAAGAAGGCCCGTCCGCCGCTGCGCCGGAATAGCCAGTGACCGGCCAGGTAAACAGCGAGGGTCACGGTCAGCCACAGCAAGGGCGATGCAGCGAGGTAGACCCAGATGCCCGTGAGCATGTTATCCGTCCTGTCGCATTCTATGTTGAATAAGGATAACCCCCTGCATGACCAGCGCCGTGACTGCGACCGTGATCAGCGTACCCAACACCATCGCCGCGATCAGCGCCAGCCATTCATCCGCCAATAGCGTCCCATATTGGATGACACCGGCTCCAGCAGGGATAAACAGCAGCGATAGGTGCGACAGCAGGGTTTCTGCCGTTGCACGCAGGGTGTCCGGTAGCGCCTTGCGCCAGCGGAGAGACAGGAACAGTAATACCATACCTACCACCGGTCCCGGCACCGGCAGGCCGCTCAATTGCACAGTTACTTCGCCAATGAGTTGAAAAAGCAATAAAATCGTCAATGCGCCAGTCATGACGCCATCTTTCCCCTCGCAAAATGATCCAACATCCGCAAATCCAGGTGTTCGCCGATAGCATCCGCCAAGCGGTTGATTCCCTCCTCGCGCAATTGCCGGTAATCCGGTGTCCCGCGCACCGCCAGCCCTGCCCAGCGTAATAGCGCATCACGGGCCGGGGCAGCGTCGAACAGCCCATGCAGGTATGTGCCAAGAATCTGCCCGTCGTCTGACCTTGCGCCGTCTAGCCGGCGGTCTTCCAAACTGATAGCCGGTTGCGCCAGCGCCGGTCCGGTGCTGATCCCGGCGTGAATTTCGTAGCCCGTCACCCGTGCATCATCCAGCGTCAGCCGGCCCTCGACGCGCTGTAGTTGCTTTTCTTGCCCAAGCGTCGTCTGAAATTTCAGCAATCCCAATCCTGGGCTGGAGCCAGGTTCGCCTTCCAGCCCAGCAGGATCATGGACCCACTGTCCTAACATTTGAAAACCGCCGCAAATACCAATCAGTTTGCCACCGTAGCGCAAATGGCGGTGGATTGCTGCATCCCAGTTTTGTTCCCGCAGCCGGTGGAGGTCGCCGCGCGTGCTTTTGCTGCCGGGCAGAATGATCAGATCGCTCGGTGGAATGGCTTCGCCGGAACGCACCCAGCACACCTCAACTTGAGGATGCAGGCGCAGCGGATCGAGATCAGTGTGGTTGCTGATGCGCGCCAGCACGGGTACCGTGACCCGCAAGCGCTTTATGTCCTTGATCATGCCGGAATCGCGAGGCAGGGCGTCCTCTGCTTCCAGATGCAAACCTTGCAAGTAGGGCAACACGCCCAGCACGGGTTTGCCCGTCTCCTGGGTCAACCAATCCAACCCCGGCGTCAACAGACTGACATCACCGCGGAAGCGATTGATAATCAATCCGGTAATCCGTGCCCGCTCACTGGGTGAGAGCAGGGCCAAGGTGCCGTGCAGATGGGCGAATACGCCACCCCGGTCGATGTCGCCTACCAGCCACACCGGGCAGTTCGCTGCCTCGGCGAAGCCCATGTTAGCGATGTCCTTGTCACGCAGGTTAATTTCCGCCGGGCTGCCAGCGCCTTCAACGAGCACCATGTCATAAGCGGCACAGAGCCGTTGATAAGATGCCAGTACGGCCTGCATGGCAACCGGCTTGTAGTCATGATAGCGCCGGGCGTCCATGTTGGTCAGTGCCCGTCCGTGGATAATGACCTGCGCACCGATGTCAGTATTAGGTTTGAGCAATACCGGATTCATATCGGTATGCGGCTCCAGGAAGGCCGCCTGCGCCTGCACCGCCTGCGCGCGGCCGATTTCGCCACCGTTCACGGTGACTGCGCTGTTGAGAGCCATGTTCTGGGGTTTAAAGGGGACCACGCGCACGCCGCGCCGCGCCAGCAGGCGGCATAATCCAGCGACCATAACGCTCTTGCCGGCGTCGGAGGTCGTGCCTTGAATCATCAGAGTTTGGGTTTTCATGACCAGATTTTGACTGAAACAATCGGTTTTTGGCTACACTAAACGCCTTTAATAATGGCGTAGTACAGGAAAGAAACCTAGCTGCGCTGAAAACTGGCTTTCTTGAAGATAGAGGATGATCCTTATGCTGACCGCGCTGCTGTGCCTGGGCGCCGTACTGCTTGACCGGCAGTGGGGCGAGCCGCGCCGTTGGCATCCCTTGGCGGGTTTCGGTGATCTGGCGCGCCGCGTGGAGGCGCTGGCCTATGGTCCCCCGGCTTTGAATGCCCCGGTCCGGCAGGCGCGCGGTATCGCCGCTGTCATTCTCCTGTTGACGCCGTTTGCCGTCATGGCTGGATTGCTGATCTGGATTCCACTGTTGGGATGGGTGGCGGCGTTAGGGGTGCTCTATCTTGCAATCGGCGCCCGCAGTCTGGCTGAACATGCCGAGGCGGTGGCAGCGGCGCTGCAAACTGGCGATTTACTCTTAGCACGGGAGAAAGTGGCGATGATCGTCAGCCGCGATACTGAGGATCTTGACGAAGAACAAATCAGCCGGGCAACTGTGGAGTCCGTGCTGGAAAACGGCTGCGATGCAATTTTTGGAGCGCTGTTCTGGTTTGCTCTCGCCAGTGCGCCGGGGGTGGTGTTGTACCGGCTGGCCAATACCCTGGATGCCATGTGGGGTTATCGCACCTCACGTTATTTATATTTCGGCTGGGCAGCCGCACGGCTGGACGATGGGCTGAACTGGGCGCCCGCCCGCTTGACCGCACTGAGTTATATGGTGGTAGGAACGCATCCGGAATGGGCGTGGCGATGCTGGCGCGAACAAGCACCCGGCTGGAAGAGCCCCAATGCCGGTTCGGTGATGGCAGCGGGCGCAGGCGCGCTGGGCTTAGCGCTGGGCGGGTCGGCGCGTTATGGCGGTGAATGGCAGCAGCGGCCGGTTCTGGGTGAGGGATTGGCTCCATGCGCTGAAGACATTGGCCGTGCAGTGCAACTGGTGCAGCGGGCTTTGTGGTTGTGGCTGGGTGTCATTGCCTTAGGAGGATTGATCCTTGCTTGAACATGGCGGCGCGTTGCGGGCAGCGGCAGTGCGTTACAGGATTCCTCTCGGTGACTGGCTGGATCTGTCCACCGGTATTCATCCCCAGGGGTGGCCGGTTCCTCCGGTTCCTGCAATCGTCTGGCAGCGGTTGCCTGAACCAGAGGATGGCTTGGAAGCGGCGGCAGCAGCGTATTATGGAACGCCGCAGGTGTTGCCCGTCGCTGGCTCGCAAGCAGTGATTCAAGCATTACCGTTGTTGCGTGAGCGTTGCCGGGTCGGGGTCTTGCATCCTAGTTATGCTGAGCACGCACATGCGTGGCAGCGGGCGGGCCATCATGTCGAGGCACTGACGGTTGAGATGCTGGAGGCGGCGGTGGATCGGCTGGATGTGCTGGTGCTGGTCCATCCCAATAATCCCACTGGCCTGCGTTTTTTGTCTGGAACGTTGCTGAACTGGCGCGAGCGGCTGGCGATGCGCGCGGGCTGGCTAGTCGTGGACGAGGCATTCATGGATGCCACACCAGCCGATAGTTTGAGTAGTCACGCAGGTTTGCCGGGGCTGGTGATATTGCGTTCGCTGGGCAAGTTTTTTGGTTTAGCCGGAGCGCGTGCCGGGTTTGTCCTGACGGAATCGATGCTCCGGGAACGGTTGCGCGATGCGCTGGGTCCATGGGCCGTCAGTGGACCGGCCCGCTGGGCTGCGATCCAGGCGCTCAGTGACCGGCGCTGGCAGGAAGGGATGCGGAGTGAATTGCTGCATTCGGGACAGCGGTTAGCCGAGTTGCTGAAGCGGCAACGGTTGCCCGTGGCGGGCGGGACAGCGCTATTCCAGTGGGTTCCACTGCCCGAGGCGGATTTTTGGCAAGATGCTTTGGCAAGGCGGGGTATCCTCGTGCGGCGTTTCACCGGCCCGCCGGGATTACGTTTTGGGTTGCCGGGGATTGAATCAGCCTGGCGGCGGCTGGAACTGGCGCTGGCTGGGATTCGTGCGGAACGACTGACTATCAGGTAACAGAAAACTAATGACAGAACCACTTAATCCGGTTGGCGAGGTGTACCTGGTCGGCGCCGGTCCCGGCGATCCAGAACTGTTGACGCTGAAGGCATTGCGCTTGATGAAGCAGGCCGATGTAGCGGTTTATGACCGGCTGATCGGTCCGGAAATTCTGCAACTATTGGAACCCCGGGTCGAATGCATTTTCGTTGGCAAGGCTCCGGATCATCACACCCTGCCTCAAAATGACATCAACCGGTTGCTGGTTGATCTGGCCTTGCAGGGTAAGAACGTGTTGCGCCTGAAAGGCGGCGATCCTTTTATCTTTGGCCGGGGCGGCGAAGAGATTCAAACGCTGATGGCGGCGGGTATCCGGTTTCAGGTTGTGCCTGGGGTGACCGCTGCCGCGGGTTGCGCGGCTTATGCAGGCATCCCGCTGACCCATCGTGATTTCGCGCAAAGTTGTGTGTTCGTGACGGGCCATCTCAAGGAAGGCGCGCTGGATCTGAACTGGCCGGTGCTGGCGCAACCCCGGCAGACGGTGGTGTTTTACATGGGACTGAAGAGCGTCGGGCATATTTGTGAGCGCTTGCGTGAACACGGCATGGCGCCGGATATGCCGGTAGCGTTGGTTGAGCAGGGTACCCTGGCCGGACAGCGCGTCCATGTCAGTACGATCGCCGGATTGCCCGAGCGGCTGGCTGGCGCCGGGGCACGCTCGCCAGCATTGCTGATCGTCGGCGAGGTAGTGAAACTACACTCACAACTCATGTGGTTTCAGCCGGCTCCTCTTTCCTAGCTGCCTCGGATGAGCAAGAAAACCGGCTCTTTCCAAAAAGCCTTTCATTCAGCGGGTATCCACGCTCATGGCGCTTCCTGAATATTCCGGCCCGCGGACCCTGCCGCATACTCTGGCAGATCGTTACCAGATATTAAGGGATTTGGCTGCTCAGAATATGGAGGCGGATTTACTGCTGGTGGAGTCCCGGTCGCAGCCAGGAGAACGGGCTGTCGCTAAGCTCTATCACGCGGGCATTCAGCCCAAGAGCGAGGTGTTGCAGTGGATCAGCTCCCAAGCGCCGCGCTATGTCGTGCAGCTGCTGGAATACAGCCAATCGGATGGAATCGGCTATGAGCTGTTGGAATATGCCGGGCAGGGTTCCTTGCGTGAGTGGATGGCAGCCGGTCCGCTGACCGGGGTGGATGCTGGAGAAATCCTGACGGAACTCAGCGCAGCGCTGAAGAAATTACATGAGTGCAATATCCTGCACCGGAATCTGAAGCCGGAAAACGTTCTGGTGCGTCACCGGCAACCTTTGCAACTGGCACTGACGGACTTTGGCATTGCTTCGTTGCTGGATGCAACGCCGGGATTTACCGCCCATCGTTGTTCTATGCGCTATGACGCCCCGGAAATAGCGGCCGGGACTGCCGGTATGGCGGCTGATTACTGGTCATTGGGCATGATTCTTTTGGAGGCGCTGACCGGTCGGCATCCGTTTGCCAGTTTGTCCGCGATGGTCATTCGTTACCAGTTGCAGGTGCGGCCTGTGCCGGTTGAGGATGTGGCTGAACCGTGGCGCACCTTGTGCCGGGGCTTGTTGCTGCGCGATCCGCAGCAGCGCTGGGGCGCGGCGGAGATTCAGCGCTGGCGTGCAGGTGATGGCCGCTTATCGTTACCTGTGGATGCAGCGCAGCCGGAAGCGATCACTTTTCGTCCACACCGGTTTTATCGCCTGGCCGCGGGTGTCGAATGCCGGACCGCCCGTGAACTGGCAGCGCAAATAGCACAGCATTGGGAGGAAGCCCGTGAGGATCTGGCACGAGGCGCAATCGGTAATTGGCTGCGCCACGATCTGGGCGAACAGGAAGTTCCACGGGCGGCACTGGAGGTGCTGGAAATCCAAGACATGGATGCCGATGAGCGCTTGGCGCGGCTGCTGGCGCATTTGGCGCCGGATCTACCGCCGGTGTGGAAGCGATGGAGTTTGGCGGCGGATGATCTGGCGGCGGCCGCACAGACCGCACGGGATGGCGACGCCGCCAGCCAGGCATTGCTGCTGGAGTTAGATCAGGCTCCACCGGATATCTTGGGCATTTATGCAGCAGCCGGCAATGCCGGGTGCCAATGGTTACAATCTGCCTGGCGGGCGATGGCCGTGGAATACGGAAAAACCTGGCAGATAGCGCTGACCTATGGCATGCCGGCCAAAGCGCGGCCTGATTGGGCTGTGGTCCTTGCTGAGTTGCTCCTGGCTACGGTATCGCCGGCCTTCCGGGAGCAGATTCAGCAGGAGGTCAGCGCGCTGGCATGCCGTGTAAAGCAGCCGCCGGCATGGCTGAGTAGCCTGCAGGATGCGTCGAAGCACAGCGGCGTGGCGCTGGTGTTGAAAGTGGTGTTGCGCTGGCTGCCGCTGATGGACGAGATTCAGCGCTACACCGCCCCGCGCCTGGAAGTGCTGCTGAAGAAATTTGCAATCCTGCATCGCAGCCCGGATTTCCGGAACGCCCTGGACCGGTTTGATCAGGATCTCTGCGACGGTGTTTATGAGAGCCCGCAGGCTGTGGGACAGGCTTTAGATGCTCTGGAGCAAGATGCGCAAGCCTTAGCGGAGATCTTGCGGCGTTATTACGCGCTGTCGGAACAGATTGCAGTGAACAGTGCTGCCTATCCAGTGCTGCGGCAATGGCAATCCCGGATCGCCACGCCGCGCTATGAGGATGTCCCGGCTTTAGAGCAGGATCTGACACGCGCCTTTCGCTGGCGGATCAGCGTAGAGGGCTGGGAGCGTCCGGCCGCTTTACCGCTGAATTGGGAACACGATAGCAGCCTGTTGCCAGGTGTGCCGTCAGGCAGGACGGTCGTAGCGTTCAGCCCGGATGGGCGCTGGCTGGCCAGTGGCGGCGCGGATCGGGCGGTGCAGCTGTGGCCCGCAGAGGGCGGGCGGGGTGTGAGAACTTTTACGGGACATAGCGGGGCGGTGAATGCGGTGGCCTTCAGTCCCGATGGGCGGCTGATCGCCAGCGGCGGCGACCGCACCATCCGGTTATGGCAGGTGAATGGCGGCCCGTGCTTGGCGGCTTGGCGTGGTCATGCCGGGATAGTCAGCGCGGTGGCCTTTAGCCCCGATGGACAATGGCTGGCGAGCGCGAGCGGGGATTGCACGGTACGCCTGTGGCAGGTGGGCAGCGGGCAATGTGCGGCGATCCTGGCTGGCCATGCCGGCGGGGTGAACGCAGTGGCTTTTGGGCCGGATGGGCGGCTGATCGCCAGCGGCAGCGCAGATCGCACCGTGCGGTTATGGCGGGCCGACCTCAAACACTGCATTGCAGTGCTGCCGGGCCGCACTGGCCGGATGACCTCCGTGGCGTTCAGTCCGGACGGACGCTGGCTGGCCAGCAGTAGCGGCAGTTTTTCCGAGCGGCGCCGGGACGATGACACGGTGCGCTTGTGGCGGCTGGAGAACCGGCAATGTGTCGCTGCGTTTCCGGGGCATACCGGCAGCGTGAATACTGTGGCCTTCAGTCCTGACGGGCGGTTCCTGGCCAGTGGCAGCGGCGACCGGACGGTGCGGCTGTGGCGGGTAGAGAACCGGCAATGTACGGCAACCTTGCCGGAACGCGCCGGCCGGGTCACCGGGGTAGCGTTTAGTCCAGACGGGCGCTGGCTGGCTAGCGGCTGCGAGGGCGGGCTGGTGTTATGGAGCCGCAACCAGGCTATCACGCATGAACTCTCTCTTGAAGAGTTCGCCGCTTGGGAGAAGGCGCGAGCAGGCCAGTACAATGAAATCCATGTATTGTTATAGTCTTGTGATCTTCTTAAATCCGGGATCATTATTATCCGCGCCTTTGCCAAAGGCTGACCCCGAAAACCGTGTTTGCAGGACACCGCTAAGAGAAACGCCTATGCCAGTCACTGGGCTTATGACCCGTCTGTGCGAGGCGGTCCGTGAGACCCATGAGTAAAACTCCGGGTGGGCAGCGAGTCAGCGACCTGCAGGACAATCTTGCCGCGCGCATGGCCGCCTTGGCTGATGGCATGCGCCTGACGTACTGCACTGAGCGGCAATACAGTATGGATGACGGGTTTAATCCGTCCTTCGTCAATCAGCCGGGCAATGGCGGTCAACTGCTCACCGCTGGGCTGGATGAAGACAAAAGCGCTGCGCACTCCGTGCTGGATAGCGGTGGCTTCTGATGGAGGATTAACGATAGAAACGAGGATGCCGCCGGGTTTCAGCACCGGCCAAGAACGTGCCTGAGTGTCGCCGCCAACCGTGTCGAGCACTACATCCACCTCCTTGGCGACCTCCTCAAAGCGGGTCTGTGTGTAGTCAATGAACTGATCCGCGCCCAGTTGTGTCACTAGCCCGGTATTCGCAAACGAAGCGGTGGCAATAACGTGCGCGCCCAGCGCTTTGGCCAGTTGCACCGCTAGGCTGCCGACACCGCCTGAAGCAGCGTGGATTAATACAGTTTGACCAGCTTGTAACTGGGCAGCGTCCACCAATGACTGCCAAGCGGTCAGTGCCGTCAGCGGCACAGCCGCAGCATGGATGAAATCCAAGGCCGCCGGTTTGCGGGCTGCTTCGCTGGCTTTGACGGCGATGTATTCAGCATAAGCACCGTCGCGCTCAATGTCCGGGCGAGCGTACACCGTGTCGCCAATGGCAAATTCATGAACTTCAGGGCCAATGGCTATGACCTCGCCGGAGACATCCCAGCCCAATGTGAGCGGCAGAGTGTGGTGGAGGATATTTTGCAACCCGCCCTCCCGGATTTTCCAGTCCACTGGATTGACTGCTGCCGCCCGCACCTGGATTAACAGATCATCGGATTTGAGGGAGGGCACGGGGACATTTTCTTCATAGTGCAATATTTCGGGACCACCATAGGTATGAATACGCACGGCTTTCATGGTCGTTGGTGTCATTGAGGCATTTCTCCATTCACTCTCTCTTAGCCAGGTTGTTTCAGGTTGTTTATAGAAACCTGATGTGTGAAAGCCGCGTTTATTCGCACTCACCAGCTGAAATTGCCGGTAAGCCAATCCTATTTATCCGGTTTTGGCATGAGTACTGGCGCCAAGACCTCCCACACGTTATCCATAATCCGGGATTGCCCTTCGGCGCGCGGGTGCAGGCCGTCTTCTTGAATCAGTTCCGGGTTGCCCGCTACTCCATCTAATAGGAATGGAATCAAGGGGATATCGTAGCGTTCCGCTAGTTCGCCGAAGGTTGCCTGAAACTTTTGTGTGTACAAAGGGCCATAATTCGGCGGAATCCGCATTTCTGCCAGCAGCACCTGGGCGTTGGCCTGCTGCGAAAGTTCGATCATCCGTGCCAGATTACGGTTCGTTTCCATGGGTGGTTGCCCGAGCAATCCATCGTTGGCGCCTAGCTCAAGAATAACGAGTGCGGGATGATGCTGCGCCAGGGCCGTTGGCAGCCGGCTTAATCCTCCGCTGGTCGTGTCGCCACTGATGCTGGCATTGATCACTTGATGTGGATAGCCAGTTTCCGTCAACCGGCGTTGCAACAGGCTGACCCAGCCCTGTTCGGCCGGGATGCCATAGGCGGCGCTCAGACTGTCGCCTAACACCAAGATGACCGGAGCCCTGGCATAAGCCGGGGGTATGAATAAGGCCGCTAGCCATAACATCAAACCCGGAAACCAACGTGAGTAATTCGTCTTTTTCATCTTCGGAGAGCCTGGCCATGCGTGTAGATCATAATCTGGAAGCGGGCAGCGGCATAAGCGTAGCCTCTGTCTTCGCATCGGACAACCCGGTTGCCAGTGCGATCATTCAGGTTGAGGATCTGGGTAAACAGGTCGTCAGCCCGGAAGGGCCGCTGATTGTTCTCGATGCCATTGGTTTTAGCATCGCCAAAGGCGAGAGTGTTGCGGTGGTCGGGGCCTCTGGTTCTGGTAAGTCGACTCTGCTTGGTTTGCTTGCCGGTCTGGATACGCCGACCCATGGCCGGGTATGGCTGGCAGGGGTTGATTTGAATCGTTTGGATGAAGATGGCCGTGCCTTGCTGCGGGCACAGCGTGTGGGTTTTGTATTTCAGTCCTTCCAGCTGCTGACTGGGTTGACTGCTCTGGAGAATGTCATGCTGCCATTGGAACTGGCGAGGCAAGCCGATGCCCGCCAGCAGGCATTGGAGTTGCTGGAACGGGTTGGTTTGCAGGCCCGTGCCCGGCATTATCCTTCGCAGCTCTCTGGCGGCGAGCAGCAGCGAGTGGCGATTGCCCGCGCTTTCGCCGGTAATCCGGATGTGCTATTCGCCGATGAACCGACCGGTAATCTCGATCAGAAGACCGGCCATCGCATCATCGAGCTACTGTTCACGCTGAACCGCGAACAAGGTGCGACTCTGGTGCTGGTCACTCATGATCAGGAGCTGGCTGCGTATTGCGACCGTATGCTGGAGCTGGATGATGGGCGGTTGCGTGAATCATCAGCGCAGCCATCGAGCGGAGCGTGAGGTCATGGTGAAAACAGCAGCCGGCGTCTCAGCCGGAACCGGATCAGTCAGCTGGCGCGCGGTGGGGCGCATGGCCCTGCGCGCCTTGGGCCGCGACTGGCAGTCGGGGGAATTACGTGTATTGGCTGCCGCGCTGCTGATTGCCGTTGCCAGTGTTGCCGCCGTGGGCTTCTTCACAGACCGCATCCAGCAGGCTATGGAGCGCAAGGCCAGCGAATTGCTGGGTGCCGATCTCGTGGTTGCCGCGTCTAATCCCATTCAACCGGCATTGGCCGATGCCGCGCTTCAACAAGGACTGCAAACCGCCGGGACACTCAGTTTTCGCAGTGTGGTTTTGGCAGGTGATGTGACGCAACTGACCGAAGTCAAGGCTGTGAGCGCGGGCTATCCGCTGCGTGGGGCGCTTCAGGTCAGCGACCAGCCCTTTGGTCCGCCGCGCACTGTCGATACGATTCCCAGTCCGGGCCAGGTCTGGCTGGATGAGCGGTTGTTGCAGGTCCTCGGGCTTCAGGCCGGCGGCATGGTGAATCTCGGCGCGCGCGCGTTCCGGGTGGAACACGTATTGGCTTACGAACCGGACCGGGCTGGTGATCTGTTCAGCATTGCCCCGCGCCTGCTGATGAATTTGGCGGATATCCCTTCAACCGGGCTGGTGCAAGCGGGTAGCCGGGTTGCTTACCGCTTGCTGCTGGCGGGTGAACCGGCGGCGCTGGAAGGCTTCAAGACTTGGGCGCGGACTCGCCTGGTAGCAGGTGAGAAGCTGGAAGGCGTGCGTGATGCCCGTGTCGAATTACGTTCGGCGCTGGACCGGGCGCAGCGTTTTCTCAATCTGGCGGCGCTGGTCAGCGTGATTCTGGCCGGGGTTGGCGTGGCCATTGCTGCCCGGCGCTTCGCGGCCCGGCACTGGGACAGTGTGGCGATTTTGCGTTGTGTTGGCGCGACCGAAGCGCTAATTGTCCGCTTGTTCGTGCTGGAACTGCTGATGCTGGCAATGCTGGCGGGTGCAGCAGGGCTATTGACCGGTTATCTGGCTCAATACGGGTTAAGCGGGGTCCTCGGGTCACTGGTCAGCCGCACTGAATTGCCGGCCCCCTCGCTGTGGCCAGTATTGCCAGCGCTGGCGGCTGGTTTTGTGACGCTGTTAGGGTTCGGTCTGCCACCGTTACTGCGCTTGCGGGAGGTGCCGCCGTTACGGGTGTTGCGCCGCGATCTGGGGCCGGTCAATCCTCGTTTGCTGGCCTTGTACGGTCCTGCCGTGGCGGCAACTCTGGCGTTGTTGATTTGGCAGGCGGGCGAATGGCGGTTAGCGCTGTATGTCTGCGCCGGAGTGGCGGGCACAGTTGCTGTCCTCTCCCTGGCGGCCTGGGGACTGGTGAAGGCGTTGAATTTGTTGCGCGGTCAAGTCGGCATCGCTTGGCGGTTTGGTATGGCCAATATCGCCCGGCGCGGTTCCGGCAGTGCGGTTCAGGTTGTCGCGCTGGGCTTGGGATTAATGGCGTTGCTGATGCTAACCCTGGTGCGGACTGATTTACTGACCAGTTGGCGAGCCAGCCTCCCCGCCGATGCGCCGAATCACTTTCTGATCAATGTGCAAACCAGCGAGGTCACCCAGGTGCAGACCTTTCTGCGCGAGCGAGGTCTGCATGATGTGGAGCTATTCCCGATGGTGCGCGGACGATTGACCGCGATCAATGGCCGCAATGTCGGGCCGGAGGATTATCAGAATCCCCGTGCGCAACGCCTGGTGGCACGGGAATTCAATTTGTCCTGGACCGATACCTTGCAGGAGGATAACCGCATTCTCGCGGGCCGCTGGTGGCAGACGGGTGACCAAGGTCAGGGTGTCGCCTCAGTGGAAACCGGTCTAGCTGAGGAATTGGGGATTGTTCTGGGTGATACGCTGCGCTTCCAGATCGCCGGGCAGGATCTGGCAGCAAAAGTGACTAGCCTGCGCAGCGTCGAATGGGATTCCTTCCGGGCTAACTTCTTCGTGGTATTCCCTTCCGGTGTGCTCGACGCCTACCCTGCGACCTGGATTACCAGTTTTCACCTGCCCATTGACCGGAAACCAGTGATGGCCGAACTGGTGCGGCATTTTCCATCGATTACCGTGCTGGATGTCGAGGCACTGATGACCAAGGTCCGCGAGATCATGGATCGGGTGATTTCTGCCGTCGAATACGTGTTCCTGTTCACTTTGGCGGCTGGATTGGTGGTCTTGTATGCCGCGATTCAAGCTACGCAGGATGAGCGCCGTTTTGAGAGCGCCGTGTTGCGGACCTTGGGCGCCCAACGGGCTGTGGTGCGGCAAAGCCTGCTGGCAGAGTTTGCTACACTGGGACTGCTAGCCGGTGTGCTGGCTGCCGCTGCTGCAACCGTGTTGAGCTATGGGCTAGCCACCCAGGTATTCGATTTCCCCTATCGGTGGAACTCCTGGATCTGGCTGCTGGGGGGAGGCGCAGGGATGCTGGGCGTCGGTCTGGCTGGATTACTCGGTGCGCGTTCGGCGCTGGCGCAACCCCCTTGGCGGGCGTTACGGGAGTTGTGAAGAGGATGGGGGTGAAAACACCCCCGATCGCTTAGCACCGTGAACGAGGAATTGCGTAACCTGCGGCGAACAGGACAGCAGCAGCGACGACCACGGAGGGACCCGCCGGCGTATCCCAGCGCAGTGAGGCCCATAACCCGGCCACCACCGCTACACAGCCTAGCCCGCTGGCCAGCGCCGCCATGCCTTCCGGCGAACGGGCGAAACGTCGCGCCGCCGCCGCTGGAATGATCAACAGCGATGTGATCAGCAAAATGCCGGCCACCTTCATGGCTACGGCGATCACGATGGCGATCAACAGCATGAACGCCAGCCGCACGGCGAATACCGGAACGCCTTCCACCTGTGCCAGTTCTTCGTGAACCGTTGCTGCCAGCAGCGGCCGCCAGAGCCAGGCCAGCACCGCCAGCGCTAGCATTGCGCCGCCCCAAATCCAATACAGATCGGTGGGACTGATCGCCAGAATGTCGCCGAACAGGTAACTGATTAGATCAACTCGCACTGTTTCCAGGAAAGCCAGCGTTACCAGACCCAATGACAGGCTGGTGTGGGCAAGGATGCCCAACAGGGTGTCGGCGGCCAGCCAGCGCTGCCGTTGCAGTAACACCAGCACCACCGCCACCGTTAAGCAGGTTGTGACGACGCCTAATTCTGGGTTGATGTGCAATGCGATACCCAGCACGACGCCCAGCAGTCCCGAATGCGCCAGGGTATCGCCGAAATAGGCCATCCGCCGCCAGACGATGAACGCACCCAGTGGTCCAGCGGCCAATGCCACGCCCAGGCCACCCAGCAGGGCGCGTATCAGAAAGTCATCCATGCGTTTCTTCCTCAAGTGCCACCACGCTTCCATGCAGGTCATGATGATGATTGTGATGATGGTGGTAGACGGCCAATTGCCGGGCACCGTCAATACCGAACAACTCCAAGTAGGCCGGGTCCTGGGCGACCAGGTCGGGATGGCCGGAGCAGCAAATATGCCGGTTCAAGCACAGCACATGATCAGTCGCCGCCATGACCAGGTGCAGCTCATGCGACACCATCAAAATGCCGCAGCCCCGTTGCTGGCGGAGATTGTTGATGAGATCGTATAGCTCGTATTGGCCGCTTAGATCGACGCCTTGGATGGGTTCATCCAGCACGAGCAGGTCCGGCTCTCGTAACAATGCCCGCGCTAACAGCACCCGTTGCGTTTCGCCGCCGGAAATCGCCTGCATTGGCGTATCCAGGATGTGAGCGGCGCCCACTTCGTTGAGCGTTGACCGGACCTGTTCACGCGATGCCGGTGTGCCTAGAGTCACAAAGCGTTGCACGGTGAGCGGCAAGGTATCGTCCACGGTCAGCCGTTGCGGCATGTAGCCGACCCGTAACCCAGGCTTTAGGCGGACCTGGCCGCGGTCCGGACGGAGCAAACCCAGCACGATGCGCACTAGGGTGGATTTACCAGCGCCATTCGGGCCGATGAGGGCGACAATCTTACCAGACGGAACCTGGAAACTGACCGCTTGCAGAATCGGATTGCCACGAATGGCAAAGTGAATGTTTTCAACCGTCAGCATCGATTCAATTGGCATGGTGTGATGCCTCATTCCGGCACATGAGGCAACGGCCAAGCACTTCCACGGTTTGCGCCGAGACCTCGAAATCGCGGGCCATTGCCTCAGCGCGCAAGGCTGCATCGACGGTCAGGTTACTCAATTCATCGACCTGACCGCAGTCCCGGCAGATAAGAAACTGGCCGCTGTGATGAGTGCCTGGCTGACGGCAACCGGTAAACACGTTCAGTGATGCCAATCGGTGAATGAACCCCTGTTCCATCAGGAAATCCAGCGCCCGGTAGACCGTAGGCGGCGCGCCCTGACGTCCGTCGTTACGCAGTACGTCCAAGATGGCGTAGGCACCCAGTGGTGATGAGTGATTCCAGATAATTTCCAGCACGCGCCGGCGTAATTCGGTGAGACGGACTCCACGTTGCTGGCAGACAGTCTTAGCCTCTGACAAGGCCCGCTGGGTGGTAGTAAGTTGGAGGGAAGAACAATCTAGAGATTGTTTCATAAGTGCTCCGCGCTTGACTAAATTATAAATGTTATTTTATAACAATTGTTATTCTATAACATAACATGGAGATAATTTCATGCAGAGTCATTCATTATTGCTAAAGGGATTACAAAATTGGCTGAAAATTCTGTTGCTGCTTCTGCCATTGGCAGGATTCACGGCTGGATTGCCTGTGATGGTCAGTATCAAGCCGGTACATTCACTGGTCGCCAGCGTCATGCAAGGGGTTGATGAGCCTTTTCTATTGGTAAAGGGAGGGGCATCGCCGCATGACTACCGGTTGCGGCCTTCAGATGCGCGCGCGATGGAACAAGCCCGCGTGGCCTTCTGGATCGGGCCGGGTATGGAGAATTTTTTGACCAAGCCATTGGAGAATGTGCAAGGCAAAATCCGGGCAGTGGCCTTGCTGGAAACGCCCGGTATTAAAGTCTTGCCTTTGCGAACGGGTGGCGCCTGGGAAGGGCATCGTCATGACTATGAAAGCTCAAGCGACGATCATGACCATGACCATGACCATGACCACGGCCATGAGGCCAGTCACGACCTGCATATCTGGCTGGACCCGGTGAATGCCATCGCCATGACTCGTGAGATCGTCTCGGCGTTAAGCGAAATTGATCCAGAACATCAAGCTGATTATCAACGCAATGGTGCGGCGTTAATCGAGCGCTTGGGCCGGCTGAACCAACAGTTGGAATCTGATCTGGCACACGTTAAAGAGCAACCTTATGTGGTATTTCACGATGCCTATCAGTATTTCGAGCAGCGCTACGGGTTGAATGCGGTTGGTTCAGTGGTGCTCGACCCGGAGCAGCGGCCTGGCGCCCAGCGCGTAGCAGAAATCCAGGCGCGTATTCGTGATCTCAAAGTCCGTTGCGTTTTCAGCGAACCGCAGTTCCAATCGGCGCTGGCGGTCACGATTGTCAGCGGCAGTGGTGCGCAACAAGGTATTCTTGATCCTCTTGGCGCTGAATTGCCGGAGGGTCCTGATGCTTACTTCCAGTTGTTGCAGGGGTTGGCTGATGCCTTAAAAATGTGCCTAAGCAAGACTTGAAGCTCTCCTTAATCTAAGGAAGCGAACACAGGCAGCATTCATTGACGGGATGTTCTATGCTGTTATGCGCATCCGCTAGCGCTGAGCCGTCATTTTTACAGGTTTAGCCAATACGCTATTTTTAATCACAAAATTAATGTGAACACCGATATTAAAGGCGAATGATCATGGCTGACACGTTTGCAGGCTTTACGCCTTACAGCGCAAAACAGGACGAGGAATACATGAACGACCGGCAAAAGGCCCATTTCCGGGCCATCCTGTTGGCTTGGAAACAGGAGTTAATGGAAGAAGGCCGGCGCACAGTCAATAGCATGCAGGATGAAGTGCTCAATTTGCCTGATCCGAATGATCGCGCCAGTCAGGAAGAGGAGTTCTCGATCAGCCTGCGGGCCCGGGACCGGGAGCGTAAGCTTTTACACAAGATTGATAAGTCCTTAAGCCGATTGGCCAGCGATAGCTATGGCTATTGTGAAGCCTGTGGTGTCGAGATTGGTCTGCGCCGGTTAGAAGCGCGGCCCACCGCTGAATTGTGTATCGATTGCAAGCATCTGGAAGAACAGAGGGAAAGAAGTCATGGAACCTGAACGGATACCAGGATGTGCTAAATGCAATGCCTGCCTCCAGTCAGCTTAGCTGGCTGGAGGCAGGTTCTCTGTCACAAGATTCGCAAGCATCCGCTGACCAGTAGTTGAGACGGCCATTAATTGGCAGACACGGCCTGTGCCGGCATAGCGCAAGGCGATTTTCAAATCGGCTGCTGGTAGCTCGCCGTGCCCGTGTTCCGGCCACTCGATCAACAACACCGCTTGGCCATCGAGCTGATCGCGCAGGCCCAGAAATTCTAGTTCTTCTGGGTCGGTCAACCGGTATAGATCCCAATGAAATAATCGCCACTGCCCAATCTGGTACGGTTCTACTAGTGTAAAAGTAGGGCTTTTGACCGTGCCATGATGACCGAGCGCATGTGCTAGACCGCGAACCAAGGTTGTCTTGCCAGCGCCTAGGTCGCCACTCAAATAGACGATGCAACCGGATATCAGCGTCGCAGCTAGCTGCGCACCCAGCATTTCGGTGGTGCTCGCAGAATCAAGATCGTATTTCAGCATAACTCAGGGATTGACGCCTGCATGAAGAAAAGGCAATAGATCAGTGGCTAGCAAACCGCGTTCACCACCGGTTTGCGCTGCTTGATCGCCAGCGAGACCGTGCAGGTAAACCCCTGCCTTGGCCGCTGCGAAGGGCGGTAGACCTTGTGCCAGGAGCGCCGCGATCACCCCAGTCAGCACATCGCCCATGCCGCCGCTGGCCATGCCTGGGTTGCCAGCCGTGCAAAGCGCGACCCGGCCCTCTTCTTTACTGGCGATCAATGAACCGGCGCCCTTGAGCACCGCCACACCACCGTAGCGTAATGCCAGATCTTCGACCGCGGTAATACGGTCAGCTTCAACTTCATTTGGAGTCATCTTCAATAAACGGGCGGCCTCACCGGGATGCGGCGTTAGAATCCAGTTTTCCCGGAAAACCGGTTCGATTGCCAAGAGATTCAGCCCATCGGCATCGACGACCAGAGGTTTATCGCTGGCTAGGGCAGCCTGTAACATGGTCCGGCCCCAGTCAGTGCGCCCCAGACCAGGACCAATGGCAATGACCGTGGCCCGGTTCAGCAACGGCTCCAGCTCCTCGGACGTTTCCACACCCTGAAACATGAGTTCCGGCCGAACTGCGGCTTGCAGGCCCGCATGCGCAGCGCGGGTGGCAATGCTGGTTAGACCCGCTCCACAGCGGGCAGCGGCTTCGCCTGCCATCCGCGCTGCGCCTGCCATGCCTTGTTCACCGCCGATCACCAGGACATGACCGAAATGACCTTTGTGGGCGCTGCGTTCACGAAGCGGTAACAGTCCCGGCAAATCCTCGCCGGCATAGCGCCAGCAGGCTGGATGCAGGGCTGGATAGATCTCGGGAGGCACGTCAAGATTGGCAAAGTGGATCTTGCCACAGCAGGACGGTCCTTGGCCGGTGAACAGACCTAGTTTAAGACCGATGAACGTTATCGTGGCTGCTGCGTGAATGGCAACTCCCAGCACAGCGCCGGTGTCGGCATGCAAGCCTGAAGGAATGTCGAGGGCAAGAATACCGGCGGGGTAAGCGTTCATGGCTTGGATGGCGTCCCGCCAGGCGCCGCTGACCTCCCGCTCTAGGCCGGTACCGAGGATCGCATCGACCAGCAGTTCAGTGTCGTCCAGGCCAACAGTACTGAAAGGGGTAATTGGCGTTCCGGCAGCCAAGGCATCTTGCCATGCGGTCTGAGCGTCGCCGCTAAGCTGTTCAGGATCAGCCAAGGTCAGTACGCGGACCTGCAAACCAGCTTGATGAGCTAAACGCGCTACTACATAGCCGTCGCCGCCATTATTGCCGCCGCCGCAAACTACAGCGATGCGCCGCGCGTTGGGCCAGTGCTGGCCCAGCAGGTTGAAAGCCGCTTCGCCAGCCCGGTTCATCAAGGTATAGCCGGGAATGCCACGATCTTCGATGGCAATGCGATCCAATTCCCGCACTTGAGCAGCGCGGTATAGTTCGAAAGGCAGTTCGCGCATGGAAAACCTCCTGGGCGGCGATGATGAGGCACAATATGCGGAGTCATTGACTTTATAGATTGTAAACCTATTCTAGCGGCCGCTATGACCCCTTTTTTCACAATCGATCCTTCTCCGTTAGAAGGGGAGAGCCGTAAAATGAGTGTTCAGTTTGCGGAATTAGCTGCATGCGTCAAGACTTGGGGGCGTGAGCTAGGGTTCCAGCAGATCGGGATTACCGATATCGATCTCAGTCAGCATGAAACAAGGTTTCTTCGCTGGCTGGCGGCTGGATTTCACGGTCAGATGGCGTACATGGCGCGGCATGGAATCAAGCGCAGCCGGCCGGCAGAACTGGTTCCTGGTACGGTCCGAGTGATTACAGGGCGCATGGATTATCAGCCACCGGAGATTGCTGAACCGTGGGGTGTGTTGAATCGACCGGATTTGGGGTACATCTCGCGTTATGCGTTGGGGCGGGATTATCACAAGGTGCTGCGGAGCCGGTTGCAACAGTTGGCAGAACGCATGGCCGCTGCTATTGGCCGGTTTGGCTATCGAGTGTTCGTGGATAGTGCGCCGGTGCTGGAAAAAGCGCTGGCGGAAAAGGCGGGATTAGGCTGGATCGGTAAACACAGCAATCTGCTGGACCGGCGGGCCGGCTCCTGGTTTTTCCTCGGTGAGATTTACGTGGATCTACCGTTGCCAGTGGATAAGCGGACAGGTGTGCATTGCGGGCGTTGCACGGCATGCTTGGCTATTTGCCCGACCCAGGCTATCGTTGCCCCGTACCAGGTGGATGCCCGCCGTTGTATTTCCTATCACACCATTGAGCTGCATGGGCCGATCCCGCTGGAATTCCGTCGCGCCATGGGTAACCGGATTTATGGCTGTGATGACTGTCAACTGGTTTGTCCCTGGAACCGCTTCGCCCAACCGGCGGTAGAGCCGGATTTTCGTGTCCGGAATGGGTTGGATGCCCCAAGGTTGATCGATTTGTTTCGCTGGGATGAACCGGAGTTTCTGCGTCGTACTGAAGGGAGTGCCATTCGCCGGATCGGCCACGAACGCTGGTTGCGCAACATCGCCGTCGCGTTGGGTAATGCCTCGCACTCACCGGAGGTGATTGCCGCCTTAAGAAGCCGGTTGACGCATTCGTCGGATTTGGTGCGGGAGCATGTGAGCTGGGCGCTTATGAATCATTAGTTTTCTAATAATTCCAAATAGCTGCTTACTCGTCGTCGCCGATCCGGTATTCCTTGAGACGGCGCTTCAAGGTAGAGAGGGGGATGCCTAGCTCTCGTGCAACCGCTGCTTTGTTATTCCGGTTGCGCTCCATCGCTTCGATGATCATCTGCCGCTCCATATCCTTGAGGTGTGTGCGGGCATCAGCAGCGCCTGGTTTAGGGATGGATGCTGGTTCAAACGGGCTAGGTGGCGGGGAGGGCAGTGGAGGCAGAGCGGCGGGTGCCCTGGCAGGCATTATTGCGGGCGCCAGTGCAGCTTTGGGTAATCGCAAATCTTCGATGCGAATTTCCCGGTCGCCGCACATGACGGCTGCCCGCTCCAGCACATTACGCAGTTCTCGCACATTGCCGGGCCAGAGATAGCTCTGCAATGCTGCCATAGCGCTTTCGGAAATCCGGCTATTCAATTGCAATTGCTGGCACAGGCTTTCAGCGATCAGCGGAATATCCTCGCGAATCTCACGCAGTGCCGGCAGGTCGATCGGCACCACTGACAAGCGGTAAAACAAGTCGGTGCGGAACGTGCCCGCCCGGACCATCGCTGCCAAATCGCGATGTGTGGCGGTGATGACCCGCACGTCCACGCGGGTTGATTTGTCCGAGCCGATCGGTGTCACCTCGCGAGATTCCAATACCCGTAGCAGACGAGGTTGCAAATCCAGCGGCAGTTCACCGATTTCATCGATGAATAGCGTACCTGTATGGGCTTGGCGGAATGCGCCTTCCCGTGAACCGGTCGCACCGGTGAACGCGCCCTTGATATGACCAAACAGGTCATTACGTACCATTTCAGGATCGGTCACCGAGGCATCGAACACGACAAAGGGGCCTGTCCGGCCAGAAAAAGTGTGCAATGTACGGGCAACTAACTCCTTACCTGAGCCAGATTCACCGTTTAAGTGGACCGTGGTTGGCGTGGGTGCTACAGCGCGGATCAAGCCATACAGTTCCCGCATCCGTTCGCTTGATCCCACCAGTTCGCCCAGGTGATTCTGGCTGGGCACGGCTACTTTCCGTTCTTCGGTATGCTGGCGGATCAACAGTTGCGAATAGCCGAGCCGGCATTCTGCATCGGGCGGGATGTAGGCTTCAGTGATCTGCACACCGTTGATGAAGGTGCCATTGGTCGATCCCAGGTCGCGCAACAATAGGCCGTTCGGCGTCATGAGGATTTCGGCATGCCGGCGCGAGACCGCCCGGTCAGTCAGTACAACATCATTGTCCGGTGAGGTGCCGATGCGTACGTTAGGCAGACCGAGACTGGCTTCCAGTCCGGCGTCTGATCCCGCGATCACTCGCAATTCAATTGCTTCGAACTGGAACCGCAATCGGGACTTGGAGGTCGCGACGATGATTTCGGTACCATCGCTAGAAGAAGTGAATGAAGCCATGCCGTCACCGGATAAAGTCGTAAATGAGAATTATTCTACATCAATTTGCTCGGTTTTTTACGCTCGTGTAAGCATTCTGTCTGATCAATAGCGGGATGGGCGTCTCTTATGTCACCCATCTCGACGCTTTTCTACGACTTGCACTACACTAGACTAAACCCTAGCAAAACCGTGGAAACTACTATGCGCCGAGTTGTCTTCAATCAAAAAGGGGGAGTGGGTAAATCCACTATTGCTTGTAATCTAGCCGCGATCAGCGCTGCGCGTGGCCGCCGGACCTTACTGGTGGATCTGGATCCGCAGGCCAATGCCTCGCGCTATCTGCTAGGTCCTTCCCTGGAAGAACAGAAAAAAACGCTTGCTCATTTTTTTGATGACATCCTGGCTTATAGGGTCTTTGGCGACAAGCCAGACGCCTATATGGTTCCGACCCGTTTTCCTAATCTTGGCGTGTTGCCGTCCGATCCTCGGTTGGAGGAATTGCAGGTCAAACTGGAATCGCGCTATAAAATGTACAAATTGCGTGAGGCATTGGATACGCTCAAGGAGTTCGATGAAATTTTCATCGATACGCCACCGGCGTTGAATTTTTTTACCCGTTCAGCATTGATCGCTGCTGATACCTGCCTAATTCCTTTTGACTGCGATGATTTCTCACGCCACGCGCTATACACGCTCATGGAGAGCGTCCGGGAAATTCAGACCGATCATAATCATCATTTGCGGGTGGAAGGGATCGTGGTTAATCACTATCAAGCTCGCGCCAAGCTACCGGTGCGGTTAGTCGAGGAGCTCCGCACCGAGGGTTTGCCGGTATTGGACGCTTTCTTGTCAGCTTCAATCAAGATCCGCGAATCCCATGTTCAGGCGTTGCCGATGATTTATCTTGATCCTAAGCACAAGTTGAGCCGTGAATTTGAGGCGCTCTACAGCCTCTTGGCAGCTTGAATTCAGCGTTAGCGCCTATTATCGGCCAGGAGATTCTTATAAAATACCGGCCGCATCCGGGCGGGGTCTTTTGCAGTCCATTGCCGGGCGTAAATGCGCCCATCTTTGCCTAATCGCTGACGTAATTCTGTATTATCAGTTAGCGGGTGAATCTGGCTGGCAAAGTGCATCACGTTCTCTTTAGCGATCAGCGTGCCGCGTTTCGCCGCCATCACCCGGTCTTCGGGGTCAAACGGGGTCTGACGGGAAATGACCCGCTCGATACCTGCCTCATCGTTAGTAGGATAGCCATATTCCGGCGCCACTACCCAGATCTCATGCCCTCATTGCTGTAGTTCATGCCGGAAGGTCTGAATCGACATAGAAATACTGTGTATACATGGAAAGTACCTATCCGAAAACATTAGGATTTTTATAGTCTATTAAAGTTGCTTCCAACAGTCTTAGCGAGGCTCTGCCATGAACGACCCTGATCTTAGCTTGATCGCCCGCATCGCTGATGAAATGCGCCGCGCCCGTCGATTGCTGTTTATTACCGGTGCTGGCATCTCCGCCGATTCCGGTTTGCCGACCTATCGTGGGATTGGCGGATTGTATAATGATAAGGTCACTGAGGAAAACTGCTCGATTGAAACCGCTCTATCCGCTGGGATGCTGGAAGCTAATCCCGCGATCACTTGGAAATATCTGCGTCAGATTGAAAGCTCCTGCCGGGGAGCGCGTTTTAATGACGCTCACGCTATCATCGCTGAATGGCAGGATCATTTCGATGTTTGTGTGTTAACCCAGAATATTGATGGGTTCCATCGTGATGCGGGCAGCCGTAATTTGATCGAAATGCACGGTGATATTCATGACCTGTTCTGTACCCGTTGCGATTACGCAGTCACTGTGCTGGACTATGGCGGATTTGATATACCGCCATCATGCCCACAGTGTAAGGCGCTAGTGCGGCCACGGGTTGTCTTGTTTGGTGAGGTATTGCCTTCTCACGCCATCCAGCACCTTTACCGGGAGCTGAATCAGGGTTTCGATCTAGTGTTTAGCATCGGCACTACCAGTGTGTTTCCCTATATTGCAGGACCGGTGGCTCAGGCAAGCCAGATGGGTATCCCCACGGTGGAAATCAACCCTGCTGATACCAACGTCACCCGTTTTGTGGACTACAAGCTGGCCTCGGGAGCGGCGGTCAGTTTGCGCGCTATCCGTGAGGCATTTCGATAGAGGCCCTTGTTTTTCGCAGGCATCTATTTCATTGCTTATCGTGGCAATATTGATGGCGGGCCGCTATAGCGGCGGGGCCGGCGATCACGGCGCTCGACCTGCGCCGGGTTGCTATTGTTGTAGGTCAGTGTCTGCTGGACGCTTTCCAGCCCTCGCTGAACTTCTGTGCCTACTGAATTAGTCAGTACTTTAATATCGCGACGAATACCGATTGCAGCACGAGTGGCGTCTTTTTGAAATTGGGCGATTGGGTCTGTTATTTGATGGAACGGTTTTCCCGGTTGAGAGGCAGAACGCGGAGCTGGTTTTGATGAGTAGCGCGGTGCACGGGCAGCAGGCGCGGGTGCGGCGGGGCGAGAGGCACGGATAGGTGGTGTCGCTACTGTTGCAGGATCAGCACGGCTTACGAGATTGATAGGCGGCAGCGCAGGCGGTGTGGGCTGTGAACGGGATTTCAGTTCGATCGGCGGTAAATTGAGTGGCGCCGGTTGTGAACGGGATTTCAGTTCGATCGGCGGCAGGGCGGGCGGTGGCGGCGTGGATTGCAGGCGCGGTTCGGCGCGAGCGACTGCGCTGGCAGGCGCGGCTTTGACGGTTTGATGCGTGTAGACCCTGGTTCTGGATATTTTTTCCTGGCGCGGTTTGGGAGGAGTGGTCTTGGCCGTGGCCGGTGGCGGACGACGGGTGATTTGCGGCTCTGATTCGACAGGCGGAGCGGGCTTCGATTGCGGCTTTTTCGCTATTGCAGGGGCAATGGGTGGAGGCTCCGGCGGTGATAGCGCTTGCGATGTAACATTCGTGTCTGGTTCCGCCAAAGATTTGGATTCAGTGTTGCGGTCAGGTTTTGATGTATCGATAAGATTTTGTTTTTCGGCTGGTTCGTTCACTAATGTGGAAATGGGTTCAGACACCGGGAGTGATACATCATCAACAGGTGTTGTATTCGCATGTGCTGGCAAGAGGGGTTCATGCGGTATTGCGGCGGTTACGTCATCCGGTATTCCGGGGTGAACCGGCTGTAATGCATTGGCTGAACTGGCTGACCATTGATTACTGGCCGCTGATTGCACAGCTCTGGGGTGACTCTGCTGGGATTCGTCAGCGACTGGGCGAAGGATAATAGCCCAAGCCAGAGCCCCTGCTAGTCCAAGAATCCCGGCGAATAGAGCCAAGGGCTGCCGTGAGTAACGCGAACGCGCCACCGTTGCCGGACGGTGATGCAAATGCGGGTTTGGTGGTAGAGTCAGCGATGAAATGTCCCAGTCAGGTACATTAGTTGCGGCAGCCGGTTTAGATTCATGGGTGAAAGCCATTAACTGTCCAGCACGCACTGCATCCAGGACTGTTCGGATTTCAATGCTATTCTGAGGCCGGTCCGCCGGGGCGCGAGCCAATAACCGGATGATCAGATCAGTTAATAGAGCCGCTGTACCATTGCCAGGCTGTGTTGAAACTGGAACAGTCCAGAACTCAATGGAGCGTTGTAGCAGTTCCTGTTCCTCATCATCCAGTCCCCCAAGTTGCTCAGAGTAGCGGGCGGCCCCTTCTTGGCCATACTGGGCCAGCAATTGCCCCAACCGGCGTTGAGCGGCGGTGGCAGGCTGGGCCGTGAGCAGGGTAAATAGCAGTAATCCCAGCGCATAATAATCAGCGCAGGGGGTTACCACGTATTCGTAACCTTTTGGACTAATATGCGCTGGCAGCACCTGTTCCGGCGCCATCGTGGCAGGTGTGCCGATGAAGGAGCGGGTGCTGTCGTTGTCCTGGCGCTTGAGTGAACCGAAATCAGCCAGCTTGAGCAGTGCGCCATCCTGATTGACCAGGATGTTGCTGAATTTTAAATCACGATAAACAAAACCGGCGTGATGAATGACCTCTAAGCCACTCAAGATTTGTCCAGCCCAGTCAACGATGCGTGCCAATTCTAATGGGGAGGCGTTCTCTTGCCGTTGTTGCGCGAGCCATTGGCCAAGATTGCCGGAGAGTTGTTCCATAACTAACACAGGCTGGCCATTGATTTGGCCATGATCGAGCAAGGTTACGATGTGGCGGGATTGTTCGCTATCCAGTTGGGCTAAAAAAGCGATCTCACGCTCTAGGTGAGCACGCCAATGGCCTCGTAAGCTGGGATCTGCTTGGGCCATAGCTAGGGTATTGATCACTTTGAGGGCGGCAGGAGATCCCTCCGCATCAGTAGCTGCCCATACCTGACCGTAGCTTCCCGCCCCGGTCGATAGCACGGCCCCAAGCTGGTAATTTCGCCCGTTGATGACGATGCATTCGCCGCTCTGCATGATAAAGAGGATGCCTATCTTACAGATAATAAGTTTTCAATGGCGGGAAGCCATTGAATTCGACAGAACTATAGGAGGCAGTATACGCGCCAGTGGAGAGCCAGTAAATCCGGTCGCCGATTTCCAGCGATAATGGCAGTTGATATTTGAAGTGTTCATAGATGATATCCAGGCTATCGCAGGTCGGTCCCGCTAGAATAACATCCCCGGTTTCGCCATCTTTCTCGGTATAGACCGGATATTTGATGGATTCATCGATTGTTTCCATCAGTCCGTTGAAAATGCCGACATCTGTATAGACCCAGCGTTTTAAATCAGTCCTGGATTTTTTGGAAATCAGGACTACTTCACTGGCAAGGATACCTGCTTCACCAGTGAGGCCGCGTCCTGGTTCCAGGTAAATTTCTGGGATAGAGTCGCCAAAATAAAGGCTTATATAACGGCTGATTTCTTCTCCATAGACTGAAAGCGGGTTGCTTTTGATAAGGTAATTTGCTGGAAAGCCGCCACCCATGTTGATTGCCTTTAGGTGAATCTGTTCTCTCTCCAGCCATTCAAACAAGTTGCATACTTGCGCAATTGCGGCGTCCCATGCGGGAATTTCGCGCTGCTGGGAACCAACATGAAATGAAATGCCGTAGGGATCTAGCCCTAAATCGGCAGCCAGTAACACAAGGTCTGTCAACATGCGTGGCTGGCAGCCGAATTTCCGGGATAGCGGCCAATCGGAGTCAGAGGTGACGGCGTCCATCAAGAGACGGAAAAAGACTTTTGAACCCGGTGCTTCATTAGCAAGATTGCGGATATCCGCTTCACAGTCGCTGGCAAAGAGTCTGACGCCTTTGTCGTAAGCATCGCGGATATGTTTGGCTTTTTTAATGGTGTTGCCAAAGCTCACCCGGTCAGGCGGTACTCCGAGGTTGAGCACCCTGTCCAATTCATAAATCGAGGCGATATCGAAACAGGAACCTAAATCGCGCAGCAAGGACAGTATTTCCTCACCAGGACTGGCTTTGACGGCATAATAAATTTTTGCAGACGGAAAATCTCTGCGAAATTCTTGAAATTTCTGCTGAACTCTGTCGAGAAGTATGACGAGGAATGGTGTCTCTTTTGTCGCAGAAAATTCGATTATTTTTTTCCATTCAGCAGGGGAATAGTAACCACGATACATGCGTTTCTCCCTTTGTCATGATGGGAAAAGTTGATCGCCTCTCAGCAGATATAAAAGGCTGTCCAATTCTGTGTGACTTGGACAGCCTTTCCCCGTTTTACTTCAGCGTGTGAGTCACTTTTTCTGTAATCGTTCACCCCTTCCCACAGAGGAAGGAGAGCTACTAAACAACGGGTTGCTTTGTAAAACCCGCGCACTCCTCGCAGGGGAAAACTGGAGCGGGGGTTTGAACGGTTACTTTTTTTATATGATTTCTCTAGCGTTCTCGAATACTTTTCCTTTTCCTTCTATTTTTTATGTTCAATAGGAAGAGCAGGTGTCACAGCAATCATTGGATTGGCTGCTGAGATCGTGACCGTTGCCGTCGACTCTGCAAGTTCTTTCTCCAATTCCCTGACCGTGCCATTAAACGACTCCTTGCTGCCAGGTTTGATCTCTTTGATATCCGTCGGTAGACCAATCTTATCCAGAATGGCGATAAATGGCTCTGGATCGAGCTCCTCAACATTCACCATGGTTTTCGGGTCCCAGACGCCTTGGGTGACCAGCATAGCTGCAGCAACGGGAGGAACGCCTGCTGTGTAGCTGATGCCTTGCGATTCGACTTCTTCAAAACATCGTTTATGGTCCGAAACTTGATAGATGAAAATCTCACGTTCCTGCCCGTCTTTCCATCCTTTGACAAAGTTGCCGATACAGGTCTTGCCGGTATAGCCAGGAGCCAGTGTTTGCGGATCAGGCAACAGCGCTTTGACCACTTTCAGCGGTACGACCTCCTGGCCGGTAGTCAAGGTGACGGGCAAGTGTGAGAGAAATCCCAAGGTGCGTAGTACGGTGAAGACATTGATGTAGTGGTCCCCGAATCCCATCCAGAAACGAATGCTGTTCGCATCAATGTTCTTTGATAGCGAGTGCAATTCATCATGTCCATTCAGGTAAATCGGGCAAGGGCCGATCACTGGGAAATCATAAATGCGCTTGACAGAATGTGTGGGGTATTCTTTCCATTGGCGGTCGATCCAGGTCCAGACCTTGATGAATTCGCGGAAATTAATCTCTGGATCGAAGTTCGTAGCGAAATACTTGCCGTGACTGCCCGCATTGACATCGAGGATATCAATCGTGTCGATCTTATCGAAATAGCGCTTTACGGCCAGTGCGCAGTAGGCGTTGACCACACCCGGATCAAATCCAGCACCAAGGATCGCTGTCAATCCCTTTTCAGTGCAGCGATCTTTGCGCTTCCATTCGTAGTTTGCATACCAAGGCGGGTCTTCACAGACTTTGTCTGGTTCCTCATGAATTGCTGTATCGATATACACCGCTCCCGTTTCCAGGCAGGCTTCTAGAATCGACATATTCAGGAATGCGCTGCCCAGGTTGATGACAACTTCGGAACCCGTGTCCTTAATCAATTTTACGGTTGCAGGAATGTCGAGAGCATCGATTTGCCGTGAATAGAGTTTATTCGCAGGATTTTGGATGTGCTTTTTCCGTTTGATGCTCTCGATGATTCCATCGCATTTCGCCAGCGTCCTTGACGCAAGGCAGATGTTGCCCAATACGTCATTATTCATCGCAGCCTTGTGAGCAGCTACATGAGCAACTCCACCTGCTCCGATAATCAGCACATTCTTCTTCATTTACATTTCCCCTGGCTTAGGAAAGGTTGCGTTTGAAATCCTGGTATTTAAAAGTTCTAACCACTTCCGTAGTTCCGTCTAACCGGTGGACAACGATGGATGGCATCTGGATACCATTAAACCAATTCTTTTTGACCATTGTATAGCCCGCTGCATCCGCGATGCGAACCTCGTTGCCAATTTTTAAGGGAGCCTTGAATTTATACTCGCCAAAGACGTCACCCGCCAGGCAGGTTCGCCCAGCGATGATAATTGGGTGGGTTCCCGGTTCAGGAGAGGCTATCTTTGCTGTGGTGCGATAAATTAAATGATCCAGCATGTGGGCTTCAACAGAGGCATCAACAATTGCAATGTCCATTTCATTATGGATAACATCCAGAACCGTGGTTACCAGTTCGGTGCAATTGGTGATCGTCGCTTCGCCAGGTTCGAGATAAACTTGAATACCAAATTTCTCACTGAAGTTTTTCAGTTTCTTGCAGAATCGATCCAGAGGATATCCGTCTTTAGTAAAATAAAGACCACCGCCCAAGCTCACCCACTCTATCTTTTCCAGTAGAGGGCCATAATTTTGGCCGATTAAGTCAATGGCCGTGGAAATGCTTTCAATATCATCGTTTTCGCAGTTGAAATGGAACATCACTCCGCTCAATAGCGCAGATACTTTCAGAACCTCATCTTTATCGGAAACGCCTAATCTGGAATATTTTCTTGCCGGATCGGCAAGGTCAAAATGTGAATAACTGATGCCTGGATTGATTCTCAATCCCAATTGAATGCCAGAGACATCGCCATGATGCATCAACAACTGAGAAATTGAATTGAAGATGACCTTGTCAGCAAATTTGCTGGCTTTTTTAATATCGCTTTTGGAAAAAGCCACACTGTAAGCATGAACTTCTTTGCCAAACTTTTCATAGCCTAATCTGGCTTCAAATAAAGAACTGCTTGTGGTCCCATCCAGATAATGCCGCATGAGATCAAAGACGCACCACGTTGAAAAGCATTTCAGAGCAAGTACCAGCTTTGCGCCTGAAACCTCGCGAATGTGCTGAATGATTTTCAGATTTTTCTGCAGTTTATTTTCGTCAATCAGGTAATAGGGTGTCGTTATTTTTTTCATGGATCAGGTCTCAACTGTCTGAACGAAAACGCCTCATCCAATCACTCTCCCTTCAGCGCATCCTGGACTAGTGTTTCCATGTTGATATGCCGCACATCCTTCCCTTTGACTAGATAAATAATGTATTCAGCGATGTTCCTGGCATGATCGCCGATCCGCTCCAACGCTTTGACGATGAAGAGGACGTTGATGGCCTGACCAATGGTGCGTGGATCTTCCATCATGTAGGTAATCAGCCGGCGCAGCGCCGCCTGATACTCCTGGTCCAGCTCATCATCGCCTTTGGCGACTTCGATCGCCTGTTCTACATTCAGCCGCGCCAGGGCATCGAGACAGTCGTGCAGCATAGTCGTCGCCTGTTTGGCCATCGGCGCTACATCCCGTAACAATTTGGCGCTGGGTGGATTATTGTCGCCGTCATAGGTCTTGACAGCCATCCGGGCAATCTTCTCGGCTTCATCGCCAATTCGCTCCAGGTCGGTGACGATCTTGGACAGCGACATGATCAACCGCAGGTCACTGCCGAGCGGTTGGCGCAGGGCGATCAGGTTAACGCTGTCCTCGTCGGTTTTGACCTGCATGCCGTTGATGATCTGATCACGGGCAATCACTTCACGGGCAGCAGATACGTCCTCGTCATTCAGCGCTTTGATCGCATTTTGAATTTGATCTTCAACCAGCCCGCCCATTTCCAGCACCAGGTTGCGCAGGTTGGCGAGCTGTACATCAAACTGTTTAACAGTATGGGCATCGTGACTGATGGGCATCGTGAAATTCTCGTATTTAGATCCAGCGGAAAGGGTGACCGGCTTAGCCGAAGCGGCCGGTGATGTAGTCTTCAGTCAGTTTGTGCCGGGGATTTGTGAAGATCTGATCGGTTTCACCGATCTCGATTAGGTTGCCCAAATGGAAATAGGCAGTGCGCTGTGAGACACGGGCGGCTTGTTGCATTGAATGCGTAACGATGACAATCGTGTAATTTTCCCGGAGTTCATCGATCAGTTCTTCGATTTTGGCAGTCGCAATCGGATCGAGTGCTGAGCAAGGTTCATCCATTAGAATCACTTCAGGATTCACTGCAATCGCCCGGGCGATACACAATCGTTGCTGTTGACCGCCAGACAGGCTGGTGCCAGGTTCGTTCATCCGGCTTTCGACTTCCTTGAGCAGGCCGGCCCGTTCCAGACTTTCGTGAACCAGCTCATCCATTTCCGCTTTACCATTGACCATGCCGTGAATCCGCGGTCCATAGGCGACGTTTTCATAAATAGACTTGGGGAAAGGATTGGGTTTCTGAAACACCATCCCGACGCGCGCTCGCAGTTGCACCACATCGATGCTCTTATCGTAGATATCATCTTGATCGAGCTTGATTTCGCCGGTCACCCGGCAAATTGGAATGGTGTCGTTCATACGGTTCAGGCAGCGCAGGAAGGTGGATTTGCCGCAACCGGACGGGCCAATAAAAGAGATGACTTCATTCGTACCGATGTCGAGACTGACTTGTTTAAGCGCGCACTTTTTAGCGTAATAGACATTGACGTCGCGGCAGACCATTTTCGGGTTATCGACTGTGATTCTGCCGACGGTTTGCTGGTGATCGTAGCCGATAATCTGGGCGCTTGACAGCGAAGTCTCCCGGATTGAGGGACTTGGCGTGCTATCCAGAGTGGTTTGGACTTCAATCGTTGTAGTGTTCATGGGATGACTTTTCAAGTTTATGGTTGGTTACCAGCGCCGCTCAAAGCGCTTGCGGAGGATGATCGCTAGTCCGTTCATTAGGATCATGAAAGCGAGCAACACCATAATTGCTGCTGAGGTCCGTTCCACGAAGGCTCGTTCTGGCAAGTCGGCCCATAGGTAAATTTGCACCGGTAACACTGTTGCGGGATCGGTAAAACTGCCCGGCACATCAGCAATGAATGCGACCATGCCGATCATCAGCAGCGGAGCCGACTCGCCCAAGGCGCGGGCCATGCCAATAATTGCGCCGGTCAGCATGCCGGGTATGGCTAACGGCAGGACATGATGGCCGACCATTTGCAATTTAGATGCGCCCATGCCTAATGCCGCTTCGCGGATGGATGGCGGCACCGAGGTCAGGGCGGCGCGCCCGGCGATGATGATCACCGGCAGCGTCATGAGACTTAATACCAGCCCGCCTACCAGCGGTGCAGAGCGTGGCAGACCGAAAAAATTGATAAATACCGCTAAGCCCAGCAGGCCGAATACGATGGATGGCACCGCTGCCAGGTTGTTGATATTGACCTCGATCAAATCAGTCCAGCGGTTCTTTGGGGCGAACTCTTCCAAGTAAACTGCGGTGGCGACGCCGATCGGGAACGAAAGCAGGAAGGTGACCACCAGCGTGTAAAACGATCCCATTAATGCGCCGCGGATACCTGCCTGCTCCGGTTCGCGGGAATCACCCTTGCTAAACAGGATGGTATTAAATCGCTGTTTAAGCTGACCGGAGGCTTGCAATTGATCGACCCAGGCGATTTCCTGATCTTTGATCGATCGCAGTGATTCGTCGATATGGCGATCAATGTTGCCCTTAACGAAAGTATCCACGGTGGCCGAAGCCAACATCCGGATTGACTGCTCGGTACCGATGATTTCCGGATTATCCAACACCTGGCTGCGCAACCGGAACGGCGCATTGGAACTGACCAAATTGTACAGATCCCGCAGGTTGCGGCGCCCCTCCACATGTGGAAACTGTGCGCGTAGGCTAGCACGAATCAAGGCCGCGTAGTCGGCGTTTTCCAGAACGTGCGGGTCGCGGTGGCCTTCCGGGTCAATGACTGCAGAGTCGAAGTGAATTGGCAGCTCAATATACGTTTGCCAGAATGCTGAATAACCCTGACTGATGATATTAGCAAACATGAGCACCACGAATACCAGTCCCAGGCTGATGGCAATGAGTCCATACCAGCGGAAACGCCGCTCGGCGGCGTGCCGGCGCGCTAGACTGGCATTGACAATAGTTTTGATGTCTCGCTGTGGCTTTTTATTCATATTGTTCCCGGTACTTGCGCACGACCGTCAGGGCAATGATGTTGAGAATCAGAGTCACGATAAAGAGCACCAATCCCAGAGCAAACGCCGCCAGAGTCTTGGCGCTGTCAAATTCCTGATCGCCGGTAAGCAGGGTGACAATTTGCACGGTAACGGTGGTGACGGCCTGCAAGGGGTTTGCGGTCAGATTAGCGGACAGACCTGCAGCCATGACCACAATCATCGTCTCACCGATAGCGCGCGAGACTGCTAGAAGGATGCTGCCAACAATACCGGGTAGAGCGGCTGGCAGCAGCACGCGCTTGATGGTTTCTGATTTGGTCGCGCCTAGCGCATAGGAGCCGTCCCGCATCGATTGCGGGACGGCATTGATGACATCGTCAGATAGTGAAGAGACGAAGGGGATAATCATAATGCCCATCACCAGTCCAGCAGCCAGCGCGCTTTCCGAGGCGACATGCACGCCCATCGCTGTACCCAAATTGCGGATTAGTGGAGCAACGGTCAGCGCCGCGAAAAAACCGTAGACCACCGTGGGAATTCCCGCCAGCACTTCCAGGGCGGGTTTGGCGGTGGCGCGGAATTTCGGGCTGGCGTATTCAGACAAGTACAGCGCCGACATGAGACCAATCGGCACGGCAACCAGCATGGCGATACCCGAAATCAACAGAGTGCCGGTAAATAGCGGCACCATGCCGAATGCGCCGGAGGAACCGGTCTGATCAGCGCGAATCGCCGTTTGCGGACTCCATTGCAACCCAAACAGAAATTCGGAGACCGGAATCTTGTGGAAGAACCGGATCGATTCAAACAATACCGACAAGACGATACCAATCGTGGTGAAGATGGCGATCGTCGAACTAGCGATGAGTAGCGCATTGACCACGTGCTCGACCCGGTTACGGGCGCGCAGTTGGGGTGAAATGGTACGCCAGCCATAGGTGATTCCCGCCAGCGCCAGCGCTATGACGATTACCCAGAGTGCCGCATTGCCGGTCGTTTGCAGGTGGCGGTAATGATCAGCCGCCGCTAGGATGGCCGCGTCTGGACTACTGGAAACGATATTACCGCTGACCAGATTCTTGATGTCATTGATCACCAGATTCAGCCGGCCCGGCGGTAACTGCTGCAATTCCGGTGGCAGGCTGGCCACCACCAGTTCAATGATGACGCCCGGTTGCAACGCGGCCCAGACGGTAAACACGATCAGCGCTGGCAATCCGCACCACAGCGCAGTGTAGGAACCGTAAAAACTTGGCAGAGAGTGCAGGTTACGGATATGGCTTCCCGCTACAGCAAAAGCGCGTTTCCGGCCCAGGTAGTAGCTGCTGAGGCTCAATAGTGCAACAGTCACGAACAAATAGAACAGCATGGTGTGGTCACCAGGATGCGAAAATGCCACCCGTAGCGATAGGACGCTCGGGTGGGGTGTTAGGTAGATTCCGTTACTGAATTACAGCGGCTTAAGATTTTTTGCATCCATCACGACTTGCTTGCGCTGCCCGGCAGGTAACGGGATCAGGCCCTTTTGGGCTAAATAGCCTTCATCACCCAACGCCTTGTCGCTGGTGTACTCAGCAATGAATTCGGCGATACCAGGGATGACGCCGATATGCGCCTTCTTAATATACATAAATAATGGCCGCGAAACCGGGTACTTGCCATTGGCAATGTCCTCAAAATCAGGTGCAACGCCGCCGATAGTTTCGCCTTGAATCTTATCGAGATTCTCTTCCAGGAAACTGTAACCGAAGATACCCAGTGCATTGGGGTTGGCGACCAGTTTGTTGACGATCAGGTTATCGTTCTCGCCAGCTTCGATATAAGCGCCGTCTTCGCGGATCGTCTGACAGATTGCTTTAGCCTCTTTCTTATCCAGCGCCTTGATCGCTGGGAACTCCTCGCAACCTGCATCCATGACCAGTTCAACGAAAGCATCGCGGGTGCCGGAGGTCGGCGGCGGTCCTAGTACTTCGATTTTCTTCGCGGGCAAGTCAGGGTTAACTTCTTTCCAGGTCTTAAACGGATTGGCAACCAGCGTGCCGGTGCCGGGTTCTGGAATTTGCTTGGCCAATCCCAGCCACAGGTCTTTGACAGTCAATGGCATTGGCGCATTTTTCTTAGAGGAGGCGACCACGATGCCATCAAAACCGATCTTAATCTCGACGATTTCTTTGACGCCATTTTTGGCGCAGGTTTCGATTTCAGATTGCTTAATCGCACGTGATGCGTTGGAAACGTCAGGGTATTCGACGCCTACGCCGCCACAGAACAATTTAAAGCCGCCGCCAGTGCCAGTGGATTCAACTTTTGGTGTCTTGAAATTTTTATTGGCCTTACCGAACTGTTCAGCCACGGCTGTTGTGAAAGGATAGACAGTCGAGGAGCCAACGATGTTGATATAGTCACGGGCAGACTGGGCGTGGACTGCGCCAGCCAGAGTGAAAGTGGCCGCGATGGCGAGGGCGAGCTTATGTTTGATCATAAAATCTCCGGGAAGCGATAAATTTTGAGAAATAGAAAAACCTTTATCCCTGAAGGTTGAGGTAAAAACTATAAGCATGAATTACTACGGCTTAGCGGCCTTTATATGTCATTTATATTGCAGTTTTATGGCGGTGAATATGGCTGAATATGTCATGAGGAGGAGAAATTGGAGGGTAAAGAGTGTCGCAATAACGGTAAAGTGGTGTTGATAACCGGGTGCTCTTCAGGGATTGGCCATTGTGTTGCTCAAGGTCTGAAGGTGCGCGGCTGGCGAGTGTTTGCCACAGCACGCCGGCCTGCAGATGTGGAGCGCCTGCAAGCTGATGGACTGGAAAGCTTATGCTTAGATGTGTGCGATTCAGTGTCGATTCAATCCTCTGTGAAGGCGGTATTGGATCGAACAAACGGACGGCTGGATGCATTGTTCAGTAATGCAGGCTACGGACAACCCGGTGCAGTGGAGGATATAAGCCGGGAAGCGTTGCGAGAACAGTTCGAAACCAATCTGTTCGGTGCTCTGGAATTGACCAACCAAGTGATTCCCGCCATGCGTCGGCAAGGTGCGGGGCGGATTGTGTACAACAGCTCGGTACTGGGTCTGGTGGCGTTTCCCTACCGTGGTGCCTACGTCGCTAGTAAGTTTGCGATGGAGGGACTGGCAGATACATTGCGCCTGGAACTTGCGGGTACCGGCATCCATATCTGCCTAATCGAGCCAGGGCCGATTATGAGCCGGTTCCGGGCGCATGCTTACGCTGCCTACCAGCGTCATGTCTGCGCTGAAAACAGCCCCCATCAGGAGAGATATGCTGCAATGGAGGCCCGGTTGCTCAAGGAAGGCCCCGCAGCTCCCTTTACCTTGCCGCCGGCGGCGGTGTTAAAGCGAGTGATTCATGCGTTAGAAAATCCCCGGCCACGCGCCCGCTACCCGGTGACTGTACCGGCTTATCTGTTTGCCATCTTGCGGCGATGGCTGCCCACTCCCATGCTGGATGGAATCCTGCGGCGGTCCGGCGGGGGAGGGCGGCGCTAGGGTATGGACACTCAACGGCAATGATTCTGTTACCGGTCTGCTAGCAGCCGTGAATATTGCTCAATGCCTGGTCAAGCACACGGGCTGCTAGCAGATCGAACTGTTTGTTGTTTGGTTAGCGCCTTGCGTCTGGATGCGACGACATGGCCTGGACGACCGGGCGCAGCTCCAGCCACCATTGTTCCAGCGGCCGCCGGTTAGCAGCATCAACCATATCCGGCATCTGCTTGATTGGGAACGTGGCCAATCTGCCTTCGGTCAAACCGATAAACGCACCTGTCGCTGAACCGCGCTCCATTTCCTCACTGAGAAAGCCGATACCATAGGCTGCCAATCGCGTGGCGAGAATCCGGTCAAACGGAGAGGGGTTGCCACCCTGTTGGATATGGCCCAGCACCGCTTGGCGCACATCGAACAGATGATTGCCTTCCTCTTCAAACAATCGGGCCAGAAAATCAGTCGTGTATTGCGAGTTGGCGTATTCATTACGGATCGTCAGATAGAAGCGCCGCCCGCCACGGAAGCTGGCAATCATCTGCTCCACATCGGCCTGTAAATCCTTGAGGGTGATGCCTTCCTCGGGCAGATAAATACGCTCGGCGCCCGCCGCCAAACCGCTCATCATGGCCAAATAGCCGCAATGCCGGCCCATCACCTCAACCACAAAGCAGCGCCGCGCTGCCATCGCCGATTGTTTGATGCGGTCGAGCGCTTCGACGATGACATTGAGCGCGGTGTCAGCACCGATACTCAAATCCGATCCAGGCAGGTTGTTATCGATGGTGGCTGGCAAGCAAACCATCGGGATCTTGAAGGCGGGATAGCGTTCCCGCTCGCTATCCAGCCGGTGTAATGCTTGATAGGCTTTCCAGCCACCGATAACTAGCAAAGCGTCGATGCCGTGCGTTTCCAGCGAACGGGCCACGGTGTAGAGCTGTTCGGTCGTTGGAACTTGCCGGCTGGCGCCCAGCTCGGCACCGCCCAGCGCAGTCCAGCCTTCGACATCGCCCCAAGTGAGCTCTTCGATCCGGCCATCGACCAATCCGGCGAAGCTGCCGCGCACCCCCAGCATCATATGCCCGCGATCGCGGCCTAGGCGCACGGCAGCGCGGGCCGCCGTATTCATGCCTGGCGCCAGTCCACCGCCATGTAGCACAGCGATTCGGCGCGGACGGACAGAGGGCGTTACACTGGGCAACGCCTCAGCCATCGCCCTGAAGGTTTTAGTCATCTCGGTAAAGCTGCTGCCGCGCAGTTCCGTGGCCTTGGCGTAATCCTTTTTGGCAATGGTCCGGGCTACTTCCCGGGTCTGCTCGACACATTGCATTAAGGGTAACCGCCGGACCCGGTTATAGCGGACGCCGATCAGTTGCGGCTCGCTGTCTGGCGTGGCCGCTAGCAGCTCCTGGACAGCGGCATGGCCGACCAGGGTGCTCATCCAGCGGTCATAGGCGCTGGGCGTGCCGCCGCGCTGGACGTGACCAAGAATGGTTACGCGCGTGTCTTCACCCAGCCGTTCTTCCAGAACCTGACGGACATAGTCGCCGTTGATGGGGTTGCCGGCCCGATCGGTCGCCCCTTCGGCTACCACGACAATACTGTCGCGGCGGCCCGCCGCCCGGCCATGACGTAACAACGCGCACATACGGTCTTCCCAGCCTTCCGCCGGGGGATATTCGGGGATCAGAACGTAGTCGGTGCCACCGGCGATGGCACTGGTCAGTGCCAGGTAGCCACAGTGCCGGCCCATGACTTCGACCACAAAACTGCGCTGGTGGCTGGCTGCCGTGCTGGTCAGGGCATCGATGGCTTCGATGATCCGGTGCAGGGCGGAATCAGCACCGATCGTCATATCGGTACCAACCATGTCGTTATCGATGGAACCTACGAGACCCACGATCATCAATGCCGGGTGAGCCTGGGCGGTCGCTTCATCGATCTCCCCGGCTTGAACCAGTTCCGTTAGCAGTTCCGGCCATTCCTGACGAAACAAATTGGCGCCGGTCAGGCTGCCGTCGCCACCGATGATCACTAACCGGTCGATGCCGCGCTGGAGCAGATTGCGAGCGGCGCGCCGGCGCCCGTCCCGCTCGCGGAACGCCGGGCAGCGGGCTGTGCCGATAACGGTGCCGCCCCGGTGCAGAACGCTGCCCATATCGTCCCAAGACAAGGGGCGCACACGGTCACCACCATCGACCATGCCCTGATAGCCTTCATAAATGGCGTGGACGGTAGCGCCCTCCTGGAGTGCGGTGCGGACAACGGCGCGGACGGCAGCGTTCATGCCTTGGGCGTCGCCGCCGCTGGTTAGAACGCCAATGCTGATGGGATGGTCGGTCATGGATCAGGGTTTCCCTTAGCTGCTCATATGGATGGAGATAAGCTTAGCAGCACTTTTTAACCAGTCGATTGCAGCAATTAAGGGCCTGTTGTTAGTGCTTCACGCAGGGTAACCGTTCATTCTCCTCCCCCGCTTGCGGGGGAGAGGCGAGGGGTGAGGACAGCGGTTTCAAGGAATGACCCCCTCACCCTCAGCCCCTTGCCAAGGAGCAAGGGGTTGAATGATTACTACACAGGATGGCAGGGCCGGTCAGCGAAACAGAATCTGCCACTGCAGGGACATACTCAATGGCAGATTGCGTTCGGGTATCAGGATGAATAAACGTTAGCTTACTATCACGTTAGCTAGGGCTAGTGGCCTTTGCTTTTCCTTAATTGTTCAAGCTCTTGAGCAGTATCAATCATGATTCGTTTGAATTCCTCGATCATTTTAGCGAGGGTCCCAATTTCATCATTAGAGTTCACTTCTACTGTGGCAGAAAAATCACCCCCCACTACACGGGTTGTAGCATTGACTACTTTATCGAGTGGCCATATTATGACATAACTTACCATTAATATCATAATTATGCTAATAATAAAGGCTCCACCAAGGGTTATAAACAACATGTTGAGACTGGCTTTTTTATAAGCCTGATCAATGATGGTAAAATCATCTATTGTTATTACAGAGCCGACCTTTTTTCCGCTGGCATCGTATAAAGAAAATCCACCGCTAATGTAGTTTTTACCATCAAGATCGAAGTGATTGAGTAACTTTCCTTCATCTGTCACAGAAGCTAGATCAATTGGACTAAAAGCGTGATCTTTGAAAGTTGATGAATTTGGCAAAGTCGTATCGATAACGACATACTCTGCAAGGTCGTTATAGTTATTTTCTAACCCTTTTGTCTTTCTGACTGAGGCCCAATCTTTCGCGTCAATGAACTGTTTATTAACTACTACGGCATAATCCATACCTGTTTGATCTTTCATAATTTCAATAAGATGATCAATTTCTTCGCCGAATTCCACGTAGCCGATCAAGCTTCCTTCTTTAAGATAAGGCGTCACCACCCGCAAGGCAAAAGCTGTTTTCCCAAGTTCTAGTCCTGTTCCCCAAGAGCCTGTTTTCTTTGATTGATTGAACGTGATTCGAGTTAATGGGTCATCGTATTTATTTTCGTCATGTAATCGAGAAAATACGGTACCGTTTGTCCGATGGAAATAGAAATGGGTAATTCCTAATTTTTTATTGTTTAAAAAAAGCTCTTGCCCATATTGATAGAGTTTATTTCTGTCATTTTTTAAGAATACCTCTTTATAATCTTCATTAGTTATAAAACTAGTGAGAGCAGCTTTTAGCATTTTCACATCATTTTTTTCAAGGTTGTAAAAAGTTTGCTTGGCGGATTGAACCCGGCCGATAGCGCTCTTCTCTACCGCAGATCGTTTGCTTTGAATAGAAATTGTATAGAAGATGGTGGCTAATATGATGACGCCAAGCACAATGATAGGTAATAGCTTGTATCTAATACTGAGTTTCATTGTAGTTTCTCTCCTAATACTTCGTTAGCGGCTTGTATAAGCTTTTCGATCTTATTTGGATCATCTGGTGTGTTTTCCGTGATATTCATTAATATCCCAGCTTTTAATCCAATGCGTCCTCGAATTGTTGATCTATCTAACTTCTTTTTATCGATAATCATATTGATTTGATTAGATAGTTGGAGTAAACGTCCTGTAGGTTCAGTAGATAGGGTTATCGTATCTGATTTACCTGATTCTATTTGCTTAAGCAGTGAATCGATGCTTGGAGCGTAGGGATTTGGTTCTTCACTTTCAGTAAGTTGAGCGGGCACAAACACAATGTCTTTGATAGGTTGGGTCAAGAAGTTGTTGACCTGGGTTTGGTTGGATACTTTTTGTACAATAATATCAAAAACCTGACCATCTTTGACAACAATCCATACACAGTTGATAGCGTCTTTTTCTCGGATATAGACATATACCCGGCCTGTCTTTTTCTGATCGCGCACTAAGGACAAGTTTTCATGTAGCTTTTTTAGCGCCAACATAATTTTACCCTTCATTAAACATGTTGCAAAAATACGCGGGCTGCGTGGTTGAAGTGATATGAGGTGCTGTTCTTGTTTTTTAGGAGTTACATATAGGAATTACACAATTGAAAATTAACGTGCTGACTTATGAATGAGCCTTATCACATGTTGCGTGGATATGATTCAATAAAATCAACTTATTATAATTCAATAGCATAATTCCTGAATTATAGAAAAAAAGCAGCCTTGAAAGAATCGCCTTGTATATTGTGATAACTGTAATACGACATTTGGCTTTATCAAGGATCAGGTTTAAAAATCATTCTGGGGGTTCGATAGTAATACGGAACATACGGATCGTGTCGCCCTCAACCACCGTGCATTGGGTAGTGATCGGTGCTGTGAACGCCGAAGCAACCATAGCCGGTTCTGGTTCTGGTTCTGGTTCTGGTTCTGGGGTTAGGTCGAGTGGTGCTATTGCTGGGACGGGCGCGGTCTCAGTATCCTGACTTTCTTCCCAAGTGGATGATAGCGTTCCGGTTTCCCCGGTTAACCAGCGTAGAGCATCATTCCGCTCCATACTGCCAGCGGGTGTGATAACTGAGGCGACCAGGAACACGTTCTCCTGTGTGACCGGCAACTCACGTTCGCGCAACGCCTCTTCTGCCATAGCCATGCTATCCAAAGCATGCTCCAGCGGATTGCCAATGCAAGGCTCCAGTTGCAGTTGTTTAGCTGCGCTTTTAACTACAGCCGGGTCGGGATTATACGGCGGGCGGCCAAAATAACCCAGGATTGAGCGGCCATAGCCTGGGTCGATTTGTGCCCAGCGCCCGTGCAATACATTGCTCAATGCTTGTGACCAGTAGTGTTGACTGCCAGGGGCAACACTGGTCCAGGCGCCGCCCGCTTGTGCAACAGCGGGGAACTCAGCCAGTACGTCGTTGTAACGATCCAGAAGACCGGCTTTCGTCATATTCTTGATGGTAGAAACAATGGTGCTGCCAGGCATGGGAAAGCACACAACGCGGGTATCAGGCACAACGGCGGCTGGATCAAAGGTGTTAGCCTGAAGAAGTCCCTCGGCCAGGCACTGTTCCACTTGATCGAGCTTGTTGGCATCAATATCCAGCGAATAGCCGGTGCTTTTGAGTGCCTGTGTCATCGAACGCACGTCGGGTTGTGTAATGCTAGAGGCTAAGGGACGCACCGACAAATCAATACCATCTACACCACCGGCAATGCCCGCCATGTAGCAGGCGACTGCCAGCGAGGCTGTGTCACAGGTGTGCATGGAAAGAGGGATCTCGGGCGGCAGAATTTTCTTCAAGCCCTTCGCTGTTTCGTAGCAGGTGTGAGGGTCCGCTGTACCGGTAGCATCATTCATGCAAACCGAGTCGAAGTGTAGGCCGGATTCCAATAGTTTCTTCACTAATTTCACATAAAATTCTGGGGTATGCGCCTCATTGGAGGGGTACGGCGCTCCCATCATCGCTACACAGACCTGATGATGTATTCCCGCATCGGCAATGGGTTTGCCGGTCTTGACTAAATTGTCGATGTCATTCATGAAATCGATGTTACGGGCGATGGTAACACCGTGTTTTTTCATCAATTGGGCCTGCAATTCCAGCATTGCGAGCCGTTGTGGCGTTAGGGTAAGGCCAGAAATCGAATGGGTCAGAATTTGCAGATCGATATCCGGGCCAACGGCTTTACGCATTTGGTCCATGCCAATGAAAGGATCCTCGCCATCGAAGGAATAAGGCGCCTGATAGCGGCTGCCAAACTCGATATGGCGGACGCCCATCGCAACGGCCGCTTGCACGGCAGGCAGTAAGTCATTGACGCGAATTGTGCCATTGAACAGGCTTTGCAGGCCCTCGCAGAAAGTAGTGAGTGTGACGTGAATATTCTTCAGAGTAGGGGCGAAAATCATGACGACTCCATGACTTAGAATTTTTCTTCGATTCGGGTGATCCGCGCGCCGGGAGCAGTCGCGTTAACCGCAGCGGCAATAGCGGCCGCGACCGTTGCATCAATGGCTGGCGGTTTCTTCAGTTCGGTGGTACATGATTCAATTGTTGAGTCCAATACGGGCTGTTGTTCCAGTAAAGGTTTCATCAATCTGCGCTGAGCACCAGCCCGCTTGACGAACAGGCGAATCACTGCCACTAAGATGCCGGCGGCAATCAACAGGATAATCAGGTTCTTCATACAGGGTTCTCTCGATGCTGGATAAAGCATTCAGAAGTGCATCTCAGAGGGAATTGTAGGAAAATTGTCATCATTCTGCCTGGCAAATCCCGGTATCCCTGGTTTCCTGGTCCGTGATGGGCATGCTGTCTTTTGTATCCACCACTGAACTCCATGATTGGCTGATGAATTCCACGCTCGCTCTTGCTCTTGACCTCATTCGTCAACCCTCGGTCACTCCTAATGATGCCGGTTGCCAGGAAATACTCATCACGTGTTTGCAAACATTAGGCTTTCGGATAGAACGATTGCGGTTCGGCGCGGTGGACAATTTCTGGGCGCGTCTTGGCGATCAGGAACCCCTGTTTGTCTTTGCGGGTCACACGGACGTCGTGCCGCCTGGCCCGCTCGATCAGTGGCAATCCCCGCCATTTGCACCAGAAATCCGCGACGGTTTCCTCTATGGACGTGGTGCGGCGGATATGAAGGGTAGTCTGGCAGCGATGGTCACCGCTTGTGAACGTTTCCTGAGCAACCATCCCCAACCGCGTGGCTCATTGGGATTCTTGATCACCAGCGATGAGGAAGGTCCGGCAACTGAGGGTACGATCAAGGTCGTGGAACAGTTGACAGCGCGCGGCGAAAAAATCCGCTGGTGCCTGGTCGGCGAACCGTCTAGCGCCCATCAGCTCGGCGATACGATCAAAAATGGCCGGCGCGGTTCACTGAACGGCCGCTTGATACTGCGGGGAACGCAAGGTCATGTCGCCTATCCGCACCTGGCGCAAAACCCTATTCATGCGATCGGGACGATTCTGACGGTGCTGGCCGATGAAATCTGGGACCAGGGCCACGAATGCTTTCCGCCTACCTCATTCCAGATTTCCAATATCCACTCTGGCACCGGAGCGGTCAATGTCATTCCCGGTGATTTGGACATGCGCTTCAATTTCCGCTTCTCGCCTGCGGTGACGGTGGAGCATCTTCAGGAACGCACCCGCTTGATTATCGAGACCGGCTTGCTGAATGAGGAAGTGAAAACCGGTCAGGTGTTCCAATATGAACTAGACTGGAGCCTGCCGGGAATGCCGTTTTTTACCCCCCCCGCCGAGCTGTCGGCAGCGGCGATAGCGGCCATCCGTATCGAAACCGGGCTGAAAACGCAATTATCTACCAGCGGCGGTACATCCGATGGCCGGTTCATTGCTCCGGCGGGTGCCCAGGTTATTGAATTAGGGCCGCTCAACGCTACCATTCACCAAGTAAACGAACGGGTTGCCGTTACTGATCTGGAAACTCTGAGCCTGATTTACCAGAATATTTTGAAGCAGTTGCTGGCGTAATCCGGCGAACGGCTTTTCCAGGAATAACCAGCCATGTCCACGAAAAACCCGCCACGTCTACCTAACGCCCTGCGCATGGGTCTGTTGGTTACCGGATTGGTGGGCCTGCTGATCGGTGCCTTGGCCTGGTTCCAAGTTGAGCGGGAGCGTACCACCGACCTGGACGAAATGGATCGGCGCGCTTATATCCTCGCGCATCAGATGGCTTATTCAATCCAGGCAATTCTAAAATTGCCGGATAAGGAAGCGGCAGTGGCGCTAGGCTCGACGCTGGAAGGCTACCCGCCGCTCATTGGCTTGGCGGTCTACCGCCCGGACGGCCGGCTAATCGCTGAAAGTCATGATCTTGTGGAATTTTCCAGCGAGCTCAAGCAAACCGTCGCCCAGGTAATCAAGGAACCCAAGGATCTTATTAAGACCCTGAAGACACCCGTTGCTCAGATCCACATCGTGACCTCCGTGATTCGTGCTGCGGATGGCCAAATGGAAGGCATATTAGCGGTGGTGCATGATCTGACGGACGTGATGGCGCGTGCCAAGAATAGGCGCATAGAGTTCGCTGTCTGGAGCGGCATCCTCCTTTTGTTGCTATTGACGGTGGTTGTCGTTGGCGCTTGGCTGCTGTACGACCGTCCCTTGAATCGGATGGCGGAATGGGTGCGGCAATTGCGGACAGGCGACGTTGATGAGCCGCTGCCGGTCGATCCGCCGGTTGCACGTCTGGCTACCGAAAGCGACCGGTTGGCGGCTACGCTGTTAGCCAAGCAGACAGCCAGCCAGAAGCAGGCCCGGCAAGCATCGCCCACCGGCCCGGTTTGGACCCGCAATCGCTGGCGCGCTCATTTGACCGAATGCCTGCATGGCAGCCATCTGTTGCTAGTGAGTCATCGCGAGCCTTACTTGCACGAACTTCAGGACGGTCAACCGCGATTGGTAACGCCGCCTGGCGGGTTGGTCGCCGCTCTTGATCCCATCATGCGGGCTAGCAACGGTATCTGGATCGCTCATGGCGCCGGCAATGCCGACCGGGAGAGCGCTGACGCCAAAGGCCGGCTCATGGTCCCGCCCGATGATCCCAGTTACACCTTGCGCCGGGTCTGGTTGAGCCGCGAAGAGGAACATGGCTATTATCATGGTTTTGCCAACGAAGGATTGTGGCCGCTTTGTCACCGGGTTTATCAGCGGCCGGTGTTCCGCGTGCGAAACTGGGAGTACTATGTTCGCATCAACCGCCGCTTTGCCGAAGCGGTTCTGCAGGAAGCCGGTTCCGATCCGGCGGTGGTCCTGGTTCAAGATTACCAGTTGGCATTGGTTCCACGCCTCATCAAGGAGGTCCGTCCAGATTTGGTGGTGGGTTTGTTCTGGTACATTCCCTGGCCAGATCCAGAGGCATTTCGCATTTGCCCTTGGCGGAACGCGCTGTTGAATGGCATGCTGGGTGCCGACCTGATCGGCTTTCATTTACAGCAGTACTGCAACGATTTTATCGAAACCGTAGACCGGTTGATCGATGCCCGGTTGGACTGGGCGGATTTTTCCATCGAGTGGCGGGATCACATTTCGCGCGTGCGGCCATTTCCCATCGGTGTCGCCGATCGAAATAAGCATCGGCCACCGCATGATGTGGTACTCGACCGGCACATCGCCGAACTCCGGGACCGGTACTCACTGGAAAACCTGCAGGTAGCGGTGGGCATTGACCGGATCGACTATGTCAAAGGTCTGCCAGAACGATTTAACGCCGTCGCCCGGTTTTTGGAAAGCTACCCGCAATACCGGGGCCGGTTCACCCTAGTGCAATTGGGTGTGCCCAGCCGCATGCATATCCGCCACTACCGGGATCATCTCAACGAACTTGAAGCCCTCGCTGACACCATTAACTGGCGTTTTCAGACTGCTGCGTGGAAACCGGTCCGCTTTCTCGTCGGCCAGCATGATCCAGCGACGGTCTATGCCTTTATGCGCATGGCTGATATTGGAATTGTCAGCTCACTCCATGACGGGATGAATCTGGTCGCCAAAGAGTTTGTCGCAGCCCGTTCGGACCTCGATGGGGTATTGATTCTCTCAGAGTTCACAGGCGCAGCCCGTGAGCTGATCGATGCGTTGATCATCAACCCCTACGATACCGAACAGTTTGCTGCGGCAATTCACCAGGCGTTGGACATGCCAGCGAACGAGCGGCGGGAGCGCATGAGCCGAATGCGCCGGCAGGTAGAAGAACACAATGTTTATCGTTGGGCTGCGGATTATTTGACGGCGCTGACGGCCAGGTCAGCGGCTGAGAGTGGGTGATCCGTGGTGATTGATCAGCCCGCTGGATGCATGCAGTGTACCTCCACTATCGAATCCGGTGTGCTGTATGTCGTAGCGACGCCCATCGGCAACCTAGAGGATATCAGCGCCCGCGCCTTGCGCGTATTGCGCGGAGTGGATGGCATCGCCGCCGAAGACACCCGCCACACCAGCCAGTTACTGGCTCATTTCGGTATTGATACGCCGCTATTTTCCCTGCATGAACACAATGAATATGCGCGTCTTGAACAGATCGTCAGGCGGTTGCGGCAAGGCCAATCATTGGCACTGGTATCGGACGCCGGTACGCCACTGATTAGCGATCCGGGTTTTCCGCTGGTGCGTGCGTTGCGCCAGCAGGGGTTAAACGTGATTCCGGTACCGGGTCCCAGCAGTATTTTGGCAGCCCTGTCGGTGGCTGGCTTGCCAACGGATCGTTTCATCTTCGAGGGGTTTCTCCCCGCTAAATCCGCCGCCCGTTGCCAACGTCTGCGGGTCCTGGCCGGCGAAGAACGGACCTTGGTCTTTTTGGAAGCCAGCCACCGGATCACTGACATGCTGGCCGATCTGGTGGCGGTATTTGGGGGTGTACGGTCAGCGGTCATCGCCCGGGAATTGACCAAGCGTTTTGAGGAGGTGCAGGGTGCGGCCCTGAGTGAACTCTTGGTTTGGCTGGACGCTGATCCCAACCGTCGTCGTGGTGAGTTCGTGGTGCTGGTTCAGGGCGCATCCCCGATGATAAATGAAGTGGATACGCCAGAGATTCGGCGGTTGCTGACTGCGCTGATGGAGGCGTTACCGCTGGGCCGGGCAGTTGCGGTTGCAGTCAAGGCGACGGGGTTGAAGCGCAAGGCGCTGTACGAATTGGCGTTACGGTTAGGAAAGGTGTTGGAACCGGTGAGACCCTCTCTAGACTAATACCTATTAAAAATTGGTATATATTTAGGATGGTGTAGAGAATTGATCATTTATTGGCAGCATCACGCTCTATGCCGGGATTCACAACTTGTCGAGAGGGCTGATCAGTGGCGGAAGAAAACGAAACAGAACAAAGCTGGGCTATAGAGGATGACTGGAGCGAGGAAAACCGGCGTCAGTATGAGCGTTACAGTACGAATTTTTACTTATATGTTTATGAACAGCATGAAGGGCGCTTTCTTGGCCATGTTGTTGATATCAGCATGGGCGGGTTGAGGTTATTGGGCAGTGACCTTCTTTGTGCTGGAGAGATGATGTTATTGCGAATGGATATCTCTCTGGAAAGCGGCCGGCATGAGAGTTGCGAGTTTCAAGCGAGGACAGTCTGGAGCGGTCAGGATGAAGATTCTGAACTATATATTGCAGGGTTTGAGTTCCTTCACCTATCTGAGCAAGGAGAGGAAATTTTGCAGAATATTATCGCTGAACTGGGTGGTTGAAATAAATATTTAGGAAAAGAATCGTTAATATTAACTGGTTAATAAACCGCCGGTGAAAATATGCGGTATGTCAAGGATAGGAATAGCGTCCTCGCCCCGGCGGAAACAGGACAGCGCCAGTTCGCGCCATCCATCTGGGTGCTTGGGTAGATAGCACGCCTGGGTATCAGCAACTCGCAGGCGTTCTGGAATACCCGCTAGCAATAGGACACCGTAGTTTGGTGTGACGCCTGGCGCTGTTTGATACGCCACGACGGCAGCCAGTTTCCAATCGCGGGCGTTCTTCCGCTGCCCTTGAAGCCAAGCAGATAAGTCCATCGCTGGTAGCAGACGGCCGTTCCAGAGGACCACTTGGCGGCAGTAGTATGGACTCAATGGCACTTCCAGCAGTATGGGGTTCTCGATGAGATAGATCAGCTCGCGTTCACCCACAGC
>ERZ795053.169-NODE-169-length-81042-cov-20.859459_pt1 | contig 81042 bp, 72 predicted proteins | sample MGYA00375137_ERZ795053 | MGnify/ENA primary metagenome ERZ795053 (study PRJEB30182, sample SAMN05720284) | activated sludge metagenome | isolation source: Anaerobic digester | place: Hong Kong | collected 2014-12-17 ...
TGGCCTTCGAGGTGGGCTACGAGAGCCCGTCCCAGTTCAGCCGCGAGTTCAAGCGATACTTCAAGGTGCCGCCGTCGGAGGCGGGGTCGTTGGCGTACACGTAGGCCGATCCGCAGCCTACTTCAGCAGCACCAGCTTGCCCGTCTCCACGCCGTCCGCGGTCTGGAGGCGGGCGAAGTACACCCCCGCCTGCACGGTCCGGCCCTCGGCGTCGCGGCCGTCCCAGACGGCCCGATGGGCGCCCGCGGTCTTCACGCCGTCCACCAGGGTGGCCACGCGCCGGCCTGCGGCATCGAAGACCGCCAGCTCGGCGCGGCCCGCCCGCGGCAGCTCGAAGCGCAGCGTGGTGCTCGGGTTGAACGGGTTGGGATAGCCGCGGTCCAGGCGCAGCGCCGTCGGCGTCGCCGCGCTTTCCACGCCCACGGGATGCGGCCCCTCCACGTCGATATAATTCAGGCTGAACAGCCAGCCGTTCAGGTCCGTCTCCGAGTCGAAGTCCAGGCGCATGATGTGCCGCCCCGCGGTCAGCGGCACGTTCTCGATGCGGATGGGCGTCCAGAACTGCCAGCCGCCGGTGGACGTCACGTTCCGCACGCCGCTCACGTCCTCGTTGTCGATGGAGAGGGTGAAGTTGCCGAAGCCCGGCACCGTGGCCACGTGCGGCACGATGTCGTAGAGCCCCGTCTCCGCCGCGGTGATGGTGTACTCCAGCCACTCGCCGGCCACGATCCAGTACACGTCGTAGCCGCCGCCGGCGGCCCACTCCAGATCCACGCCCTCGCCTGTGCGGTAGAGCATGCCGATGTTGGCGGCCTCCGCGTCATGGTAGGCGATGCCCTCGCCGCCCAGGTCGTAGTCCTCCGCCTCGATGCGTCCGGGCACCGGCGCCGGCGTCCCCGCGAAGGGCGTGCCGCTGGGCAGGACCGTGACCAGCACGCTGTCGCTGTCGGACAGGCCCAGGGTGTTGGTGACCGTGAGGCGGATCCAGTGGTCGCCCAGGTCGTGGTAGGTCACGGACGTGTCGGCCGCCGTGCTCGCGCCCAGGTCCTCGAAGGTCCAGGCGTAGGTCAGCGGCAGGCCGTTGCGGTCGAAGCTGTGGCTGCCCTGGGCGTGGATGGTCAGGGGATCCTTGCCCGACGTGCGGTCCACGAAGAGCAGCGCCACCGGCGCGTCGGGATCCTGCACGGACGTGCTGGCCGACGCCAGCTCCCCCGGCCCCGCCGTGAGCGTGAAGCCGTCGGTGAAGGTGACGGTGCGCTCGGCGTCGCCGGCGTTGTACGCCACGTAGGTGCGGTCGCCGGCGCCGTCCCGGAACACGGCGTAGGTGGCGATGTCCGCCAGCACGGTGGTGTCCACCCGCCCCATGGCCTTCAGGTTGTACAGCCAGTGCAGGGTGTGGGCCCGCGACTCGCCGTCGAAGGGCTCGTAGCCGATGTCGGCCACGTAGTGGGACAGGGCCAGGTTGGCGTCCGCCAGCGCCAGGTACTCCCACAGCAGGTCCTGCCAGATGTCCGGCTGCCCGCCGTTCTCCGCCACGATCTCCGCGTAGTTGGCCAGCACGTGGTCGGGATGGTGCCCCAGGTACAGCGACCCTCCCTGGATCGGCAGGATGTTGATGCCGTGGATGAATTCCGGATCCGCCCCGAACCACGTGGAGTGCACGCCCTTGCCGCCCCACACCATGCCGATGGCCACATGCGGATAGGCCGCGGGGAACACGGCGTCGTCCACGTCGAACCAGTACTGCTGCACCGCGGTGGTCTCCGTGGCGTGCAGGTACACGCCCAGGTCGCGGATCTGCGTCTGGCCGGTGGCCTCGCCCCAGAGGATGGCGGCGGTGGCGAAGTTCATGGACTCGGAGCTGGACTCCTGGTTGTTGCCGTCGCCGAAGTCGCCGTGGCCCGCGGCCCAGGAGTGGCCGGCGTAGGCGTCGTGGGAGCGTAGGAAGGGGAACATGGGGTCCGCGCGGTCCCAGCTGTTGGCGTCGCGGATGAGCAGGTTGACCATGCCGCCCCAGTGGTCGGGCGACGCCCACAGGCTGTCGTAGCGCGCCACCGTGGCCGCGGCCATGACGGCGTAGGCGGCGTGGAAGTGGTGATCGTTGATCTGGTTGTCGGCGCCGTAGCCCGACGGGTAGCCGGTCAGTACGCTCCACTCGTCGTCGTAGACGTACTGCTGCTCGCCGCCCGCGGTGAACCACTCCTCCAGCCGCGCCTTGATCTCCGTCAGGAAGTGGTCCCGCTCCGCCGTGGCCCCCAGCTGGTCCGCGATGGGCACCAGGTGCGCGAAGCGTCCCATGGCCTTGCCGTTCTCGTAGGTGGGCCCGGTGGGCAGGGTCTCCGCGGCCGCGTCCTGCACGTGGGCCAGCAGATCCGCGGGGTTGTAGTCGCCACGGTCCGGCAGCGCCGGAAGCACGCCGTGGAACGGCAGCACCGTGGTGAACACGCTGCCCTCGATCAACTTCATCTCCCCGTTGACCGACGGGTACGAGAACCCGGTCACGGGCGCGTCGCTGTGCAGCCACTGGTGCCGGTACAGCGCGGTCATGGTCTGATCCACGCTCGTACCGTTGCTCTCCATGAGCTCGGTGTCGTAGGTGTACGTGGTGGTGACGGTGGCGGCGGCCTCGTCGTAGTCCCAGGCCACGCGGCTGTCGGTGACGAAGGCGTAGGCGTGCGCGCGGAAGAGCTCCAGCGTGGAGGTCTGAGCGTCGGGCAGCAGCGCGATGGAGAGGTAGCCGGCGCCGTCCAGCGTGGACTGCAGCGGCCCCGACCCCGTCCACGCGGCGCCCGTGGGCGCGAACACGCCGAAGTGGCGGCCCTGGATGGTCAGACCCAGCACGCCGTCCTGGTCGTACCAGGTGGTGAAAGCGCCCTCCGGCGTCACCACGGCGTTCCCGCCGGTCACGCGGAAGAACACGAACGGCAGCCCGTGACCGAACACGGCCTCCATGGTGCGCGCGCCATCGTCCCACCGCGCGGTGACGGTCCAGTCGCCGTAGGCCAGGGTCTCTGTGCGCGGCGCGTTGAGCCCCGCCACCCCCACGGTGAGCTGCTGCGACCACGGGAAGAGGTAGTCCTGCGCGGCGTACACGGGCGTGGCCGTGTGGCCGATCCGCAGCCCGCCCCCCACGGCCTTGACCATCAACGGATGGGCGTAGAGCACGTTGGTGTGGGGGTCGCCGTAGAACGGATAGATCAGGCTGCTCCAGAAGTCGTTGGACTGGGCCGGCTGCGCGAAGCCCGGCGCCACCTTGGGCGCCACGTCCACGCCGGAGGAGTTCTGGGGGCCCACCTCGCCTGCGGGCAGAGCGGTGTCGTAGCTGCCCAGGCCCACGGGGATGACGGCGGCGGAAGCGGCGGCGGTCAGGGCGAGGAGCAGGAGGAGAGGGGTCCAGGTGCGCATGGGCGATGCCTTTGCGAGAAGGGGTGGAGGGCGGCGGCGGCCGTTGGACGATGGGCGGGTCCTCTCATCCATCACTTTGTTCGGACTCCGAACATACCAGAAATCCCGACCCACTTCAAGCCCGACGCTTGTGCCTCGGAAAATGTGCCTCCGTGGTTTCGGGACAGTTTCCTTGCAATCCAGCAATGGAATCATTGAAGTTACGAGGCTACTGAGCCCTGAATCCGGTGTAGGCACAATCTCCGAGGCACAACTCATGATCCTCTTGGACAGGCCTTATGTTTCGGAACATCTCCGTCGCACGATCCAGGACCAAGCCCTCCCCATAGTCCTGACCCCCACCGCCCGCGACCTCGGTTTCGCCTCTGCCCCCGGCGCCCTGTCCGAGGCCGACGCCGTGGCCCGTCTGCGCCGCGATCCGCAAACGCGCGTGCTGACCAACAGCGAGAACGCCCTGGGCTGGGTGGCCGAACATCTGGACTTCACGCACCTGCCCGACGCCGTCGCGTCGTGCAAGGACAAGCTCCGCTTCCGCCGCATGCTGCGGGACCTGCACCCGGACCTGCGCTTCCGCGAGGTGCGGTCGGAGGAGCTGGCTCACCTGGATCCCGCGTCCGTGGGCCATCCCTTCGTCATCAAGCCGGCGGTGGGGTTCTTCAGCCTGGGGGTGCACGTGGTGCGGCGGAAGGAGCAGTGGCCCGCCGTGCGACGGGCGCTGGAGGCGCAGGCGGCGGCATCGGCGGCGCCGTATCCGCGCGAGGTGCTGGATGCGTCGAGCCTGCTGCTGGAGGAGATCATCGACGGCGAGGAATACGCCGTGGACGCCTACTACGACGCCCGCGGCGAGCCCGTGATCACCAACATCCTCCACCACCTGTTCAGCTCCGCCGACGACGTGGGCGACCGCGTCTACGTCACCGGCGAACGGATCGTCGCCGCGAACCTGGAACGGTTCACCGCCTACCTCGCCCAGGTGGGTCGGCTGGCCGGCTGGCGCGATTTCCCGGTGCACGTGGAGGTGCGGGTGGACGACGCGGGCCGCATCACGCCCATCGAGTTCAACCCCCTGCGCTTCGGCGGCTGGTGCACCACCGCGGACCTCACGGCCCTGGGCTACGGCTTCAACCCCTACCTGGCCTATCTCAACGACGAGCGTCCCGACTGGACGCGCATCTTCGCGTCGCGCCGGGACCGCCTCTTCAGCGTGGTGGTGCTGGACAACAGCACGGGCCTGCCGCCGGAACGCATCGCGGGGTTCGACCACGCGCGTCTGGCCGCGGGATTCACGCGTGTGCTGGAGCAACGCCCCATGGACGTGGGAAGCACCGGGGTGTTCGGATTCCTCTTCGTGGAGACGCCGGAGGAGAAGCGCGGCGAGCTGGAGAGGGTGCTGCGGTCGGATCTGCGCGAGTTCGTGCGGGAGGCGGAACGGGAGCGGTAGGGCGAGATCCCCCACGGCCCCTGCCGTCCCGTCCACCATCCCCGAGGGGCTGCGGCCTGCGCCTCAGCCCGTCGCCTGCTCCGCCAGCGCCCGGGCCTGCAGCTCACCCCGCACCCCGGCCACGATCAGCGCCACCTGCGCCGACGTGATGCCGAAGTGCGGCGTGAAGCGCAGCCCGTTGTGGCCGCCGTGGATCATGTGGATGCCCCGGCGGCGGAGGCCCTCCTCCAGGCCGCCGGGGCCGCAGACGGGGAACCGCCGCGGGTCCAGCTCGATGTTCACCATCAGGCCGGTTCCCTGGACGCCGAGCACGCCGTCGCCGAATTCCTCGGCCAGCGCCTCGAGCTGATCCTTGAGCTGGGTTCCGCGTTCGCGGATGTTCGCGCGCAGGTCGTCCGTGACCGCCTCCAGCACGGCGCAGCCCACCTCCAGCCCGCGCGGGCAGGTGGTCATGGTGTTGCCGTAGATGCCGGTCACGTAGAGGGCCGCCGCCTCGGGGCTGAGCGCCAGCACCGACAGCGGGTACTGCCCCGCGTTGAGGGCCTTGGAGAAGGTCTCCAGGTCCGGCGCGGGCAAGCCCTGGAACCCCGGGTAGTCCACGATGCTCAGGTGCCCGGTGGCGCGGAAGCCGGCCTGGATCGAATCGCACACCAGCAGCGAGCCGTGCTCGTCGGCGAGCTGGCGGGCGAGCGCGTAGAACTCCGGCGTGAGGCCCAGGCCGGGCTCGCCCTCGCCCATCACCGGCTCGATGAAGAACCCCTCGAAGAACACGCCCTGCGCCGCGGCCGCGGCGTAGACCTCCGTCAGGCCCTGCAGGTCGTTGGGCTCCACCAGGGTGAGCTGGTCGCGGTCGCGGAACGAGGCCAGGTTCCCCTGGTATGTGGCCAGCGTGGATCCCGAGATGCGCGCGGCCGGATCCGTGCGGCCGTGGAAGCCGCCGGCCAGGCTCAGGTAGCGGATCTGATGGCCGGCGTGGGGCGCGCCGGGCTGGGTCTGCCGGTACGCGTGGAGGTCCGTGATGCGCGCCGCCATGGTGACGGACTCGGAGCCGCTGTTGAGGCAGAGGAAACGGCTGTACGGGCAGCCGCCGCGCGTGTGGCCGATCTCGGCGCGCAGCAGGTCGGCGAACCTCTTCTGCGAGAGGCTCGGGGTCATCACGTTCGCCATCACCCACGGCTGCGCCAGGGCGTCCACCACCGCGGCGGGCGCGTGGCCCAGACCCAGCATGCCGTAGCCGCCGGAGTCGTGGAGCACCGCGCCGTGCAGGGTGACGATCCACGGGCCGCGGGCGGCCAGAGGCACGTAGGGGCTGCGCGCGGAGTCGCCGTAGAAGTTGAGGTAGTCGCCCTGCAGCGCGGCGCAGAGCTCGTTCTCGTCCGCCATGGCCAGCTCCGGCGTGACGGCGAGGAGCTGCTCCGCCTTGGTCAGGGCCTCCGCCACGGCGGCCTGGAGGTCGGCGTCGGCGGCCAGGAAGGGGGCCAGGGACTCGTCGTCCAGGCCCTGGGTCTTGCGGTCGCCGCAGAGGTCGCGGAGCGCCTGCAGGGTCTTCCAGGCAGAGGTCATCTCAGGCACCTTTCGCTTGATCGTTGCGACGGAGCTTTTCGCCGGCCGCCACACGGCGGTAGGCGTCGCGGAAGGGGACGCCCTGGGCCACCAGGGTCAGCGCGCGCTCGGTGGCGTAGAGCTCGTCGGTGAGCGCGGCGGCGCAGGCTTCCGCGTCCACGGTCAATCCCTCCAGCACCATGGTCATGGCGCGCAGCCCGTTGAGGGTGGTCTTCACGCCGTTCATCAACGGCCCCTTGGAGAGCTGCACGTCGCGGTTGTAGCCGGACATGAGGCCCGCCGTGAGGGTGCGGATCTTGGCCTCCTCCCCCAGCACCACGTGCAGGCTGCCGCGCACCAGCTCCAGCACGTCGGCGTTGCGCTTCTGGGGCATGATGGAGCTGCCGGTGCAGAGGGCTTCCGGCAGGGACACCAGATGGAACTCGCGCGTGGAGAAGAGCAGCAGGTCGGCGGCCAGCCGATTCAGCCCCTGCATCGCCTGCCCGCAGGCCGACAGCAGCAGCGCCTCGGTGCGGCCGCGGCTCAGCTGGGCGTGGAGCGGGTTGGTCTGCACGCGCGCGAACCCCAGCTCGGCGGCGGTGCGGGCGCGGTCCAGGGCGAAGACGGGCACGCCGAACCCGGCGGCCGTACCCAGCGGACACTGGTCCACCGCCTCCTGGGCCAGCTCCAGATAGCGGCGGTCGTCGGCCGCGGCGGCCGCGAAGCTGCCCAGCCACACATCCACCGTGGTGGGCATGGCCGCCTGCATGTGGGTGTAGCCGGGCATGGCCACGTGCCCCTGCCGGGCGCGCGCCGTGTCCAAGGCGTCGACGTAGGCGTCCAGCGCGGCGAGCAGCGCCGCGAGCTGCTCCTTCTCCCACAGGCGCAGGGCCGTGAGCACCTGATCGTTGCGCGAGCGGCCGGTGTGGATCTTCTTGCCCGCGTCGCCGCACCGCGCCACCAGCACGTTCTCGATGGCCGTGTGGCCGTCCTCCTCGTCGGGCGCGATGCGGAACTCGCCGCGCTCGGCGTGCTCCCGGATCTCCTCCAGGATCGCCGCGATGGCGCTCAGCTCCTCCGTCGACAGCACGCCCAGATCCTGGAGCATGCGCGCGTGCACCAGCGAGGCGCGGCAGTCGTGCGGAACAAGCTGCAGGTCCAGCTCCCGGTCCTCGCCGGCCAGGAAGGCCTCGAACCAGGGATCCACGGGCTCGTCGCGTTGCCAGAGGGTGCTCACGCCGTGGCCGCCTGCTCGGGGGCCTGGACCACCGTCTTGGCCTGGAGCCGCTTCTGGCAGATGGCGTGGTGCGCCTTGAGCCGGATGGCGTTGATGCGGATGAAGCCCTTGGCGTCCATCTGGTCGAACCCGCCCTCCACCTCCATGCTGGACAGCTCCTTGTCGTAGAGCGAGCTGGGGCTGAAGCGGGCCAGCGGGTACACGCCGCCCTTGTAGAGCTTCACGGTCACGTGGCCGTCGATGAGCTCCTGGCTCTTGGCCACCGCGGACATGAGGAACTCCATCTCCGGGCTGAACCAGAAGCCGTTGTAGATGAGCTCCGCCAGCTTGGCCGACAGCATGTCGCGCAGACGCATGACCTCGCGGTCCATGGCCACGCCCTCCAGGTCGCGGTGGGCCGCCAGCAGGATGGTGCCGCCGGGCGTCTCGTACACGCCGCGCGACTTCACGCCCACGAACCGGTTCTCCACCATGTCCAGGCGCCCGATGCCGTGGGTCGAGCCCAGCGCGTTGAGGTAGTTGAAGAGCGGCAGGGCGCCGATGACCTCGGTCCCGTCGTCCAGGTTGGTCACGCCGGTGGGCACGCCGTTCTTGAAGGCGATGCGCACCGACACGGGCGCGTCCGGCGCCAGCTCCGGCGCCACGGTCCGCGAGTAGACCTCCTCCGGCGCCGCCAGGTCGGGCTCCTCCAGGATCCCGGCCTCGTGGCTGATGTGCAGGAGGTTCTCGTCCTCGCTGTAGGGCTTGGCGGCGGTGGACTTCACCTCGATGCCGTGGGCCTGGGCGTAGGCGATCATGTCGCCCCGCCCCTTGAAGGCCGCCAGGAACGCGGGATCCTTCCAGGGCGCGATCACGGTGATGCCCGGATCCAGCGCGTAGTACCCCAGCTCGAAGCGCACCTGGTCGTTGCCCTTGCCCGTGGCGCCGTGGGACACGCAGGCGGCGCCCTCGGCATGGGCGATCTCGATCTGCCGCTTGGCGATGAGCGGCCGCGCCACGGCGGTGCCCTGCAGGTAGCGCCCCTCGTACACGGCGTTGGCGGAGATCATGGGGAAGACGTAGTCGGTGACCAGCTCCTCCTTGAGGTCCTCCACGTAGACCTTGGCGGCGCCGCAGGCCAGGGCCTTGGCCTCCGCCGCGGCCAGGTCGTCGGTCTGCCCCACGTCGGCGATGTAGGCGATGACCTCGTAACCCTGCTCCTGCAGCCAGACCAGGATCACCGAGGTGTCCAGCCCGCCGCTGTAGGCCAGGATGACCTTCTGACCCGCCTTGCCGTCCGTCTGCTTGCCCATGGTTTCCTCGCTCCCACGGTTCGGGTGTTCGATGGGCGGCAAGGTAGAAGCGCGGAAACGATTTGAATAATGGATTAATCTCAGTTATTGATGAATTACAATGAGTTTACTGAACCACGGCCTCGAGGCCTTCCTCGCCATCATCCGCCAGGGCACGGTCCACGGGGCCGCGCGGGAGATCGGACTGAGCCAGACGGGGGTCACCCAGCGCATCCGGGCCCTGGAGCGCGATCTGGGCGTGACGCTGTTCGTGCGTTCGCGCAAGGGCATGCGCCCCACCGCCGAGGGCGAGGCCCTGGTGCGCTGGAGCCAGCGCGTGGGCGATCTTGAGGGCGAGCTGCTGGCCTTCCTCCACCGCGATCCCGCCGCCAAGGCCGTGCGCGTGACCTTGACCGGTCCCTCCAGCCTGATGCGCTGCCGCGTGATCCCCCAGATCGCCGCGGTGCTGCCGGACCTGCCGGCCGTGGCCCTGGCCTTCGACCTGGACGACGAGAGCCGCGGCCTGGGCCGCCTCAAGACCGGCGCCGCCCAGCTCGCGGTGATCCCCCGCGACGACGTGGTCAACGAGCTGGACGCCAAGCTCCTGGCGCCCGTCCGCCACCTCCTGGTGGGGCCGCGCGCCTGGCGCGGACGCAACCTGTCCGCGCTTCTCGCCGCCGAGCGCATCATCGACTTCAACGAGCAGGACGACGCCACCTTCGCCTTCCTCCGCCAGCACGGCCTGCGCGCCGGCGCCCGCGAGCGCCGCCATCTGGTCAACAACCCCGACGCCCTGGCCGACCTGGTGGCCGCCGGGCTGGGCTACACGGTGCTGGCGGAGGACGTGGCCGCGCCGCGGCTGGCGGACGGATCGCTGGCGGACCTCTGCCCGGGGAAGTGGCTGGACCAGGAGATGGCGCTGGCGTGGTACCCGCGGCACGAGATGCCGCCGTACTTCCAGAGGATCATCGACGCGGTGAGGTGAGGGGACGTCGGCTGCGCGAGCAAGACGGCCCTAGGAGTACGTCACGACCTCGATCTCGATCCCATCCGGATCATCGAAGTAGAAGCGGCGTCCCGGCGTGTAGGAGGCGTGGTTGCGGGTCGTGAAGCCGGCCGCCACGATCGCCTGCTCCACCGCGTCGAGATCGTCGACCACCACCCCCAGATGGTTCAGCCCGCCGATCGTGTCGTAGGTGTCCCCGGGTGCGTCGGACCCGCCGCGGGAGTAGACGGCGATGTACGAGCCTGCGTCGCCCACATGGTAGACATCGCCGTCGTGGATGCCCTTGCCGGACCAGCGGATCGTCCAGCCGAAGAGATCACGGTAGAGCTCCGCCGTGGCCCTGGGGTTCCGCACCGTGATGTTCACGTGCTCCAGAAACGAGGATTTGGTCATGGGGCCTCCCGTCCCCGCGGCGCGGGCCGCTCGGACGATTCGAGTTCCAGAGAAGCCAGCAGCTTCCCCAACAGGGCCGCCGTCGTCTCGCGTTCCTGTGCGGTCAGGGGGGCGACGGCGGCGGCCGCCTCCTGGAAGCGGACGGCGACGGCCCGGTCCACCAGCTCATGGCCGGCCCCGGTCAGCACCACCAGCACGCCGCGACGGTCGTCGGGATTGCGGTCCCGACGCACCAGCCCCGCCTCCTCGAGCCGGTCCAGCCGATTGGTCATGGCCCCCGACGTGAGCATGGTGGCCTGGCTCAGTTCCGTCGGCGTCAGCCGGAACGGCGGGCCCTGGCGCCGCAGCGTGGCCAGGACGTCGAATCCCCAGAGGCCGAGCCCCAGGGGCGCGAGGGCGTCGCCCACCCTTCGGCGCAGATGATCCGAGAGGACCAGGATGCGTCCCACGACCTCGAACCCCGAGGTATCGAGATCCGGCCGCTCCCGCGCCCACTGCTCCACGATCTGCTGAATCGCTTCCTTGTTTGCCATGGCGCCATCATAACGGGAAATATCTTTACGTCAAGAGTCTTGACGGTAGCCTGACTTAAAGTATCTTGACGTCAAGACAGTTTCCCGGGCGGTCCGGCCGCCGGGAGCGATCGATGCGAACCCCGACCCCTGCGGTCGTCTCATAAGGAGTCCATGCCATGCCGACCCTCAACCGACCGTTCCTGCCGCGGCTGCTCGCCGTCCTGACCATCATCGTGCTCGCGGCGCCGAGCCACGCCGCCGTTCCGGACGTGGGCCTCAGTCCTTGGGGTCCCGACGACGAGCTCGGCGCCCTGAACCTCATGACCGAGACCTCCCGCGCGGCCGTCCTCGCCCGCATCAAGGGCGGCGTGGTCTACGACCTCGCCGTGGACTACTTCATCGGCATGCCCAGCTGGCATCTCCTGGGCGATCCGCGCTACCAGTTCTGGATGACGCACACCCCTCACGGCACCGTGGTGGACGACCCCGCGGGGGTGGGGAGCGTCCAGAACGAGCTGGTCTCCTACACCGGCGACGCCGTCTCCTTCTACACCCACATGGGCACCCACATCGACGCGCTGAACCACTTCGGCCTGAACGGCAAGATCTACAACGGCTTCCGCGCCGAGGACCACCTGGGCGACCGCGGCTGGCGGAAGACGGGCGCCGAGACGATCCCGCCCATCATCGCCCGCGGCGTGCTCATCGACGTGGCGGCGGCCAAAGGCGTGGACCAGCTGCCGGCCTCGTACGGCATCACGGTGACCGATCTGGAGAGCGCGCTGGCCCGGCAGAACCTGGACCTCGAGCCCGGCGACGTGGTGCTGATCCGCGGTGGACGCATGAACGCTTGGCCCGACGACGACGGCTACGTCCAGAACCAGCCAGGCTTGACGCTGCCGGCCGCGCGCTGGCTGGCCGAGGAACGGCGGGCGATGGCCGTCGGCGGCGACAATCTGAGCCTGGAGCACTTCCCGGTCGCCGAGGGCTCGCAGACTTGGGTTCCGGTCCACACCTACCTCCTGGCTCAGGCCGGCGTGCCCATCATCGAGGTGGTGAATCTCGAAGAGCTCTCCCGCGATCGGGTCTACGAATTCGCCTTCATCGCCGCCTCGCTCAAGCTGCAAGGGGCTTCGGCGGCACCGTTCCGGCCCATCGCCCTGCCCCTGGACTGAGCCCGTCCGCTGCGACCGGAAAGGAAGGCATCCTCCATGTCCATCCATGCCGTCCGTGATCGGGGGGCGGCCGTCAGCGGCCGCCGCCCCCGGCTGGCGCCTCTGGCCGGCTTGCTTTCGGCCGGGACCCTGCTGGGCCTGTCCACCAACCTGGTCAAGCATGCGGCGGATCAGGGCCTGGATCCGTTGATCCTGCTCACCTGGTCGGTCGCAGGCGCAGGCTTGGCGGTCAGCATCGTCAACGCCGTCGCCGGCCGGGCTCCGCGGCCTGGCCGCCGGAACACGGCGTACTTCGCCATCGCCGCGCTGCTCGGCGTGGTGACGCCCAATCTCCTGCTCTACGCCGCGGTGCCGCGGGTGGGCGCCGGCTTCGCGACCCTGGCCATCGCCTTCCCGCCGCTGCTGACCTACCTCGGCGCCCTGGCGCTGCGCATGGAGAGCTTCGACGCACGCCGCGCCGCGGGCGTGGGCGTGGCGCTGGCCGGAGCCATCTACCTGGCCTACAGGAAGGTCGCCGCGCCGGAGGCGCCCATCGCCTGGATCGCCGCCGTCATGGTGGTGCCGGCGATCCTCGCGGCAGGCAACCTCTACCGAACGGCCCGCTGGCCTGCCGACGCCCGACCCGAGGACCTGGCGCCCGGCGTCCTTCTGGTGGCGGGCGCGACGCTCTTCGCCATCGCCACGGTGACGGGAGTCCCTCTCGCCGCACCCTTGCGCGGCGAGGCCCCCATCCTGCCGATCGTGCTGCAGATCGGGCTGCTCTCCGCCCAGACCCTCATCTTCTTCAATCTGCAGAAGAACGGCGGCCCGGTGTTGACGAGCCTTCTGGGCTCGGTGGCGGCGGTGGTGGGCGTGCCCGCGGCGGTGCTCCTGCTCAACGAGCCTCCTCCCGCCGGGCTCGCCATCGGCGGAATCTCGATCGCGGCGGGGATCGCGCTGCTGGTCAGCTCTTCCGGGTCGAGAGCTCCCAGCTGAAGGCAAGCGGCCCACCGGCCAGGCGATCAGACGATGCGGACCGTGATCGCGGCGGCCGCGCTCACTCCAGCATCGTCACGCGGTGCATCGTCTCCTGCCGATCCGCCCGCAGCCGCAGCATGTAGACGCCCGACGACACGCGGCGGCCGCCGTCGTCGGTGCCGTTCCAGGTGAACTCGTGCGGACCCGCCGCCAGGGACGCGGCCGCCAGCGTCCGCACCCGCCGGCCGGTGACGTCGAAGACGTCGAGGGTCACGCGGCCGGTCCTGCCCGGGAGCTCGTACCGCACCGTGACCAGCGGATTGAAGGGGTTCGGCGCCGGCGCGTGCACCACCAGCCGGGTCGGCGTCGTCGCGGCCGCCGACGCCCCGTCGGGCACCACCGTCAGGACCGCCGGATCGCTCACCACGGTCCCGCAGTCCTTGCTGATCCGGCAGCGGAACGAGGTCGCGTCTTCGGGCTGGGCGTCGTGGACGGTCAGGGTGGCGGTGGCCACGCCCGCGTACTTCGCGCTCTGCGGCACGTTGAACCAGATCCCGCCCACCAGGAACTGCCAGCCGTACGCCGCATCGCCGGCGCCCGCCTCGGCGGCCGTGAACTGGGCGTCCTGGCCCTGGTCCACCGTCACGTCGTCGGGATGCTGCGCGATGGCCGGCACGCAGGCGTCGTCCCAGCTCTGCAGGGCGTCGCGGATCTGCTCGCGCAGGATCTCCTCGGAGGCCGGGTAGGCGACCCTGGAGCCGGGATCGGAACCCTCGTCCACGAAGGTCGCGAAGGCGTAGCTGCGGCGGACGGTGAACCAGGACCCCGCGAGGGAGATCCTGTGGGGCAGCTCGGCCCAGCCGGCCGAGCAGCGCCACATGGTGCCGCTGCAACCGTAGGCGCCGCCCTTGACGGCGTAGCGCACCGCCGCCTTGAAGTCCGCGATCTCGCCGGCCGTCAGCGCGGTGGCGGCGGCCTCCTGATCGATGACCTGGCCCAGGGTGTAGAAGGCCCGGTCGGAGGTCGAGCCGAAGCCCCAGGCCGTGACGTTGGGCATGAGGTCGTGGAGCTGGTCGCGCCACGTGGCGGAGAACAGGGAGCCGCCGGCGATCTGCTCGTAGATGTCCACCAGGTCGGTCGCGGTCGTCGTGTTGGGCGTGTTGTCGCAGAGGCAGCCCAGGGTGTGGTTGATGCGGGTGTCGGGCAGGCCGACGGTGAACTCCGCGAAATCGTTCAGGGCGGCCCGGCCCGCCAGCTCCTCGATGGTGCGCGTGCGGCCGTTGTGGGAGCTCATCATCATGGAGGAGATGGTCGTGGAGAGAGGCTCGTCGCCGCTGGAGCACGTCGGGTCGTCCTCGGGGCAGACGTTGTTCCAGAAATCCCCTCCGCACGTGTTGTCGGCCCAGATCAGGTCCGAGAGGCTGCGGTGGCCCAGGGAGCATTCGCGGATGGCCCAGGCGGCATGCACGATCTTCATCGAGCTGGCAGGCTCGAGCACGAAGCCGTCGTTCAACGAGGCCAGCACCTCGCCGCCCACCCGCTTGAGCTTGAAGCCGTAGTGGCCGGTGGTGGCCTGGCCGGCCATGTAGCCGCGCATGCGCCGGCTCTGATCGTTGGCGTTGTCCACCAGGCTGACCGCGTAGAGGGTGGTGCCGAAGAAGCTCTGGTAGCGGTGCAGGTTGGTCAGACGACCTCCGGTCTGCCCCACCAGCTCGTCGAGCTGGGCCGACGTCAGCGACCCGTGCACCCAGCCCGCGCCGGGATTGTCCGCCACCATCACGCAGGCGAACCGCGCCGCCGACTGCAGCGTGGGCGGCGTCTCGAGCTCGATGTCCACCAGCCGGGCGCCGTTCTGGGTCAGCAGGTCGGCGATCTGCTGCGGGGTCTGATCGAAGTACCACCACCAGCCCTGATGCTGGGCGCCCTGGTTCTGCACCGCCACGGCCGCGTAGTACTTCTGGCCGCCGATGGTGTAGATCGACAGGTCGAGGATCCGCAGCGCGGGCGTCGTGTTGGCGACCCAGTCGATGATCTGCTGCCGGCTCTGTCCCACCAGCCAGCCCCAGCCCGCGGCCGCGCCGCCGGTGTTGGGCACCGAGACGGCGGCGATCTGCGTCTGTCCGGACACCTCGTAGCAGTCCAGGCCCACCAGGCGGCGGTTGGCCAGGTCGACGCCCAGCTGCGCCGGCGTGCGGTTGTAGTGCATGTTCGCCGTGCCGAAGCCGGCCACCTCGTAGGGGCCGGCGTTGGCCACGCTGATCACGTCGTAGGTGTTGGCGCCCACCCGCTGGATGGAGAAGGGCCGCAGGCCGGCCTGGATGTCCGCGGCGATGTCCGCGGTGCCGGCGGCGTAGCGGTAGGTCCAGCCCGCCGGGGTATCGAGGATCTTCTCGGCCTGGGCCGCGGCGGGCGCGGGCGCCAGGGCCAGCAGCGCCAGGGCCGGCAGCATCAGGGCCAGCAGCGCCAGAACGGGCGCGGACGGGCGGCGGACGGGACGGAGGATCGGGTGCGAACGGTTCATGGCAGGACTCCTTGCGCCCGCGGGGACGCGCTGTCGCGGGGGCCGGGGGCCCCCGTCGGCCTGGATCGGGACGGGATTCGTCGTGTCTTGGACTGAAACGCGGAAACGCCCGCGGAGGGATCACCGGAGGTCGGCGGAATCGGCGGTCAGGGCCGCCCGGGTGTCGAGCAGCTCGGCGTGGAGGGTGGAATCGCCGGCGGCCACGGCGATGGCCAGGGCCTGGTCCAGCCGGTTCCGGGCGGCGTCGGACCGTCCCTCCAGCACGTCGGCCCTGGCCAGGGATTCGAGCACGATGACCAGGCCCACCCCCTGCGGGCCCTGGGCGTCGGCGCGCAGGGCGTAGGCCCGCTCCAGCAGGGGGCGGGCGAGCGCCGGCTTTCCGGCGTCCAGATGCAGGCGGGCCAGGATGGTGGCGTTGGTGGCGATGGCCGGGTGGTCCGGCGCCAGGTTGGCGGCGAAGACCGCCCCCGCTCGCTCCGAAGCGGCGATGGCCTCGGCCGTGCGGCCGCCCTGGCCCAGCTCCTGCGCCAGGTTGTCCAGGGCCATGGCGTAGCCGGCGCTGCCCGTGCCCAACGCCTCGGCCCAGATGGCCACGGCGCGCTGGTGCAGGGCGATGGCGCCGTCGTGGTCGCCCGCGCCGCTGCGCAGGTCGGCAATCACGCCCAGGGTGGCCGCCACGTCCGTGTGCCCGGGACCCAGGGCCGCCTCCTGCACGGCCAGCGCCTCCTCGCTCAGCGCGAGGGCCTCGGTCGCGCGCCCGGCGCCCTTGGTGAACAGCGCCAGCGTCGACAGGCTCCAGGCCAGGTCCAGGTCATCGGCCGGCAGCACCCGCCGTTGGATCGCCACCACCTGCGCCAGGGTCGTCCGCGCGGCGTCGGCGTTGCCGGCGTTCCATTCGGCGACGGCCTGGTTGGCGAGCATGGCGGCGTAGCGGGGATGGTCGGTCCCCACGGACCGGGCCAGGATCCCCAGCGCGCGGTCGTACAGGATCCGGGCGGCGTCGTAGTCGGCCCGGTCCACCGCGAGGTTGGCCAGCCCGGCCACGGCCTGGCCGATGTCGGGGTGATCGGGCGGCAGGGCCCGTTCGCGGACGGCCAGCGCGGCCTCGTAGTGCTCCTGGGCCGCGGGATAATCCTCCAGCCGCCGCAGAAGGCTGGCGAGCATGGAGTGGTTGGCGGCCAGCAGCTGGTCGTCCGGGGCCAGGGTCGCCCGCTGCAGGATGATCGCCTGCTCCAGCAGGGGGCGCGCGTCCCGGTACAGCCCCAGGTTGCGGTACGCGTTGCCCATGGCGGCCAGCAGCCGCCCCTGCAGCCGCGGCTGGTCATCCAGATCGGCGCCGATGGAGGCCACGGCCTGGTCCAGCAGCTCGCGTGCGGTGACGGCGTTGCCGCGGGCCTCCCCCGGCTCGGACACCCGGAACACCTTCTCCAGGAACGCGGCGGTCTGCTCGGCCGCGGCGGCGTCGGCGCGGGCGGCGGTCTCGGCCTTGCGGGCGCGCACCAGGCCGAACCCCGTGCCGCCCACGGCCGCCACCAGCGAAAGGCCGACCATCCCCAGCAGGACGATGGGCAGCCGGTGCCTGCGGACGATCTTGCGCAGCTGGTAGGCGGTGCTCGGAGCGCGTCCGAGGATGGGCAGGTCGTCGCGGAAGCGCTGCACGTCCTCGGCCAGGGCCGCGGCGCTCTGGTAGCGCTGGGCCGGATCCTTCTGCAGCGCCTTGCCCAGGATGATCTCGAGGTCGCCGCGCAGCAGACGCGAGCGGTCGCCGGCCCGCCCGGGCTCGCGGGTGCGGATCGCCGCCACCGCCTCGTGGATGGGCAGGCCGTGCACGTCGACCGGATACGCGCCGGTCAGCATCTCGTACAGCAGCACGCCCAGGGAGTAGATGTCGCTGCGCACGTCCACGGCGGAGGCGTCGCCGGCCGCCTGCTCGGGACTCATGGTGGCCAGCGTACCGAAGAGTCCGGGCCCGGCCAGGGTGCGGCCGCCGTCGCCGTCGCCGCCGCTGAGGCGCGCCACCCCGAAGTCCAGGACCTTCAGCCCGACGGGAGCGCCGCCGAGCACGGAGGCCGGCGCGCGCGTCACCAGGACGTTGGACGGCTTGAGGTCCAGATGGATGACGCCGCGCTGATGGGCGTGGCTGACGGCGTCGCACAGCTCCAGGAAGAGGGCCAGGCGGGCGTCCACCTCCGCCCGCATGTCCGGCCGGGGCCGCCCCGCCAGATGCACGTCCAAGGGGTCGCCGTCGACGAGCTCCATGGTGAAGTAGTCCAGGCCGTCGTCCGTGCGGCCGGCCTCGTAGATGGCGGCGATGCCGGGATGGGCGAGCCGGGCCAGGCTGCGGATCTCGCGCTGGAACGCGCCGCGCTGACGCTCGTCGGCGAACACGCCCGCCCGCAGGATCTTCAGGGCGACGCGCCGCTCGGTGGCCGCCTGCCGCGCCGCGAAGACCACGCCCGCGCCGCCTTCGCCCAGCCGGTGCAGGACGGTGTAGGGACCGATCGGGCCGCCGCCCTGCGCGGCGACCGGGTCGGCCGGCCCGGCGTCCCCGGACCGGCCGGAGGCGTAGAGGGCGCCGAAGGCCTCGCCGGCGGAGCCCTCCAGGAGCCGGCGCCAGCGCTCCGGGTCAGGCCGCGTCATCGCCGGCCAGCTCCTGCTGGAGGAAGTCGCGGGCCTTGCGCCAGTCGCGTTTGACGGTGGGCTCGCTCACGCCCAGGGCGTCGGCGGTCTCCTCCACGGACAGGCCGCCGAAGAAGCGCAGCTCCACCACCTGCGCCAACCGCGGATCATGCCGGGCCAACCGCTGGAGCGCCGCGTCGAGGGCGATCACGTCCCGGGCCTGGGCATCCACCGCCGCATCGTGATCGTCCAGGGGAACGTGCTCGGCGCCGCCGCCGCGCTTAACCGCCACGTGCCGGCGGGCGTGGTCCAGCAGGATCTGCCGCATGGCCGTGGACGCCACGGCGAAGAAGTGGCTGCGGTCCTCCCAGGCCAGCTCGCCGTGGCGCACGATCTTCAGGTAGGCCTCGTTCACCACGGCGGTGGTGTCCAGGGTCGCCCCGTAGCCGTGCCGCACGACGCGGGCGTGGGCGATGGCGCGGATCTCGTCGTAGAGCAGGCTGAACAGCTCGCTGAGCGCCGCCGGATCGCCGGCGCGGGCGGCCTGCAGAGCGAGGGTCACCAGGTGCGACGGCGGGATGCCGTCGTCACCGGCGGTTCGGGCGGGTGTCTGGTCGCCGTTCATGGCGATCATGGTAGCAGGCGGCCATGGCGCCGCCAGAGGAGGTCCGGCCGGGTCGCGGCAGCGGGGGCGGGGCCGGGAGCGGGGGGCGGCGCTAAGTCGTGCAGGATTCCGGAATCCGTCCGATTTCGATCGCCGGGGAGACGCAGCCGGGAGGCAGGCCGGATCCGGCGGGCGGATGGCGAGGAGCCGTCCCGCCGGGTTGGGCTGCACGGTGTCGGCGGAGGACGTGGCCGCAGCACGAGATGCCGCCGTACTTCCAGAGGATCATCGACGCGGTGGGGTGAAACGCAGGCTCTCCGGGTATCTTGTGACGGACCTGAGCCGAGTTCCGCACCGAACACCCCCTCCCGGGAGCGCCCCCATGACCACCCCCTCCGCCGTCCTCGGCCGCAGCACCCTCACCGTGGGCCGCCTGGGCCTGGGCTGCATGGGCATGTCCGATTTCTACGGCGGCGAACGCGATGAGGCCGCCGCCGTCCGCACCCTCCACGCGGCCGTGGACCTGGGCGTGAACCACTTCGACACCGCCGACATGTACGGCGTGGGCCACAACGAGGAGCTGCTGCGCCGCGCCTTCCACGACCGGCGCGACAAGGTGACCATCGCCACCAAGTTCGGCGTGAAGCGCGCCCCCGACGGCGCGTGGCTGGGCGTGAGCGGCCGGCCGGAGTACGTGCAGGAGGCCTGCGAGAAGAGCCTGCAGCGCCTGGGCGTGGACGTCATCGACCTCTACTACCAGCACCGCCCGGATCCCGAGGTGCCGGTGACCGAGACCATGGGCGCCATGAAGCGGCTGGTGGAGCAGGGCAAGGTGCGGTTCGTGGGCGTGAGCGAGTTCTCCGCGGCTTCCTCACCGGCGCCATCCCCGACCGCGGCGCCCTGGACGCCCACGACTGGCGTCTCCAGAACCCGCGCTTCAGCGATGAGGCCATGGCGGAGAACGCGCGGTTCGTGGCGCTGATCCGCGACCTCGCCGCCGCCAAGGACGCCACGCCCGCCCAGGTGGCCCTGGCCTGGGTGCTGGCCCAGGGCGACGACGTGTTCGCCATCCCGGGCACCCGCCGCATCGAGAGGCTGGAGGAGAACCTGGGGGCGTGGCGGGTGACGTTCACGGACGATGAGCTGCGGGAGATCCGCACCCGTCTGCCGCGGGAGACGGCAGGCGAGCGGTACTGACCCGTCTTGGGTCGTTCCGGCCCGACTTTCATGACCGAACCACCGCGCCGCAGCAGGAATGGGCACGTCTTTGGCAGGCGTGCCCATTCCGCTTTCCCCCGTCCGGGCCGATCATGGTGTCATACCAGGAAAGGAGAGCCCGACATGAGAATCCCGACGACCCTCGCCGCCTGCCTCGCGTTCGGACTCGCGACGATCCCCCAGCAAGGAGTCCAAGCCATGGAGACGACCACCGCCTTCCCCAAGGGGGAGCGCGCCCCCGCCCAGGTCTTCACTAACACCACCTGGGTGGCCATGCTGCACACCGACGAGGACGGCTCCTTCGACACGCAGGTGTACAACGTCACCTTCGAGCCCGCCGCCCGCACCCACTGGCACTCCCATCCCGGCGGCCAGATCCTGCTGATCACCGCGGGCGCCGGCTACTACCAGGAGAAGGGCGGGCCCGCCCGCCGGCTGGGCCCCGGCGACACCGTGGCCATCCCCGCCGACGTGGTGCACTGGCACGGCGCCGCGCCCGATCAGGAGTTCGTGCACCTGGGCATGAGCACGCAGGTCCACAAGGGGCCCGCCGCATGGTTCGGCCCGGTCACCGATGAAGAGTACGGCGACGCCACCTCGGAATAGGGAGGACGGAGTCCCTGCCCCAAGCCGACATCCGCTACCGCGCCACCGACGTGGCCGTGGCCGCGGACATGGAGGCCCTGGCGCAGACCGCCCTGGACGCCCACGGCCGCATCGACGCCATCTTCAACAACGCCGGCGTGATGCCCACCGCCAACCTGAGCGAGCGGCGCTTCGAGGAATGGAAGCGCATGCTGGACATCAACGTCTTGGGCGTGCTCCACGGCATCGCCGCCGTGCTGGTGGACACGGAACTGTACACCACCATCGCCGACAAGGAGTTCGGCGCGCAGCTGAGCCGGGCGGCCAAGATCCCCGGCATCGGCCTGACTCCGGACGATGTGGCCGGCGACGTGGCCTACGCCCTGGGCGCGCCGGCCTCGGTGGCCATCAGCGAGATCCTGATGCGACCCACCAACCAGGCGATCTGACGGTGCGGTCGGTAATCGCGGCGGTGATGGGAGCGGGGGGCATGCGCAAAGGGACCGGAGCGGGCAGCTCCGGTCCCTTCGTTCGTACCGGATCCTGACCGGGCAGGCCTAGATCATCAGACCCCCGCCGGCCACCGGCATGTAGGCCCCGGTGATGTAGCGCGCATGATCGCAGACCATCATCAGGACGGCGCCGGCGACGTCCTCGGGCTCGCCGATCCTGCGCATGGGGAGCGCCTGCCCCATCATGGCCTTCGCATCTTCGGGGATGAAGGCGGTGGCATCGGTGTTCGTCAGCCCCGGCGCGATCGTGTTGATGCGGATCCCCTCGGAGCCCAGCTCCGTGGCCAGGGAACGCACGAAGGCATCGAGTCCCGACTTGGTCGTGCAATGGGGCAGGAAGCCCGTATCCGCATGGCGGGACAGCGTGCTGGAGATCACGACGATGTTGCCGCCACGCCGTTCGATCATGGACGGCACCACGGCCTTGCAGCAGTGGAACGCGCTCTTGACCTCGCCGACCAGCTTGGGCTCGAAGTCTTCCCAACGCGACTGGACGAACGGCGTCACCGGGAAGTTCAGCCCCGCGTTGAGCACCGCGATGTCGATCTCCCCGAACGCGCCGCGCACGGTATCCACCATCGCCTGCACCTGCTCGGGAACGGTGACGTCCGCCTGGACCAGGACGGCGCGCCCTCCCGCCTTCTCGATCTCGTCCACGACGGCCTGGCCCGCGTCCCGGTTGTTCGCGTAGTTCACGCCGACCGCCGCCCCTTCGGCCGCGAGCAGCTTGGCGGTCGCCGCCCCGATCCCACGACTCGCCCCGGTCACCAGGGCCACACGATTCTCCAGCAACATGCCATGCCTCTCTTCGATTCGAGACCGAGCCGGCCTCGCCCTGAGCCCGATGGACGAATGCCCGCGAGGACCCCGCCCTTGACCGTATTCATACGGCTGTATAACTTCGTGGAATCTAGCCGCGCCAACCGTTCATGTCAAACAATGGTATGATTTAAGGATGTCGAACGAACCCTGCCGCAGCCCGAAACGAAGAGACGCCATCCAAACGCGCGCCGCCCTGATCGCGGCGGCCACGCAGACCTTCGCCCGCTACGGTTATGAGGAGACGAACCTGCGGCAGGTCTGCGCCGAGGCCGGAGCGAACCTGGGCGCCGTGCGACACTATTTCGGGACCAAAGAGGCGCTCTACCAGGAGGTCCTGGTCCGAGCGCACAGAGAGCTGGTGGACCGCGATCCGATCCCGTCGATGACGCCTGGCGACGACCCGGCCCGAGCGCTGCACGCCTGGGTGCACTATCTGCTGCGGATCTTCCTCCTGCGTCGTTCGGACCACCCCCACGCCGGACGCCTCATCGCCTGGGAGCTGCGGGAACCGACCCCGGCCCTGGACGCCCTCATCGCCGAGATCCTGGGGCCCGTACGCAAGGAACTGGAACGGATCGTCGCGGCGCTGCTCGGGGATTCCGACGATCAGGAACTGCGTGCGCGTTGCGCCAACTTCATCCACGGCATCTGCGTCTTCCACGATCAGAACCGGAAGCTGCTCCAGCGGCTCGGCAGCCCGGTCCCCTCCACCGAAGTGGAGCTGGTCAACTTGGCGGATGACATCGTCGCCTTCGCGGTCGCCGGCATCGGGAGGCTCCGAGAGGAGCGCAGGGCCGAGCGGCTGCAACACGGCCGGCACGCCGCCCCCCCGGAGAATACGGACTCATAGAACGTCTGCCACCGCCATGGTCGAGCCGTTCTTCACCACCAAGGCGGAGGGCCTGGGGATGGGGCTGCCGATCTGCCGGACGATCATCGAGAGCCATGGGGGGACGATCGCCGCCGAGCGGCGCGAGGGCGGGGGATTGCGGGTGGGGTTCGGGTTGCCGGGGGGGCTTTCCTAAGGGCTGCCGCTAATAAAGTGTTCTTTACTTATGCCTCCGCTTATGAAACGATCCTTTCTCAAGGAAAGGAGCCGCCATGCCCCGCATCGCAGGGTCCTACGAAACCACCAGCGTCGCCGGAGAAGCCGTCCAGGCCTTCATCCCGCACCCCCTTCCGCCCACGAAGCCTGCTCTGAAGCTCAGCGGGGACCTGGCCGGATGCCTCCAGACGGCGGAGTCGGCCCTGGCCCGCCTTGAAACCGCCGGGCGCATGGCCCCTTCCCTCGACTGGTTCGTCTATTCCTTCGTGCGCAAGGAAGCCGTGATCAGTTCCCAGATCGAGGGGACGCAGGCCTCCCTGGACGACCTGCTCACCGCAGAGGCCGACGCTCCCACGGACGCCGCTCCCGAAGACGTCGAAGAGATCTGCAACTATCTGGACGCCCTGACCTACGCGCGGGCGGAGCTCCGAAGGCCCAAGGGCCTCCCCTTGTCGATGCGGCTCCTGAATGGAGCGCACCGCCGGCTGCTCGCAGGCGCCCGCGGTCAGAACAAGAGTCCGGGGATGGTCCGGAGGTCGCAGAACTGGATCGGCGGCACCCGTCCCGGCAACGCGCGCTTCGTGCCGCCGCCTCCCCATCGCATTCCGGATCTGCTCGGCGGACTGGAGCGGTTCCTCCATGCCGAACCGCCGCTGCCGCCGCTGGTCCGGGCCGGCCTCGTCCACGTGCAGTTCGAGACGATCCACCCCTACCTGGACGGCAACGGCCGCGTCGGCCGATTGCTGATCGCCCTCTGCCTGGAGGAGTGGGGTCTGCTGAGCGAGCCGCTGCTCTACCTGAGCCACTTCTTCAAGCAGCACCGGAGCGAGTACTACGACCGGCTGGAACGGGTCCGCACCAAGGGCGACTGGGAGGGGTGGCTGGAATACTTCCTGGAGGGCGTGGCCGTGGTGGCGGACGAGGCGGTGGAGCTGATCCGGGGATTGTTCGGGCTGCTGGAGCGGGATCGGGTGCGCTACCTGGAGTCGAAGCAGGCCACGGTCACGGGGGCGCGGTTGTTCGAGGAGCTCCCGCGGCACCCTGTCGTGACGGTGAAGTCGGCGACCGATCTGTGCGGAACCACGAAGCCCACGGCGACGAAGGCGATCCTGTCGCTGTGCGCTGCTGGGGTGCTGGAGGAGACGAGCGGGCGGAAGAGGGATAAGACTTATGCCTACGGTTCATATCTGGCGTTGTTGAGGGAGGGGACGGAGGTTTGAGCTCAGCCTCTCTCCTCGTGATGGACCGAAGCGCCAGGGCCACCGCTGGCCCCGGCGCTTCTGTTGAGGTCATGACCCGATCAGTCCGCCCGACGCATCAGATAGAACACGTACCCGAACCAATCCGAGTGCTGTCGGTAGTTCTCGATCTCCCCGTGGGCCATCTCCAAAATGGCCCGCGACTCCGGGCAGTCTTCCGCCGGCCGGAACCCCACCAGGCGCTCCTTCGGGTGCACGTAGAAGTTCTCCCACCAGGCGTGGCCGGGCAGGGTGAAGGCGTCCACCAGGTCGAACCCGCAGTCGGCCACGGTCCGTTTCACCGCGTCGGCGTGGGGCATGTCCGGGCAGATGCCCGCGAAGAACTCGCGGCACGCGGAGGGCGCGTCGTCCTGCAGCCAGACCAGGTCCGTGAAGCCCAGGGCGCCGCCGGGGACCAGCTGCGTCCGCCAGGCGCGCAGGGCCTGGGGGATGCCCATGACGAAGGCCGAGCCCTCGGCCCAGACCAGGCCGTACTCGCCCCGGCCATCGGCCAACGTGTTCATGTCGGCGCAGACGGGCCGGATGAGGTGGCTCAGGCCCGCGGCCCGGGAGCGTCGCTGCAGCTCGTCCAGGTAGGGCTGGTAGTTGTCCAGCGCCGTCACCGGGCGGTCCAGCTCCCGCGCCAGGCAGAGGGTCTGGGTGCCGTTGCCGCAGCCCACGTCCAGCACCCGGAAGTCCGCGGGCAGACGCCCCAGGCCGCCGGGGAAGAGCAGGTCCAGGGCGCGGCGGGTCACGGCGTCGTCGCCGGGGGCCAGTCGCGGCAGCGCGGGGTCGAAGATCTCGTGGATGGCGTTCATCATCCTGTCGTGGTTCATGGTGGGTTCTCTCCCGTTGTACGAGTGGGCCGGCAGGGAGACATGGAGGGTCTCCGTGCTTGCGGCACGTGTCTCGGATCGATGTCGGTCACGGGATGGGCAACAGCACGAGGAAGGGCGCTCCCAGGGGGAGCGCGAACCCGAGCGGGGTCGGGGGGTGCTGTTGCCTAGATTGCAGTCGTCATTCGGGGGTGAAGATATGTGTTCAGGATGACGAGAGCAAGTGGGGTTGTGGGGCGAGTTTCGGCGACTATACCCCCGATTCCTTTCGAATTCTCTTGCCATCCCGCCCAAGACGTGTCTATATAGCGAACGATACGACACAGCTATCGCTATCCGGACACAGGCGCATGATGACTCAAAACGACAACCTCAGCCCCAACGAAGCCGCCATCCTTGCACTGGCCGGGGATCTAGGCGTCCTCCGCCCCCGCGACCTCCGTGCAGCCGGCCATTCGACGACCTACCTGCCGCGCCTGATCGCCAAAGGGAGGCTCGTCAAGCTGGGTCGCGGCCAGTACGCCCTTCCCGACCGCGAACCGACCGAGCATGAAACCCTGGCCCTGACGGCCAAGCGTTACCCCGGCACGGTCGTCTGCCTGCTGTCCGCGCTGCGGTTCCATGACCTGACGACGCAGTCGCCAGGAGCGGTCTGGCTCGCGATCGAGGGAGCAAAGATGGCGCCGACAGCACCTCAAACGCGCATCCAGGTCGTCCGCATGACAGGACGCGCCTACCACGACGGCACGACCACACACAAACTCGACCGGGTGCCAGTGCGGATCTACGATCCCGACAAGACCGTTGTTGACTGCTTTAAGTTCCGCCGTCGCGTGGGACTCGACGTGGCCATCGAGGCACTGCGCGAGTGCCTCCGACAACGTCGGGCCACTCCTGCGCAGATCTGGGCCTATGCCGAGATCTGCCGGGTCACGACGGTGATCCGGCCCTACCTGGAGGCCCTCGCTTGATGCCGGATGAACGGAAGAATCTGCAGGCCTCGGTCCGTCAGCGGCTGCTGAACACGGACGTCCTGGACGACGGGCTTGATTTCCAAACTGACAGCATTCACGGCCAGGCGATCCGCGAGGAAGCCCTATACGACGGCATCCGGATCCGCCTCAACTCGACTCTCGGACGGGCGCGGATCCCGCTCCAGATCGACATCGGGTTCGGTGATGCGGCATCGCCCATGGCCGTGGAGCTGGTGTACCCGACCCTGCTCGACCAAACGCCACCCACGGTTCTGGCCTATCGCCCCGAGTACGTTGTGGCCGAGAAGCTCGAGGCCCTGGTCGCCCTCGGTGAGATCAACACGCGGCTGAAGGACTACTACGATCTGTGGCGGCTGACCCGGACGATGGACCTGCCCCATGATGACGTTGTGGCCGCGGTCCGGGCCACGTTCGCTCGGCGGGGATCCGCGATCCCGGCCGATGTGCCGCCCGGGCTGGCGGACGGTTTCGCATAACCCGACAAGAGCAGGATGTGGACGGCGTTCTTGGAGCGGAACGGACTGGATGCGGATGGCAAGTCTCTGGCGGATCTGGTGCAGGTGCTCAGGGATACGCTCTGGCCGGTGATCGAAGGCGCCGGTCGAGGCGAGTGACCGATGAAGCTTGCGGAGACCACTCACGCAAATCCGCTAAAAAAACTGGCTCCCCGAACCCGTCAGTTCTCGATTAATCGAAAACTGCGGAAAAGAGATCCCCAAACGTAACAGTTCTCGACGCCGTCGCCGCCCCGGATGGGCCAGACCCGAGGTCTGGTTCCGGATCGTCCATATCGCCCAGGAGGGCGCGGATAGGGCCCCTGTGGCCGCCTACCGCGAACAGACGGTGGAAATCGCCCTGGGGCCCAAGGGGGCGTTCCAGACCGGGATCGTGGGCGCCCTGAAACGACGGGTGGCGCCTGACCAGACCGTCAACGCCCTCTCGGCGAAGGCCAGGAACCGGAAGCCGCCCAAGGCTTCCCAGACACCGAAGGTGGTCGAGCTTCTCAGGATGGCCCAGGAGTGGCGGCGGCAGATCGACGCCGGTGAGGTCGAAAACCAGGCCGAGATCGCCCGTCGCGAGGGGATCACGCGTGCCCGGGTGAGCCAAGTCGTGAGCCTGCTACGCCTCGCGCCGCAAATCCAGGATCATATACTGTCCCTCCCAGACCAAGCTCAGCGTTCGGTTCTTTCCGAAAGAGCATTGCGGCCAATCGCTCAACTCAAAGACCAAAGTATCCAGACGACCCGATTTCAAGAGCTCGTTGACCTGTCCGGGTGATTCCGCGTTCTCGATTTCTGTCAGTCACTCCCGCTCAGCTCGAGACCCGTGGCCTCTGCTTCTCTCTTGATGCATCGCGTCAAACACCTGTTGCTGGCAGCTTCGTGTAGCTTCTTGACAGTCGTACCGAATGCGAGATTCCCACTCGATAGTACGATTAGAAGTCCCGAGCCGCTTGTGAGTAACCAGCCCACTACGGCGTTGTCTGATCTAATGCCGATACCAGCTGCAGTGCCAAGCAAGAGCAAAGCGCCGACAGCCCCCGACATGATCCATGCGCACCGTTTCGCGCGGCGGCGGCACTTCCAGTACAGCATTTTCTGGACGCGCTCCGTCTTTTCTCGCTCTTCAGCGAGTTGCCGTTGGGTAGCTCGATGAGCTTCTTCCTCAGCCGTCAGTCTTTGACTTTCCTCTTTCTTGATCTCTTCTGATACGCGATGCAAGGTCTCCGTCACAGTTTCCTCTGTGAAGCCCGCCTCGTCACCCAATGTCAGGTGCATAAGCTCTTCATGCGCAACCGTGCTGCTCCTAAGAAGTTGATGATCTCGTTCGCTGAGCTTGCCATTCTTCGCGAGCTTGTCGATCTCCGTCAGGTATTTGTCCAGAAGCTCCTTCGGCGGTTGTAATGCTGCATACGAAAACGCCATTACTTCTATTGTCGGTAACGAGGGTGCCCCCATTGGAGCCTTTAGCCATGCCATGTTTGCCAAGCTGAAGTCCGTGATTACGCTGGACACCTCTCGGGTCTCTTCGTGTCGCTTCCCGTATTCATACGCCGCTCTAGAAAACGCTGCATTGCTCGTGACCAACACCGCCTTGCACTTCTCGATAGTAGTTGGCGCGGTCCTCTTTCGTAACACATAGATGCTGCGCACAGAGTTGACGTCGTCAATTCTTGCCCTCGGATTGAAATAGGACACCTCGTCATCAAGTGCCTTTTCGAACACCTTCTCATCAATCTGGAGGGCATCGATGTACCGCGGCGTTTCTTCTAGCTCGATACCCGATTCGGTGAGGCGTACATCAATCTGACCTGCCGTAACAAGCAGGTCGGACCTTGTCGCGCCCACTCGGCGCGCCTCCATGACGATAGCTCCTCGGCCATCGTGGGCATCGACATGATCCGCAGCACCCCGGAGTACCCGTTCAAGCTCCTCCCGCGAATGCGAAAACGCGGCAACTTTACCTCCGAGCTTCTTCAAGAGATCGATCAAACTCTCGGTCGCAGCTCTCTTTGGTTCTCCTTCGAGCCCGAGACGTTGCACGAGCAATGGTGTGTCCAAATAGAAAGTCACGCCCCGATATGTCTTTGGCGCCGAATGCAGGTCCGGACACAGCAGAGCGTTCGCAAGCATGTGACCTTGAACCATGACCTGGAAGCTTTCGAACCGCTCTGGATCTGTTCGCTGCAGATGCATAACGTATTCGCTAACCAGTACAATATGGCTCCGATGCCCGCGACCAATTGTCGGAATGGTCGTGCCGCGCAAGTACGCGCGCAGGCAGAGAATATCGAACTCGGCGAGGAACTCGCACACTACAGCAGCGGCCTCATCATCCGTTGCTAGTGGCAGGACGGTGGCCTTCGAAAACTCGATTAGCCCGAACAGTACGGCATGAATGTGTCTCTCGGCCTCACTCTTACGGGCCGTAATTCCTGGGTTTGGCAGCTTGCCTGCAACACGATACACCCCCGTATCGCGCTTCAGTAGGCGTCGACGCGCTATACGTTTCAGCACGATCTGGATTGCGCGCTCAGGTATTTCGAGACCGAACTGAGTTCGCAGGTGATCTCTGACACCGGTGTCTGTAACCGGATCCATTGCTTGATCTATCAGAATCTGGAGAACAAATGGCACGAGGTAATCGAGGTAGTCTTTGCCTTGGTCTACATTGACTTTGAGCATAGCGAGGCTGGTCAGCGTCGTCGTGGAAACCATTCTAGCCAACCTTCGTCGTTTGTTTAGCAAGACCTCGTTCGCCGGTTATGCCGTTGATGCACAATCCCTCGCGTACGATCCTCGGCCGATCTTCCATCGTAACCTGATGCGGCGGTACCGATCGCGATTGCCTCATTCCGCCTCAAATCCCTGCGATGAGAACTTCAGCGTCCGCCCATTCTCCGTAACCGTCCGCACGATCTGGTCGGAAGCTCCACTGGGAAGTGTCGCCTCGATCTCGAGCGTCACCGTAACCTCAGCACCCACCTGACCTGCCAGGTGGGCAATCACCTCGTCAGCGATTCGGCTTGCATCGCGACCAACCCGGGTGGGGTCAAGCCGGACCGTACCATGGAATCTGCGAGGAAGTTGCTGGACAGGCTGGACTGTCCCGCCTCCATTGCCGCCGACTGCGGACCCTTCGTCGCCCTTGCCCCCGGTTTCACCGCCTACCGATGTCCCGCCAGTGGGCCCGGGCGCGGGCGAAGGCGCCTCGGCATCCAGTTGCGCCCTCGCAACGTTAGGTTTGACCAGCATGCCCCCACTATCAACGGACAGATTGACGACCTGCCCTCCACGAAGCCCCGGATATCGCGCTGCTGCTTCGTCATAGCTCTCGGCGTAGGCGAAGGTGTCCGACTGCCAGGTCAATAGAGCGATACCATCCCTGATCGCATGCACCAGGACTTCGGGGCCTGCAAGCCGCGGGAGGTAGAGGTAGCGACCAAAATCGTCGACAAGCTGCTTCACCGAAACGTGGTCGCCGCGCCAGAGAGGAACATCGTCCAAGTGCTTGCGAAGGATCGTCGAGCCGAGCGAGCCGATCAGGAGCTCGTCGCTGCGGAGCCGTTTGCTGACCCGAGGTGCCAGCGCGTCACCACTCGTCAGACGGATCGCCTCCCAAGTGACCGGTGCCTGCGGGTTTGCCTGCTCGGGAACCAGCACCCACTGGTACGTCTCCGGCAATCGCGCCACCACGACGCTGTCTGCAGCTTGCTTCTGGGTCTCGGCTTGTCGCACCTGGTGAGGGTCTAGGTTCAGCGTGTCCTTCTCTGCAACGATAGACTTCCAGGCCAGGTACCGGCGCACGGCCTCGTCCAGGTCCTGCAGACGCACTTTATCAGCTGCCAAGAACAGCAGCGAATTGCGATAGAGCCTCGGCGTGTTCCCCCGCGACTCGAGGATCGCCTTGGCTGCCGTCTCTGCTGAGTTGCCCGGTTCCTTGGTGTAGGGGAAATCCGCGGGCAGCACGACCAACCGGGCGTCCAGATCGTCCGGCACGTCTGCACCAGTGCGCGGCAATGGATGAATACGGGAGAAGTCACCGGTCTTGCGCAGGTCGGCGCGAAGTCGCTCGTCCAGTTCCTGGGCGACTTTGTCCGGGTCGCGTTTAAGCTGCTCGGTGCGATCCTCTGCCAACTTGGTTACCGTCGGCTGGGTCGCGTACCAGAACCTTGGCCCGTCCTGGTAGAGGTATGTCGCCGAGGCCGCCAATCGCCTAAGCGCGTCTCCGAACACGGCCGGCGATTCCCCGGGCATGACGCAACCGAGCTTCACATGACGGTCCTCGATTCCGCGGTGCGCAGCCGCGGCCGTCGGTGCTGAGCCAAGATAGATCGTGCGCGCCACTCGCCGTGTGGCATGCAGCTTACCTAGGTTGGGCTGCTCGGCGTCGATCTTCAGCGGCAGCGATCCAGAACCATCTACGTCCTTCTCGATGATCGGCGCCCAGTTGTCGGACAGATATCGCGTCAGTTCGGACTGCACGCGGGCATCGTCGATCGGCACGGTCGAAGGCAGGATCAACGGGTTGCGATCGCCCTTCTCCCACAGGCTGTGGATCACGGCCGCCATCAGGCGCAGTACACCACGGGTGCGCTGGAACTTCACCAGTGTGGACCAGTCGGTGTATAGGCGATCGAAGATCTCCGGGTGGATTGGGAACGCCGCCTGGATCCGCTTCTCATAGTCCCCGGTCCGGCACTCCGGAGGGAACTCAGCGCTCTGGGCGCGATACAGTTCGGCGAACGCCCGTGCCGTCACATCACGCTGCTTGTACTGATCACCTGGGATCGGCTCGAAGAGGCGGCGACGAACGATCTCGAAGCCTTCCTCAGCAGTAGCCGGCCGCCACGACGACTCCACGCGACCAACCACGTTGCGCAGGCGCTCCAGCGCCTCCCGGCCGCGTACCCCGCCCACCTCCACATCGTCAGCCTGGGTGTGAGGAGATCCAGTCGTGTCCGACGCAGGCAAGGAGATCACCAGCAGACAATTACCAGCGAGCTTCGCCGACTCCGTCAGCGCCTGGGCAAACGTGAACTGGGTTTCGAAGCCACCAGCCGGTAGATCGCTCTGCTCGTGCAGCTGACGGGCGTACGCGACCCATTCGTCAATCAGGATCAGGCAAGGGCCATGCTCCTTGAACAGCTCCCGCAGGACATCGCCCGGGTTCGTCGCCTTCTCGTCATCAGCCTGGACGCGCGCAAAGGCCTTCTTGCCCCCAAGCTGCCACGCCAGCTCACCCCACAGTGTCCGCACGACCGTGCCGTCCGGCTTCGTGACTGGATTCCCCGGAGAGATCTTGTTCCCCACCAGCACCGCACGCTTTGCCGTGGGAAGGGATTTCACGCCCGCCTCGGCCAGTACGGCATCAACGCCCGCCAACTCACTCGGGTTCACGCCCGAGAACAGGTGATACAAGGCAAGCATGGAGTGAGTCTTGCCGCCGCCGAAGTTGGTCTGCAACTGAACAACCGGATCGCCGCCGTGGCCTGTGAGGCGCTGGACCCCGCCAACCAGGAGGTTCTTCAGGCTCTCCGTCAAATATGTCCGCCGGAAGAACTCCTGCGGCTTTTTGTATTCGTCTGATCCCTCACCCAAATGTACTTGCCAGAGGTCAGCGGCGAATTCCGCCTGCTGGTAGCGACCGCTCGCCACATCAGGATGAGGCGTGACGATCTCTCTCCACGGCTTGAGGGTGCCAGTACCTGCTGCTTCTATGAGAGATCCGCCGGCCTTGCGCTTTTCGCTGCGCACCTGTTCATCGAAGGTGAGCCGGCGCAGCTCCAGCTTCATTTTGTTGACTGCGTCCGCCTGCGGCGCAGAGACTGCCGTCAACAAACGGGTCATGGAATCGAGGGCACGATCGGTGTCGTCGCTGGAGAACGGCTCCTGGTGCGCCCACTTGTTGCGGCAGTCGCGTAGCTCCTGCACGAGCGAGCGTTCGGCGCGACCCAGAGTCTTGTTGAAGACGACGTTCCAGGCCTCCCACATCAATCGGAGAAGAGCAGCGACGTCCCATTCAACGATCGGCTTGTCCCCGACTACGCGGTCGTCGTTGAAATACCCACGAGCCGCCTCCTCCGCCTTGCCCTTATGTTGGCTCTGGAACTCACGCTCGACAAACGGGGCTAGTCCGGCCCGGAGCAGTTCCATGGCCTTGCCGATGCGGTCCTGGTTGCTGATGGCCATGAACTAAACCTCCGGGGTGCCGAACAGATCAGCCTGTCCGGGAGTCTGCTTCTGCTCCTGTCGAGCGAGACGATCAATCTCGGGCCAGCTTTGAACGAGGCCGTTGTAAGCGAGTGCTTCGTTCGCCCGCTTCTTGCGCTCGGAGATCGAGTAGAGCCGATATGCGAGCTCGCGCGCCGCCTCAGCCTTGGCCCCTAGCTTGGCCGAAAGTTCGGCAGCGGCGGATTCACCGCCGGCATCCAAGACGCGGATCAGGTGGTGGACCATTTCCCACGTCGTGAGCCGCTTGTCCGTTGCCGGGTCCCAGTCCGCTGACAGCTCTGCCGCGCGCAACAGACGGACTTTGCCTCGTTTCGACTCCAAGATCCCCGCCTCGACCAGTCCAGCCACGCTAGTGTTCTTGGATTTGGAGAGTTGCTCGGCCACGCCATATTCGCCCTCCGCAAAACCCTGCTGCTCAAACCAGGTCAGCGCCCAGCGGGTATCGGCGTCGAAGTCGCCCTCCTGTTCGGCCAGGGTCTCGTCGAGGACCTGATTGATCAGGGCCAGCGCCTCGCGTACGCTAAGTTGTTTGCCTTCGGCATCCAGGACTTCGCTGTAGCGAGTAAAAACTCCCATGCCCGGGCCTATGGCAGCCTGCGCAAGGTCGACCGGTGCGATGTTGCCACGTTGAAGGTGAACGAGAGCCTGTGGCAATTCAGCCTTAAGAGCACTTACAAACTCGCGGCGGGTGGCGGCAGATGCTCGGACAGGACGTGTGCGACAGACGAGGACGATACTGGACGCTAGAGCGTTTGTGACCATCCCAACAAGGCGTGTCTGGTTTTCGGTGCGCATCGGCCAAGTCCCGCTGATAGTGAAGCCGGCTTCAATCACTGCGGCCAGGAACGTGTCCCATCCCGTACTCGCAGTCCCCCCCTCGTCATTGGTCTCCGATTGTTTGAAGGCGTAGTAAATGGTGACCGGAAATGCCGGGTGCGTCTGTGCTGCGAGCCGGCGCATTGCCTGCGTCATACCGTCCAAGAAGAACTCTTCAGCCTTCGCCTTGCTACCGTGGCGGTAGGGAGTGGCAACTAGTTCTTCCGCCTTAGGCACAGCAAGTGTGGTGAAAAGGTCCGGGTAGAAATGACGCAGTGAGCGACGTAGCCACACATAAAAGTAGTCCGATAAGTCAGCATAGCCGATATTGTCGTAGTAAGGCGGGTCAGTCGAAACAACCTTATCGGAACTCAAGCCTTGCGTCGATGCATCCAGCTGCACCGAGTAACCGGCTGATTGGGCTGGACCAGCTTGAAGAACCTTAGCAGACGCGTCAACTACGCCCATAAAGTCGCCTCCGGCACCCGCGAATGGGTTGAGATCAGCGAAGTCCCACACCATTGGCAATGCTTGTCGTCCAAAGGCTGGAGCAGACTTTCCCTCACCAGCGCGCCAGCGCGCCTGAGTGACTAGCGACACGGTTTCCTTGCTAACCGTTACGCCCAGAAACACACCGACGGCCTCCGCATACGCCATCGCACCCGTGCCGTCGTCACGGAGCGGCACGCCGTCGTCAGCGAGACCGGCCCGCACGGCATCGGCCTGAATGTGTTCACGCGCTTCCTGCACCAGGTCAGAGAACGTCGTCAGCGCCACGAGTTGGCGGGGAGTGAAGAGGTCGGCGAACGTCGTCAGACCATAGTTTGGCGTCTTAAAGTCGCGCGGGTTAACAGGAAGTGCGACATCCGGTTTCCAGGACGGTGACGCCTCGTGCGCCGACGCCTCATGCTCGGACGTCGGTGCTAGATATACGCGCCCGCGATCGCCCTCGGCGACGAGCGCCATAAGGCGTGCGCCCATTCTCCCAGCCTGGCCCTCGTCTCGAATATAGTCGTAGGGCAGCGGTGTCCCAGACATGAGACACTTGAAGGCTGCACGTTTGCCAGCCGAGGTTCCGCTCTTCGCCGCGACTATGTCCTTCGGCTTGCCCGTCTTCACAGTGAACCGGTACCCTCCGTCCTCGATCACCGGTTCGACGTACGCTTCCTTGCCCGCCTTGGTCGACAGCATGAACGTCGACACGAGCGGCACATCCACCCGGGCGAAGGCCGGGTTGGGGCTCTTGACCGTGCGTGCCCATAGCCAGGCTATCACAGTGAGTTTGCGGCCAACGTAAGGCTTCAGGTCTGGGCGCTCTCTAACCATCTCAGCGGTCACCTCAACCTGGGGGTACAGGTGACCGATGCGTTTCTCTGCCTCGTCTCGCATCCATTTGCCGTAGCACCGCACGTCCTCGGCCAGGCCCTTGGCGCCGGACCAGTCTTTCCCCATCAAGTTCTCGGACTCGCGCGACTCGGGATTCACCGGCGAGCGTCCTGCGAATCGCGGAGGGATCTCGATCATCGCCTTGTTGATCAGCACCGCCACCGGGTTCAGATCGCTGGCGTAGCTCTCCAGCCCAAGCCGCTGCGCTTCCAAGGGAAGGGCTCCGCCACCGGCAAACGGGTCGTGAAAGGCCGGCAGCTTATTGCGGTTGAACAGCTCGGAGGCCCGGGGATGGTCGGCGTTCTCGGCGCAGGTGTAGCGCCAGCTCTGCCAGATCTCGTCGCGAGCGGCCTGCAGCACCTTCTCGTTGGTGGTGTTCTCCCACTTCACGAGTTCCTCGATGATCTTGAACAGCCGCTGTCGCTCCCTCTCCTGCTTCTGCTCGGTGGGAAACAGATCCGGGTGCGCCGAAGGGTCATCCACCATCTGGGCGAAAATCACGGCACGTGCCGCGGCTAGGGGTCGGCGGGCCCACCATGGATGCAGCGTCGAGGGGTGCCCGTGACGGATCGATTTTTCCTTTGCGCTCGCCTTGTTGATCGCATCCAGGGGCAGGGCGACTTCAATGAGTTTCCTTCGCTGAGTCATGCGGGTTCTCCTGCCCGACCCAGCAGGTCGGTAAAGTTGTAATTCACGCTCGTCACCCCAAAATCCGGCTCGCGCTGGAACGGCTGGCGCAGGTAGTGCACTCGATGAGTTTCCCCATCCAAGAACTCCACCATTGCCAGGATGAAGTCGTCGGGTTTGTTCAGGCTGTAGAGAATCTCGTTTTTGGTCACCGTGACGGTATCCGCCCCAGTAACCCGCCCCTTGACCTCGATGAACCGCAACCGGCCCGTGCCGGGAATGCGGCTTTCGATGTCGTAGCCTAGCTTCTCGAACTCCCGATCCGTCGGCTCGTACCCGAGAGATCGCTCAACTTCCATGACGATGGCCCGGGCCCGGGCTGCCGAGACCTGCGTATCCACTGGACGCGTGGCGGAAGGAGCAGGACGCCCGGTCATCGCCGCGATAAGCCCTATCGGGACGACCACCAGGCCGCCGAGGACGACCGGCGGCAGAGCTGAGATTTGGGCTTCGCGGTCCAGCTCTGCAAGGCGCTTCTCGAGCCGAGTCTGCAGGTCATCCGCACGCCGGCGTGCCTCCTGCGAATTGAGTCGCGCGCCCGCCTTCCCGGCCTGTTCCTGCAGCTTGAGCTGCTCGGCGCGGTGGTCCCAGTAGGTAATCTCCTTGGTCAACCGATCCTTGACGGCAGCCCGAGTTTTCTCGATCCAGGCCAATCGTCGATCGCGAACTTCCGCGATGTGCTCGGGGACCACATGAGCAATGGCATGGCTCTGGGCCTTCTGCTCCAGCGCCCTTGAGATCCAGGCGCACTCGGGTCGGGCCAGCAATTCGGCCACCGAGGGGTCGTCCTCTGCCAGAGGCCGATAGTCGAGGTAGGGGGCGTACTGCAGATGGCGGGTCTGTTCCTCTGCATCCATTTCGACGTAGAGCATGCGTCGCGAGATCGAACGACGTTCGCCAGACGGCAGGATGCTCGCGTCCTGAATGCCGTGCTCGAGCGTGAACAGGACTTTGGGGCTTGTACCGGAATCCCGCTCGTCGACCAGAACGGTGCCGCGTTTCATCAGGTCCCGGTGGCGTTCGAGGGTCAGGTCCAAAGCAGCATCGAGCAGCGGATGCCCCGGACAAACGAACGCCGCCAGCGGTTGGCCCTGCGGGGCAATCAGGTCTTTCTCGAAAGCAATGCGCTCATAGCGGGCGAGCACCGGATCACCAGTACCGATCTGCCGGTCGCGGTTGCGCACGGGAGCTGGTACGTGGGTGATCTCAAAGCGGCGCGGCTCGCGCTGACGGATCGTTCCGCCCAGGCGTTTGAACGCTTCCAGGAAGAAGGATTCGATATAGTGTGGCTGCAGGCGCCGCGCTTCGGCCCGCTCCATTTCTTCGCGAATGTCAGCCACGCGGCTCGAATCCATGGCATCATGTGCGAGCGCCCGATCTTCGATCAAACCCTGCAGGTGCGGGCGATCCACACCGTGTTCGACGGCCTTGGTCAGGCGCGCCCGGACTTCGGGCTGGTCGCCATAGCGGATCGCCTCGATTAGCAGATCACGCAGCGGCCGGCCGTCGAATTGCAGCTTACCGAGCACATCGAAAACCTGGCCACCGAGCGCCTGCCGAGCTTCCTCCAGCTTCTCCAGCAGTCTGCGGTAGACATCGCCCTCGCGAGTCTCCTCTGCCACCAGGTTCCAGAGGTGGCAAACCTCCGTCTGGCCGATGCGGTGGATGCGCCCGAACCGCTGTTCCAGTCGGTTCGGGTTCCACGGCAGGTCGTAGTTCACCATCAGATGCGCGCGTTGAAGGTTGATCCCTTCCCCCGCCGCATCCGTCGCCAGCAGCACCTGGACCTCGGGATCGTGGAGGAAGCCCTCCTGTGCCTTGCGCCTCTCCTCCCGGCCCATGCCACCGTGGATCAGGACCAGTGAGCGAGGCCGGCCCAGCAGCGAACTGATCTGGCGCTCAAGGTAGCTGAGCGTGTCGCGGTGCTCGGTGAAGATCACGAGCTTCTGACGCGGGGAAGGCACGGGCTTAGGAATGGGTCCCGCGCCGTACGGCACGTTGGGTTGTCCCACCGTCTCCGCCTGTCCGGTCGGCGTGAAGATCTCACCGAGGAGGTGGGACAGCTCCCGCCATTTCGTATCCTGGCCGCTGCGCCGCACGTCGGCCGCCAAAGCCTCGAGCTTGGCCAGCGTCCCGATCTCGATCTTCAGCTCCGTCACCGTCGCGGCAGCAGTGGCCTGGTCGAGGACCGCCTCCTCCGCGGCCTCGACCTCGTTCTCGGGGGCCTCGTCGAGGTCTTCCAGGTCTTCGAGATCGTAGGTCGGCCCCGTCATGGTCGGGACCGGTACGGCTTCGCCCCGCTGCATGAGTTCGAGCTCCCGGAGCCGCTTTTCGAGCCGCTCGCGTCGCCGCCGCAAGGACTGGTAGATCGCCTCGGGAGATGAGGCCAGACGACGCTGAAGGATCGTGAGGGCGAACCCAACCGTTCCGGCACGCTTGTCGTTCTGGAGTGCCTCGGCCCGGTTGAACTCCTCGCGGACGTATTCAGTCACATCCTTGTACAGCCGAGCTTCTGCGTCGGAGAGCTTGTAGGGGACCGTGTAGGCGATACGCTCCGGGAACAGCGGTCGCCCGTCGAACTTGAGCAGGTTCTCCTTCACCATGCGCCTCATCAGATCGGAAACTTCGACCTGATGCACGCCGTCCCGGAACTTCCCCTCGAAGCGGTCGCCGTCGAGCAGAGCCAAGAAGAGCTGGAAGTCTTCCTCTTTGCCGTTGTGCGGCGTCGCGGTCATCAGCAGGAAGTGCCGCGTCAGGCCCGAGAGCATTCGTCCCAGCCGGTACCGCTTGGTGTACTTGACCTCGCCGCCGAAGAATGTGGCCGACATCTTGTGCGCCTCGTCGCAGACGACGAGATCGTAGCGGCAGTCCTGGGCGCTGAGCTTCTCCTGCACGTCCTCATTGCGGGACAGCTTGTCAAGGCGGGCGATTGCCAAGTCGTTTTCGAGAAACCAGTTGCCGGTGCGTGCGGCTTCGAACTTGTCATTGGTGAGAATCTCGAAGGGCAGATGGAACCGACGGTGCATCTCGTCTTGCCATTGCTCAGCGAGACTGCCTGGACACACGATGAGGCAGCGCTTGAGGTCGCCTCGGGCTATCAGCTCCTTGATCAGCAGACCCGCCATGATGGTCTTGCCGGCACCCGGGTCATCGGCCAGCAGGAACCGCACGGGCTGGCGTGGCAGCATGGCCTCGTACACAGCCGTGATCTGGTGAGGTAGCGGATCGACGAGCGATGTGTGGACCGCCAGGACTGGGTCGAAGAGGTGCGCCAGACGAATACGATGGGCCTCGGAGACAAGGCGGAAGAGCGCGCCATCGCCGTCGAAGCTCCAAGGTCGGCCTGCCTCGACAACCTCGAGTCGTGGCTCGTCGTGCCGGTAGAGGAGTTGATTCGCGACCTTGCCCGCGGGGTCCTTGTAGGTTAGTTCCAGGGCATCGGAGCCAAACCACTGGACGCCGACGACCGTCACTAAGCAGTCGGGCAGGATGCCACGGACCGAGGCATTGGGCTGGAGGTCTTCGAGTTTGGTGGTCGGGCCAGTATCGCCTTCAGATAGTGAGTTGTTATCCATCTCGGCGTTCATCCCCCCGGACATTTTTGTTCGTTTCGAGCCATTGCTCGACATCGTCGCGTCGGAAACGCCATTGGCTCCCGACCTTCGAGGCTGGGAGCCTTCCTGCGCTCGCCATCCGGTAAACCGTGTCCTTGCTCAGACGCAAGTACGCGGCTACCTCGGCCAATGTCATGAGGTTATCCATCTGGATTGCCCCGCTTGGTCATATCGTGGGTTCAGTAGAGTTGCCTAGTGTTGCCGATTGATGCAGTGCTGTCAACCCATTGACGGTCGGAGTAGGCGAACGGGGAACGCCTAGCGTCCAGGAGGCTCTTCCAACAGGTCAGCGAAACTCGCAAACTTCATGGTGAAGCGTTGCGAGGCGAGCTGGTCCTTGATGTTGTCGGCATCCGCGACGGACAACAATCCGTTTCGAATGCAATCGAGCAGAATGCTCGGTGTGCTCAAGGTTCTGTTGGGCCCGAGCCTGCGCTCGCATTCCCTTTGGGCCAAACGGTCATCGGTTGCGACCATCCATCCACGGCTGACAGCTACCGCAATCGCTGCGGATTCTCCACGACCCAAGAACTGGTTCATGGTCGCAAAGAGGGCCAATTCGGCCGGTTCTGTCAGCTCGATCGCTTGCATCAAACCAGCTGCGACTGCCTTCTCGGCCTCGGCAGCCTGCGCCCGATCAGTGAGTTCACCGAGAATCCCGGATGAGCCCAGTAGATGCTCCGTGACGACGACCCGGAACGTTGATTGGCTGCACAGAAGGTCCAGCCGCTGGACACGCAGGAAGTTAATCACGACATCCGTGTCGGAAATAACGATAATGCGCTCATCTTGGGCATTCTCCACTGGCAACTACTCCGGCATGACGACGCCCGCGGCCGGCTCGTCGTCCCCATTGGCATCAAGAATCTCTTCGAGATCAACTCTCGCGACACCGACGTCTTCGGCAAGCTCAAGCAGCTTGTGCCGGGAAATGCCGTCACGCCTGAAGGCTTCGAGGCCCAAAGCCAGGATCTGCTCTGCAAGAGACCAGTGCGCGTCTTCATCCCAGGGCTTGATCCGCAGCGCTCGCCCGATCTGCACCCCCACCTCTCGCTGCCTCATGAGGGCGTCGAACCTATCGTTTTGGATGAGCTTGAGATTCAGCAGGTGGTAGAGCGCCGCCTCGTAACTCACCCCATAGTGGTGGGCCAAGCGAACGACATCATGGACCTGCACAGTCTGACTTCCTGGCGGCATGCGCTTCTGCACCAGGATCTGTTCGGCGCGCTCAGAGACAACTGAATCGTCGAAGACTTCCACCGTCTGACGGGTCGCCTCTCCTTTTCCCATGGACTGCATGAATGAGCTCACACCCGCAGCCGGCATCAGGAAGTGTGCGGCGAACGCGTTCGCTCTGATTTCGACGAGATCTTCGCGATTCGCAGTTCGGCTCACGGTGCCGGATCGCTGACGGTCCGCCAGAACGTGGCAGTATTCGTGAGCGTACGAAAAGAGGCGTCGATTTCTGGGATGATTGTGGTTCACGACGATAATTAGACCAAGCTCGCGGCTGTGCAGGAACAACCCCGAGATGTCGCCCGGCATCGAGTACTCCGCGACTCGCACGCCCTGGCTTCGGATGATCTCCGCGATCTCCCAGGCAGGCGAATTGCCCAGGCCGAGTCGATTCCGCTCCTGTTCGGCCAGTGCACGGCCTTGGCAAATCGCATCCCATTTCGTGGAAGGTGGTTTGAGGGAGTAGCTCACCTCCATCGCAGCGCCGCCGCCAGAACGCCCAAGAAGCTGTTCGAGGCTGGTCGCCTCCCGACACAGGTTCGCACACTTCCGCAGTTCGGCGCCCAGAAGCGAGTCCTCAGCCACTCCTGGGGTCGATCGAAAGAGCGCCAAGACCGGATCATCCTCAAAGGCGCTCTCGCTCACGAACTCGGAGACCGCGCGGCCGTACAGGCGTGCCATCTTGTCTAGTTCGAGACTGTTGACAGACCGCTTTCCGGCTTCGACTTGAACTATCGCAGTACGAGTAAGGCCGAGAGCGTCTGCCACCTGCTTCTGGGTCATGCCGCAGTTCTCTCGAGCCGCCTTCAGCCTGCGAGCGAGTTCGATTTGGGTCACCGCCATTCTAGTCACCTCCCTTCCGCGAGTATTGCAGCACTCGTTTGGAGGCAGCCCCCTCGACGCAATCCGCCGAGGCCCCCAGAAACACCAAACACCGCCAACAGAGATGCAGGCGTCTATCTCGCGGCTTCATGTTTCGTCTCGCGGGGCCCGCGCCCCGGACCCCTATCGCTACTTCTTCCGCCTGTTGTAGGGCGACTGGTTGGTGGGCTTGAGAGAAACCCCGTTCTCGGCCGCTTTCTGCCGGACGGCGTCCTCAGTCCGACCCAACTTGAGCCCCATCACCCGCGTCGGCGTATTCTGTTTCGCGAGATCCTTCAGTTGACGAACGTCCTGCTCGCTCCAACCCTTGCCGTGGTTGGGGGGCGTCTTGGCCATCGCTACACCTCCTGGTGCTGAGCGTCCACGCGACGCTCCGAAATTCATCCCGCTGGCTATTGAACCTGCGAACATTATCGTCAGGTTCGTGTCTCCAGGATAGGAAATTCGAACATCGTCGTCAAGTATATGTAGATGGTGTTCGACTTGCGCACGCATGGTATTGCGAGGCGATTGCGGCGCAACTCGTTCTTGTACAACAAATTACATAGATTTTCGTGAGGGTCAGTTTTTCTTCACGGACGCCACAATCCCAGGCAGGACTTTCTCCGCCGACCGCCCGATAACGTACCCCCCGAGGCCGATCTCTACGATGTCCCATAGCTTCAGGACCTCGGCCTCGCCCAGGTTCGGCGCCGACCACCCCAGCCAGCGGGCCACGATCAGCGCGACGAAGACCAGCATCGTGATCGGCCGCCAGGTCCGCTGGAGCCAGCTCTGGCCCTGCGCCTCGGCCTTGACGACCTCGGCGGCCGCCCTCTCGATCTCCGAAGTCCGCTCCAGGACGGCCGCCTGAAGCGCCTGCTGCAGTTCGATCCGCTTCAGTTCCTGCTCCGGGTCCGGGAAGATGTGATCAGCGACTCCGCCGGCGATTTTCCCCAGGATGCCCAGGATCTCTCCAACCATTGCGCTCACCTCTTAGGCATAGGCCCGGTTCAGCCACCCACCCTGGAACACGATCTGATCCGCGCTGCGGGCCACGCGGAGCCTGTACTCGCCAGCAGCCTCGGATCTCACGGCTGCCATCAACGCCTTCTGGTCGGCTTGCTCCGCAGCCCCGCAGGTCTCGGTGCCGAGAACCCCGTCGATCACGACCCGCAGCCCACAGGCCTGCAAGGCGCGCTGGAGGCACGTCACCGCCGTCTTGTTGCCGAGGTTGACGGCCAGATCGAAAACCTTGATGGCGATCGCCTCGGGCAGGCACTCGTACCGGTGCCCGCGCCAGTAGCGCTCCCAGTAGACATCGATGGCCTGAGCACGAGTGAGGCTCGCCACGTCCAGGTCCGGGTTCCACCGCTGGCCGATCCCGAACTTCGTGGGCCCGCCCCGATCGGCGGGGTTGTCGGTGTAAGTGTCACCCTCGTGCTCGAGGACGACCTCGATCGCCCGATCGAAGAGTTCTCTGCTGTTCACGTCAGGCCTCCCTTCTGGCCAGCTCAAGGCGCAGCGCCCCGAGGATGTCGCAAAGACGCTGGCTGCGATCTTTCATGTCCGTCTCGATCTCCTTCTGGGTCTCGTTGAGCCGCTCCATCCCGCTGCGGATCTGGATCAGGACCTCATGGACGTCGTCCAGCGAGTGGCGTCCCGGGGCCAGCGGGCAGACAACCTTGAGTTCCTCGAAGGCGACCTTCGTCCCGTTGCTGCCATTGCGTCGCCACAGCTGGTTTCGTGCGAGGTCGACGGTCTGGATGGCCAGCTTCACGGCCAGCATTGTCGCCATGAGTCCGAGCCCACCAAGCCCCAAGCTGCGTGCTACCTCGAGTGTCAGTTCCATCGGCGGCCTCTCATCCCTGCAAGTCGTAGTCGAAGGGGGGATCATTCTTGCCCGGCTGGACATACGAAACGACCAATGACGTCCACGACACGCTCAGCCACGCCGGAGTCAGTGCCTGGAGTTCCACCTCAACCCGGTAGGTCGTCCCGACCACCAACCCGGCGATGGTCACTCGATTGTCCAGCGTGCCCGTCCAACCACTTGTCGCAACGACCACCGAATCGCTGAGCCGGACTACCCGAATCCTCGCCCTGGCCTCGGACAACGGGGCATTCAGATACAGGTAGGCAAAGGCATTCGAGCCGCCCGCCGTGTACGACGTCTGAGGCAAGAGGGCGAGGAGCACCGGGTCCGGCGCAATCGTTGCCAAGCGCGGCGGCAGAATCACACCCGTCCCGTTGGCCCAGCCACCGTTGTGCACCGCACCGCCGTACTGAGCCGACACCGTCGTGGGCACAGCTACCGCGACCAAGCAGAGGATGACCGCCATGAGAATCCACGTCCTCATGACCGCCTACTCCCACATCATGTCCGCGCGCCCATCACCCGAGAGGAAGACAGCGTCGGGAGCGTTCGGCTGGAAGATGAAGCGCACGGGTAGCCCTTCTCTCAGGGTGAAGACCGAGTCTCCGAGGGCTGCTTTCGGCTTGAGCCGTGACCAGGTATGCGCCGCGTCGTCGTAGACCCAGAACGACATGGTGACCGTCCCCAGGTCGGGCAACGCGTACATGTCGAGGATGTGCGCCTTCTTCGACCCCACCGGGCCGGTGCCGTAGAAGGGTACCCAGCCGGTGGCTTCGGCGACCGCACCGTCCTGTGCGGCCAATCCCAGCAGTGGAAGCCACGCCACGGCCGCGATCAGCAGCACCAAGCAGATGATCTTCGTTCTCACGTTCCAACCTCTCCGTTCCGCCCCTCGTCCGGGGCACCTATCAGGTTGCGGAGCTTCGCCAACTCGCTCCCTACGCATTCACCCCGTCCTCAACTTCGACCTGGTCCTCGTCCTTCTCTTTCTCCGGTTCCTCGGAATCCTTGGGCTGCTCTTCCGCGGGCTCGTCTGCCGCCACCGGCTCCCCGGAGATCGAGAGTCCGTACTCCTTGGCCAGCGCCTGCTCCCGTGCCAGTTCAGCGAAGACGTCCTCGATGTCCTCGCCCTTCTCGGCGAGGTACCCGGTCCTGGTCCCCAGGCCGTTCTGGATCGAAAGCACAGCGGCCTTGGCTTCCTTCTCGGGGTCGATCCACTGCCAACCGCGGGGACGATGGCGGACGGACATGTAGCGGGATGGATCGCGGGAGGGGAGTTTCAACGTGCCCGTGAGCAGCGCCATGCCGAGCCAGGCCGCGTACAGTGGCCTGCGCCACATGTCGATGAAGTCCTGCTGGATGGAGCGCCAGTCGTCGCGCTCCACGAGCGCAAAGCTGCGCATGGTGGAGTAGCTGACGCCCTCGGCGTCGTTGGCGAGCACGTTGTAGAAGACGCTGAACCCCGAGGCGATCTTGCGAAGCATCTGCTTGATGAACGCGGGGAACTGCGCCGTGGGGTGATCCGGCTCCCAGGCCTTGAACTCGTAGCCATCGGGGACGATCTCGAACGTCCCCGGGTTGGCCTCCATGGTGGCGGGCCGGGGATCGCTGGCCAGGTCGCCGGCCAGGGAGTCGGCGCGTTTCTCGAACAGCCCCATCTTCGAGGCGCCGATCCGTGCAGCGACGGCCTCCGACTCCTCGTAGGCGTTCAGCATGTGCGCCGGCACCATGACCGAATGGACCCAGGTCACGCCCCGGGTCTGATTCACGCGCTCGGGATCGTAGAGATGGAGCATCTCCGCGGCCGGTACGAAGTACCGCTCGCGCAACAGGTCCGTGCCGACCGAGTCCCACACCCAGAATCCGACCGGCCGCCCGATGGCGTCGATCTCCACGCCCATGCGGATCTCGTTCTGCGTTCCGCGACGGGAGCGGTTGAGGGTCTCGTCGATCAGGTCGGCGTCGATCGCCTGCAGGGCCAGACCATGGGCGTTGCCCTCGAACCCCCGCCACAGACGGACGAAGGCCTCGCCGTCGCAGGCCACGGTCTTAAGGAGTACCTTCTCGAACCGGCGCAGGGTGAGGCGGCCGTCGACCGTCACCGGGGCATTGGCCCAGGCGTTCCACGCCTCTTCGATGGCGGCGTTGGACTTGGTATCGGGTTGGTCCCCGGCCCTGACCTGGGCCTGGAGCTTGATGCCCATCGGCCCGATGACGTTGGTCACCAGCAGGCGGAAGTAGCGTTTGACGTAGCTGTTGTTGCGGCCGAGTTCCCGGGCGCGGGCCCGCAGCATACGGATGTCACCGCGGACCTCCTCGTCCGCGGAGCGCGTCTGGGCGATCCAGTCCAGCAGCAACCGGTGGACTCCCGCTCCGTCGAACACGCCACGCTGGCCACGGAGTTCACGCCAGGCGAGACGGACCGCGCGCCCGAGGCGCTTGTGCAGAGGCCGCCTCATTTCTCGAACCCGGTCTTGGTGAACGAAACGAGTACGGGCCGGGTGACGAATCCCGGCTTCTGCAGACCCGCCAGGCGGGACTCGAGGCTGGACAGGAGGCTGACCGCCTCCCGGATCGGCATCTTCGCCACGACGCGCCCGGCGATCTGGTAGCTCTCCATCCCCGCCGGCAGCCGGCCCTCGATGTGAGCCCGCAACATGGCGATCGCCCGTTCGATCCACTCCTGCTCGCTGCCCTCGGAGGCCTCGGCCAGGTTGGGCAGGATCGTGACGGAGCCGCGGCCCACCTCGTAGACCTCGCCGCCCGCATTCGAGACCCGCTCGACCCATTTGTATAGCCCGGCAGCGAAGTCGCCCTCGGTGTCGGAGGCCTCGATGGTGACGAGGAAGTCGTCGCCGTCGGCGACGGCCGTCTTGGCGAGCACGCTCGCGCCGGCCAAGTGGACCCGGAGCGTCCATCCGGCGGATGCCGGGTAATCCGTCAGCCGCCTGCGGTAGCAGACGGTTGTCCCAGCCGCGAACTGATCGGGGAGGTATGCAAGTTCCTGTGCCATGCGCCCACGGTGACACCGCGCTCATGAGCCGACCAATCTAAATGACATTTAGATTGGTCGGCCTTTCGCGGATGCATCACTACTGGGTGCATGGACACACCGACTGCCATCAAGACGCGAACCGTGAAGGTGCCGCGCATCCAGTACCGGGACTTCGAGGTCGAGGTCGAAACCCGCGCCGATGACGGCGAGGGCCAGATCCGCCTGTACCCGGTGTCCTTCTCCAGCGAGGCCCCCGTCCGCCGCTACTCCTGGGACACCTGGGAGGAGTACGACGAGGTCCTGTCACACGTCACACGCGACGTGGACCTCACCAGAGCGAAGAACGGCCTGCCGCTGATCAAGTCCCACCAGCGCCTTTTGCACTTCGGTTCGGTCAACGACATCGAGCTCGACGAGAAGCGCGGGCGTCTGCGTGGCATGGCCAGCTTCTCGTCGATCCCGCTGGGCCAGGAGCAGGAGACGATGCTCCGCGAGGGGCACATCAAGACCGTCTCGGTTGGCTACCAGGTCCTCTCGATGGAGATGGTCTCGAAGGACAAGAAGTCGGGCCTCGCGACCTACCGCTGCCGCTGGATGCCCTACGAGGTCTCCACCGAACCCATTCCCGCCGACCACGAGGTCGGCTTCGGGCGCACACGCGGCGCTCCCGAGGTCGATCTGGTCGAATTCACGATCGAAGAGCCCGCTACCGAAGGAGAACGAACCATGAGTGTCGAAGCAGGAACCCCGCCCGCCGCGGTCGAACGGCCCGCCTCGGGCACCGAGACCCGAGAAGCGCCGGCGGCGCCTGCGCCGGCACCCAAGGTGACGGAGACCCGGGATCGCGGCGCGGAAGCGGCCGAGATCATGGAGATGGCCCAGGCCCACGGCGTGACCGACAAGGCCGCCGGCTGGATCAGGAAGGGCCTGACCCCGGACCAGGTCTCGCGCGAGATCCTGGGAGCCTTCCGCACCCAGGGGCCCGCCCAGCCCTCGGCCGAGGCCCTGGCCGAGATGCCGGCCCGGGACAAGAAGCGCTACTCCATCCACCGCGCGATCCGCCTGCAGGCCGAGCTGATGGACGGCAAGCGCAGCCGGTACGACGGCCTCGAGGCCGAGGTCCACGAGGAGCTGTCCAAGCACCGCACCGGCGCGGACCACGGCGGCGTGCTGGTGCCGTGGCGTCTGAGCGACGACGACCAGCAGCGCGTGCTGGGCACCACCCAGCAGAGCGGCGGCGCGACCCTGGTCGGCCAGCAGATCATGCCCGACATGATCGACCTGCTGCGCAACCGGGCCCTGGTGTTGGTCTCGGGCGCGCGTCTCTATCCCGGCCTGCAGGGCGTCGTGTACTTCAACAAGAAGACCGGCGCGCCCACGGTGACCTGGATGGAGGAGAACCCGCCGGCCGACGCTCCCCAGTCCGAGCCCTCGTACGGCTACGTGTCCCTCTCGCCCAAGACCCTGATCGGCCAAGTGCAGATCCCCCGGCAGCTGCTGGTGATGTCCTCGATCGACGTCGAGGCGGACATCCGCAGCGACCTGGCGACCGGCCACGGCCTGGCCTTGGATCTCGGCGCGCTGCACGGCAAGGGCACGGACAAGCAGCCCGTGGGCATCTACGGCGCGGCCGACGTCCAGTCCCACGCGGTGGGCGGCGTACCCGACCTGACGGACATCACCACGATGCCCGCCCTGGTCGCGGACAAGAACGCCGACCTCGGGGCCCTGTCCTGGATGACCACCCCGCTGATGGCCGGCGTGCTCAAGCGCACCCCCCTGGTCAGCGGCTACCCGGTCTTCCTGTGGTCGGGCACCTACCGCGAGGGCGAGCTCGGCGGCTACCCCGCCCGCACCACGAACCAGATCTCCAAGACCCTGGGTGCCGGCAGCAACGAGCACGGACTGGTCTTCGGAAACTGGAACGACCTGCTGGTGGGCATGTGGGGCAACGACCTCGAGATCGTGGTCGACGTCGTCACCAAGGCCGCCCGCGGCCAGATCCTGATCACCAGCTACTCGATGGCCGACACCGCCGTCCGTCGCGGCGAGTCGTTCGTCAAGGGGACCGGCGCGACCCTGTCGTAGCCGGGCACGAAGGGATGAAGCGCATGACGGAGCAAGGCACGCTCACCATCGAGGTCACCACCGGTCACTGCCTGGGAGGCGAAGGCAACGACGTCATCCCCGGCCAGATCCTGGTGGCTCCGAAGGACCTGTCGATCGCGGAGGCCCGCAAGAAGGTCCGGATGGGCTACGCCCGCATCGTCCCGTCCGCGCCCGAGGCGGGTCCGGAGGCTCACAAGGCTTCCGGGCCCGCCGCCATCAGTCACGGAGACCCGGTTTCCGAGGATCGGGACCCGGATTCCCCAGCGCCAAGCAGGCGCAAAGGCCGGCCGCGGGCCGGCGGGAGGTAACCGCATGACCCACCTACTGAACGCCCTGGCCCAGGCTACGGGCGTGGAACTGGCCCCGGCGGCCAGCAGGACCTCGACCCTGACCGGGACCGGCATCGACGTGCTCGAGTACGAGGGCGTGGCCCTGGTGCTGCTGAACGCCTCGGCCGGAACCGGCACCAGCCCCACCCTGGACGTGAAGCTCCAGCACTCGGACGACGACTCGACCTACGAGGACGTCACCAGCGGCACGTTCTCCCAGGTCACGGACGCGGCCGAGACCGCCGGCGTGAAGGTCATGAAGCTGAACGTCTCGGACCTGAAGCGCTACCTGCGGGTGATCGGCACGATCGCCGGCACCACGCCGTCGTTCGACTTCGGCGTGGAGTTCGTCGGGATCACGAAGGCGGGCTGAGCCATGGTCTTCGGCGGCTTGGACATCCCCGCGATGCTCGCGGATCTGGCGGAAGCCGGTGGCGTGGTCGAGGTCACCCTCGGCGATGCCACCGTCTTCGGGCTGCTCGACCGCGAGGCCGTCGAGATCCTCGGCGGCGAGATGCCCGCGGTCGTCGCCGCCGATGAGATCGTCCACGTCCAGAGCGGGGTGCTGCCGGGCCTCGGGTCCGGAGCCGCGATCACGGTAGGCGGGACGGCCTACACCGTTCTAAAGGTCCTGCCCTACGGGGACGGGGCCATGGTCCGCGTCGCGCTGAGGACGCCATGAGTACGATTCGCGAGCAGATCGTCTCGGCCGCCGTCCTGGTGTTGGCCACGGACGCTCCCGCGGGAGTCCCCGACCCGGTGCGGACGCGACTGGACTCGCCCAGCGCCGACCAGCTGCCCGCGCTGACGGTCTACCAAGGCGTGGAGACGGTCGAGGCGATGCGGGACGCCAAGACCGGCACAGCCAGCCGCGGGCCCATCGTGCGGCGGTCGGTACTGCTGAGCGTCGAAGTCCTGACCAAGGCCGGAACGGGCGAGGAACCCGACAAGGCGGCCGATCCAATCCTGGCCTGGGCCACGGCCGCGCTGGCTGCGGCCGGCAGCTTCGGTGGCCTCGCGAACGGCCCTGCCGACGAGCTCGGCACGAAGTTCGAGTACGAGCAGGCAGAGACGTCGTTCTGCCGGGCCTCGCAGACGTTCCGGATCGAGTACCAGTCCCGCGCCGATGACGCGGAGAACCTGACCTGAGAGGAAGGAAGCCATGCCCGAGGTCGTCAACGGCAACAACATCTTGCTCGGCAGGGGCAAGATCTACTTCGACCGCTTCGATGCCAACGGCGCGAGGACGGGCGAGCTGTTCCTGGGCAACTGCCCCACGTTCGAGATCACGCCCACCAGCGAGGATATCAAGAAGTACTCGAGCGCCGACAAGTCGGCCGACCTGATCGCCTCGGACGTGCTGCGCACGACGCTGGCGATCCGCATCGTGGGCGACGAGTTCTCCAAGGAGAACCTCGCCATGGCCATGTTCGGCGACACGGCGACTCTGGCCCAGACCGGCTCGACCGTCACCGCCGAGGAGATCGCGGGCGTCCTGCAGGGCCGGTACTACCCGCTGTCGATGCGCCAGGTGAGCCTGGTCACCGTCACAGGCACCGGCGGCACGCCGACCTACGTCCAGGACGACGACTACAAGGTCGATGCCGTGACCGGTCGCATCTACATCGTCGAGGGCGGCGCGATCACCGACGGCACCGACATCGAGGTGGACTACACCTACGGCACCATCGACCTGCCGACCGTCCGCGGCATGAACCAGACCTCGGTGAAGGGATACATCCGCTTCATCGCCGATCCTGCCCGTGGCCCCAAATACGAGTGCGAGATCTGGCGGGCCTCGATCCGCGCCGACGGCGCCATCGGATTCATCTCCGACGAGTACGCGAGCTTCACCCTGGCCGGGGACATCGAGTCCGACGCCTCCAACCACCCCAACGAGCCGCACTACCGGCTGATCAGGATCGCGTGATGAGCGACAAGCACACGATCGGCGGTCGCACGTTCCTGCCGCTGCGCGAGTCCACCGTCGAGCAGGACTTCCGGTTCCTGGCACTGGTCAAGCGGGCCCGGATCGACGAGGTGGTCATGCAGCCCGGCGAAAGCCCCGAGGTCTTCGCCCGCCGGCTGCTGGAGGTCACGATCGAGAGCGGCGCGATCCTGGACCTCCTCGGGTGCCTCCTGATCCCGGAGGACATCGCACCCCAGGACCGGGACCCCGGGGAGGTCTGGACATCCGAATTAGGTCAGGCGACGGCGCGGTTTCTCGGGCAGCTGCGCGACCCCAAGGACAAGGCGGCGGTGCGCGGCCTGGTCCTGTCGCTGCTGGTCTCTTTTTTCGAGAGCGGGATCGTCTCTTTGTGGACTTCGACGACGTCCTCCGCCGAGGCGATCCCGAACCCCAAGGAAAGCCCGGCGCACCCGGCCGGTACGGACCCTGGACCGAACTCGTCCGGGAGCTCGCCGCGGGCGACCACGACCGCGCCGAGCGGATCGTCCGCTGGCCGCTCCGCGTCGCCCTCGCCTCCTACCGCCGGTTGATGAGAGAGCAGGCGCTCGAGGACTACCGCCACCGGTTCCTCTGCTGGTGCGTCCTGGCCCCTCACAGCGCCAAGGGATCGCGGCCGCGGCCTCCGGCCGTGCCCGACATCCTGAGAGGAAGGTCCACCGATGGCCACACCTGATGTGCGAGTCCGGCTCACGGCCGAAGGCGTCGCCGAGGTCGTGGCCGCCCTCAAGAAGGTCCAGGCCGAAGGCCAGAAGGCCTCGGCGCAGCAGACGCGCGGCTTCTCCGGCCTGAACCGCGTTCTGGGCTCGACGTCCTCGCTCCTGACCGGCCTCGGTGTCGCCCTCGGAGTGCGCCAGTTCCAGCAGTGGATCCAGTCCTCGGTCAACGCCGCGGATCAGATCCAGAAGCTGGGTCAGAAGGTCGGCGCCTCGACCGAGAACCTGTCCGCCCTGCACCTGTTGGCCCGCACCTCCGCCTCGAGCCTCGGGGAGATGGGCGCGGCCCTGGCCAAGCAGAACAAGTTCATCGGCGACGTGGCCGAGGGGAATCCCAAGGCCGTGGCCACCTTTCGCGACCTGGGGCTGACTCTCGATGACTTGAAGGGCAAGGACTCGGTCGAGATCTTCGAGCTTCTGGCCCAGCGAATCACCGCCCTGCCCTCGCCGATCCAGAAGACCAAGACGGCCATGGACATCTTCGGGCGGGCCGGCGCGAACCTCATCCCCACGATGAACGCCCTGGCGGACGAAGGCCTCGGCAAGGTCATCGAGCGGGCCCGCGAACTGGGCGTCCTGATCGATACCCGGCTGGCCGAGTCGGCCCGGCAGATGAACGACGACTTCGAGCTCCTGAAGGCCCAGAGCGAAGGCCTCGGGACGCGACTCGCCGCCGGGCTCGTTCCGCAGTTGTCCCAGGCCCTGCAGATCATGAGCGGCGACCTGAAGCAGACCACCGAGGCTTGGGAGAAGTTCGGCCAGGGCATCGGGCTCGTGCTGAAGTTCATCGTCGCGGTCGTCTCGTCCGCGTTCGACGTGGTGGGCACGGCGCTGTCGTTCGTAATGATGCGGATCGATTCGAGCGTCCGGGCGGTGTGGGCCCTGCTGCACGGCAATCTGGACGAGGCCAAGGCCTACCTCAAGACTGCGGGCGAGGCGATCAGCGCCGAACAGAACGCGCTATTCGAGCGGCTGAAGGCCCGGTTCGAGCTGACCATTTCGACGCCGGCCGAGCCTACCGCGCGAGAGGAAGCCCCCGCGCAGGACTACTCCGAGGACCCGGCCGCCCTGGCTGCCAAACGCGCCCAGGCCATGCAGATGACCCTGGATCGCGAGCTGGCCCTGGTCCGATCCATGGGAGCCCTGCGCAACGCGGCTGAGAAGCGAGCCTTCGACCAGGGCCTCAAGGATGTACGCGCCTACTACGAGGACCGCCGCAGGGCGGCCGAGGAGGAGTTCGCCAAGGAGATCGAGGTCCTCGAGCAGAAGCGCGCCTTGCTCGACGCCGAGGTCGACCCGAGCCGCCGCCTCCAGGAGCAGGGAAAGATCGACGCCGAACTGGCAAAGGCGCGGGCGACCCAGGAAGAGCGCATTGCGGCGCTGATGTCCGAGGAACGCGACGCCGTCCAAAAGCTCGCCCAAGAGCGGCTCGCCCTGGAGAAGACCCTCCTGGAAGCCCAAGGCCGCCGTCACGAGGCAGCGCTCCTCGGAATCGACGAGGAGATCCGGCGGGCTGACCTCCTGCTCAAGAAGCAGGGCGCGTCCGACGCCGAGCGCGAAGCCACCCTGGCCCGCCTGCGCAGTTCGATGGAGTCCGGGGCCAACTTCGACGAGATCAAGCGCCAGGCCGAGGCCACGTTGGCCGACCTGGACGCGGCCCGCTCGGAGATCGAGGCCCGCGTCTCAGCGGGCCTGCTGTCCCAAGTCGAGGGCGAGCAGCAGATCCTGGCCATCGAGAACGAACGCCTGGTCGCCCTGCAGAGCCTGGCCATGGAACTGGAGCAGGCCGCCTGGGCCACCGGCGACCCCGAGCGGATCGCCCAGGCCCGAGGGTTCACCGAGGCCGTACGCGATCTGGGGTTCGCGGTCGAGGGGGCCCGTGTCTCTTTCACCGCCTTCGGCAAGACCGCCCTGGACAGTGGCCGCGACGCCCTGACCGAGTTCTTCGACACCGGGATCACCGGGGCGAAATCCCTCGGCGATGCCTTCCGCAACCTGGCGCTTTCGATCATCGCCGACCTGAAGCGCATGGCCGCCCAGCTTCTGGCTACGGCCATCATCAAGAAGATCGCCGGGGTGTTCAGCGGCGGCGGCCAGGTCGGTGGCACCGAGAAAAAGGCCACCGGCGGCGTCCTGGGCGGCATCGGCACCGGCACGTCGGACTCCAACCTCGCCTGGTTCTCCCGCGGGGAGTACCTGGTGCGCGCCGCTGTGGTCCGAGAGCCTGGTGTCCTGCGCCACCTCGACGACCTGAACCGCCGCGGGTCTCAGGCCCTCGTTCAGACCCCGGTCCTGGTCGAGGCCCCCGTGCCCCGGTTCGCCGAGGGTGGCCTGGTCGACGCGCCCGCCGCCGCGGACTCGCAGGAATCCAAAGACAGCCAGGTGCTGATCGGCCTCGAGGAGGGATTGATCCTCCGCCACCTGGAGAGCCCCGCCGGCCAGCGCATCCTGGTCAAAGCCATGGCCAAGAACCGCCGGGCGATCCGCTCGGCCTTGGGGACGTGAGCCATGTTCACCACCGGAACCGCCACCGACTACAACGACCTGGCTGAACGGCTGAACACGTTCCTGACCGCCAAGGGTTCGGCGTTCGGGCTCACCTACACCGGGACCGGCGATGGCCGCCTGACCGACTACTCCGGGGGCGCGTCGTCCGTCGCCGAGACGTTCACCATCACGGCGACCTCGCCCACGTCGTTCGACGTGACCGGCAGCGTGACCGGATCGATCGGCCCGGCGACGGTGGGGACGCCGTTCGCGCATGCCACGCTGGAGTTCCTGATCTCGGCCGGGGCGACCGCCTTCGTCGCCGGCGATCAGTTCGTCCTGTCGACCGCGCCGAAGTGGACCAGTCTGCGGCGCTCCCGCGGCTGCCGGCTTGTGGCCACCCAGGGCAACGAGGGCACCTACGCCGTCCAGAACCTCGTGGACGGGAAGCTCAACATCTGGCCGTTCACCACCTCCAGCCTCACCAGTCGGTCCTGGAACATCTACACGACGGTCACCCTGCCCCAGGAGGTGGAGATCACCTTCTTCGAGCCCGTGACGATCGAAGCCTACGAGTTGACCCTGCACGACACCTCCGGCCAGGGGCCCAACGTCTGGGAGATGCAGTATTGGGACGGCGGCGCCTGGGTGACCCTCGACTCGCGGACCGGGATCGTCTTCTACAACGGCATCCCGCAGACCTTCACCATCGCCTCGCCTGTCGAAGCGACCCGCTACCGGTGGCACATCACGAGCTTGCGCTACACCCAGCTGCACATGGGCACGCTGCGCATGTTCCGGCAAGCGGACGGGGTAGACGCCTGCTTCCACGAGTACGCCTGGAAGGCCCCGGGGAACGATGGCAACTCGGAGATCTACACCGGCCTCCACGGCTTCGAGCGCCAGGACGCCGACTACTACGACTGGGAGATCGCCGGCATGGACGGCTGGCTCTCCGGATCGCGGTTCTACGAGCAGGTGGGTTTCCAGGGGAACCTCTACGTGCCGCTCTGGAACGCCCCGATCCCCTACTGGTTCGTCTGCGACGGCCGCCGCGCCGTCGTGGTGGCCAAGGTCTCCACCCAGTACGAGGTCGCGGTCTTCGGCCTGCTCGATCCTTACTACTCCCCCGGCCAGTGGCCGTATCCGCTGGTCCTGGGCGGCTCGATGTCCCACGGCGAGTTCTCGCTCTGGGACGACACCGACTACCGGTGGTCGGTCACGGACAACCGCCACCGCATCTTCACCCACGCCGACGTGGGTGGTGCTCCGGTCGGTACCGGAGAGCGTGATCCGTGGGACACGCAGCTGCGTGTCCGGAACATCGACGGCAGTTGGAAGGCCATCGAAGGGTCGCTGTCCGATTTGATCACCAGCACTCCGCAGACCTATTACCACATCCTCTGGCCCACCCGCTGCGGCCTGTCGCAGCTCGACCCCGGCCCCGGGGCGACCTATGACCTGTGGCCGGTGATGCCCATGCTGGGGGACGTCGGCAACGGCTACAACACGCCGGGCCAACTGCCGGGCATCGCCCTTGTCACCGGCCAGGATCTGAGTGCCGAGACCCTGATCCGCCAGGGCGCGGTCGACTGGATCGTCATCCCCAACGTCTTCCGCGTCGACCGTGACGACTTCTGCGCCGTGAGGTTGGACTGATGGCCGCCTCCTACCAGACCGGAATCGCCAGTTCGCCCACCAACCTCCTGCAGACGCTGGTGGCCTGGCTCATGGCCCAGGGCTGGACCGTGAACCAGTCCGAGCAGGACGGCACCGGCTGGCGGGCCCATCTGGTGAAGGCCGGCAGCCTGAACGTGAACCTCCGTGCCGCTGAGAACGAGAGGCTCTGGACCAAGGGCAGCGGCGGCTACCACGACCTGGGCGACGGCGGCTACGGGATCGGCCTGTACCTGGGGACCGGCTGGGACGGCGAGGAGTTCTGGGACGCCCAGGCGGGCGGTCCCATGCGCCCCTACGACCTGACGACCTCGGGCTGCGGCATGAACCTGCCCCAGGGACAGATCTCGGCCTATCACTTCTTCGACGACGGCAACGACCACATCACCGTCGTTGTGGAGCGCGCCGCGGGGATCTTCTGCCACATGGGGTGGGGCCCGACCCTCGAGCGGGCCTCGTTGCCCGAGCCGTTCCCCTACTTCTACGCGAGCTCGAGCACGAGGCTCAACACGGCCGAAACCGCCGACCTCTTGACCGGCAACCGGCACGGGATCGACCTCACGGCCTATCCGCCCATGTCCCATACGGACGAGGACTACTCGACCATGGGCGGCTCGACGGCCCTGACCCACTGCACGGCGTTCGTCCGCGTGGACGCCGCGACGTTCTCGGGCCGCTGGATCGGCGACTGCAAGGACGAAAACGAGGGATACGGCTGGACCGGTCGCCGGATGCGTGACGCCCTGAACAAGTGCCTGGCCGCCCAGGGCGGGATGGAAGAGGACGAGTATGTCAACTACCAGTACCTGTGGGATGACGGTTCCGGCGGCCCCGGCGAGCGCACCCTGCAGAGCGCATTCGGCGGCGCGCTCCTGCTCCCCTTGCACTGCTTCGTGGAGACCGACCCCCAGGGCCGGTGGGCACCGATCGGCTATCCGCCCACCGTGTTCTGGACCGAGGCCGTGGGCCACGGCTACAGCGCCGGCGACGTCTACCAGTTGGGCGGCCAAGATTACATGCTGTTCCCGTTCTTCGCCGTCAGGAAGGCCGCCTGATGGCCACCGCGATCACCGTCCCTAGCCCTCTGAACCTGGTCTCCGGGACCGACTTCTCGATCGACCTGGCCGGGGCCGTCCTCGATCCTGTCAGCACGCGCCCGCTGCATGTCGTCGGGATGGACGTCGGCGTTCGCATGGCCCTGGCCGATCCGCGGCCCGTCGCGATGCAGAAGGACGGCGGCGTCGCCCCCGTCCATGGCCATGTCGTTCTCGGCCGCGTCCACGTGATCCCGCGCAGGTTCGACCTCGGGGCGGTCGTGTCCGAGCAGGAGGCCGAGGTCGAGGTCTGGAATGCCGCCATCGACCGCGCCCAGATCCTCGAGGAAATCACGGTCGACGGACCCACGGGGATCGAAGTCGAGGACCCCATTGGCCTGCCTGCCCACTTCCCTGCCTCGGACTCCCAGGTCTACCTGGTCAGGGCGCTCACCGATGGCGACGCCCTGATCGACAACCTCGTCACCTGGGTGTTCTCCGGCCTGGACCCTGCGGGGACCAATCTGCGTGTGCTCGGGTTCCGGCTGATCCCCTTCCCGTTCCCTCCGAACTGGGCGCAGCCGGTTACCGAGACGTTCGGGTTCATGACCGACATCATCGTCTCGTACCGGGGCATGGAGCAGCGCATCCAGCTGCGCGCCGTCCCGGTGGGCACGATCCGCTACGCGACGCTGCTGGATGACCTGCGCAACGCCCAGATGGCCAACGCCATCCTCTTCGGCAACCAGGCGCGGGCGTTCGGCGTCGGCCGCTGGCAGTTCCAGACCCGATTGCTGCAGAACGCCAGCGCGGACGACCACGAGGTCTACTGCGACACGTCCGACATCCCGTTCGAGCCCGGCGGCATGGTCCTGCTGTGGACCGATCCCTACCACTGGGAGGTCCAGACCATCGAGAGCGTCCTGCCGGACCGCGTGATCCTGAGCTTCGGCCTCATCCAGTCCTGGACCGTGGGGCCGACCGTCGTCCTGCCGATCGTGGTCGGCCGCCTCTCGGCGGACGAGGGCTTCACCTGGAACGCCCTGAGCATCGGCTCGACCTCGCTGACCTTCGACATCGACGGGTTCACGCCATGAGCTACCTCGGCTACGACGTCCTGGAGCTCAACTACAACCGCGTCGGCGCGTTCGAGGAGCGCCTCCGGCGGAAGTTCGTGCTCCTGAACTCGAAGACGGGCCGGCGCATCGCCGACGAGCAGGCACCGGCCCCCGCGTCCATGCGCCCGTTCACCTGGACCGCCATCGGCCGGGACGAGATCGCGGCCATGCGCGCGTTCCTGGACGCTCGCTGCGGCCGGGCCGTCCCGTTCTGGCTGCCCAGCTTCCAGTGGGACCTCGCCCTGGCCGAGGACGTCTCCCAGAACCAGTCCAGCGCCACCATCTACTGGGTCAGATACAAGCAGCAGATGTGGGGAACGACCGCAGCCCGGCGCCACCTGGCGCTCTGGTCCCTGGGCGATGGCACCATGGACTACTGCCGGATCGTCGATGCCGTCGATGTGGCTAACTACCAGACCGAGACCCTCACCCTGGACCCTGTGGCTCAGCGCGAATACGGCCGCTCCAAGACCGTGCTGTCGTTCCTGAAGTTCTGCCGCTTGGATGAGGACCGCATCGAGATCTCCTACCCGAGCCCGCAGGTGGCCGAAGCGACGATCCGGGTCCGGGAACTCCCCCTGGAGGCCCCGCTGTGACCTACGACGCGCGGGAAAAGAGTCGGTACCAGGGCCAGCCCGTCGAGGGCTTCCGGTTCGCCCAGGGCAGCAATCTGTGGCTCTACACGTCGGCGGATCGGACGATCACGCTGCCTGCGGGAGTGTTCGCTCCCGAGGCCATTACCCGCAGCGAGCTCGACTTCTCGCAGGAGGACACCGGCGAGACCATCGACCTGACGCTGCCGCGCGCGAACCCCGTGGCCGCCCTGTTCATCGGGGATCTTCCGTCCACGTCGGTCTGGGTTACGGTCTACCGCGCCCACCGCGGCGAGGAGTCGCTGGCTGTGACCATCTTCAGCGGCAAGGTGAACCGCGCCCGCTTCGAGGAATCCGAGGCCATCCTCACCGGGGCGAGCCTAATGGCCATGCTGGCCCGCACGGTGCCGATCCTGGCCATGCAGACCCCCTGCAACCACGTGCTGTACTCGGCGGCCTGCGGCGCTGACCCCGGGGCATGCCGCGACCAGGTCACGGTCACGTCGGTTTCGGGCGCGACGGTCATCTCGAGCGGGTTCGCCCTGCGCCCTGACCAGTGGTTTCGCGGGGGCCGCCTGGAGTCCGCAACCGGCGAGACTCGCTTTATCGTTGACCACCAGGGCGACACGGTCTCGCTCATCTCGCCGATCCCGGGGTTGTCCTCCCTTGACCAGGTCTGGGCCTACTGGGGCTGCGACCACCTCGAGGCCACCTGCCAGAACAAGTTCAGCAACCTAGTGAACCACCTGGGCTGGTCCCGACTGCCGGGCCGCAATCCCTTCTCGGGGAGGATCGACTGATGGCCTTCTGGGTCATAGCCCTGGTCTATCTCGTCGGCACCGTCCTATACGAGGTCTTGCGCCCGAAGCCGCAGTTCGACGCGCCGACGCCGTCCAGTTTGGGGGACTTCCAGTTCCCTACGATCGGCGAAGGCCGGACCATCCCGGTCGTATGGGGCACCTGCAAGCTCGCCGGCCCTATGGTGACCTGGTACGGCGACCTGCGCATCCAGGCCATCAAGGAGAAGGTCAAAACGGGGTTGTTCTCCTCGAAGGAGATCACCACCGGCTACAAGTACTACCTCGGCATCCAGCTGGTGTTGTGCAGCGGCGAGATCGACGAGGTCCTGCAGATCCGATTCGACGACAGGCGGCCACCGGCCGGGTACGCGCATGTGCCTGACCTCACGCAGATCAGCATCAACGCTCCCGGCTTCTTCGGCGGGGAGGACTCCGAAGGCGGGGTCAAAGGCAGTATCTACGTCTATCACGGCACGCCCACCCAGCCGGCGGACTCCTACCTCGAGGCTCGAATCGGCGAAAGCCTGCCTGCCTGGCGGCGCGTCTGCTACGCGGTATTCCGGCGCGTCTACCTGGGGACGAGTCCCTACATCAAGGCCGTCTCCTTCGTGGTCCGCCGCTGCCCCAATGGCCTCGGATTGTCGGACGGTGCCCACAACATCGACGGCGACGCCAATCCGGCGGCCATGATCTACGACATCCTGATCTCGCCGCCCTCGGAGAACGGGCTCGGGCTGCCGGTGGGCTTCTTGGACGTGGACGCCTTCCGCTCGGTGGGCCAGACGCTGGCCGATGAAGGCCTCGGGCTTTCGATGCTGCAGGACCGTGGCACCACCGCAAAGGACCTGGTCCTCGAAATCCTGCGGCACATCGACGGGGTCATCTACGTCGAGCCCACCACCGGGCTGCTGACGATCCGGCTCATCCGCAGCGACTACGACCCCGAGACGATCCCGGTGCTCGATGCGGACTCGTGCACGGTGAAGTCGTTCGCCAGGCCGTCTTGGGGCGACCTCAAAAACTCGGTGCGGATCGGCTATGTGAGCCGTGATGCCGGGTTCATCGAGAAGACGGCCCAGGCCCAGGATCTCGCCGGGATCGAAGTGCAAGGCGGCGAGGTTTCGCTCCAGGATCTCACCCTTCGCGGGTTGTCCAACTCGACGACCGCCCAGCAGGCGGCCGCACGGTCCTTGGCCGCCCTGGCCTACCCGCTGGCCACGATCACGGTCGAGGCCGACCGCTCGGCCTGGGCGTTCCGCCCGGGGGCAGTGTTCAAACTGATCTGGGACCCCTTGGGCATCACGGGCATGGTCTGCCGGGTGGTTCGCGTCGGGACCGGACGCCTCGATTCGGGCAAGATCGAGATCGAGGCCATGGAGGACGTCTTCGCGGTGGACTGGACGGGTTATTCGACGCCACCGGACTCCGGCTGGCAGGACCCCTCTGGTGACGTCCCCGCGCTGACCGACCAGGTCGCCCTGGCCGCGCCCTACGAGGCGGTGAAGGACTTCGGCAGCTTGGCAGCGGACGTGCAGTTGGCCATCACGCTCGCCGCCGCCGGGCTGACCGGGGTCTCCCTCGGATACCGGGCCTACGTCTCGGACGGTGCGGGTGGATGGGCGCCGCCGGTCGACGTTCCGTTCTTCACGCCGTCCGGAGTGCTCAGCACAGCGATCGACGAGCTGACCAGCGAGATCGTCGTGGCCTCGGGGCTGGACACCGACCTGGTCGAGTCGGTCAGCGAACCCGACTTCTCCCTCGGCGTCAATGTCGCCTGGATCGAATACGACGGCCTTGAGGAGTTCATCGCGTTCCAGACCGTGGTGCAGGGCGAGAACGATGTCACCCTGCAGGTCGTCGCGCGGGGGTGCCTCGATACCGCGCCGACGGCATTTCCCGCCGGGACGCGTGTTTGGTTTCTCTCCTACGGCAGCCAGATCGTGAACATCCGGGGACCCGTGCCCCCGACCGTCAACGTCTACAACGACATCCGCTTCCAGTCCTACAACAACCAAAGCGAGTTCACGTTCACGTCGTGCCCAACGTCGCAGGTCGTGGCCACGACGCCGGCGCGGTCGGAGAAGGTCTACTGTCCGACCGATGTGCGCTTCAACGGGGAGAGCTACCCGGCGTCGATCACCGGCGAACTGACCGTGTCATGGTCGCACCGGAACCGGCTGGGATCGTGGAGCTATGCCGACTCGGGCAAGACGACATCGCCCGAGGCAGGTTCCGAGTACGACATTCTGGTCTATGGGGAACTCGGCACGCTCGTGCACACCGAGTCGGGACTGTCGGGCACGTCCTGGACATATCTCGAGGCTACCGAGATCGTGGAGTCTGGGCTGGAACGGCTCAACGATCATCTGCGGGTGATCGTCAGGACGTACGGGGCGGGGCGGGCTCATGACGCGATTCGGGAGATCGAATGGGAGATGGACAGGATCTAGGAACCGGAGAGCGGGTAATCCCTTGCTCAGGAATAAGATCCATGGCCGCTTCATGCTCAATTGTATCTAGTCAACGGCTCCTCCGTTTCGCCTACTTGACCACTATGAATTAGTGAACTAGCTTTGAAGCAGCCTTCGTCGGCAGTTCGAATGGGAGGTACATCATGCTGAAGCGGACAGTACGATCCATGACGTTCATAGCCGCCACCTTCCTGATGCTCACGGTCGGGGGGTGCGGTCATGACGATCCCACCCAGCCCGTCGATTCGAATCCTGGTGACCTCACGCTCAGCGCAGCCAAGGTCAGTGTCGATGGCCAGTCCCTCGACGGCCTGGACATCCAGCAGGGAGAATACTCGGGGCCAATGCACTACGAGGCCCGGCTCGCCGATCATCATGGCAATCCCATTGTTGGTGGACAGGTCCGGGTTCGATACGGGATGTCCGGCATGATGGGGCACATGGGTGGTTACATGCACCAGGGCGAGTTCTATTGCTACGACGATGGAACTCACGGCGACCCCGTCCCGGGCGACGGGATATTCTGCTTCGTGGACGATGCCCAGCAGTATGGGTGCCATCGTGCGGGAGCGAATCCGGGCGAATACCACTACGAGTTCTGTGGATACGACCAGCACGGCCACGAAAGCAATCGAATGGACGTGATGGTCAACCTTCTGCCCTAGATGGGCAGAGCCCGGTGGCGTCTCAGCGTCAATTGCACGTCGATAGAAGTCAGGAACTTCTATCGGTAGGTGGTTTATACGTCGATCGCGAGTTGGCCAATTTCGTGGCCTTGCGTTGCGGACCAATCGAGTGGGAACTATCATTCGTCCCATGAATGCAAATCGGATTCTTTTTGTCGCACTTGTCTGGACCCTGTTTCTGGCCCCTTCGGCGTGCCTGTCAGGGATGTTCGACCATTTCTGCGCATGCTGTCCGGAGGTATCGTGCGGACATGAAGTGGGGTGCTCCTCGGACCCGTGCAATGTCCTCCTGGTCCCCGTTTCCCAAGTACGATCTTTCGATGTCTCTTTGCTTGACGTAGATGTCTCGGTAGATCTTCCCGATACACCTGGTGGGAACATTCTCGGTTGGGTCTCCCTCCCGTTGACCCAGGTGATCGTCCCGGATACGCCCACCCTTCCGCTTCCCGCAGCGGCCCTTCCGCTCGTCTGCTAGTACCCACCCAGCCCGATCATCCTGGTTCGAGTCGGCTCTGGCCGACCCGCGACGTTGCGGTGTAGTCCGCGTGACCATCTGACAAGGAATTCGAACATGAATGTGCTTTGGCCGTGCCGCTTGCGGCGCGCATCGGCTCTGCTGCTCCTGGTTGCCGCGATAGCGGTGGCTGATGCGCGGCAGAGCGAAGCCTCGGACGCCCCGGCAGAGACCGGCCCCATGTCCCTGGCGCCCACGGAACCGGCCGGCGGGCCATTGGCCTTGGGAGATGCTCTCGCTCTCGCCCTGGCGAACAACCCGCGTCTCTCGGTCTTCGACCTGGAACGACGGGTCCGTGACGCCCTGGCCCTTCAGGCGTCCCTGCGCCCGAGTCCCGAACTCTCTCTCGATGTCGAGAACTTCGCCGGAAGCGGCGACTTCTCCGGCTTCGGGGGCGCGGAGTACACCCTGTCTCTGGCCCAGCTCTTCGAACTCGGCGGCAAGAGATCCAGTCGGCAGGACGTCGCTGCTCTCGACGGTGAACTGGCGACGTGGGACTACGAGGCCGTCCGCCTCGAGGTTCTCGGTGAGGTCACCAGGGCGTTCGTCGACGTGATATCGGCCCAGCAGGAAGTAGAACTCGCAGATGGCCTGGTCGAGGTGGCCCAGCAGGACCTCGCTGCGGTCGACAGGCGCGTCAAGGCCGGCGCGACCTCACCGGTCGAGTTGACCCGGGCGCGGGTGGCCCTGGCCACCGCGAAGATGGACCGGGAATCCTTTGCGCTGGCCCTGACTGCGGCCCGGGCCCGCCTCGCCGCGACCTGGGGCAGCGTCGAGCCCGAATTCGCCGATGCACGCGGCACCCTCGAACGGATCTCAACTCCGCCCGGTTTGGATCACCTCAGGGATCGTCTCGACGCCAATCCGGACATCGCGCGCTGGCAGACGGAACTCGCCCAGCGGAAGGCTACAGTGGCCCTGGAGCGCGCGGTGGGGAAGATCGACCTCGTGGCCGGTGGTGGTTTCCGGCGCATCGAGGAGACCGGAGACAATGCGTTCGTCGCCGGGCTCTCCATTCCATTGCCGTTCGGCGACCGGAACCAGGGCAATGTCGAGGCCGCCGAGCTGCGGCTCGGCCAGATCGACAAGGAGCGTCAGGCGGAGGTGCTGACAGCCAGCGCCGCCCTGGCGACCAGCTACGCCGAGCTGACGGCGGCGTACAAGTCGGCGGAAATGCTTCGCGACGAGATCATACCCGAGGCCCAGGAAGCTATGGCGACGGCCGAGAGCGCCTACCTGAAGGGCCTTTTCAGCTACACCGATGTTCTCGCGGTCAGAACGACGTACTTCGAACTCCGCGGACGGTACATCGAATCCCTCGCCACCTATCACCGTGCGGTTGCGGACATCGAGCGACTCGTCGCCGGACCGATCACCGGAAACGAGCAGGAACAGGAGCGTCCCTGACATGAGAAATCCCAGCTATCGAATCCACCGTGCCACAAGGCACTTCCAACTTCTTGTCATGCTCGGCGTCCTCTTGACCCTCCAGGCGCGGCCGGCACTCGCCCAGGAGCACGAAGACGAACACACCGGCCATGACCACGGTGAAGAGCATGAAGATGTGGTCCGGCTCGGAGCGGCGGAAATGCAGGAATTCGGGATCATCGTGACCGAAGCAGGTCCGGCGATCCTGGAGCAGGTCCTCGAACTGCCCGGCGAGATCCAGGCCAACGACAGCGCCCTCGCGCACATCGTTCCGCGCTTCTCGGGCATCGTCACCGAAGTCCGTAGCCAGGTCGGCGATCTAGTGTCGGCGGGAGAGGTCCTAGCCGTGATCGAGAGCGACGAGAGCCTCTCCCCGTACGAGATGAAGACCCTGATCTCGGGGACCGTCATCGACAAGCACATCACGCTCGGCGAAGCCGTATCGCGGGAGCACGCCGCCTTCGTCGTCGCCGATCTGAGCAGTGTCTGGGTCGACATCACCGTCTACCAGCGTGTTCTCACTCACGTCTCGAAAGGACAACGGGTGACCATCGTCGGGGGACACGACCTCCCCCTGGCCTCCGGCGTGGTCTCCTATGTCGCCCCGATCGTGGACGAGACGACCCGCACGGCGCTCGCCCGTGTCGTTTTGCCGAACGGCGAAGGCATCTGGCGGCCGGGAACGTTCATCACCGCGCAGATCGTGGTGGATCGGATCGAGGTCCCGGTGGCCGTGCCGAGAACCGCCCTCCAGATGTTCGAAGGCCGCGACGTCGTCTTCGTCCAGACCGAGGAGGGATTCGTACCCCGGCCGGTCGTCGTCGGCCGGGCGGATGCGAATCGCCTCGAGATCGTATCGGGTCTCACGCCAGGTGAACTCTACGTCTCCCAGGGCGGGTTCACGCTCAAGGCGGAACTGGGCAAGGAATCATTCGGCGGCGACCACGATCATTGATCGGAGAACGGAGAGTCTGACATGCTTGAACGAGTCATAGATTTCAGTCTCAGGAACCGGCTGCTGGTGATCGTCGTCTCGCTGCTTGTGATGGGTGCGGGTTACTTCGCCTACACGCGCCTGCCTGTGGACGCCTTTCCCGACGTCTCGCCCAACCTGGTGCAGGTCTTCACGGTTACAGATGGGCTCGCGCCTGAAGAGATAGAGAAATACGTCACCTTTCCGGTCGAGGCTGCCATGACCGGCCTGCCGGGCGTAGAGAAAGTCCGATCGGTATCCAATTTCGGCCTATCGGTGGTGAACGTCTACTTCCAGGACGGCTTGGACATCTACTTCGCCCGCCAGATCGTCGGCGAGCGCCTGCAGGAAGCGCGCGAGCAGATCCCCGAGGGTTTCGGGGACCCCCAGATGGGGCCGATCTCGACCGGGATGGGGCTTGTCCTCTTCTACTACCTCGACGACACGACGGGAAAGTACTCCCTCGAGGAGTTGCGCACGATCCAGGACTGGCTGATCAAATTCCACCTGCAGACCGTGCCTGGCGTCACCGAGGTCCTGGGTATCGGGGGGCACGAGAAGCAATTCCACGTCCAGATCAGGCCCGAACAACTCCTACGATACGACGTCACGCTCGACGAGGTGATCGACGCGATCCGCTCCAACAACCTCAACGTGGGTGCCCAGTTCATCGAGAAGAACGCCGAGGAGTTCATCGTCCGTTCGGTGGGATTGGCCACCGGCACGGAGGATCTCCGTTCGATCGTCATCAAGACCGAGGACGGCACGCCCATTTTCCTGTCGGATCTGGCGGAGATCGGCACAGGCGGTGCGGTAAGACGCGGGCTGCAGTCACGCAACGGCATGGGAGAGGTCGTTTCCGGGCAGGTCGTCAAGCTGTTCGGGACGAATTCCTCGACCGTGATCAGCCGCGTCGAGAGCAAGCTGGAGGAGATCAACAAGATCCTGCCCGAGGGCGTGCGGATCGTTCCCTACTACCAGCAGAAGGCCCTTGTCGAGGCGGCCGTGAAGACCGTGACCAGCGCTCTCTTGCAGGGGATCGTCCTGGTGGCGATCGTCCTGCTGGTGTTCATGGGCGGCCTGCGCCCGAGCGTCGTCGTGGCGCTCTCGTTACCCTTCTCGGTGCTGTTCGCCTTCCTGCTCATGGGGCGCTTCGGCATCTCGGCCAACCTCATGTCACTCGGCGGCCTGGCCATCGCCATCGGCATGATGGTCGACGGCACCATCGTGATGGTCGAGAACGTCGACCGCCGGCTGCGGCTGGCGAGCCGGGATGAATCCCGACTCAGCGTCATCTCTGGGGCCTGTGGGGAGGTCGGGCGGCCAATCCTCTTCGCCATCTCCATCATCATCCTTGTGTTCGTGCCGCTGTTCACGCTGCAGGGTGTCGAAGGCAAGACCTTCCGGCCGCTCGCCTATACGGTGGCCATGGCTATGTCCGGCTCCCTGGTCTTCGCACTCTTCCTCGCCCCTACGTTCAGCAGTCTCCTGATGCGGTCGGGCAAGAAGAGCGCGGATGGCGGAGCAGGGGAGGAGCCGCGGATGGTCCGGTGGCTGCAGGTGCCCTACCGTCCGGTCGTCGCCTTCTTCGTCCGCCGGCGCTGGACCGCCGCGATGGTGGCCGTGGTATTGCTAGTCGTCGGCGGCCTGATCGTTCCCCGGCTCGGATCGGAATTCACACCCAAGCTGCGCGAAGGGACCATCGTCGTGCGCCTGACGATGGCTCCGTCCATCTCCTTGACCGAAAGCCGGCGGACGACCCAGATCGTGGAACGAAGGCTTCTGGCCATCCCCGAAATCCGGGAGGTCATCAGCCGCATCGGTCGTGGAGAGGTCGGCGCTCACACCGACCCGATCAACAGCGCGGAGATCTACGTTATCCTCCAACCAGAATCGGAGTGGCGGGTCACGGGCGGTCAGGAAGGGATCGAGGACCTCATTCGCGAGGAACTCGGCAACGTGCCCGGCGTCCTGGTCAACCTGACCCAGCCCATCGAGATGACCGTGGACGAGCTCCTGGAAGGCGTCCGGGCGGAACTCGCAGTCAAGATCTTCGGTGCCGACCTCGACGTCCTCATGGCACAGGCTGCCCAAGTGGCGGCGGTCGTCGGCCAGGTGCCTGGAGCGGCCGATGTCCAGGTTGACCAGGTCAGCGGTACGCCTCAGCTCCTGCTGCGCATCGATCGCAAAGCGATCGCCAGGTACGGCATCAACGTCGACGAGGTGCAGGCGGTCGTCCGGGCCGCCATAGGCGGCGAGGTCGCAGGGCAGATCTACGAGGGGATTCGCCGCTTCGACATCCTGGTGCGTTACGTGACCGATGCGAGGAGCACGGCCGAGGACATCCGCCACGTCCTGATCACGGCACCGGACGGAGCGCGGGTTCCGCTCGATCAACTGGCCTCCATCGAGGAGATCATCGGTCCGCGGCAGATCACCCGCGAGGACAACCAACGCTTCGTTTCCATCCAGTGCAACGTCGTGAACCGGGACATCGGCTCCTTCGTCGCCGAGGCGCAGGAGGCCATCGACGCGTCGGTGGATCTGCCTGCGGGGTATCTCGTCACCTGGGGCGGACAGTTCCGGCTCCAGCAGGAGGCCAACCGGCGTCTGGCGGTGGTCGTGCCGGTCACGCTCCTGTTCGTGTTCCTGCTGCTCTTCGGCAACTTCGGCTCGATCCGCAACTCGATGCTGATCCTGTTGAATATTCCGCTGGCCCTGGTCGGCGGCGTTGTCGGGCTCTGGCTTACGGGCCAGAACCTCTCCGTACCGGCGTCTGTGGGATTCATCGCGCTATTCGGCATCGCGCTCGAGAACGGCATGGTGCTGGTGACCTACCTCAACCAGTTGTTGCGGGATGGCGTCCCGCTGGCCGAAGCGTCAGTCCAGGGGGCCTGTCAGAGGCTCCGACCGGTTCTGATGACGGCGACGACAACGGCTCTCGGACTCTTGCCGCTGCTGTTCTCGCACGGGACCGGCAGCGAGGTCCAGCGGCCGCTGGCCACCGTGGTCGTCGGAGGCCTTGTCACCTCGACCGTACTGACCCTCCTCGTGATCCCCGCCTTCTACAAGTGGTTTGCGGTCAAGGTGGAACACGAGAGAAGTCGCGAAGGAGATCCGTCATGAAGGAGATCAAGGCCTACATCCAGGTGCACAAGCTTTCCGAAGTCACGTCGGCGCTTCACGGCATCGCAGGATTGACGGGAATGAGTGTCGTCGACTGCCGCGGCTACGGCGCGGGTTGGAGCTCCACGAAGGACGCATCCGGGTCGGACACTCTCAGCTATCGAAAAGGCGTGAAGATCGAAGTATGCTGTCGCGACGAGCTCGTCGATGATGTCGTGGCAGCGATCCAGAACGCCGCGCATACCGGCCTGAAGGGGGACGGGAAGATCTACGTCGCCGACATCGGTCACGCCGTTCGCATCAGTACCGGCGAGACCGGCGAAAGCGCGGTGTGACATCAGGCGCCGCGACAAGAGGTAGCAGGAATGGGCCATGGCCACTCGCACCACTTTGATTCCGAACGATCGGGTGATCGCCGACTGCTGGTCGCCATTGCTGTCAATGTGCTGCTGACCGGCGCACAGGTTGTCGGAGGCGTCATCTCCGGCAGCCTGTCGCTGGTCGCGGACGCCCTGCACAACCTGAACGACGCCGCGTCGCTGGGAATCGCCCTCATCGCGCGGCGGATCGCGCGACTACCAGCCGACAAGGTACGCACATTCGGATACCGCAAGGCCGAGGTCATCGGCGCACTGATCAATACGACGACGTTGATCATCGTCGGGTTGTACCTTGTCTATGAGGCGTTCGCCCGATTCCTGAACCCGGAACCCATCGACGGCTGGATCGTGGTCATCGTTGCCGGATTCGCTCTTGTCGTGGATGTCGCGACCGCCGTTATGACGTTTTCGATGGCCAAGAAGAACCTCAACATCAAGGCCGCTTTCATCCACAACGTCGCGGACGCGCTTGGATCTCTCGTCGTCATCTGCGTCGGGGTCGTCGTGCTGGTGTTTCAATGGTACGTTGCCGACCTGATCGCCACCCTGTTGCTGGCCATCTACATCCTGGTCCAGGGATATCGGTTGATGGCCGAATCGATCCGCATTCTCATGGACAGCGTTCCAGACGACCTGGATCTCGATCGGCTGACCGAACGGATGGCCACCGTACCGGGCGTCCATGACGTGCACCACGTTCACGTATGGCAGATCGATGAGCACCGTCGCGCTCTCGAAGCTCACGTCGTTACTTGGAATGACATCGAAGATGCTGAGACGACAAAGCGGGCATTGAAGACACTCCTGAGCAAGGAATTCGCTATCGAGCATAGCACTCTTGAATTCGAACACTTCGGGGGAAACACGGACGGGTGCGGGCCATGCGCTTAGTCCGGGCCTTCACCCCCATGTTTACCAGAATAGCACCGCGGTCCATGAGGAGCGGCTCGAATGAGTGATTGTGGATGCCACGCAGAGGTGACCTCTGTCGAGGCGGGCAGGACCCTCCGTCTCGCCCTGGCCTTGAACGCGGGGATGTTCGTGGTCGAAATGATCGGCGGGGTCATTGGTGAATCGTCTGGACTCATCGCGGACTCTCTGGACATGCTCGCCGACGCTTCCGCCTACGCGATCGCCATCGCGGCCGTGAGCCGCGGATCGCTCTTCAAGGCGCGCGCGGCGACAGTCAGCGGCGCCATACTCCTCCTGCTCGGCCTCGGTGCTTGCGTGGCCGTCATCGCCCGAGCCATCACCGGGAGCGAACCGGAGAGTCTGATCATGGCCGCTCTGGCCATTCCGGCCCTCGTGGTGAACACCATCGTCCTTCGGTTGCTCTCCAAGCACCGCAACGGCGAGGTCCATCTCCGCGCCACCTGGATCTTCACCCGCGCCGACGTGGTCGCCAACGTGGCCGTTCTGGTCGCGGCCATGTTGGTATTCGTTACCGGCTCGCGCTATCCAGATCTCGTTGTGGGTTTCGGCATCGGGCTCTACGTGACACGAGAAGCGCTCGAGATTCTCAAGGATGCCGCGCAAGAGAGAGCCGCTTCGCGCTAGTCTGTGAGCGTTTCATTCCGACACATCGATCACAAACGGGGTAGGTAACCAGCAGAAGCTTTCTGTTCGCCGCTGGCGGACCTGTGGTCCACCCCGGGAGTGACGATGTTCCGCGACGAAGCGCTTGAACGCGGCAGGTTCAAGCGCGCCCCCGATCGCTGGCAGACCGAGTTCGGCCGCTGGGTGGCCGATTTCGGCGTGCCCCGCATCGTCGCTGGCCTTGCCGACGATCCCGACCTCCGCGTCACCAACCAGGCCGTCTACGAATGGCTCCAGGGCCATGCACCCAGCCCAGCTCGCGCCATGGCCCTCGTCGAGATGTCCCGGGGCCGCCTCACCCTCGAGGCCATCTACCAGCACAGCCAGCAGGTCAAGCAGTCCGGGGGCGACTCCGGAGGGCCACGATGAGGATCGACCTGCAGATCGACTCCGCCCCGCTCGTCCTGCGCCTGCAAAACGGACAGCGCCGCCTGGCCTACGCCGTCGTCAACGCAATCAACAGCACGGCCAAGCGGATCCAGGCCGTCGAACGCCGGCGCGTCGAGGAAGAGTTCACGATCCGCAAGAAGGAGTTCATCCGGCGCCAGGCCGCGGTCATCAAGCCTTTCGCCAACGTGAAACAAGGCCGGCCATACGCCGAGATCGCGGTCGGTCAGAAGCCCCGCCTCCTGCTCTCCGCCTTCGAGCGTGGAGCCGAACGCAAGCCCTCCACCCAGGGGGCCCGACGCGTGGCCGAACCCGTCGTCGGTGGACCCGCGCGCCCACGGTTCAGTCAGCCCGTCCCGCCCGAGTTGCGGGTCAAGAGACTGCGGTTCGACCGCACCAAGACCGGCAAGCAACGGGTGGGTGTCACGCGTACCAAGACCTACCTCATCCCCAGCGTCGGCATCTTCCAGCGAACCGGACCGGAGTCGTCGCGGCTCGTCTACTTCTTCTCGCATGGCAAGCGACTCAAGCCCCGCCTGCGGTTCGTCCAAACGGCCAAGAAGGAGTCCGACCGCTGGTTCCGCGAGGAAATGGAGAAGGAAGTCCTCAACGCCATCTCGAGGTCGAAGGGAAAGGGCCTGTGAACCCGAGAGAATCGCAAGCCGCTTCGCCCCCGCGAAGCCTCCGAATCACAACCGACGATGCTGTAGGTACTTCCGGCGGCATCAACCGCGGGTGCCGGCGACCTCGGCCCTCGTAGCGTGGGAGAGTCATGAAACAAGTTTCCACCCGTTCCAAGTGTTCCACTGAGGACCAGTCCTCAGATGCCGCAAACACGGCCCAAGCCACCACTGCGGGCGATTCCGCACGTTCGGAGTCCCCCATCATTCTGCCCGGAAAACTGGAACACTGGAACATCGACCGGCTCTGCCCCTACGAGCGGAACCCGCGGACCCATAGCGCCGAGCAGGTCACCAAGATCGCGGCCAGCTTGCTCGAGTTCGGGTGGACCAATCCGATCCTGGTCGACGGCGAGGCCGGCATCATCGCGGGCCACGGGCGACTGCTGGCTGCCCGCGAGTTGGGCATGACCACCGTCCCGGTGATCGAACTCACCCACCTGACCGAGGCCCAGAAGCGCGCCTACGTCATCGCAGACAACCGGCTCGCGCTGGACGCCGGCTGGGACGAGGACCTGCTCGCCGGGGAGTTGAAGGCCCTCGAGGACCTCGACTTCAACCTCGAGCTGACCGGCTTCGACCTGGACGAGCTCAACACGCTGCTCGACGAGGAGATCCCGGAGGAAGTCGCCGCCCCTGAACCGCCCGAGGAGCCCACGAGCCGCCTTGGTGATCTGTGGGTGCTGGGCAACCACCGCCTGCTGTGCGGCGACAGCTGCGATCCCGCTGCGGTCGATCGCTTGCTCGGCGGCGAGAAGATCCACCTCGTGAACACCGATCCGCCCTACAACGTGAAGGTCGAACCGCGGTCCAACAACGCCATCGCCGCCGGTCTGTCCAGCTTCCCGCCGTCCACCAAGAGCGCCGTCGAGGCCTCGGACGCCAAGGGCATGCACCACCAGGGTTTCGATCTCGCCCGGCACAAGACCAAGTCGAAGGCCACCGGGAAGATGCGTCCCAAGGACCGCCCCCTGGCCAACGACTTCGTCTCGGACGAGGCCTTCGACGAGATGCTGATGGCCTGGTTCGGGAACATCGCCCGCGTACTGCAGCCCGGGCACTCGTTCTACATCTGGGGCGGCTACGCCAACTGCGCCAACTACCCTCCGGTGCTGAAGGCCTGCGGACTGTACTTCAGCCAGGCGGTCATCTGGGTGAAGGAGCACCCCGTGCTCACCCGCAAGGACTTCATGGGCAATCACGAGTGGGCGTTCTACGGCTGGCGCGAAGGGGCCGGCCACAAGTTCTACGGCCCGACCAATGCAGTCGATGTCTGGGCGGTCAAGAAGGTCAACCCGCAGAGCATGGTCCATTTGACCGAGAAGCCGGTGGAACTGGCCGTGCGCGCGATTCAGTACTCTTCGAAGCCAGGCCAGAACGTGCTCGACCTGTTCGGCGGCAGCGGGTCGACCCTGATGGGAGCTGAGCAGACCGGCCGCCATTCCTTCCTCATGGAACTCGATCCCGCGTACACGGACGTGATCGTGATGCGCTGGCAGGAAGCCACCGGCCAGAAGGCCATCCTGGACGGCGACGGCCGGGCTTTCGACGAGATCGCCGCCGACCGCAGGGCCGACCAGGATGAATAGGCGGTGGCCAAGGGAGCGAAGAAGGAGCTGATCTCCCAGCGCGAGTACGCGCGTAGGCGTGGCATGACCCACGTCGCGGTTCAGCGCGCCGTCAAGGCAGGCCGGATCTCGACCGTGAACGGGAAGATCGACCCCGTTCAAGCCGACCAGGAGTGGCAGCAGAACACCGACCAGAGCAAGCCCCGCAACCGGATCACCGGCGACCCCAAGCAGGCCAAGACACCGGGTCAACCCTCGGAACCCATGGACCTGGGTGCGGCCGACGAGACCATAGGCACACCCTCCACCGCCTCCGGCTACGCCAAGGCCCGCGCCGCCCGCGAGCTGTACCAGGCGCAGTTGGCGAAGCTCGAGCTCGACCGCCGGCGCGGCGCTCTCGTCCCCACTGACGAGGTCCGCCTCGGTGCATTCAACATGGCCCGCAAGGCGCGCGACCAGTTGATCGCCCTGCCCGAGCGCCTCGCCGCCGTCCTGGCCGCTATCCAGGAGCCCGCCGAGGTCCAGCGCATCCTCGAGGAAGAGATCGAGCGGATCTGTCAGGAGATCGCGGATGCAGAACGGCCGTGACGTCTACGAAACCGCCTACCGGGCGGGATGGCGGCCCGAGCCGCGGCTGACGGTCAGCGAGTGGGCCGACGAGCATCGCGTCCTCGGCAACCGCTCGGGCCATGCTGCGGTTCACTGGCACACCGACACGACGCCCTATCTCCGCGAGATCATGGACGCCCTGGGCCCGCGATCGCCGGCCCGCCGCGTAGTGTTCATGAAGGGCTCGCAGCTGGGCGGCACTGAGGCCGGGAACAACTGGCTCGGGTACGTGATGCACCACGCACCTGGGCCGATCCTGGTCCTTCGGCCGACCGTGGACGAAGCCCGGAGGTTCAGCCGGCAGCGTCTCGATCCCATGATCGCCACCACCCCTGTTCTTCACGAGTTGGTGCGCGAGGCGCGGTCCCGCGACGGCGGCAACAGCCTACTGATCAAGGAATTCCCCGGCGGAGTTCTGTTCCTGACGGGCTCCAACTCCGCGACTGGCGTCAAGTCGATGCCGATCCGCTGGCTCTTCTGCGACGAGATCGACGAGTACCCGGGCGATGTCGACGGCCAGGGCGACCCGATCGCACTCGCGGAGAAGCGCACAACCGGCCCTCTCTACTCCCGCCGGAAGGTGTTCCTGGTCTCTACGCCTACGATCAGGGGCATCTCCCGGATCGAGCGGGAGTTCCTGGCCTCGGATCAGCGGCGGTACTTCGTCCCCTGCCCCGAATGCGGCAACTTCGACTGGATGCGGTGGGAGAACATCCGCTGGCGTGACGACGACCCCAAGACCGCGGCCCTGGCCTGCGTGAACTGCGGCGTCCTGGTCGAGGAACGGTTCAAGCCGCAGATGCTTGCCGCCGGCCAGTGGCGTCCTACGGCCAAGGGCAACTGCGAGACGATCGGGTTCCATCTGTCCAGCCTCTACTCGCCGCTCGGCTGGCTGCCGTGGTCGGCCACCGTCGCCGAGTTCATGGAGGCCAAGGAGAGCCCGCTCCGGCTGAAGAACTGGGTCAACAGCGTGCTGGGAGAGACATGGGAGGAACGCGGCGAAACCGTCGACCCGGACAGCCTGCTGGCGCGAGCGGAGCGATACGAAGCCGAAGTGCCCAGCGGCGTCGGCGTGCTCGTGGCCTCGGTCGACGTCCAGGGCGATCGGCTCGAGTGCGCTGTGAAAGGATACGGCGCTTCGGAGGAGTCCTGGCTCGTCGCGTTCTCCCAGTTCCACGGAGATCCGGGGCGCGACCAGGTCTGGCTCGACCTCGACCGCTTCCTGCGGACCGAGTTCACCCACGAGAGTGGGCAGAAGGTCCCGATATCCTGCGTCGCCGTCGACAGCGGCGGCCATCACTCCGAGCAGGTCTACCGATTCTGCCGCGCCCGGATTGACCGGCGCATCTTCGCCGTCCGCGGCGGTTCCGAGCGGGGCAAGCCGCTGGTCGGCCGCCCGTCCACCCACAACCGGTACCGCGCGAAGCTGTTCACCCTCTGCGTGGACACCGGCAAGGAGATCGTCTACTCGCGTTTACGCATCGGATCGCCGGGACCCGGCTATTGCCACCTCCCCGAGTGGACCGACGAGGAGTACATCGCCCAGCTGACGGCCGAGAAGGCCATCCGCAAGTGGGTAAAGAACCGTGGCACGGTCCGTGAGTGGGTCAAGACCCGCGACCGCAACGAGGCCCTCGACCTCGAGGTCTATTGCCTTGCGGCCCTCTACATCCTCGGCCCCGCGTTCGTGAAGTCCCTGCCCGAGCGAGCGGCGGCCCTAGCCCACCGGCGCGAGGTCCAGGCGGCGGCCGAGCCGGAGCCGAGCATGCCTGTGCGGCGCCCCCGGGGGTGGATCGATGGCTGGCGGGGGTAGCTGGGGCCGATCCCGGCCCGGGCGAGGCCCCGCGGAGCGCCAGAATCCGGCCCCGACTCGCCGATCCCCGCAAGCATTTAATCCGCTGGAATTAATGCACTTACTGGGTCGAATTGCCTTCCCATTCCGCCCGAAAAGCTCGTCACTGTCACTGCGGCGGGCATGGGGCCCGACGCCCCGAAAGGAGCACACCATGACGGTCAACGAGATGATCGAACGCCTGCAGGAGGCTGCCGACGACGGGTTCGGCGAGTGCGAGGTGCGCCTCGCCTTCCAGCCCAACTGGCCTCTGCAGTACACCGTCGCCGGGATCGCCACGCCGGACGACGAGTCTCGCGCTCAGGGCGAGCCCGACGAGGAACCCGACGATGCCTCATCGGTGGTCTACCTCGTCGAGGGTGGCCACCCGGAAGACGACTCCCCCTACGCCCCTGCCTGGGCTTTCGCCGCGGCGCAGTGAGGAGGTCGGCCCCATGTCGAAGAACCATGACCGACCCGCCCACCTCCGCTTCAGCGACGGGATGGAGTTCGACCTCAGCGGCGACCTGCGGGTCATCCACCGGCGCGACGGCTGGTACGTCGTCGGCCGGGGGATGCTCATCCCCGTCGCCGATCGCGAAGAAGGCGACCGCACGGTCGCCCAGATGACGGACGAAGGAGGCAGCGACGATGCGCTACGGACCTGATGACAAGTTCTGGGTCGTGGTCGACCCGAAGCCCCACAGCACCTTCGAGGACCTCGTGTTCGAGGCCTCGTTGCGCGACCTCGAGCTGCAGTTCAAAGGCGGACTGCAGATCGACGAGAACCCCACCCTGTTCACCGACCGGCAAGAGGCGCGCCTCGAAGCCTACGGACGGCTTACCGCCATGCGAGCCAGCCAGGCCATCCTGCGCGCCAGCCGGGAGAACCCGGACACCCGCATCGACCGCGTCGAGGTCTACGGCGCGGACGGGGAACTTGTGTTCGCGGCGGACATCCCGCGGGAGGTGGACTGATATGGCGAAGAACGCGACGCCGCGATTCGGCATGAAGGCCCATCAGGTGTTCTGGAACGAGCGGGGCAGCATCGTCTGCGCCTGCTGCCACATCCCGTATCCCGGGTCCGACACCTGGATCTGGGAGCGGTGGGAAGAGATCACGCCCGCTGACATGGCGGAGATCGACCGCCAGGGCGGGCGCGTGGCGTGCGAGGGCTGCGGCAAAGAGCCCAGCCGGATCGCGCGTCTGGACCCGAGCGAAAGGAACTGACCGATGGCCAAGACGACCAAGAAGACCACGCGGGCCCGCAAGCCCGCCGCCGAGAAGCCTGCAGCCGAGGTCAATGCCCCGCGCGAGGAGCTCTGCGTGTTCGCCTTCCGGCTGACCGAGGCCGAGCGGATCGACATCCACAAGGCGGCCGGGCCAGGGAAGGCGTCGAAGTTCGCTCGCAACCTGCTGGTGGCCGCCGCGCGGAAGGACGATGCGGCGGTGCGGGCGATCATGAAGGAGGTCCAGACCGAAGCCTAGCTCGCAGGAACCCGCTATGAACCGACGACCTCTCGGCGATCGAGGGGTCTGTCGGCTTCAGAACAATCCGGTCCCCGTCCCCACATGCAAAAGTCCACCGTTTCACCTTTTCACCCTTCACCCCCGGGGTCTCATACACGCGCGCGAAAGCGGAGAGGTATACGCGCGCGGGTAGGTGAAAAGGGAAAGGGAGAGAGAGTGTGTTTGTATGTAATAAGTTACAGCAATCTCGCTTCACACTCTTTCACCCCCTGCGAGACGGGGGTGAAATGGTGAATCGGTCCACTACTGGTTGCCCAATAATGAATTGCGGCATTGGTGCCTAGTCGTGTTTCACCTTCGGAGGTTCTTCACCGCAGGGGGCTGCGGCTCACCAACCTGTAGAAGCGCGCCGTCGTTCCACGGGCGCAGGCGGTCCGGATGGCGATGTCTCCGCGCTGCTCCAGGGTCGTCACGAGCACCTGGAAGGTCTTGGCGTCGACCTTCATCCGCTTCAGAAGAACGCTGTGGGAGAGCTCTCCGCCGGGCGCCCCGGCGAGTTTCTTGAGGAACTTCAGGCACTCCGCCTGGAACGGATTCTCAGCCACGTGGGATTGGGCCATAAAAAGCATGCGCCGCGCCTGGTGGGTGACGAATCGCCGCGCCCACTCAGCTGCCGCGCGGCCAATCTTCGGTTCCAGGTGGTTCTCACTGATGGCATAGAGGAGGGCGAGCTTGCGTGCATGCTCGCTCACGCGACCCCAGACGGTCGTGCCGGCTTCATCCTCCGCGGACTCAGCCCGTGTGTACTCGGCCTCTGCCTCGAGGCGTGTCTCGACCAGAATCGCCCTCGCTTCATCGGAGTGCTGGACAATCCTGGGGTCCGGATGCCAGTTCTCGAGGTTGCCCGTCCCGGGCTGGAAGTCTGCCCACCATTGAGCGGCCTCCAGGACTCGCTCCGGCAAAGGCTTTAACTTCGGTTCCTGTCCCGGCGACCGCCCGCCGCAGTCGAGGATGATCATGCGGGCGAAGAAGCCGTTGGTCAGCATCCGGTCCGAAAGCGCCTCGTAGTAGTGGTTCGGGATGGCGGTACCGAACACCACCAGGCAAGGCTGATCGATCGCCCCGGGAGCATCCCGACCCGCCTTCCGCCGCATGGGGAACACCGAATCGGCGGACGAGTAGATCGTCAGCATCGTGCCCATGATGTTCTCGTGGCGGGCGTCGCGGGCCTTGTTGATCGACTGCAGCATCCCATCGATCTCGTCCGTTTGGAAAAGCATGCAGGGCTCGGTGAAGAGGGCGTCCTGGATTCCTTCACCGGAAGCGAACCGACCGCCGAGCTGATGCGACAGCCCGACAGCGTGCAAGATCTCGGTATTGAGCTTGCGAGGCCTGTCCTTGCCGGCGGCTGAGTGGGCTAGACCCAACAGGTAGAGGTTCGTCCGGTTGTTCCCGGGGTCCCGGACCTTACGTCCGGCCAGCGTCGCCTGCAGTGCCAGGGACCCAGCGAAGCTCATCACCAGATTGGGGTAGGGGGCGGTGTCCAGGCAGTGATCCATGACCTCGGATACAAAGCCGGGGATCCTGAACAGCTCGTCTGGCATCGGCCCAGGATCGAGGACGTCCTGAAGCTCTTCGTCTTCCGGTGCAGCGTCGTTGTCCTGCCCCCAGTGGTTCTCCGCTACCGCGACGGCCACCTGATCGGGCTCGTACCTGGCGATGCTCGCCGCGATCCGCTCGACTTCGCGGTCCTTCAGCGGGGGGCTGCAACGGTCCTGGTTGGCTCGGGCCAGGGCGGCCAGAATCTCCCCCTGGCTCATCCCCACCCGGCGCATGGCCCCGCCCAGGCGCGCCAACGTGGCGTTCCGGTGCCCGGCTGGTATCACGTTGCCACCGGTGGCCGCCGGCGCGCACTGGGGCGTCACGGGCGCGTCCTGGGGCGCGACCGGCCCATCCCCCGCGGTTCCATCTCCCTCCTGGCCGAAGAGGTCCGCCGCTCCCTCGACCTGGGCCACGAGCCACGCGGGGGGTTCGGGCAGGTCGGCCGGGGCGATCTCGAATCCCCCGGCCCATTTGTACGGTTTCCCGCCCACCGCCGAGGGCGGCAGGACGATGTAGCCGCCGTTGGCCCGGGTGTCGACCTTCGGCGCGAGCCGGCTTGCCGTGCTTTTCCAGGCCTTGCCCTGAGGCTGTCGGAAGACGTGATGCCGACCGCCGCGGGGAGTCAGCGACACCGGGCAGCCCGTCAGCCCTTCCCGGTCACCGCTTGGCCAGGGGTTGTCGGCCCCGTCGACGTCCACCACGAAGAGGCCCGCGGTCGGCATGCCGATGTTCGAGTCCGGCCGCGCCGTCCACCAGGCTTCGATCTGGCCGGCGTCCGTCGTGGCGTCGAGGAACCCATGAGCCGTCGCGGGGGCCTTCCCGCCCGAAACGCACGGAAAGACCGGGTAACCGAGCTCCGCATACCTCAACGCGGCCTGCAGCATTGTCGTCTTGGGATCGCCCATACACATCCGATTCACGGTCAGAAGGGTAGATCGTCGTCATCGTGCGGGTCGTATGCCCGCACGCCACCCTCGATCATCGCGCCCACCGGCTCGAGGTCATCATCCATCCCGGGTTCCCGCCACGGCGGCCGGTCGCCGAGCTCGTAGCCCACGATCCGCGGGAACTGCTCCCCAACCACCGTCCGCACGGTGATGGTGCCGGTCTCGCAGAGGGCTCCATCCTGGGCCAAAGCTGCAGCCTCGGCCGCCGTCAGCGGCACCGGTGCATTCGACCTCTTCCGCCACCACGACTGGGCCTTGTGGCGGGCCCAGCCGTCATGCTCGAAGCAGATCCACTCGGCGAAATATCGATGGAATCCAACCTCGTACTCGACCCGCAGCGTCTTGGGTGCATCCTCGGGCGCGCCCTTCTTGGTGTGGACGCTGTAGAACACCTCGCGAACCTCGTGGACCTCTGTCGTGACTTCGCCCGACAGGATGCCTTCGGTGGAAGCGGTGGCTTCGTGCTGCTGCCGCTCGGGAGGCGGGAACTCGTAGCCGCAGTCGGGACACACAGTGTACCCGGTGGCGATCAGGCTCAGACATTCGGGGCACTGCTTGGCGGGTGCTTCTCCGCCCGCCCGGTGGTGGACCGCATGGACCCGGATCGCATCGACCGGTCCGTGCCGCAGCACGTTGCCGCCGAAGTCCAGGACCAGGCAGTTCTCCTTCCCCTCGTTGAGCCGGAAGCCTCGCCCGACCATCTGGTAGTAGAGCCCCGGGGATAGCGTCGGTCGCACCATGGCCACGCAATCGATGTTCGGTGCGTCGAACCCCGTGGTCAGCACGTTGACGTTGACCAGGTACTTGATCCGGCCCGTCTTGAAGTCCGCCAGGACCTGGTCGCGCTCCTCGCTCGCCGTCTCTCCGAACACGGTCGCCACCGGCTCGCTGACCATCCGGCCCAGGGCGGCGGCGACGTGCTCCGCGTGTTTGATGCCGGAGGTGAACACGAGCACCGACCGGCGTGTCCGCGCCTGTTCGACGATCTCCCGGCAGGCCGACTCCACGAGTTCGTCGGTGTCCATCAACGCCTCGGCCTCGCCGGCCACGAACTCGCCGGCGCGGACGTGCAGGCCCGACGTATCCAACGGCTCGGCCGCCCCCTTGGTCACCAACGGGCAGAGGTAGCCCTGAACGATCAACTCCTTCACGCCGATCTCGTAGCACACCTCGTTCAGGACGTTGCCGGGCTCGCAGATCATCCCGCTCTTCATCCGGAAGGGGGTCGCGGTCAGGCCGATCACCCGCAGGTTCGGGTTCACCTTTCTGGCGTCGTCGAGGAACGTCCGATACATCCCGTCCCCATCGGGTGGGATCATGTGGGCCTCATCGATGATCACCAGGTCGAAGGCGTCGAGCTCGCAGGCCCGCCTGTACACCGACTGGATGCCGGCGATGATGATCGGGTGCTCGGTGTCGCGGCTCTTGAGTCCGGCCGAGTATAGCCCGGTCTTCATCCACATCTCGGGAGCCACGATCTGGATCTTCTCCAGAGCCTGCTCCAGCAACTCCTTCACATGGGCCAGGATCAGGACCCGTCCGCCCCACCGACCCACGGCATCGCGGCAGACCGTGGCCATGACGGGCGTCTTGCCGCCGCCGGTGGGGATCACGACGCAGGGGTTGTCGTCTCGGTCTCGCAGGTGCCGGTAGATCGCGTCCACCGAGGCTTGCTGGTACGGCCTCAGTTCAAGCATCGGCGAGTTCCTCCAGGCGCACGAGAGTGCGGCCGCCGCGGACGCGCCCTCGCATCTCGATGTTCAGCTTCTTGATCTGGCTGTCGTCGGCGTACAGGCCGCCGT
>ERZ795053.171-NODE-171-length-80829-cov-34.125709_pt1 | contig 80829 bp, 84 predicted proteins | sample MGYA00375137_ERZ795053 | MGnify/ENA primary metagenome ERZ795053 (study PRJEB30182, sample SAMN05720284) | activated sludge metagenome | isolation source: Anaerobic digester | place: Hong Kong | collected 2014-12-17 ...
AGGCGCGCTGGTTTGGGATGGCCAAACGCTGATCGACATCGACCCGGTCAAAGTGAAAGCCGTGGACACGGTTGGCGCCGGGGACATGTTCGCCGGCGCTTTCCTCTATGGCCGAGGGCGGGGTTGGGACCATCGACGCGCTGGCGCCTTGGCTTCGGCGGCATCGGCCAAACTGGTGACCAGCCTGGGGCCGCGCATGTCGGCGGCGGAAACCCAGGCGGTCCTGCACGGCTCTCCATAGGGCTGTCGCCGCGTCATCGGGCGTTGGGTGAGTTCTCGAATCGCATCACTCTGGCTACGGCTCCCGCTTGGCCCGATACAGTTCCCGCGTCTTCAGCACCCGCCCCCGCAACTGCTCGGCCAAGGCGGCGCGGGTCAGGTGCTTGACCTCCCGCAGCACGGCAGGGTCGACCAGTACCCCGTCGCGCAACGCCAGCAATCCCCGACCGGAAATCGGTACGCCGGACACCCCCGAATCGGCGACCAGCGGACCTCGATCCAGCACGTAGCAGTAACGCTGCTCGGCAACGATCGGCATCCCGCTGACCGCTTCGCGATCCAGGCTCAGCCCGTAGCCCAGTTCTTCCAACAGGCACTTTTCGAACCGCCGCAGCGGCGGCTCCGCATCGGCCGCCGCCGCCAGTTCCGCCAGCAGTACCCGATAGGCGGCGAACAGTCCGGGCAACGAGTCCTGCCGTGACAACAGACGCACCAACAATTCATTGACATAGAGTCCGGCCAACACCCGGCTGGGCGGCAACGGTACGGGTCGCTCCGTTGCCTCGGCCACCGTCAAGGTCGTCAAATCGCCGGTTCCGCTCCAGGACAGCAGCAGTGGCACGAACGGTTGCAACACGCTTTTCAGTCGCGAGCGAGCGGATGCGGCGCCACGCGCCACCAGCCCCAAGCGACCATGCTCGTGACTGAACGCTTCCAACAACAGGCTGGTATCGCGATAAGGACGGCGGTGCAGAATGAAGGCGGGTTGCAGCAGCACACGCATGACGCAAAAGAACCCGGCGATCGATGCAGTGGTTCAAAGATTCCGCGAGTCGGCGTATCCCAGGCTACGTAGCGCCCGCTCGTCGTCGGACCAGCCCTCGCGCACCTTGACCCAGGTTTGCAGGAACACCTTACGGTCGAACAGGCGTTCCATGTCTTCGCGAGCCTGGCGGCCAACCTCGCGCAGCGTCGCTCCCTTCTCGCCGATGACGATCCCCTTCTGCGTCTCGCGCTCCACCCAGACCACGGCATGGATGCGTGCCAGCCGGCCTTCGTCGGCAAAACGTTCGATTTCGACGGTCAAGGCGTAGGGCAATTCCTCGCGCAACAGCCGGGTCAGCTTCTCGCGAATCAGCTCGGCCGCCAGGAATCGCTCGCTGGCGGTGGTGATCTGCTCCGTGGGAAACAACAAGTCACCGACGGGCAACAAGCGCGCGATCACCTGTTCCAAAGCCGCCACGTTGTCGCCGTCGATCGCCGCTAACGGCACCACTTCGCTGAACGATCGTTTCGCGGCCAACTCCCGCAAGAACGGCAGCAACCGGCTCTTGTCGGCGATCCGATCCACCTTGTTGACCGCCAGCACCACCGGCCCCGCAAAATCCGTCAACCGTTGCAGGACATCTTCATCCTCCTCGGTCCAGCGCAGCGCCTCGACCAGCCATACCACCACATCCACATAGCCCAACACGCTGGCCGCCGCCCGATTCAGGTGACGATTCAAGGCCCGTTGGCCCCGACGATGCAGACCTGGGGTATCTACATAAACGATCTGGGCATCCGGCAGGGTCTGGATGCCGAGAATGACATGCCGGGTGGTCTGCGGTTTGGGAGCGGTGATGCTGAGCTTCTGGCCAATCAGTCGGTTCAGCAGGGTGGATTTACCGACGTTGGGCCGGCCCAGCAAAGCGGCGTAACCGGCGCGGACAGTGGTCATCACATCTGCTCCAGTAGCCGGCGGGCGGCTTCCTGTTCGGCCTTGCGGCGGCTGCTTCCCGCCGCGACCGCGCGCAACTCGGCGGCCGTGCACTCCACCGTGAAGCTCTGCGCGTGCGGCTCGCCGCCAATCTCCAGCACGTTATAGATCGGTAGCGGCTGCTGTCGGGCTTGCAGGCATTCCTGCAGACGGGTTTTCGGATCTTTCAAATCGCTGGCGTCGGCCAGCCGGGTTAGGCAATCCCGGTAGAGGCGCAACACCAAATCGCGGCAGGCGTCCAAACCGCTGTCCAGATAAACCGCGCCGAAAATCGCTTCCAGCGCGTCCGACAGAATCGATTCGCGGCGAAAGCCACCGCTTTTGAGTTCGCCCAAACCCAAGCGCAACCAGTCTCCCACTCGCAGGCCGCGCGCCAGTTCCGCCAAGGTCTCACCCTTGACCAGGCTGGATCGCAACCGACTCAATTCACCTTCGCTGGCCTTGGGATAATGTTGGAATACGTACTCGGCCACGATCAGGTTCAGCAGCGCATCGCCCAGAAACTCCAATCGCTCGTTGTTATGTGGCGAGGCGCTGCGGTGGGTCAGCGCCTCTTCCAGCAACTCGGGTTGGCGGAAGGTATAGCCCAGGGCGGCGCTCAGGCGAGACAGCGGTGGATTCACGGGTTCGGAGTCAGCGGAATGACTTCGTTGACCTTCAATACCACGGACAAGCCGTAGAACAGATCGCGCTCGTCCTGATAAACCAAGTCGAGCACCCGGCCGCCGCGGTCGTTGCGGATCTTCAGATCTCGGGCCGTAATATTATCGACATAACCGATATCGAATCGCTTCTGGATGGCGCTATAGATGTCGCTTGAACTCATCTGCGCCAACTGCGGTTCCTTGCGGATACTCTCGATCGACGACTTGACCGTGAACAACTGGATGTACATCGGCACCACCTTCATGGCAATCAACGCGACAAACGCAATCACAATGATCAGCAACAACATACCGATGACGGTCATGCCATGCTGTTTCTCAATCCATCCGCTGTTCGCCAACTGCCTTTCGCGCATCGTTCGTACCTCCCAGGTTCGCCTACCTAATCCTGCTGCCAATTCGGCCGCACTGACCATTCAAGGTCACACAATCCCAATTCATCCAGATGAAGAATGCCTTACCGATCAGATTTTCTTCCGGCAGCGGCCCCCAAACCCGGCTGTCGCTACTGTTGTCCCGGTTGTCCCCCATGACAAAGTAATGCCCGGCCGGCACCTGGTATTTCCAACTGACCGCGCCATCCGGCTCGCGGCTGACCTGAATCTCGGGCCAGAATCCGACCAACCCCCAGCGGTTGTCGTCCAACACCTGAATGCGATGGGTAACCGCACCCAGTCGCTCTTCGAATTGCCGGTAACCCGGCTCGCCGGGATTGTCCGGCATCGACGTCAGCGGGACCGGCTGACCGTTGATCCGCAATTGCTTGGCGTGATATTCCACCACATCACCAGGCAGGCCAACCACCCGCTTGATGTAAGCCACCGTCGGCTCGCGCGGATAACGGAACACGGCCACATCCCCTCGTTCCGGTTGACCGTTGCCGATGATCTTGGTGTTGAGCACCGGCAACCGCAAGCCATACGCAAATTTGCTGACCAGGATGAAATCGCCCTTCAGCAAGGTAGGCAGCATGGACTCCGAAGGAATGCGGAACGGCTCGACGACAAACGAGCGCAACACCAGTACCGCCAGGATGACCGGAAAAAACGATTTCGACAGATCCACGTACCATGGCAGCTTCCCCGCCACCGACCGCGCCTGACCGACCGCGCCCACCATCGGAGCACGGGTTCGGCGCGGCGCCAACACCAGGGTATCCAGCAGCCAGATGCCACCGGTCAATACGGTCAGTGCCACCAGCACGGCGGCAAAATCAATATTCATGGGCATGTCAATCCATACAACGAGACCACGCGTCTCATGAGTTTTTGTCCACTTGCAGAACGGCCAGGAACGCTTCCTGGGGAATTTCCACCTTGCCGACCTGCTTCATCCGCTTCTTGCCGGCTTTCTGCTTCTCCAGCAACTTGCGCTTGCGGCTCACGTCACCCCCGTAGCACTTGGCCAGCACGTTCTTGCGCAGCGCCTTGACGGTGGTGCGGGCGATGACCTGATTGCCGATGGCGGCTTGGATCACGACCTCGAACATCTGGCGAGGAATCAGTTCCTTCAGCTTGACCGCCAACTCGCGACCCCGATACTGAGCCTGATCGCGGTGGACGATGACCGACAGCGAGTCCACCCGTTCGCCGTTGATCAGCACATCCAGCTTCACCAGTGGCGCGACCTGGAACCGGTCGAAACTGTATTCGAACGAGGCGAAACCGCGACTGACCGATTTTAGTCGATCGAAAAAATCCAGCACCACCTCGCTCAGCGGCAATTCGAAGCTCAGTTGCACCTGACCGCCGGCATAATGCAAATCCCGTTGCACGCCACGCTTTTCGATGCACAGCGTGATGATGGCGCCAAGATAATCCTGCGGGGTCAGTATATGGGCAACGATGATTGGTTCGCGAATTTCGGCAATTTCGTTGACTGGCGGTAGCTTGGCGGGGTTATCGATTTTCAGGATTTCGTCCCCGGTGGTCAGCACCTCGTAAATGACGGTCGGCGCGGTGGTCACCAGATCGAGATTGTATTCCCGCTCCAAGCGCTCCTGGACGATTTCCATGTGCAGCAGGCCCAGGAACCCGCAACGGAAACCAAATCCCATGGCCTGCGAGGTTTCCGGTTCGAAATGCAGCGAGGCATCGTTCAAGCGCAGTTTTTGCAGCGCCTCGCGCAGGTTGCCGAAATCATCCGAATCGACTGGAAAGAGCCCGGCAAACACCCGCGGTTGCACTCGCTGGAATCCCGGCAGTGCCGCCGCCGCCGGCCGATCCGCTCCGGTCAAGGTATCGCCCACCGGCGCGCCGTCGATATCCTTGATGCCGGCGATGATATAGCCGACCTCGCCCGCGTTCAGGATTGGCCGCTCGCCACGCTTGGGGGTGAAAATACCGACCGATTCGACCTGGAACGTCCGACCGGTGGACATCACCTGGATTTTCTGCTTGGGCGCGATTCGGCCATCCACAACCCGCACCAGCGAAATGACACCGACGAAGTTATCGAACCAGGAATCGATGATCAGCGCTTTGAGCGGCCCGTCCGGATCGCCCTTCGGCGGCGGGATATGCGCGATGATCGCTTCCAGCAGATCGGCCACCGCCAGTCCGGTCTTGGCGCTGACCCGCAGTGCCTGGCTGGCGTCCAGCCCGATGATGTCGCCGATCTCGCGCGTCACCCGCTCCGGGTCGGCGGCCGGCAGGTCGATCTTGTTGAGCACCGGCAGGACTTCGAGCCCCTGTTCGATGGCGGTGTAGCAATTGGCGACACTCTGCGCCTCGACACCCTGCGCGACATCCACCACCAGCAGCGCACCCTCGCAGGCAGCCAGCGAACGCGATACCTCGTAGGAGAAATCCACGTGCCCCGGCGTGTCGATGATGTTGAGCTGGTAGGTTTGGCCGTCGCGGGCCGCGTAGCGCAGCGACACGCTTTGCGCCTTGATGGTGATACCGCGCTCCCGCTCCAGATCCATCGAGTCGAGCACCTGCTCGGCCATTTCCCGCGCGCTCAACCCGCCGCAAATCTGGATGAAGCGATCGGCCAACGTGGATTTACCGTGGTCGATGTGCGCGATGATTGAAAAATTACGAATATGATCCATGAAATTCCACTACACCCCGACGGCCGGCGCGCCATCCCGGCCGGCGAACGTTTGGGGTAGATGCGTAAAAGCCCCCGCTGCCGCTCGGGCACGGAGGCTTGCGAGTATGGTGATCGAACAGGAGAGCGATTATAGCGATATCACGGCTGGGAAAGTACACCCGTCGTCAGCACTCCGGCGCTCCGGCGCAACACCCGAGACTGGAAACGGCTATCGTCCTGAAAACGTTTCGACAGAACCCGCACCACCAGAAACCCCAATCCCAGGCCCAGCACACCCGACAGCACCACCGGTTCCTCGCCCGCGCCGGCGAACGCCACTTGCCCCAACAGCGCTCCCGCCAGGAGTAAGAACAGCGGCAACGAGTAAGCGAGCAACGCGCCCCGCAACAGCACGCCATCGGCCAGACCGACGCACACTTCGTCACCCACCCGCAATGGCTCTTCCGCAATCGCCCGTACCCGGATCCGGCGGTCGCTCCAGAGCTTCCCCAACGCCGCCGTGCCGCAACCTTCGCTGGCGGCGCATGAACCACAAGCCGAACGTCGCTGGATTTCGACCCAGGCATGGCCATCGCCAACCTCCACCACCACCGCGCGTTCTTCAATCATGGTTTGGCAACCTCGGAAGTATCGGGAACATATTGAATCGTATCGGCGAAATGCCGCACGGTCGCCGCCGGCACTTCGCCGACCACCAGAATCTGATAGCCATTCAGCAGTTTGCCAAAGGCGTTCATCGACCCCAGTTGCGAGCCACCCCGCAGCAGCGCCGGCGATCCGTCCAACTGCTCCAGGAACACCGAAATGGTCGCCAGCCCATCGGCGAACACCATATGCTCGGTGACATGGCGACTTGGGTTTTTGATGAAGCGGTTGTGCAATACCTTGACAAAACCGTCCGGTAACTGCTTCACGCGCCACGCCGACTGCGTCACTGGCTCGACGGCGGGAGACGGTTGCCCTGTGCTGGAACCTTGACTGACCGCGGGTGGGTTGGCATCTGGAGACAGCGTTGGCGATTCGAAAGCCTTCTCATCGATCCGCGGCTTGATCTGGAAATCGGTGAACATGAGCTGCTCGACCGGGTAGCCCTGCTCGTCCAGCAGGACCGAGCGCAGCAACATACCGTTGCGTCGATCCAGCCACAACCGATAACCGAACCGCCAGGCATCCCGCGGTTTGATGGCGATCATCTGCGTTTCCAGACCCGCGATCCGATCCTCGCCCAGCGTTGCAAACTCATAATGACTTTCCAGTCGCCCGAGTTCGCGGGGTATGGACAGCGGAAAGCGGGAACCGCCGTAGCCATCGCCTCCGAACGTCTCGTGCTGTTTGGGCAACAGACAGGTCACACTGTTGTTGGCCACCAGAATTTCCCGTAGTGGGCCATTCAGGGAAAACAACCGCTGCCGCTCGCCTTCGGGACCACCACCGTGAACGACCCGCATGGCCTCCACATGGGGACCCTGCACATAGACGAAGGTCCCTTCGTAATTCAAGGTTTGGGTCGCCTGAATCATTCGCTCCAACCAGCGCTTCGCCTCTTCGGGTGCCGGTTGGGACCAACCGGCGGACGACAGTGACCCGGCCGCGAACACCAGGGCGGCGCAGTGCAATAACTTGCGCTTCATTCGAAGAAAGTCGTCTTAGCGGCTGGGCTGCTGATAGCCAACCATGCGCACGTAAGGCAGCATGCCATGCATGCTGTTCAGGGAAGCATAACCGTTGTGATTGACCAGATAACTGCCCAGTCGAGCTTCAACCGGCTCGCTGGAAGCGTCCGTCTGCCGGACGGCGGCGGCCCGAACCGTGAAGGGCTCGAAGGCGGAAGCAGCGGACGGGTTGCTGACGGCCAGTTGAGTGGCGGAAACAAGCGGGGTATCGGTTTGGGTCAGTTTCAGCCCGAATAGGGCAACCAGCACGACCGATGCGGCCAGCCCGAACCCCGTGACCGGTTTATACCAAGCCGGCAGCGATTTACCGACCGGCAATGGCAGAGGTTCGGCCACGACCGCTTGGCGAATGCGCGCGGCGAAATCGGGGGCAAGCGCATCGGGCAAATGGCTTTGCATCACATCGCTGATCAGGTGATAGCGGGACCAGCAGGATTGTAAATCGCCATCCCGACATAACCGGCGTAATACGAGATCGATTTCCATGCCATCGAGCTCGTCGTCGACCATCGCCGAGAGTTGGCTCGCCGCGACATTTGCATCGTCCGCGGCTTGTGCCGATAGTTGTTCAGCCGTCTTATCAGCCATGACTCTATCTCGAAACTAGCTTAGAAGTGGACGCAACTTGGTGTCGATCGATTCCCGGGCCCGGAAGATCCGGGAACGCACCGTACCGATCGGACACCCCATGGTTTGGGCAATTTCCTCATAGCTCATTCCTTCGAGTTCCCGCAAGGTGATCGCCGTGCGCAGATCCTCCGGTAAATCCTCGATTGCCCTGAACACGGTCGCCGCGATTTCATCCTTGAGCAACAACCGTTCGGGGGTCTCGTATTCTTTCAGCAGGGACTGGCCCTCGTATTGCTCGGCTTCCTGAGCATCGATGTCGGAACCGGGCGGGCGTCGGCCTTGGGCAACCAGGTAATTCTTGGCCGTGTTGATGGCGATTCGATAAAGCCAGGTGTAAAACGCACTGTCGCCCCGGAAGCCGGGCAGCGCCCGGTAGGCTTTGAGGAATGCCTCCTGGGAAACATCCAGGGCTTCGCTGGGATCGTGCACATAACGGGAAATCAGCTTGATGATCTTGTATTGGTACTTACGTACCAGCAGATCGAACGCATTTTTGTCGCCTTTCTGTACTCTTTGGACCAGATCGCGGTCCAGATGACCCTCGCCCATCCGGGCAGACCCCTTTCGAATCAATGGCAATCTCCATGCGAGCATGACGGTAGACAAAAGCTCGTCCCGTTAGTTCGCAGACCTGCCGGGATATGGTTATAGTGTGAATGTAGTAGCGGGATGAAATCGCGGGGCCGTCGTCCATCCCAGTGACGGCACCCTTTTCGCGCAACGATACCCCATTCATGGAGCCGCTCACAAGCCATGGCCGCTTCACCCATTTTTAGCGACGTCCTCATTATCGGCGGCGGGGCCGCCGGCCTCAGTCTGGCACTGCGGCTGGCCGATACCGCCCGCGTCGTTACGCTCGCCAAGGGCGAATTGCACGAAGGCAGCACGTATTACGCGCAGGGCGGCATATCGGCCGTGCTGGATGCCGGCGATTCCATCGACTCGCATGTGCAAGACACCTTGATCGCCGGAGCGGACCTGTGCCACGCCGACACAGTCCGCTTCACCGTGGAACATGCCCGAGCGGCGATCGAATGGCTGAGCGCGCAAGGTACTCCCTTCACCCGGGAATCCAGCGCCGAAGGTGGCGCGGAGTATCACCTGCATCGCGAGGGCGGCCACAGCCACCGGCGGATCGTGCATGCCGCCGACGCCACCGGCCGCGCCATCCAGACCACGCTGGAGCAACGCGCCCGTCAGCACCCCAACATCACCCTCAACGAACAGTGCAGCGCCATCGATCTGATTACCGGCCGCAAGCTGGGTCTGGGTGGCAACCGCTGCCTGGGCGCTTATGTGTTGAACCGACATACCGGCCAGGTCGAGGTATGCGCCGCCCGGTTCGTGGTGCTGGCAACCGGCGGCGCCAGCCGGGTTTACCTTTATTCCAGCAACCCGGATGGTTCCACCGGTGACGGCATCGCCATGGCTTGGCGCGCCGGCTGCCGGGTGGCCAACATGGAGTTCATCCAGTTTCACCCCACCTGCCTGTATCATCCGCAAGCCAAGAATTTCCTGATTTCCGAGGCGGTGCGCGGCGAGGGGGGTACGCTGCTGCTACCCGATGGCAGTCGCTTCATGCAGCACTTCGACCCCAGGCTGGAACTGGCCCCGCGCGACATCGTGGCCCGAGCCATCGACCATGAGATGAAACGGCTGGGCGCGGAATGCGTGTATCTGGACATCAGCCACAAGCCAGCCGATTTCATCCGCGCGCATTTTCCCAACATTTACGCCAAATGTCTGGAATACGGCTTCGACATGACCCGGCAACCGATCCCGGTGGTACCGGCGGCGCACTACACCTGCGGCGGAGTCATGACCGATCGCGCCGCCCGTACCGATCTGGAGGGGCTGTATGCCATCGGTGAGGTCGCCTTCACCGGCTTGCACGGCGCCAACCGCATGGCCAGCAATTCCTTGTTGGAGTGTCTGGTGTTCGCGGCGGCGGCGGCGGACGATATCCGCTCGCGCCTGGAACACGCCCCGGAACCGCCCTCGCTGCCGGACTGGGACGAAAGCCGGGTCACCGATTCCGACGAGGAAGTGGTGGTCAGCCACAACTGGGCCGAATTGCGCCAGTTCATGTGGGACTATGTGGGCATCGTCCGCACCGACAAGCGCCTGCAGCGTGCCCAGCATCGGGTGGATCTATTGTTGCGGGAAATCGGCGAGTATTACGGTAATTTCCGCATCGGCGGCAATCTGATCGAACTGCGCAATCTGGCGCAGGTCGCGGACCTGATCATTCGTTGCGCCCTGGCGCGGCGGGAAAGCCGTGGACTGCACTATACCCTCGATTACCCTAAAGCCAACGAGTCCACGCCAGGACGGGATACGGTGCTGGTACCGGGGAATTTCGCCGGAGCCGAAGCACCGCCGTTTTGGGGAACGTGACATCAGGGGCATTCCAACCCGTCCTCGTCCCGCCGGGTACGCAACCACACTCGCAATCGCCGCAACGCCTCGGAGTCGACGGCATCGGGCAACAGCGCCACTGACCACCACCAGCCGCTCTCCAAGCGGAAATTCAGCACAACAAGACCGGGCTGGGCGTAGCCGCCGGTCAGCCCGGCTGAGTGTCGAATCCCGTCGCCGGTTTCCAGGCACCAGCGCCCGTCCAGCAGTTTGACGCAGGTAACGAAACCGCCGCCACGGCGCCAGCCATAGCGATAACCGGTCCAGGCCAACGACAGACCGATACCAGCAAGCAACCCCGCCTTGGCCCACAACGGCACGCTCGCCACGATCGTGGCGACACCGGCCAAACCATGAACGACACCGCTGCCGATGAGCAAAATCCGCGAGGGGCGCGGCTCGATGTTCAGAGCGGCGAGATGCTGCACTCTTCCAACATAGGCGCGTTCATATCATGAAGCATGTGGATCGCTCAGTAGAGTCCGCATGACGCCCACCACCCGTGCCGTCGTCGCATCCGTCGGAGTTTCCCGCCCGACCATGTAACTCATCAGCAGTGGGTCCTGAAGCTCCAGCAACGCCGCAAACGCCTGTTGCTCTTCCGCCGGCGCCTCCGGGTAGTGCCGCTCCAGATAGCCCAGCGTCAGCAGGTCCAGTTCCTTCATGCCGCGCCGGCAGCGCCAACGTAATTTGCCGATTTGTTCGTCCACGATCCGCGTCTCCGGTAAAGAAAACCCCTCGCCCGCAAGCGGGAGAGGGGCTGAAGTGAGAAAATCAGCTCCGAAACGGGGGGCGTATATTACCGCCGCTCCACCATCAGCTTCTTGATTTCCGCGATCGCCTTGGCGGGATTCAAACCCTTTGGGCAAGTCTTGGTGCAGTTCATGATGGTATGACAGCGATAGAGCCGGAACGGATCTTCCAGGCCGTCCAAGCGCTCGCCGGTAAACTCGTCGCGGCTGTCCACGATCCAACGGTAGGCCTGCAACAGGATCGAAGGACCGAGGTATCGGTCGCCGTTCCACCAGTAGCTGGGGCAACTGGTCGAGCAACAGGCGCACAGAATGCACTCGTACAGACCGTCCAGCTTGGCACGGTCTTCCTTGGATTGCAGGCGCTCCCGCTCCGGCGGCGGGGTGATCGATTGCAGCCAAGGCTTGATCGAGGCGTACTGGGCGTAAAAATGCGTCAGATCCGGCACCAGATCCTTGATCACGGGCATGTGCGGCAGAGGATAGACCTTCACGTCACCGGAAACGTCCCCGATAGCCTTAGTGCATGCCAAGGTGTTGGTGCCGTCGATATTCATCGCACAGGACCCACACACCCCTTCGCGACAGGAGCGGCGCAAAGTCAAGGTCGGGTCCATCTCGTTCTTGATCTTGAGCAACGCGTCCAGCACCATCGGACCGCAGGTCGCCATATCGACCTCGTAGGTATCCATGCGCGGATTCTCGCCGCTGTCCGGATCCCAACGATAGATTTGGAAGCGCTTGACGTTCTTGGCCCCGGCACCGGCATAGTAGGTCTTACCCTTGCCAATGACGGAGTTGGCCGGAAGTTTGAATTGAGCCATGACATCGTCCCCTTAGTAAGTACGCTTCTTGGGTGGAATATATTCCACCTCATCGGTCAGGGTGTAGGTATGTACCGGCCGATAGTCGATCGTGACTCCACCTTTCTTATCCAACCAAGCCAGCGTGTGTTTCATCCAACCCTCGTCGTCGCGATCCGGATAATCCTCGCGGGCGTGGGCGCCGCGACTCTCCGGGCGGTTGATCGCCGATTTGATGGACACCATGGCGCAACCCAGCAGGTTGTCCAGTTCGAGCGTTTCGACCAGATCGGAATTCCACACCAAACCGCGATCGCTCACGCCGATGTGCTCAAAGCCAGCGTACACTTCTTCCAGCAACTCGATGCCCTCGGCCATGGACTCGCCGGTGCGGAACACCGCGGCGTGGTTCTGCATGGTCCGCTGCATCCGCATCCGTAAACTGGCGGTCGGGTTTTCGCCCTTGGCATGGCGCAGACCGTCGAAACGAGCCACGATCCGATCAACGGCGTCTTGCGGCGTCCCCTTGTGCGGGCTATTGGGCTGGATCAGTTCGGCGCAGCGATCGGCGGCGGCACGACCGAATACCACGATGTCGAGCAGTGAGTTGGAGCCCAGGCGATTGGCGCCATGTACCGATACGCAGGCCGCCTCGCCGATGGCCATCAGACCGGGGATGACGTGATCGGGGTTGCCATCCTTGAGGATGACCACCTCGCCACGATAATTGGTCGGGATACCGCCCATGTTGTAATGCACGGTCGGCAGCACCGGTGCTGGCTCCTTGGTCACGTCGACCCCGGCGAAAATGTGCGCGGTCTCGGCGATGCCCGGCAAGCGCTCATTGATGACGTCGGCACCCAAGTGCTCCAAGTGCAAGTGAATGTGGTCCTTGTGCTCGCCGACGCCGCGACCTTCGCGGATTTCGATGGTCATGGAGCGGCTGACCACGTCGCGAGAAGCCAGGTCCTTGGCGTTCGGCGCGTAGCGTTCCATGAAACGCTCGCCCAGCGAGTTGGTCAGGTAACCGCCTTCGCCACGACAACCTTCGGTCATCAAGCAGCCGGAGCCGTAGATGCCGGTCGGGTGGAACTGGGTGAACTCCATGTCCTGCAACGGTAGTCCGGCGCGCAGCACCATGCCGTTGCCGTCGCCGGTGCAGGTATGGGCGGAGGTCGCCGAGAAGTAGGCGCGGCCGTAGCCGCCGGTGGCCAGCACGGTCTGGTGGGCACGGAACACATGCAACGAACCATCGGACAGATCCCAGGCCACCACACCGCGACAGGCGCCTTCATCGTCCATGATCAGATCGAGCGCGAAGTACTCGATGAAGAACTCGGCATCGTGCCTGAGTGCTTGCTGGTACAGGGTATGCAGAATGGCGTGGCCGGTACGGTCGGCGGCGGCGCAGGTGCGCTGGGCGGTGCCTTCGCCGTAGTTGGTGGTCATGCCCCCGAACGGGCGCTGGTAAATCTTGCCTTCCTCGGTGCGCGAGAACGGCACGCCGTAATGTTCGAGCTCAATGACCGCCGGGACCGCCTCGCGGCACATGTATTCGATGGCGTCCTGGTCGCCGAGCCAGTCGGAACCCTTGACGGTGTCGTACATATGCCACTGCCACAGATCCTGTCCCATGTTGCCGAGCGACGCCGACATGCCGCCCTGAGCGGCCACGGTATGGCTGCGGGTGGGGAATACCTTGGTCAGGCAGGCAGTCTTCAATCCTTTCTGCGCCATGCCGAAGGTGGCGCGCAACCCGGCGCCACCGGCGCCGACCACGACCACATCGTAGCTATGATGAACGATTTTGTATGCGTTGGACATGAAACCTCAGCCTCCGGTGATGGGCATCAGGCCAGTGCGACTTTGAGCACGGCGACGACGGCGATGATACCCAGCAGGAACAATACGAATTGCGTGACCAGCAGCGCGGTGTATTTGGCCCACTCCGGCTGGACATAATCCTCGTAGATGACCTGCATGCCCAAATTGGCGTGGTAGAACGCCGTGAGGACCAAGGCAATCATCAGACCAGCGTTGATGGGGTTGCTCAACCAGTGTTGAAACCCTTCATAATCGGCATGGGACACCGACAGCAGGGAAAAGGCAAACCACAATACCAGCGGCACCAGAGCGACGGAGGTGACGCGCTGCAACCACCAGTGATGGGTGCCGTCTTTGGCGGTGCCCAGACCGCGAGCGTGGGCAAGCGGAGTACGAATGCTCATGATATTTCTCCTCTAGGGCGCGGCGATCAACCAGCACAGAAAGGTCAGGATGATGGAGGACCATATGACCCACCAACCGGATTTGGTGGCGTCTTCCATCTCGAAACCGTAGCCAGCGTCCCAGAACAGATGGCGGATACCGTTAGCCATGTGATAGAACAACGCCCAGGTCCACAGGAACAGCAACAGTTGACCCAGCATCGATCCCAGTATGGCTTGAGCGTGCTCGTAAGCCTCGGGGCCGATCGCGGCGGCGGCCAGCCAGTACACTAGCAGCAGGGTGCCCACCACCAACGACGCACCGGTGGCGCGGTGGGTGATGGACAAAATTGAAGTCATTTGTGGTTTGTAGTAAGGGCCGATCATGAACGGCGATAACGGCCGTTTGTTGGCTGACATTACAGTTCTCCTCGTTAACGTACGGTTAACATCGTGGCGCGGTAAAAATGACTTTATATTGTGCGGCGCAATAAACAACACCCAAATCCAGGCTGGGGTTCCAGAGACATGGCGAGAAATTCGCGGGCGGAGCGCACGATCGGGCGACACGGACGCGGTGCGCCCGCTGAAACGGGGTTGGTTAGAAGTCGATGCAGCGCCCGGCTTTTTCCCAATCGCCATAGCGCGTGGGTTCGAGGCCTTTGGGGCCACCGTATTCCTTGGGTTTTTCGGACTTTCCAGCATCCTGCGATCGATCGGAAATTACGGCTGGCTGCGGGGGCAACGTCGTCTGCTCATCGTTCTTGTTCATGACAGCTCGCTATGGGTTAAGGGATGGCTTGCGGTCGACCATCCTAGCCCCACCCGCCAACGGCATCCCTGGCAATCCCAGGAATTGTGCTCTTGCGGCAACGGGGTCGTTTTAGTCTATATTTCGTCGGGTTATTATGCCAGCCACAACCCTGGAACGCAACGAGCCAGCGACGTGCCGGTAGCCGTGACCCGCGAATTATGTTTTAATTAACTATTTAATAACATTGGGATTCCATTGAATGAACGTCGAGTGGAGCGCTTTTCTACAACAGGCTGGCGCCGTGCTGACGGCGGATCGGGTATCGCACTTCGACCGACCGGAATCCGAATTGCGCGCAGCGCTGGACGGCAATCTCCGTTGCGATCTGTCGCACTGGGGATTGATCGCCGCCGCCGACTCCGACAACGAGAGTTTTCTGCAAGGGCAACTCACCTGCGATGTTCGACAAGTCACGTTGGAGCGCAGCCTGATCGGCGCATATTGCAGCCCCAAGGGCCGGGCGCTGGCCAGCTTTCGGTTGTTCCGGCGCGGCGGGGATCTTTATCTGGAACTGCCCAGGGAATTGTTGGAATCCACTTTGGCGCGTTTGCGTAGGTACCTGCTGCGAGCCAAGGTCACACTGACGGATGCCAGCGACACGCAGGTTGGAATCGGCGTCGCCGGACCGAACGCCGCTGCCCGGCTCACCGAGATTCTGGGTAAGGTACCGACGGCCGTAAATGAAGTCGTTCAAACCGGTGCTTCGGAATCGACGGGCATCACCCTGATCCGCCTGCCCGGTTCAACCCCTCGTTTCGAGCTGCATGGAGCGACGCGGGAAATGCAAGCCGTGTGGGAGGCACTGGGCAGCGAATTCGTACCGGTTGGGGCGGAACCGTGGCGCTTGTTGGATATCCTGGCTGGTATTCCGACGGTCTACCCGGAAACCGTGGAAGCGTTCGTGCCGCAGATGCTCAACCTGCAATTGCTAGCGGGAATCAGCTTTCAGAAAGGCTGCTACACCGGGCAGGAAGTGGTCGCGCGCACTCACTACCTTGGTAAGCTGAAACGGCGCATGTATCTGGCGCGGGTGGATAGCCCGAACTCCCCCCGACCTGGCGACCCTTTGTTCTCGCCCCAGACCGATGTCAGCCAGAGCGCTGGTCGACTGGTCGATGCCGCCAGACACCCGGACGGAGGCTATACGGTGCTGGCGGCGGCACTGATCGAATGCGCCGAGCATGGCGTGCTGCAATTGGGCGATGCCAGTGGACCAGCCCTACAACTACAACCCTTGCCTTATGGTTTTGGGGCAACGGCTTAGGGTTGCACCGTGTAACTGCGGTATTCAGTCGCAGCTACACGGCGGGTTTAAAACGGGAATACTCCTCACTGAAAGCGTCCGGTTCGCTGCGGTCGTGACGCCACCACACCAAGAATGGTCGCCATGAGCAGCACCAACAACGCCAGCCGCCACTCGTCAAGGGTCGGGATGGGCGCTCCGTCTGCCCCGACCGCAAAACCCACACCGCCAGGATCGACGATACTGCCATTTTGTTGCAGGTCGCTGTCGCCAGCGCCGCCGTCGGTCAGTACAACCGTGAGTGTGCTGCCGTTGACCGCCGCCGGCAGTGCGTACCAGTGGGCTGGCTGGCCGGTGGTGGGGCCGAATTTCCAATAGCTGGCGCTAGCCGGCAGCGCGGCCGGGTAGGTCAGCGACAGCGAGATCGAGTTCCCGCAGCCGGTCGCCGTGAACTGGAACAGGTCGTAGGGAATTTGGATTCCCGCTGGCGGCGCGACCCCGATACTGGCAACTGGAACGAAGGCCGAGTTGACAAATTGGCAGGTCGGCGGTACGCCACTGGGGAGGCAAGCGGTGGCCTGTCCGCCGCTCGTCAACGCTCCGGTGAAGCAGATCGGTGGGGACGCGATTGGAGCAACCACGAAGAAGGATTGCGAGGCGGAAGACGGTACGAACTGGGCGGTTCCAACATAGTTGGCCGTCAGCACGAACGATCCCGCCGTGGGTAAAGTTACGGTACAGCTTGCGATACCGCTCGCATTGGTAGTGCCGTTGCACGACTGGCCACCGACCGAGAACTGAATAGCGGCTCCGGCAATCGCAGCGGTGGGGTTGGCTGAAGCATCAATCAAACCCGCCACCAGCATCGCGGACATGCCTGTGATGGAACTCGTCGGGCTGGTATTTAAGCTCAGGAAGGTGGTGTGCTTGCCAACCCCCCAGGTCAAACGCGCCGCATTTGAAGTAAAGCTCGCCGCGTCCACAGTCGCGTTGGCGGTCACGGTGTCGCTGCCGACAAAATCACCCCTATAAGTTATGGTCGCTTTGCCGTTGGCATCGGTGCGGCTGAGTTTGCTTTGCGCATTCGCCCCTCCTACGTGGAAGTATACCGGCGTGTCCGCAGGCACGGCCAAGTTAACGAACTGGGTGGAAAATGTTTGCAGTGATCCTTGCTCAGGGTCGGGTGAAACCGTCGCCGGCGACAAGATCAGCGTGGGTGCTGGGTTGGTTGCGGCGAACCCGCAACCGCCACTGCTGGGGGTCAATTTGTAAATGGTATCGGTAGCAGTGGCATAGAGACAGCCATCCGGACCGATCACTCCAGACCCGATGCCTCCGTTGGTCAGAGGTGTCGACGTATTGGTGGTCAAGTCCACCAAGGCGAGACCACTGGGAGCCAGCACGATCAATGACTTGGCTGATCCATCCGGGTTTACTTCGCCGACAGTGACCCAATAATTCGAGGTGATGCCAGGAAGTATCGTAATGGTCGGCGACGGCTGGTCGGTACCGGACACTCGCACGATGGGCGCACTCGGATTGCCAAAATAGTTGATGACCACATAGATCGAACCATCCGGCGCAAACGAAATGGCGCCGTTCCCCATCGTGGTGGGCAACGTGGCATAAACTTCCACGGTCGGCGTGGCGCCGCCCGGATTACGCACTCGGAAGAGCGAGGGGTTGTCGGAACCCGCCCCGGTGCAAGCGTTATCGAAGAACAGGTCGCCACTCAGTGGATCGACGGAGAGGCTGCTTGGACAGGTCAGATTGGCGGCGATCACTCGCAGTTGGGCACCGGTCACCGGATCGATCTCGACAATGTTGCCCGTCGTGAAGTTACCAGTCGTCGCGCCATGCGTAGCGTACAGCCGGCCATCTTTGCCGAAGGTTGGCTGTCCGAGCGTGAGTCCGAGATTCGAGAGCTTGTTGCCGGTGGAGACAACGCCGCCATCCAACCCAAATTGGAACAAGTCACCGCTGGCAAAATTGGCGACGTACACCGAGTTTGTCGTATTAAAAGTTGGATTCGACGCGCCCGAACAGCCCCAGTTAACGTTGCCAAAGAAGAGATTCTGTGTGAAAAATCCGTTGGCGAAGGGCGTTAAGGCATACCCGGCCGCGGCTGTTGGCGGATTACCCACACAGGACAAGTTGGCGGAACCGCTGAACGTCACGACTGCGGCACCCGGTACCGGCAAGTCGCCATCGGTCACATCCACGGCGGTGTATGTCACAATCTCGCTGAGCTGGTTGGTTGCGGTGAACTGGATTTGACCATTGACGTCGGTCACGCTCGGACTCGGTCCGGTGATGACCGAACGGCCACTGCCTTGAGACAAGGTAATTGATTTACCTGGCGAGGGTCGATCCAGCGCATCCTTGAGCGTTACCGTGATGGTAGTCGCGCTCGCGCCATCATTGAGGAGACTGGTCGGACTGGCGCTGATACTGGCGCTAGCGGCTGGAGGTTGGATAAAGGCAACCTTCGCGGTTTGGGAGATTACAATTCCATCGCTGATATCAGTAGCAGTAAACGTAACTTCCTCAAAGGACAAGTTGGTCACCGTAAAAACAACACTACCATTATCCACGTCAGATACACCGCTGGCTGGAGTAATCAATGCATGGCTACCAGCACTGGCCGCAAGCGTGACGTTTTTGCCACTAACAACATTGCCAAAGGCATCGGCTAGTCTCACCACAACGCTGCCTTTGGTTGATCCGTCGGCATAAATTGGCAAAGGAAAATCGCTGCCGGCAGGCATGGTGGAGTTGCTATCACTAAACACACGAACTTCTGAAACCGAGCTGCTCGTAGGACCAACCGTCTGATTGGTCAGATGCCGATGTAGATTCGGAAGATTAGGTGAGCCAAGACCCACATGGGCAAAATCGCTCCCCATCGATGACGCATTATGAAAGGCATCTGTATTGCCCAATGGGTAGAGTTGCGGATTGAGCGCGCCCAGATTGCTACCCTGTGATTGGTTCAGCAATGCGGCAAATGCCGCCCACGCCGGAGCAGCCAAACTGGTTCCACCATTCAAGGTACCGGTCGGGCATCCTCCTTCACTGGCCTTGCAAATCAGAATACCGTGCGCTGGGTCGGCATTAGCCGCCACGTCGGGCACGGAGCGCATCACCGAAGGATTGAATCCATCCTGGTAGCTTGGACGTGAAAAGAACTTGCTGACACCATATCCGCCTTGCCCAGAAGGCGGAGTATCGTTTGTTCCATTCCACCAAGCTTCACTGATATAGGTATTGCCCGGTCCGACAGTCAACGAGGTGCCGCCAACGGCTGTCGCACTTGGCGAATCGGATGGCACACCGATCGTATTCGGGGCGCCATCAAGACAGGTACTGCCGGTATCACCGGAACCGTTGAACACGCTGATGCCGGACGCGGCCGCGCTCTGCAAGATAGCATCAATGCTCTGTACATCAGCCAGCGTAGTCTGATCCTCACAGTATGACCAACTGTTGCTGATGATATGCACACCGCCGTTGATCATGGCATTGAACAGCGCCTGAAAACTTACATTCGCACCGGAAAAAGGTCCGTCGTAAACGACGATCTTCGCCCCAGGAGCGATCAACAATACCGCGTTGATGTCCATTAGCACTTCATCCTGATCCGATCCAGGCGAAGGGCCAGCGCCACCGTTTACATGGACCTGGCTGATATTGTTGAAAGTGCTTGCGGGCAATCCGACCAGGTGAATGAAATCCGATACATCGTTGGGATTAAAGGTGTCAAACTCCAACAAACCTATGGTTTGGCCGGTACCATCCGTACCCTGCCAAGCTGGAGGTGGTGGATCATTGCCTATCGGTAATCCATAGGCCGCAAACACCGCATTATGAACACACTTATCCAACCACTTCTGAGCCTCTTCCTGGATTTTCTTGAGTTGCTCCTGAGTTAAAGGTTTACCATTAGCCACATTAGATGCAGCAACAATCAATCCACCATAAATCGCAGCATATTCCAAATCACAAATCACGGCGCCAAAAATAATTCTTATCGTTCTGATTATTTGCGGACGTGGTACAGCCAAGCTCGATAATCCTGACACTGCCTGCACGCGTCTCGCGATTTCAGCAGGTAACATCGGCTCATTGATATTCGCAAAGAACTGGCGCTCGCCGATCACGTAGTCATTGATCTTGACGCTGAGTGCGCTTTCCGCCGTTGAACGGGTACCCGCAACCGTGAGTGTCATTCGGTTCACCGAATCTTCCGTGACCGTGAAGCCTTGTTGCTCGAAATACGCCTGAACAACGTCGTAATCATCCTGGCTTGGCCCGAAGCGGTCAGAAACCTCCTGAGGATTCAGAAATTCTCGGAATTGTGGAGATTGTGGATCATAAACATCGCGTAGATAGTTCTCGAAACCTGCCGGATCGGAGCGTCGTAGCACGATGGTAAGCGTTAGTGACTCTAAAGTACTTTTGAGCACCATAACAGGCGCTGTTACCGGTTGGGCTATCGACAGCGCTGATAATACATGGCCAGGCAATATAGTTCGATCGGAATTGGATGAAATATCGGAGGAAGCTGCCCATACCCACGGTGAAGCCAAAAATAAGACGACGACATACAAGACACTGGCTGTAAAGTGATGCATAGATCTTCCGCACTTACTCAAAAGCTCATTTAAACTGCTTCATGCAACTGCGCGTGTGATCCATCCATCGCCGGCAATCGGTTCCCGAATATCCATTCGATCACATTAACCACAAGAAAAACTGGGAATAATGTAGAACCCAAACCGATCACGGCGAAGTTCAAGTATGAATTAGTTCAGTGCGGAAATAAAATCAAGAAGAGATGAAAAATCAGCTAAGAATCATGCTATGCCAACAGCATCGACAACGCCTAATCGTCCATTGGCGCCCACCCTCCCATATCCCGCCAACGGTTGACGATCCGGCAGAACAGTTCGGCCGTGCGCTCGGCGTCGTAAATGGCCGAATGCGCCTCGCGCTCATTCCAGGGAATGCCCGCCGCTCGCAACGCCCGAGCGAGCACCGTCTGCCCATAGGCCAAGCCCGCCAGCGATACCGTATCGAAGCTGCTGAAGGGATGGAAAGGGTTGCGCTTGATCTTGGCGCGTGCCGCCGCCGCGTTCAGGAACGCCAGATCGAAGAAGGAATTGTGGCCGACCAGAACGGCACGGGTGCAGCCGGTTTCCCGAATTTCCCGCCGTACCTCCCGAAAGATCGCATCCAGCGCTTCGCTTTCCGGCACCGCGAAGCGGAATGGATGGTCGGGATCGATGCCGTTCACCGCCATCGAGGCCGGGTCCAATCGCGCGCCGGGAAAAGGCTGTACGTGATGAGCCAATGTTCCGACCGGGCGCAGATAACCCTGCCAGTCCATGCGTACCATCACGGCGGCGATTTCCAGCAGGGCATCGGTCTGAGCGTTGATGCCGCCGGTCTCGACATCCACGATCACCGGCAAGAAACCTCGAAACCGGCTAGCGATGAGGGGATTGGGAGTAGGTTCGTTCATCTTGGGAGCATAGCGGATCGCTGGCGGCGGCGCATCCGTGTCCAACCGGCTCAGCCCGGCGTGTTATGTTCCACCCAGCGCGAACCGGCGGCGGTGGTCTCGCGTTTCCAAAAAGGCGCCTTCGATTTCAGTTCCTCCATGATGGACCGGCAGGCCGAAAAAGCCGCCGCCCGATGTTCCGACCAAACCGCCACCAGCACAATGGGATCGTTGGGTCGCAATTCACCGACCCGGTGCACCACCAACACCTCCAGCAGCGGCCATTCCCGGCTGGCGGTTTCGACGATGCGCCGAAGATATTTTTCGGTCATGCCCGGATAGTATTCCAACACCATGCCCTGTACTGCGTCCCCGTCGTTGAAATCGCGCATCGTGCCGATGAAAATCGCCGTCGCGCCGCATCGGCCCGCCAATCCGGTCGACATGCGCTGATGACATTCCAGTTCCACCAAGGGCTCAAAAGGCGTTTCCCGCAGTTCGACCCGCATGCCCTACCCTCCGGTCACCGGCGGAAAGAACGCCACCTCGTCGCCGTCGCGCACCGCATGTTCCAATCCGGCATATTCCATGTTCACCGCCGCCAAGACATTCGGCGGCAACGGCATCTCCCGATGCAGCGCCGCCCAAACCCCGGCGACCGTCAAGCCGTCGGCGGCATCCAGCCGATCCTCGGCGCGACCCACGCGGTCACACAGGCTGGCAAAGTACCTAACGTGAACGGTCATACTCTTGCCTCCTTAGCGATGATCATTGGATGGTCCCGATCCATCCCGCCGCAACCGCCAGCAAGGACGTCCGTCAAGATCGATCAAGCCGTTTTGCCACAACCACTGGCGAGCATCCTCGGCGTCCCGTTCGAACCAGGCGCGGGCCGAACCTAGGCGGAAAGAATAACCCCAGGCATCCATATCGACGAATATTCGCAGCCGCCCGACCCCAGGCAGCTCATCCGCCAACAGGATTTGCAGATAGCAAACCCCGTTTTCCTCGATACAGTCGCCGCCGGCATCGGTATGCAATCGCGCCCGGCGTCCGGCATCCATGCAGATGTAGTGACAAGCTTCGTGCAGAGCGGAATGTACTGGGGTGTCATCGCGCACGAACAGACTATCGCCGACCAACCCCGCTTCCGAATCGCCCCAATAGCTGCCGGGAATCTCGCCCTGGGACGGGACTCGCTCCACACGCAACCCATAGCGCCCCAACAGCGCCATCAACGTTTCCATCCGCTCGCATCCCAACTCGGCGCAGGTCAACACCGCCATGACTCATTGCGACACATCCCCTCTACCCCGCGACTTCGTCCGTTGCAACCAAGTCGTGGGACAACGGTCGATAGGTGACTTGAAATTGTTGCGACGATGTTATCATTTTTCAATCATTAAATAACCAAATCGCATAAGCAATTAGAGTGAAAATGCAGCATTTTCCAGTTAGACTTGTGATTTTCCGGCCATTGTCCGCCATTTCGGCGAACGACATGAAATTCTGCTTGTTGCCGCCCTTGTTTGAAGGATACGTTATCCCATGAGCCGAACTCATCTATTCACCTCCGAATCCGTTTCCGAAGGACATCCGGACAAAATCGCCGACCAGATTTCCGACGCCGTGCTCGACGCCATCCTCGCCGAGGACCCCAAGGCCCGCGTTGCTTGCGAAACCCTGATCAAGACCGGCGTGGTGGTGCTGGCCGGCGAAATCACCACATCGGCCTGGGTGGACTTCGATCGGATCGTACGCGATACCGTCATCGATATCGGTTACGACAACTCCAACGTCGGCTTCGACGGCGCGACTTGCGCGGTGCTGTCCTGCATCGGCAAACAGTCGGTCGACATCGCCCAGGGCGTGGACCGTAAAAGTCCCGAAGAACAAGGTGCTGGCGATCAGGGCTTGATGTTCGGCTATGCCTGCAATGAAACCGACGTGCTGATGCCCGCGCCGATCACGTACGCTCACCGCCTGGTGCAGCGGCAGGCCGAGATGCGTAAGCGCGGCGTGCTGCCCTGGTTGCGACCCGACGCCAAAAGCCAGATTACTTTCCGCTACCAAGGCAACGACGTGGTGGGCATCGAGGCGGTGGTGCTGTCTACCCAACACGATGCGGATATCAGCTACGACCTGCTGCGCGAGGCGGTAATGGAAAATATCATCCAGCCGGTGCTACCAGCCGAGTGGCTGGACAAACACACTCAGTACCACATCAACCCGACCGGTAGCTTCGTCATCGGCGGGCCGGTGGGAGACTGCGGGCTGACCGGGCGCAAGATCATCGTCGATACCTACGGCGGCTCGGCGCATCACGGCGGCGGTGCTTTCTCCGGCAAGGACCCGTCCAAGGTCGATCGTTCCGCCGCCTATGCGGGTCGTTACGTCGCCAAGAACATCGTCGCCGCCGGCTTGGCCGACAAATGCGAGATCCAGGTGTCCTACGCCATCGGCGTGGCCGAGCCGACCTCGATCAGCATCAACACCTTCGGCACCGGCAAGATCGACGAAGACCGGCTGGTCGACATCGTGCGCGGCCACTTCGACCTGCGCCCCTACGGCTTGGTGAAAATGCTCGACCTGATCCGGCCGATTTTCCGCAAGACCGCCGCCTACGGCCACTTCGGCCGCGAAGAACCGGAATTCACCTGGGAACGCACCGACAAAGCCGAGGCGCTGCGGGATGCGGCGGGCCTGTAAATCTGGCCACGGGCGGGACCAACCTTCAGCGGATGCCACCGACTAATCCCTGACCCTGAATTTTCTCGCCTCCCGCCGAGGGGCGCTGCAGCGGTTTTCACCGTCAGGCTCGGCGGGGCATGGCTTTCACAAGCCAACGGCGCCCGTTCAATCGTATGGAGTGTACGTTATGAACGCCGTCGCGCGCGAAAACCCCACCGTTGACTATCAAGTCGCCGATATCACCCTGGCGGACTGGGGCCGCAAGGAAATCGCCATCGCCGAAACCGAAATGCCCGGTCTGATGGCGGTTCGGGCCGAATACCGGGACCGGCAACCACTCAAGGGCGCTCGTATCGCCGGCTCGCTGCACATGACCATCCAGACCGCCGTCCTGATCGAGACCCTGGCGGAACTGGGCGCGGACGTGCGCTGGGCCTCTTGCAACATTTTCTCGACACAGGATCACGCCGCCGCCGCCATCGCCGCCGACGGCATTCCGGTGTTCGCCTACAAGGGTGAATCGCTGGACGAGTACTGGGACTTTACGCATCGCATTCTGGAATGGCATGACGGCGGCACGCCGAACATGATCCTGGACGATGGCGGCGACGCTACTTTGCTGGTCACGCTCGGCGCTCGGGCGGAACAGGATCGCTCGCTGATCGCCAATCCGAGCTGCGAGGAAGAGCAAGTCTTGTTCGCCGCTATCCGCAAGCGCTTGGAAAGCCAACCCGGTTGGTACTCGAAAATCCAGGCCAACATCCAGGGCGTAACCGAAGAAACGACGACCGGTGTCCACCGCCTGTACATGATGGAAAAGGAAGGCCGGCTCCCCTTCCCCGCCATCAACGTCAACGACTCGGTTACCAAGTCCAAGTTCGACAATCTCTACGGCTGCCGCGAGTCGTTGGTGGACGGCATCAAACGCGCCACCGACGTCATGATCGCCGGCAAGATCGCCGTAGTGCTGGGTTACGGCGATGTCGGTAAGGGCTGCGCTCAGAGCCTGCGCGGCCTGGGCGCCACGGTATGGGTGACCGAAATCGATCCGATCTGCGCCCTACAGGCGGCGATGGAAGGCTACCGGGTCGTCACCATGGACGAAGTCTGCGCACTGGCGGACATTTTCGTCACCACCACCGGTAACGTCAGCGTCATCACCCACGACCACATGGCCCGAATGAAAAATCAAGCCATCGTCTGCAATATCGGTCATTTCGATTCCGAAATCGAGGTGGCCAACCTGAAACAATATCGCTGGGAAAACATCAAGCCGCAGGTGGATCACATCATCTTCCCCGACGGCAAGCGCATCATTCTGCTGGCCGAGGGACGGCTGGTGAACCTAGGCTGCGCCACGGGTCATCCCAGTTTCGTGATGTCCAATTCCTTCACCAATCAGGTACTGGCGCAGATCGAACTGTTCACCCAGGATGGACAGTACCAAAACAAGGTCTACGTGCTGCCCAAGCATTTGGATGAAAAGGTCGCGCGGCTGCATCTGGATCGGATCGGCGCCAAACTGACCACGCTCACGCCGGAGCAGGCTGCGTATATTGGCGTTGCGATGGACGGGCCGTATAAAGCCGAGAACTATCGCTACTGATGGAAGCCATCCGCACGGATGTTTTACAGCCAGATTTAGGGAGATCGACGCAGGAATTGCTTATCAAGCAGTTCTTGGCCGATGGTCGTCCTTGGGTAGTGGCCTACTCTGGCGGTAAAGACTCGACTCTTGTATTGCAGTTGGTATATGAAATGCTGCTGCAACTTGGGAGCCGAGCCAGGAAGCCGGTTTTCGTGATCTCCTCGGATACTCGGGTTGAAGCGCCGAATATCTCAAAATATGTCGAAAAAACGCTGGAACTGATCGGAAGTGATTCACGCGTTCGCGGTTTAGCATTGAGCGTTCGTCTGGTCAAACCAACCGCCGAAGAAAGTTTTTGGGGAAAGCTCATAGGTAAGGGTTATCCATCCCCTACCCGCTGGTTTCGCTGGTGCACCAGCAATATGAAAATCAAGCCTTCGCGCCGTGCCATAGACGAGATTACCCGGCAGTACGGTAGCGTTATTTTGCTGCTTGGCACTCGTTTGGATGAGAGCGATAGCCGCCGCACACGCATGCAAGCTAGGGAAGGAAATGATAGGCAACTGAATCCGCATCATGAGATTCCTAACGCTTTGGTGATGACGCCAATCGTGGACTGGAGCACTGATGAGGTCTGGGAATATCTATTTACCTACAACTCTCCGCCATGGGGTGGTAATCATAATTACATGCTGGAGCTTTACCGGCAGGCCAGCGGAGGCGAGTGTCCTGTTGTGTTAGATTTGAATACTCCATCCTGTGGCGGCAGCCGTTTTGGTTGCTGGACTTGTACAGTTGTAAAGCAAGACAAGTCTATGCAGGGCTTCATTGAATCCGGCGAAACCTGGATGAAGCCGCTCAGCGAGTTTCGTGATTGGCTCAAACGAATTCGTGAAGATACACGCTACCGTAGTTCAGTACGGCGCGATCATACCAGTGGCCCTGGTCCGTTTACTCCTGAAGCACGCAAAATGATTCTTGAACGCCTTCTGGAAAAAGAGCGAGATGTAAATTTTGAGTTAGTTTCTGACGAAGATTTAGTCTATATTCAAGAACAATGGACTAAAGACTTCGACTTTTCTCAAACTGCCTATCAGTTAGCAATTCGTTATGGTAGGGAGATCAACATGACTAAAAAAAACACTGCTGATATATCCTTAGAAGAGGACTTACTGGAACGCTTGGCAGCAGAAAGTGGCGTTGTTCATCCTGATTTACCAAGAGAATTGCTACGCTTAGTGCGTGTCCAGTTTCCTTCTTTGGATAAACATGGTGCTAAGTCCGGTCTACAAATCGCCGTCCGTGATTTAATCGATAAAGCGGTCAAACAGGCATACAAGGCTGATCCGGCCGATGATCTTTGAACAGATTCGCATCCATAATTTGTTTTCCTATTACGGTGAACAGATATTCGACCTGACGCTGCCCAACGATAGACGTAACGTCATATTAATCGGGGGACGTAACGGTTTCGGCAAGACTAGCTTCATCAACAGTTTAAAACTCCTGTTTCTAGGCCCTCATGACAGTTTGCGGTCTGCGCTTCAGGTTGGTCGAAAACCCAGTGTAGCTCACTATCTGCTAGGCATGGGTGATGAGTGGTTAGGTATATTCAATCGCCAGGCGCGGCGTGAAGGCCAAACGGAATTTGGCGTTACTATTCATTGGCGCGAACCCGAAGGTAAAATCGTCGCACAACGTCATTGGCGACTGGACGGGCGTGGTGGTTTTGACACAATCCTAAGCGTAACGCCAGACTTCTCAGACCCTTTAGAAGACGATGGAGCGGACGATTTTCTGGAGCAGCGGCTACCTAAAGACTTTATCTCGTTTTTCTTTTACGACGGCGAACAAGTTCAGCAACTCGCCGAAGCCAATCGTGAAGGTCAGCTATCACAGATCGAAAAAATCCTTGACATTGCTGATATTGATATTCTGGATGAGTACATAGGAAAAACTATTACTGCCTGGCGTCGGGAAAAATCAGAATCTAACCTAGAAACACAACGGGTTGCACTACAAGGAAGTTTGAATTTACTGCAAGCGGAACAAAATGAGTTTAGCCAGAAAATTGACGAACTGAATGAAGAACTTACCAGCTTAGAACAGAATATCAGTCGAAATCGGCGTTATTTGGAACATCATCGGGCTTTTGCACATCAGCGTGATGCGGCGGTATATAAAAATGATGAACAGCGGATTTTAGAGCAATTAGAAACCACAAGCTCCGATCTTGCTAACCGTCTACCCATTGATGCACCTCTACTCTTTAATCCCGAATTAGTTAGCAAAGCCGTAACGGATTTACGTAAGCTCACTGATAGCCAAGCTGGTGGTTTTGCACAAGAGCTTCAAATTTTATTGAACACACTTCCTGTACGTCTTCTGGATGAACCACCTCATTATCAGTTGCCACTCAGCGAACAGCAACGGGAGTTCTATCGTAAAAAACTTTTACGCATTCTTCGCTCTTATGAAAGCGATCCTGAAGATATAAGTGATGGTTTAATGCGACTGGACCCAACTGTAGCTGCCCACCTAATGAAACGTCTCAATTACTATCAACTGGCTGATAACCAGCGACAGCGAGCTATCGACGATTTACGCCAAATCAGCCAGCTTAAGCGTGACTTGGAAGGTATTCAGCGTAAGTTGGATGATATGAGTAGCCTTTCCATTGAAGAACAGCGTATTTATCAAGAACGGCAAGAACAAAATGCCGAATTTGAGCAGCAACGAGATGTGTTGCGAGATCAATTGCATGATTTGAAAAAGGGCCAGCTAGAGAAAAATCGTGCTATTGAAAAAGTACAACAGGAAATAAAACAACAGGAGTCTGCAATCCGGTTAGACCAAGAGCGCCAGAAAAGAGTCGATCTTGCTACAACCTTACAGCATATATTTCGTTCTTATAAGCAAGAGCTTAAATTGCGTCGCCGCAAAGACATTGAAGAGGCTATTAACCGACGGTTTGCAGAATTAATGACATCTCATCATCAAATTAAGCATATCAAAATTGGAGAATCATTCGATCTTCATTACTTAAATACTAGTGATGAACCAGTAGGTATGGCAAGTATGTCTTCTGGGATGAAACAGCTTATCGCTACCGCTTTGCTATGGGCTTTAAAGGATGTCTCTGGTAGATCAGTCCCAGTCGTTATAGATACCCCATTGGCTCGAATTGATCGCGAACATCAGATCAATCTATTAACTCGCTATTATCCAAATGCAGGTGATCAAGTCATTATTTTACCAACTGATTCAGAGCTTGATCATGAAAAATATCAAATCCTAAAACCTCATGTGTACTGTGAATACCGATTAGTCAATACAAGTGGTGAAAATACCAACCCGTCACGCGAACCACTGTTTTCCAAGGTAGTGTAATAATGTCTAAAGTTTACACCAGTGCCAGCGATGAAGAAATTATCAAGCGTATACAGAATAAAGGTTTGGGCTTACGTACATCAACTTCTACTCCAAAGTGGCCTATACTACGTCTAGCACTAACCCGTTCATTAAAGTTTTCCACACTACCAGACGAGGGTCTAGATCGAAGGGATTCAATTGGTAGTGAATACAGTTTCGAGCAACTTACCGGCCAAGATAATAAAGCTCAACCAGAAGATTTTACCGATCTATTCCGCGCATTGTTAAGCGTCTATTACAATGAAAACTTGTTCGGTGATGATGAGCGTTATGCAAAGTATCTGCAACGCCATATCCGTCGAGGTTTACGCGAATTCGCCACATCTTGGCGGGAATCTCACGACTTTCACGAGTATTTATACCAGGAATTACTCTCCGATCTGCACCAATCTGCACAATCGAATACTGAGAAGCCTCGAGATCAGCCCAGTATTGAAAATGCCTTGCATGACATCGGGGTTCAAGCAGAAATACGACAAATACAGGAGGGAGCGCGCCTGACCCGCTACCGACTCTATCTAGCAAATGTTAATGACCGTGACCGTCTTAATAAAGGGTTGCAAAAACTGGGCTTTATTTTAGGCCTTGGCAACCAAGGGGCATTAAGTTCTGGTACTGACGAGTCGAAAACCATGAACTTGGATATTCCCCGCTCATCTGGAGCCTGGCAGCGTTTTTCTGGAGCAGAGTTGCATGTTTGGTTGCAGAATCGTAACTCTGAGTGGCGATTGCCTGTTTATCCAGGCGTGGATGTTATGGGCGATCCATTTGGCTTTGATCTGGCTGAAGCACCTCATCTACTAGTAGGCGGCACTACTGGCAGTGGAAAAAGTGTCACTCTTCATGCGCTACTGATCTCATTGTTGCATAGTTGTTCACCCACCGATTTGCAAGTCTGCTTGATCGATCCAAAACGGGTAGAATTCAACAGCTATCAAGGTATTCCATACCTTTATGCTAATCAAGTTGTAACCAATGCAGGCGATGCTGTGGAGATTTTGGGTGATTTAGTGGCTGAAATGGGAATCAGGGAAGAACAATTAGTTAAAGCGGGTGCCCGTGATATAGACGAAGCGCGACGTTCACACCGATTAAACCTACCTCGTATTGTTATTTTTGTTGAAGAAATGGCTGACTTAGTAATGCAGAATGAAGAGATCGAATCTTTATTGGTCAGACTGGCGCAAAAAGCTCGATCCGCAGGCATTCATCTGGTACTAGCTACTCAACGCCCCGACGCTGAAACATTCAGCGGGCTTTTACGCAGCAATATTCCCTCACGTATTGCCCTCACTGTTCAGAAAGCCTCTGAATCTCGCATCATCCTTGATGATAATGGTGCAGAACTTCTGCTGGGGCGTGGTGACATGTTGGTTCGCCTTATTGGACAACCCATCAAACGAGTGCATGGCGTTCACGTCACGATAGACGACATCGCGCTGGCTGTGAAAACTATAAAGGGGAGAGCGTAACGTGGCAGTGATAGAAAATATCCTCATAGAAGAGTTTGCCCCGATTCGCCTCACCTTGGATCGTATTGGCCCCTTCCAGTCACGATTAGAAGAGTTTGATTTTACCGATGCTGAAGATGAACCTTGTAATTTGTTTTTGATGGTATCCAAAAACGGGCGCGGTAAGACTACAGTTTTAGAACTTTTAGTAGCCATGATGAGTATGCTTGGTCAAACCGAATTAAATGAGTTTGGCTTTGAAGATTTGGATCATGGTTCTGGTCGGGCGCAATGGGATATTCGGGTCAAACTGAACCGTAATGGTCGCAAGGAAACTGCCTTGCTTTCGTTGCTGGCAGGGCGCTTGGGAGAAGATACCACTCTGAAGGTTTGGAGTGAAAGCGATCTAAAACGCATTGGTGCTAGTGTTTGGCAGCGTGGGGGTTTCCGTCGTCTAGCTTCTGGTCGCATGGAGGCCATTGGCATCAGCAACGAATGGATAAAGGATTTCAAGGCACTGATCAGCTATGGTATCGGAGAACGCCAACAAATTTTTGAAGGCGATCCGTTAACCTATCCTACTCTGCTCTATTTCTCAGCTTATCGCGATATCATACCAGTACGAGACATGGAACGGTCTATCACTACTCCAAAAGGTTGGGGTTACTATCCAGTGCATAACTTTGCTGTAGAAGGTCGCATATGGAATGAGTCTTTGGATAATTTGTTGATTTGGCTTAAATGGTTGGATGATGGTCGTTTCGATAAGGCAGTTAAGATCGTAAACCAACGTGTATTTCATGGATCTAGCACTTATCTGAAAGGTGTGCGTAAGGACCCGCCAGAAGCTGTAGTCGTTACCGAAAATTATGAACACCGCCTTGATCGACTTAGCAGCGGAGAAAAGAGCCTAGTTCAGATGTTTCTACGCATTGGCGCGCATATGACTCGGAATACGCTGTTACTAATCGATGAAGTCGATGTACATCTACATACTCAATGGCGATATCGATTACTTTATGATCTCAAAAAACTAGCCAAAGAATACTATCCTGGTTTGACTATTATCGTCACTAGTCACGCCTATGAGATCATGAAGGCATTCGCTCTTGAACTAGTTGAAGAGAATCTACGTAAAGGTGCGCATATCATCGAAACACCTGAAGAAGAAGCGGAAGCAGAGCGTGTCGCTGCAAAAGCACGGAGTGTAAGCAATGGGGAATCTTAAGAATAAACCTTTAGACGGAGAATCAATTTTCAAGCGATATTCAGGACAAATAATTATTTACCTTGAATCCAGCGATGACAATAATATTTACAGCAATATTTGGTTTGGAGATCGTCTTGTGGAGTTTTTGTTTAGACCCGCTAATAAAGGCGCCGCAACCTATGGAGGATGCCAAGCGGTTCGGGAAAGCGTCAATCATGACCGTACTAACGGTATCAAGGCGTTTGGTATTGTTGACAGAGACATTGTGATGGCAGAGGATCACTGGTACTTGGTTTGGGAAACTGACAATTCTCGTTTTGCACAAGCTATGCCTTTCGGACCTTATATCAAGGTACTCAATCGTTGGGAGTTAGAAAACTACCTGATTGACTCTGAAGCCATTGAGGAATATTTAGCAAATCAAATCGGAAGAAAAGTCCGCAATACTCAGGATGTTATTAAAGAACTTTTAGACCACTGTGATGTGCTAATTCTCCACACGGCTGGCAACGCCGCTTGTCATAACGCACGGATAAATGGATTTACTGATGGTTTTACAGATAGGAAAGACAAAATCCGAGTAGATCAAGACATACAGCAACGCTTTATACAGCGCAATGCTTGTCAACAAGACTATCTGGACAATATCGCTAAAGCACAAGCATTTAACATCAACAATACATCTAATGAGGAACGACTTGAAAAACTATTGCAAATCATTTACGGAAAAGCACTGTTAAGCCGTGTTAAGCGACAGCATAATATCAGCCACGAAATTCGATTTCATCTTGCCGCTGCAATTAAAAGAGATAAAAGGATTCCTTTAGAAATTTCTAACCACTTAGATACCTTCAAGACTTCAAGTTAACTCTACCGGCCGAATGAATATGCAATCTCAACTACGCCCGCCTGTATTCAGTTGCGAATTCTTCCCCCCCAACACCGACGAAGGAATGCACAAGTTGTTCGCTGCCCGCGAAGCGCTGATGCAGATGCGGCCTGCTTTCTTCTCGGTCACTTACGGCGCCGGCGGCTCTACCCGCGAACGCACCTTACAGGCGATCCAGACCATTCAAGCGCACAGCGGCGTGGATGCCGCCCCCCACCTGACCTGCGTGGCCTCCACCCGCGCGGGAACCCGAGAGATTCTGGCCGGCTACCGCGCCCAAGGTATCCATCGCATCGTCGCCCTACGTGGCGACCTGCCCTCGGGGATGCGGGAATTCGGCGAATTGCGCTACGCCAACGAACTGGTGGCATTCATCCGCGCCGAAACCGGCGACCATTTCCACATCGAAGTCGCTGCTTACCCGGAATGTCATCCGCAGGCACCGAACACCGAACGCGACCTGCTCCACTTCAAGCATAAAGTCGAAGCCGGCGCCAACGGCGCCATTACCCAATATTTCTACAACTCGGATGCCTATTTCCGCTTCGTGGACGACTGCGCACGGTTGGGCATCGATCTACCGATCGTGCCCGGCATCATGCCGATCACCAATTTCACGCAACTGGCGCGGTTCTCGGACAGTTGTGGAGCGGAAATTCCGCGCTGGATTCGTAAGCGACTGGAGAGCTTCGGCGACGACCGCGACGCCATCCGTGCCTTTGGTCTGGATGTAGTCACCGATCTTTGCCGACGCCTGTTGGAAGATGGCGCGCCAGGCCTGCATTTCTACACGATGAACCAAGCTGGGCCGACGCTGACGATCTGCGAGCGGCTGGGGCTGACGACCGCGCCGAGCAGCGAATAACTTTGATCTTTGATCAGGGAAACAAACGGCAAATGCCCTTCCGCCGAAAGAGCAGAAGGGCGTTTGCCGTCAGAGGGATCGAAACAGGGAAGGGCGAAAAGTGACTGGCCCGTCTTTCGGCTTATTGAGCGGCCACCAGCGCCCTGGCATCCGGCCCGAGCGGCAGCACATAGTCATGCGAGGCCAACACCTGATTATCCGTCGCCCGAATCAGGCGGGCATTCACGAATACCGACTGCCGACCGACCGCATAGGTACCGGCGATAACCGCCGCCGCGTTATGCGACTGACTGATTTCCTTGACCGAGCGCGACAACGCGAATTCGCCGGCGCCTTCGGCGACGAAAATGTTGTTACGCATCTTGATCTCGATCACCGTAAAGCCCTGCTGCGCGAACCGGGAACCAATCTGTTCACCGATAACCCGCCCGAGACCAGACGATGTTTCAAGATTGTTGATATCCACAAACGTGGCCGCCAACAAGGGTTCGTTCCGCTCCTTGAGCCAAGGGGTTCGCATCAGGAGAGCATCGGCCGCGCTATAGTTCTGCTCGACCAGATTTGCGTCCCGAATGATCGGCCGCGTCGGGGCGTCACTTGTGGAGGCACACCCCACAACACCCAAGCCGAGAATAGCCAGCAGCGCAACCGCGCCACGCAAGATCGTGTTTCCATTCATGGTCCGACCACCTCTATGATACGGCTAGTCGATGGTTGCATGGCGATATACTGGCTCTTGTCGCCAATGTAATAAACATTGCTATACCGAATCAAATAACGCTCGGCGTTCATCACCGAAACATTCAGGATGACTTCATGTTTCGTGGTTTCCGGCAACCGGTCCGTCACCACCTGCATGTCGTAGGAAACCGGATAACCCGTCGATGGGTTGGTGGTGACGACGAACCCCCGTTCCACCAGATGCGTGGTCAGCAAATTGTAGAACGCCCCGTCCGCACTGCTTTCGTATTGAGGTTGTTGGATATATAGCGTGATGATCGGACGGTCGTCCTGAGCAGCGGCCGCTTGGCCCTCACCCTGCCCTGGGCTCGAACCGATCAGCGCATCATAGATCCAGTTGGCTACATCAATCGCCATAACATCCCAGTGATGCGCCGATTGCATCTTCTGCTGGTATGTCAGCGGATAACCTGTTTCGACGGGCATCGGAGTTGTGCAGGCCCCCAGCCCGAGGCAGAGGATGACAAGAAGGGCACTAGAGATCTTCATGGTTTCTCCCTCGGTTTTTATATCCGTTATTAACGGCACCCATTAGAGTTTAGCCGGTTATACCACCGGTGCCACCCCTTGACAACTAAGGTTTCCAGCCATCGCTGTTTCATGGATTCAACGCCCGTATAGCTCTCGCCGACCGTTAACGGCCAAAACATGTCTCCATCAAGCCAAAACACACTATATAGTGTGTTTTCGTTTAATAAAACACACTATATAGGAATTTTGCCTGGAATTTTTCTCCGCATCCTCTAGAATCTGGTGGCCTGAATCGTGAGGCATACCCGTTAACGGCAATGCTCAAAGCATAGCAGACACCGCCTCCAGTCCACGCTCAAGAACCTGCTCTCGGAGACTCCCGGCTCATGAAGACCGCGTACCTCAAGCCCATTGACCGTCCGACCGCCGCCGCCGACGTGCCGATGCAACCGGCGTCCTGGGATATCTGGGACAAAAAGTACCGCCTCAAGGCCAAGGATGGGCAAATGATCGATGAGACGATCGATAACACCTATCAACGGGTCGCCTTGGCGCTGGCCGAGGTGGAAACCACGCCGGAACTGCGCGCGCACTGGAACGAGAAGTTTCTGTGGGCCTTGCGGCATGGTGCCATTCCGGCGGGACGCATCATCTCCAACGCCGGCGCATGGGAACACAAACCCGCCACATCCACCATCAACTGCACGGTATCCGGGATCATTCAAGATTCCATGGACGATATCCTGCGCAAGGTGCATGAAGCGGGGCTGACGCTGAAGGCCGGCTGCGGCATCGGTTACGAGTTCTCCACGCTACGCCCGCGCGGCGCCTATGTCTCGGGCGCCGGGGCCTATACCTCCGGGCCGCTGTCCTTCATGGATATCTACGACAAGATGTGTTTCACCGTCTCGTCGGCGGGTGGCCGGCGGGGCGCGCAGATGGGAACCTTCGATATCGGCCATCCAGATGTGATGGAATTCATCCGCGCCAAACGCGAGGCCGGGCGGTTGCGGCAGTTCAACCTGTCGCTCCTGATCACTCGGGAATTCATGGAGGCCGTCCAGCAAGATACCGATTGGCTACTGGCGTTTCCGCTGCTCGCCAAGGAAGCTGAACAGGATCGGGTCGACCTCAACGATGCCGGTCAGATCGTCTGGCGCGAGTGGCCGACCACAAATGGCTTGATCGTCAACGACAATGGCCAGGTCGCCTGCAAGATTTACCGGAGCATCCGCGCCCGCCGTCTGTGGGACGTGATCATGTCCTCCACCTACGATTACGCCGAACCCGGGTTCATTCTCATCGATCGGGTCAACGAGATGAACAACAACTGGTTCTGCGAAAACATCCGGGCCACGAACCCATGCGGCGAGCAGGCTCTGCCCCCCTACGGCTCGTGCCTACTCGGTTCGATCAATCTGACGCAGTTCGTCCAGAACCCCTGCACCCCAAAGGCCCGGTTCGACTGGGAGACTTACCGGAACGTGGTAGCCATTTTCACCCGCATGCTCGACAACGTGGTGGAAATCAACGGCCTACCATTGGAACGACAGCGACAGGAGATTTTCAGCAAGCGCCGACACGGCATGGGCTACCTGGGCCTGGGTTCCACGCTGACCCTGCTTGGCATCCGCTATGGATCGCCGGAATCGCTGACCTTCACCGAGGAAGTCACCCGCGAAATGGCCCTGAGCGGTTGGCGCGTCGCGCTGGAGCTCGCTCGGGAAAAGGGCGCGGCCCCCATCCTCGAACAGGAATTCGCCGTCACCGCAGAAATGCTGCACAAGCGCCCGGAAATGGTCCGCGACGGGATCAAGGAAGGCGACCGGATCCCCGGCCGCGTCCTGCACGCCCGGTACAGCCGCTACATGCAGCAAATCGCCGAAGTCGATCCAGATCTCGTGAACGAACTCGCCGAGGTGGGCGCGCGGTTCACTCACCACAGCTCCATCGCCCCAACCGGCACGATCGCGCTGTCGCTGGCCAACAACGCCAGCAACGGCATCGAACCCAGTTTCGCTCACCACTATTCGCGCAATGTGATCCGCCCCGGTAAGAAATCCAAGGAAAAGGTGGATGTTTTCTCCTTCGAACTGCTGGCCTACCGACACCTCGTCAATCCCAAGGCCCTACCGGAAGCGGAATCCCCCGAAGCGCAATTGCTGCCCTCCTACTTCGTCACCGCCGACGACGTGAGCCCCAAACAACATGTCGATATTCAGGCCGCTGCTCAGAAATGGATCGATTCCAGCATTTCCAAGACGGCCAACGTACCCCCCGATTTCCCCTACGAGGATTTCAAGGATATTTATCGATATGCCTACGAACAGGGGCTGAAAGGCTGCACCACCTTCCGCTTCAACCCCGAGGCGTTCCAGGGGGTGCTGGTCAAGGAAAAGGATCTGGAAAACACCTTGTACCGCTTCGAACTCGAAGATGGCAGCGTGCTGGAGGTCAAGGGCAACGAGGAAATCGAGTACGATGGTGAGGTTCACTCAGCGGCGAACCTGTTCGATGCGATCAAGGAGGGGTATTACGGGAAATTCTAAGACTTCAAAAGCACACGGGGATTGAGCGGCAACTCAGTCCCCGTGCGTGAGGAGACATTTCAGCAACCGAGCGTCTCCCCCATGGTCGTATTTGAACCCAAATACGGGGTAAGAATAGCTGTTCTTTATCGGTTATCAATCCCCTTCTGCCATGGTTTTAAGGCTCGGTTGCGCCTCAAGTAACGAGGTATAACCCATGATCGGTCTTAAGACCGTATTTGTTAAAGAGTATTCGAGGCTCAGGCTTGGCAAGTGGGAACGTGTGCGAGCGCACTGGCGTAGCCCTCCCTCCCACTAACCTCATCTTGATCTTGTAAGACTCTGTAGCCCCTATGCAATATAGGGGCTACTTTTCATTTGGAGAGGAGGATTCATGGCCATCAAGATCGACAAGAAAATCGTCGCCTACAGCGTCGTCAAACCTGACGACACGCCGCCCACGCCAACGAACCGTTCGCCGGCCGCCCTGCAACACATGCACGAAAGCTTGGCCCGCCCCGAGATCCTCCCCGGCGCCACCTACAAGGTGAAAACGCCATTGTCGGATCACGCACTGTACATCACCATCAACGACATCGTGCTCAATCAAGGCACCTTGGACGAAATTCGCCGCCCATTCGAAATCTTCATCAATTCCAAGGCGATGGAGCATTTCCAATGGATCGTCGCCTTGACCCGCATCATCTCGGCGGTATTCCGCAAGGGCGGCGACGTGACTTTTCTGGTGGAAGAACTACGCTCAGTGTTCGATCCGAAAGGCGGCTACTTCAAAAAGGGGGGCAAATACATGCCCTCCTTGGTCGCGGAGATCGGCGATGTCATCGAATCTCACCTGCGCTCGATCGGCATGCTCAAGGAAGACGGTCCCGACAAACACCAGCGCCAGTTGATCGAGGAACATCGCAACAAGTACGAAGCCAGTATGAAGGCGGTCGAGGACGCTGGCGCCAGCGGCTTTCCACCGGAAGCCACCCTCTGCGGCAAATGCCAGACCAAAGCAGTCATCGTCATGGATGGATGCCTGACCTGCCTGAACTGCGGTGACTCAAAATGTTCCTGACGAGCCCAATCGACGTAAAAGACACCTCTCCAGCCTCAAATTCGAGATAGCCCCATGCATTCCCAAATACCTGATCTGATGACAGCCATCGAAATCACGGAACCCGGTGGTCCCGACAGGTTGGCACCCAAACATCGCCCGGTCCCACAACCCGCCGCCGGCGAGGTTCTGATCAAAGTAGCCACCGCAGGCGTCAATCGTCCCGACTGCCTACAACGTCAGGGCAGTTACCCCCCACCGCCGGGCGCTTCCGACATCCCCGGACTGGAAGTCGCCGGCACCATAGCCGCGCTCGGCGAAGGCGTGAGCAACTGGCGGATCGGCGACGAGGTCTGCGCCCTGCTGACCGGCGGCGGTTATGCCGAATATTGCACCGCGCCCGCGCCTCAATGCCTACCGGTCCCCACCGGATTGACCCTGCAACAAGCCGCCGCTCTACCGGAAACCTTCTTTACCGTTTGGAGCAACGTCTTCGACCGCGCGCGACTGCAACCCGGCGAAATTCTGCTGGTTCATGGCGGTGCCAGCGGCATCGGCACCACCGCGATCCAACTGGCCTCGGCATTGGGTTCGCGGGTATTCGCCACGGTTGGTGGCATCGAAAAGATCCAGGCTTGCCTGGACTTGGGCGCCGAGCACGTCATCAACTATCGTGAGCAGGATTTTGTCCAGACGGTCAAGGAGGTCACGCGCAACCGGGGCGTGGACGTGATTCTGGATATGGTGGGCGGCGACTACACGCAGCGTAATCTAAGCGCGCTGGCGGTTGAAGGTCGCTTGGTTTTCATCGCCTTCCTGCGAGGCGCCAAGGTGGAGCTGAATCTGGCGCCGGTGATGATGAAGCGGTTGACCATCACCGGATCGACCCTGCGCGCCCGACCCATCGAAGACAAAGCACCCATAGCCGCTGCCCTGCAAAAGAGAGTCTGGCCACTACTCGCTAGCGGTGCAATTCGGCCGATTATCGACCGGATTTTCCCTTTCACCGAGGCCGCCGCTGCTCATGCCCTGATGGAATCCAACCGTCATGTCGGCAAAATCCTATTGCAGGTTGACGGATCGTTAGCCCCGTCCCTTCCATCGCCCTAGCCCAGCGCGGCGGCCCAACAGCGAGTGCCGGGAAGGATATCGCGCTCGCGCCATACCGATCGAATGACCAAGACGAACAAGCATCCTGCATTGCAACAAAATAATATCTATACTGTCATAGCGACTTGGTTGTTCCAAATCGTCCAAGTCGTGGCACAACCAGCATCGGTGCCCATTCTTCGGTTATCCAACATCTCCCAAGGCCTCTCGCAGGCTCAGTGAGGGTTGGCACGATAAGATCCTAAGGGACGAAACAGTTTGGCCAAGCAGTCGGCCAGTATTTTTGTTACAGGTGAGAGGTTGAAATCATGCGCGGCGTCTACAAATCTCAGCACCCATTCGTGTGGTTCGAAGAAAGCGGTTGGTGGTTCAAGGTGTTTGGCGAGTGTTTCGGGCCTTACCCGGAGCTACCTGAAGCGCGCTATAATCTTTTGGTGATTCAAGGGTTGAGCCAACAACTGCGTCAAGCCATCGCCAAATAACGGGGTGTCCATCAGAAATCTCGTTCGCTCACCACGGGTTTCAGCAGTCAACCGATAGTTTGGATCGCTCATCTGGTGTTGAGTTGACTATCAGCAACTTTGCTTCGAAACAATCATCCTAGCCCCACAATAAAAAAGCCGGGTTTGGTCCCGGCTCGGTTTTGCAATTGGATACGAAGCTTGGCTCATTCGCCCGCCGCATCGGGGCGATCCATCAACTCGACATAAGCCATCGGTGCATTGTCGCCAGCCCGAAACCCGCATTTCAAAATACGCAGATAACCGCCTGGGCGGGACTGATAGCGCGGCCCCAACTGATTAAACAATTTGGTCACTACATCCCGGTCACGCAATCGGTCAAAAGCTAGCCGACGATGAGCCACACTATCCTGCTTCGACAACGTGATCAACGGCTCGGCCACTTGACGTAATTCCTTGGCCTTAGGCAGGGTAGTGCGAATAAGTTCGTGGGTAAGCAACGAAGCAGCCATGTTGCGCAGCATGGCTTTACGATGGCTGCTGGTACGGTTCAATTTGCGACCGGCTTTGCGATGGCGCATGACAATTATTCCTTAAGACTTAAAATCAGGCAGTCGATAATTATTGAATACAGGGAAAATCCGAGGCCAGTCTTATTCGGCATCGGCATTGCCAGCTACAGCTTTCGAACCCACATCCTCCTGCAGAGGTCTATCCGCTTCGGCCGCTGCGTCAGCAGCACGCCGCGCCGCCGCACGCTCTTCCGCTTCCATGCTCAGATTTGGCGGCGGCCAGTTATCGACCTTCATTCCCAAAGCCAGTTTATACTTGGCTAATACATCCTTGATCTCGGTCAACGATTTCTTGCCGAGATTGGGGGTCTTGAGAAGCTCCGCTTCGGTTCTCTGCACCAGATCGCCGATATAATAAATATTCTCCGCCTTCAAGCAGTTAGCCGAACGCACGGTCAGTTCCAGATCATCCACCGGCTGCATCAGGACCGGATCGATATCCACCGGCGGCGGCGGCAGGGGTTCATCTCTTTTACCCTTGAGATCCACGAACACAGACAATTGATCCAGCAGGATTCGTGCCGCCGTGCGAATCGCCTCTTCCGGATCAACGGTACCGTTGGTTTCCAGATTCAGAATTAGCTTGTCCAAGTTGGTGCGCTGTTCGACACGAGCACTCTCGACTCGATAACTGATCCGCTCAATTGGGCTGAACGAAGCGTCCAAGCGCAATCGGCCGATTGGCCGAGATTCACCATCGGACCCTTCCCGCTGAGCTGCCGGCCAGTAACCGCGACCTTGCTCGATCTTGAGCCGCATGCTCAACTCGCCGCTCTTGGTCAAGTGAGCGATGACATGTTCCGGGTTGATGATCTCGACGGCATGGCTCTTTTCGATATCACCAGCCGTGACCGGCCCCGGACCTTTCTTGGTCAGCGTCAGGCTCGCCTCACTCACTCCTTCTTGCAAGGTAACCGCCACACCTTTCAGGTTGAGGAGAATATCGATCACATCCTCCTGCACACCCTCAATGGTGGAGTATTCGTGCAGCACCTGCTCAATCTCGCATTCGACAATCGCGGCGCCCGGAATGGATGAGAGCAATATCCGCCGCAGAGCGTTACCGAGGGTATAGCCAAACCCACGCTCCAGCGGTTCCACACTCACCCGTGCCAGTCGCGGCGTTAGTTTTTCCACTTCGACGCGGGTTGGTTTCAGCAAATCAAAAGCACCCACCATCCGTTCCCCCTCGGGGTCGATCACTTGGAGTACAGCTCTACAACCAGGGATTCGTTGATATCCGGTGGCAAATCGCCACGATCGGGAATCCGTTTGAACACCCCGCTCATCTTGCTGGCATCCACTTCGACCCAATCCACAAAACCATGACCTTGAGCCAATTGTAGCGAGTACTGAATGCGGGTCTGCGTGCGACTCTTTTCATGAATCGCAACCACATCTTCCGGCCTGACCTGATAGGAAGGAATGTTGACTCGCTGGCCGTTGACGGTAATCGCCCGGTGGGAAACCAACTGGCGGGCTTCGGCGCGAGTGCTGCCAAAACCCATGCGGTACACGACATTGTCCAGTCGGCATTCCAGCAACTTCAGCAGGTTCTCACCCGTGGAGCCCTTGCCACTGGCTGCTTTCTTATAGTAATTCAGAAATTGCCGTTCCAGCACGCCGTAGATGCGCCGCAATTTCTGTTTTTCGCGCAACTGCATTCCGTAGTCGGAAAGACGGGGGCGTCGCGCGCCATGCTGGCCCGGCAACCGCTCCAGATTGCACTTGGATTCCAGCGAACGGGCGGTGGACTTCAGAAACAGATCCACGCCTTCCCGGCGGCTCAGTTTGCACTTCGGGCCTAGATATCTCGCCACGGTATAAAACTCCTGAACTAAACGCGACGGCGTTTCGGGGGACGGCAACCGTTATGAGGAATAGGTGTTACGTCCATAATACTCATGACCTTGAAACCGGCGGCATTCAGCGCGCGCACAGCGGATTCTCGACCAGGTCCAGGTCCCTTGACGTTGACTTCCAAGTTCTTGAGGCCAAATTCCTTCACCATATTTCCAACCCGCTCGGCGGCAACCTGCGCCGCAAATGGGGTGCTCTTGCGCGACCCACGAAAGCCAGAACCTCCCGACGTAGCCCACGCTAACGCGTTGCCCTGACGATCCGTGATCGTGATGATGGTGTTATTGAACGAGGCGTGAACATGCGCGATGCCATCCACGATATTCTTTTTGACGCGCTTGCGCGTCTTGGTAACCGGTTTTGCCATGCTCCAACCTATGCCAATGGGATTCCAGAAAGTACCGCCGGTCTACTTGCGAACCGCGCGGCGCGGACCCTTGCGCGTCCGTGCGTTGGTTCGGGTACGCTGGCCGCGTACCGGCAAGCCGCGCCGGTGGCGCACTCCGCGATAGCAACCCAAGTCCATCAATCGCTTGATGCTCATGGACACTTCGCGGCGCAGATCACCTTCCACGACGTGTTTGGTGACTTCGGCACGCAACGCATCCACCTGTGCCTCATCCAGATCACGGACCTTGATGTCCGGGGCGACATCGGCCGCCGCACAGATTTGGCCAGCACGAGTCTTGCCGATCCCATAGATGGCCTGCAACGCGATCACCGCATGTTTGTTGACCGGAATGTTGATACCTGCAATACGGGCCATGCCTTGAAGCTCCTCCCACCGTGCCGGGTGTTCACCACGCAAAGAAGCGGGAATTTACCCCACTCGGCGATGTAGATCAATATAAACGAATCGATTTATCCCTGCCGTTGCTTGTGACGAGCATCCTTGCAAATCACCCGAACCACGCGATCACGGCGGACGATTTTGCAGTTACGGCAAATTTTTTTGACCGAGGCGCGTACCTTCATGATTGTTCTCCAAAATCAGCAAATATCGTGGAAGTAACGACAGACGGCTTTCGCTCAACGCAGTAGGCTTTGACCCTTGAAGCCACTCTTTTTCAACAGGCTTTCGTACTGATGCGACATTAGATGAGCTTGGACCTGAGCCATAAAGTCCATAACCACCACCACGATAATCAACAACGAGGTGCCACCAAAATAGAACGGTACTCGCCAGTACAGGATCAGGAACTCCGGCAGCAGGCAGACGGCGGTGATATAGAGGGCTCCGACCAGTGTCAGCCGAGTCAGCACCTTATCGATGTACGTCGCCGTCTGCATGCCCGGCCGAATACCAGGAATGAATGCCCCGGATTTTTTCAGGTTATCGGCGGTTTCCTTGGAATTGAATACCAGCGCCGTGTAGAAAAAGCAGAAGAAAATGATCAGGCTGGCATAGACCAACACATACAGCGGCTGGCCTGGCGACAAGGTCGAACTGATGTCGCGCAGCCACCCCATGTTGGGCGCATTGCCAAACCAACTACCCAGCGTCGCTGGAAATAAAATCAGGCTGGACGCAAAGATCGGCGGTATTACTCCAGACATGTTCAGCTTCAGCGGCAGATGGCTAGTCTGGGCGGCATACATCCGCCGCCCCTGCTGGCGTTTGGCATAGTTGACCGTAATGCGCCTCTGCCCGCGCTCGACGAATACCACGAAGCCGGTCACCACGACCGTCAGCGCTAGCAGGAACAATACCAAAATGACGTGCAATTCGCCCGTGCGTGCCAACTCCAAAGTACCGCCCACCGCATGCGGCAAGCCCGCAACGATACCGGCGAAGATCAGCATGGAAATACCGTTCCCGATGCCACGTTCAGTCACCTGCTCGCCCAGCCACACCAGAAACATGGTGCCGGTCACCAGCGTCACCGTGGCGGTCATGAGGAAACCGATACCAGGCGCGATCACCACCGAAGTGCTGCCCACCACCTGACTTTGCAGCGCAATACTGACGCCAATCGCCTGGAAGGCCGCCAGCACCACCGTCAGATAGCGCGTGTAGCGAGTCAGCGTATGGCGGCCAGCGGCCCCGCCCTCTTTACGCAACTGTTCCAGCGACGGCACCACCATGGACATGAGCTGCAGAATGATCGAAGCCGAAATATACGGCATCACACCCAACGCGAAAACGCTCAGTCGCCGCAATGCACCCCCCGAAAACATGTTGAACATGTCGAGAATGGTACCGCGTTGCTGGTCGAACAATTGCGACATGGCATTCGGGTCAATGCCCGGCACTGGAATGTGAGTACCGATGCGAAACACCACCAGCGCCCCCAGCAAAAACAGCAGGCGCTGGCGCAGTTCGGTCATTTTGCCGAGATCCGGCAGGGCAGTCGCCATCGTCGCTACTCGTGGATCGTTCCGCCAGCCGCCAGTAGCGCAGCCCTGGCGCCTTGCGTCAGCGCTAAACCGCGCAGGGTCAACGGCTTATCCACTGCCCCGGAAAGGATGATTTTGGCTTGCCTGGCAAAAGCCGGCACGAGATTAACCACCTTGAGCGCCGCCAGATCGATCACCTCGGCCGTCACCTTGGCAAGATCGCGCAGCCGTACTTCGGCGGTGTATCGAGCGGTCATCGAGCGAAAACCGCGCTTGGGTAGCCGCCGCTGCAAAGGCATTTGGCCACCCTCAAAACCGACCTTGTGGTAGCCTCCGGCTCGGGCGTGTTGGCCCTTGTGGCCGCGACCGCCGGTCTTACCGAGCCCGGAACCGATACCACGCCCGAGCCGCTGCTTGTCAGGCCGGCTGCCGGGCGACGGCTTGAGATTGTTAAGTCGCATGGTTTCAGGTCTCCTCGACTTTCAGCAGATAGGAAACTTTGCGGATCATGCCGCGGTTCTCCGGGGTGTCGATGACCACCGAGCTCCCATGCAACCGCCGTAGCCCCAGCCCGCGCACGCAGGCCTTATGCGCGGCCAGACGGCCATGCACGCTCTTGACTAGAGTGATTTTCAGCTTGTCGGCCATGTCCCTCAACTCCGGATTTCGTCCACATTCTTGCCGCGCTTGGCAGCCTGATAGTCGGGCGATTTCATGGTGCTCAGCCCGCGAATGGTTGCCCGCACCACATTGATCGGATTACGCGAACCGATGCACTTGGCCAACACATCCTTGACCCCCACCACATCGAACACGGCACGCATGGCACCGCCAGCGATGATACCGGTGCCTTCGGAAGCCGGCTGCATGAACACTCGCGCCGCGCCGTGCTCCGCCGTGATGGGATATTGCAAGGTAACGCCGTTCAACGGCACGCTGCGCATGTTCTTGCGCGCCTTGTCCATCGCTTTCTGGATGGCCATGGGGACTTCGCGGGCCTTGCCATAGCCCAAACCGACCCGGCCATTGCCGTCGCCCACCACGGTCAGCGCCGTGAAACCGAACTGGCGACCACCTTTGACAACCTTGGCCACACGGTTGACGGTGATCAGCTTTTCCTGCAAACCGTCGGAATTCTGGGTGCTTTCTACATTCGTCGCCATGCTGTTTGTTCCTTAAAACTCCAAGCCGTTTTCGCGGGCGGCTTCAGCCAGCGCTTTGATCCGGCCGTGGTACTTGAAACCGGAGCGGTCAAACGCGACCCGAGTGATACCGATGGCCTTGGCCTTCTCGGCAATCGCCTTGCCCACCGCCTTGGCCGCATCGACATCGCCCGTGCTCTTCAGCATCTGGCGCAGCGCCGACTCCAGGGTGGATGCGGCCGCCAAAGTCCGATCACCGGTCGGGGCCGGGTTGATCAACTGAGCGTAGATGTGGCGGGGTGTGCGGTGCACGCACAACCGGCAAACACCCAGTTCGCGGATCTTAAGCCGGGTCCGCAACCCACGCCGCAGGCGCGTGGTCTTTTTGTCGGCTGCTTTCTTGTCCATGGCAAGTCCTTACTTCTTCTTGGCTTCTTTCAGGATGATGGTCTCGTTCGCGTAGCGTACCCCCTTGCCCTTGTAAGGCTCCGGTGGCCGGTAGGCGCGGATCTTGGCGGCAACTTCGCCGACCTGCTGCTTATCCATCCCGCGGACGACCACCTCGGTCTGGGTGGGCGTCTCGATGACGATACCTTCCGGTATCTTGAACTCGACCGGATGAGAAAAGCCGAGGGTCAAGTTCAACACCTTGCCTTGTGCCTGAGCACGGTAGCCGACACCGACCAGTTGCAGCTTGCGTTCGAACCCTTGGGTAACCCCGATCATCATGTTGTTGAGCAAAGCCCGCATGGTACCGGTCATCGCCCGGTGCTTGGGATCGTTGGTGATCTGGTGTGGATTGACCACCAAGCTATCGCCCTGCTGCCGGACCGCCACCCATGGATGCACCTGGAGCTCGGCCGAACCCTTTTTACCTTTGAGGGTGATGTGTTGGCCATCGATGGCCACATTAACCCCGGCCTGCACGACGACTGGCTGCTTACCGACGCGTGAGACGCGAATTTGCTTTTCCTTGATTTCGGTTGCCATGATCCCGCTCCTTTACGCCACGAGGCACAATACTTCACCGCCGTGGCCGGCGGCGCGGGCCGCGCGGTCGCTCATCAACCCCTTGGAGGTGGACACGATGGCCACGCCCCAACCGCCCATCACCTTGGGCAGTTCATCCTTGCCGCGGAACACCCGCCGGCTGGTACGACTGACCCGCTCGATCCGATCGATCACCGGCCGACCCTCGAAGTACTTGAGGGTAATGGTCAATTCCGCCTTGCTGGGCGCGATCTGCGTGACCGCGAAATCGGTGATGTAACCCTCGTCGCGCAGCACCTGGGCGATCGCCGCCTTCAGCTTGGAGGCCGGCATACCGACCTGGGCCTTGGCCGCGCGTTGGGCATTACGGATGCGCGTCAGCATATCCGCGATGGGATCTGTCATGCTCATGGTCTAAAACAACTCCACATAGTCAGTATCGGGTTTTCCACCAGCAGCGGAGTCAACCCTGAACTTAAGCGTTTTCTCCGGCCATCCGGGGCCGGCACATTCACCAACTGGCCTTGCGCAAGCCCGGCACGTCACCACGCATCGTGGCTTCCCGCAGCTTATTGCGACCCAGACCGAACTTGCGATAGAAGCCATGCGACCGGCCGGTCAGCCGGCAACGGTTGTGCAACCGTATCGGACTCGCATCGCGTGGCAGGATCTGCAGCCGCTTTTGCGCTTCCCGCCGTTGCTCGTCGCTGCTGGCTGGATCGCGAATCGTTTCCTTGAGCGCGGCACGCCTGGCGGCATACTGCTCCACGGTACGGGCTCGCTTGGCCTCGCGGTTGATCATGCTCTGTTTTGCCACAGACTCATCCTCAGTTCCGAAACGGGAAATTGAACGCGGCCAGTAGCGCGCGCCCTTCTTCGTCGGTCCGCGCGGTCGTGGTGATCGTGATATCCAGGCCGCGGATAGCATCGATCTTGTCGTAGTCGATCTCGGGAAAAATGATCTGCTCGCGCACACCCAGACTGTAGTTACCACGACCGTCGAAGGCACGGGCGCTGAATCCGCGGAAATCACGGATGCGTGGGATGGCCACATTCACCAACCGATCCAGGAACTCGTACATCCGGTCGCGTCGCAGCGTCACCTTGCAGCCGATCGGCCAGCCCGCTCGAATCTTGAAGCCAGCGATGGACTTGCGCGACAAGGTGACGATCGGCTTCTGACCCGCGATCTGAGCCAAGTGGCTGGTCGCGTGCTCCATCACCTTCTTGTCGGCGACCGCCTCGCCAACCCCCATGTTCAGGGTGATCTTGGTGATGCGTGGCACTTCCATGACATTCTGATAGCTGAATTGCTCGCGCAATCGCGGCATCACCGTTTCGCGATAATAGTGTTGCAGTCGGGCCATAACCGTCTCCTCAGGCATCCACGACTTCATTATTGGATTTGAAGTAGCGCACCTTACGGCCGTCCTCCAGGATCCGGAACCCGACCCGGTCGCCTTTCTTGGTGGCCGGATTGAACAACAGCACGTTGGAGCTATGAATCGCCGCTTCGCGCTCAACGATGCCGCCGGCCACACCGCGAGATGGGTTGGGCTTGGTGTGCCGCTTGATCAGGTTCACACCGGCCACCAGCACACGGTCGTCGTTCACCACTCGCATCACTTTGCCGTGCCGACCCTTGTCCTTGCCAGCGATGACGATCACCTCATCGTCTTTTCGAATTCTGCGCATTACCGCCTTCCTCCTGCCTCACAGCACTTCCGGCGCCAGGGAAATAATCTTCATGAATCGCTCGCCGCGCAGCTCGCGGGTCACTGGCCCGAAGATACGGGTACCGATCGGTTCCAGCTTGTTGTTGAGCAGCACCGCGGCATTGCCGTCGAAACGGATCAGCGAACCGTCTGGCCGCCGCACACCCTTGCGAGTGCGAACCACCACGGCGTTATAAACCTCGCCCTTGTTGACCTTACCGCGAGGAATCGCGTCCTTGACGCTGACCTTGATGACGTCACCAATATGCGCGTATCGGCGGTGGGATCCTCCCAGCACCTTGATGCACATCAGCCGGCGGGCGCCGCTGTTGTCGGCGACATCCAACATCGTTTGCATCTGAATCATGGTTCTACATTCCGTTCACGGATTTTGGAAAAGACTGCCGTGTCGGGCGCCCCGGCCCGGCCGCGGCGGTTATTGCGCCTGCCGGACCACATCGACCAACATCCAGGATTTGGACTTGGACAAAGGCCGGCATTGTTTGATGGTCACCATGTCGCCCTCATGGCACCGATTGTGCTCGTCGTGAGCGTGGAGCTTGGTGGTCCGGCGGATGTACTTGCCGTAAACGGGATGTTTGACCAACCGTTCGATGGCCACCGTGATGGTCTTGTCCATCTTGTTGCTCGTCACGCGCCCGGTCAGGGTGCGCTCCACCTGATTTTCCGCCGTCATGCCTGGCCCGCCTTTTCGCTCAACACCATTTTGACTCGTGCGATATTGCGCCGCACCTGTTTGAACAGATGGGACTTGCTCGCCTGGCCGGTGGCCTTCTGCATCCGCAGGTTGAATTGCTCGCGCAGCAGCGCCAGCAGCTCCTGTTTCAGTTCATCCGCGCTCTTATGCCGCAGTTCGCTCGCATTCATCACATCACCGTTCGGGTCACGAAGATCGTCCGCACGGGGAGTTTGGCCGCCGCCAGGCGGAACGCCTCACGGGCGATGGCCTCGGACACCCCTTCCACTTCATACAACACGCGGCCGGGCTTGATCCTGGCCACCCAGTACTCGACATTGCCCTTACCACTGCCCATGCGCACTTCCAAAGGCTTCTTGGTGATGGGCTTGTCTGGGAAAATGCGGATCCACACCTTGCCGCCACGCTTGATATAGCGATTGATGGCTCGGCGAGCAGCTTCGATCTGGCGGGCGGTCAACATCCCGCGGGTCGTGCACTTCAGCCCGTACTCGCCGAAACTGACGTAGGTACCGCTGGTGGCAACGCCGGTGTTGCGCCCCTTGCGCTGCTTGCGAAATTTGGTTCTTTTCGGCTGTAACATGTTCTGTCTCGTTTATAAACAAGGAACTCCGCGGCGCGGCGCGGAGTTCCGCAACAACCCCAGACGTTCAACCGGCCGCCGCCTTTTCGAGCTTCGTCTCGCCCTGACGATCGAAACCGAACACTTCGCCCTTAAAGATCCAGACCTTGATGCCAATCACTCCATAAGTGGTCCTGGCTTCGGCGAGGCCGTAATCGATGTTGGCGCGCAGGGTATGCAGCGGTACCCGCCCTTCACGGGTCCATTCGCTACGGGCGATTTCGGCCCCGTTCAACCGACCGGAAACTTGTATCTTAATCCCTAGCGCCCCCAAACGCATAGCGTTGGCAACCGTGCGCTTCATCGCCCGGCGGAACATGATGCGCCGCTCCAACTGCTGGGCCACACCCTCGGCCACCAGTTGAGCGTCCAGCTCCGGCTTGCGGATTTCCTCGATATTGATCTGCAGGTCCTTGACCTCCAAACCCATCATCCGAGCAACCGCCTTACGCAGCGCTTCGATGTCCTCGCCTTTCTTCCCGATCACCACGCCCGGACGGGCGGTGTGGATGGTGATGCGCGCCAACCGGGCCGGCCGCTCAATCTGAATTCGGCTGACCGAAGCATTGGCCAGCTTCTTCTTCAAGAACTGACGCACCCGCAGGTCGGTTTCCAGCAGGTCGGGGTAATTTTTGCTCCCGGCGTACCATTTTGAGGTCCAGTCGGAAGAGATTCCCAGCCGTATCCCCGTGGGGTTGACTTTCTGACCCATATCGTTCTCGCTCCTACTCGGCTACGGTCACGGTGATGTGGCTGGTACGCTTGACGATGCGGTTGCCGCGACCTTTGGCCCGAGCATGCATGCGCTTCAGCAGCGGGCCGCCATCCACACAGATGGTAGCCACCTTCAACTCGTCGATATCGGCACCCTCGTTGTGCTCGGCGTTGGCGATAGCCGACTCCAGCACGCTTTTGATCAGTTGGGCCGCCTTCTTGTTGCTGAACGTCAGAACCTGCAGCGCTCGATCCACCGGCAGACTGCGAATCTGGTCGGCCACCAACCGGGCCTTCTGCGGCGAGATCTGGGCATTCTTCATGACAGCGACAGCTTGCATCGGCTCGTCTCCTTACTTGGACTTTCTGTCGGCCGCATGACCGCGATAGGTGCGGGTAGCGGCGAACTCGCCCAGCTTGTGGCCCACCATGTTCTCGGTGACCAGAATCGGCACATGCTGACGACCGTTATGTACGGCGATGGTCAGTCCGATCATCTCCGGCAAAATCATCGAGCGCCGCGACCAGGTTTTAATCGGCCGCTTGGTATTGGTGGCAACCGCCTGCTCCACTTTTTTAATCAAGTGAAGATCGACGAACGGCCCTTTTTTAATCGAACGTGGCACCTTACTTATCCTCTTGGTTGCATGCCCCCGGTTCGGCGGGGCAGCCATCCGACTCCGGGCCGGACAGCCCTTGCATTATTTCGCCTTTCGCCGGCGCACGATGAGCTTATCGGTGCGCTTGTTCGAGCGGGTCTTATAGCCCTTGGTCGGTACGCCCCACGGCGATACCGGATGTCGACCGCCCGAGGTACGACCTTCACCACCACCGTGCGGATGATCCACCGGATTCATGGCCACACCACGCACGGTGGGTCGAACACCCACCCAACGCTTGGCGCCGGCCTTACCCAGCGAGCGCAGGTTGTGTTCCTCGTTGCCAACCACGCCGACGGTGGCCTTGCAGTCCACATGGACCTTGCGAATCTCGCCGGAACGCAACCGTAAGGTGGCGTAAGTACCTTCGCGAGCGACCAACTGCACCGTTGCGCCGGCGCTGCGAGCCAATTGCGCGCCCTTTCCAGGTCGCAGCTCCACGCAATGCACCTGACTGCCGACCGGAATATTCCGCAACGGCAGGGCATTGCCCGGCTTGATTGGCGCCGCCGGCCCGGACATCAGGGTAACGCCGACGCCGACCTCACGCGGGGCAATGATGTAGCGACGCTCGCCGTCGGCATACAGCAACAGCGCAATATGCGCGCTGCGGTTCGGGTCGTATTCGAGCCGTTCGACCCGCGCTGGGATGTTATCCTTGTCGCGCTTAAAATCGACCAGCCGGTAATGCTGCTTGTGGCCACCACCCTGATGTCGGGTAGTGATACGGCCCGTATTGTTGCGACCCCCATTGCGGGTCTGCTTTTCCAGCAGCGGCGCATGGGGCCGGCCCTTGTGCAAGTTCGGGTTGACAACTTTAACTACAAAGCGCCGACCGGGCGAAGTCGGTTTGGTCTTGACGATAGGCATGGGGTTTCACCTTTTATTCATATAGCGGGGCGGCGAGCGCTCGATCACTCCGCCATCATGAAGTCGATTTCATTACCGGCTTCCAAGGAAACGTAAGCTTTCTTCCAATCCGAACGTCGCCCGAAAGTAGACCCGAAGCGTTTGCGCTTACCCTTGACGTTGACGACCGTGACGCCCTTGACCTTGACCTTGAACAGCAACTCCACCGCATCCCGGATTTCCGGTTTGGTGGCATCCGGGGTCACCTTGAATACCACTTGATTGTAGCGCTCGGCAACCCGGTTACTTTTTTCCGAGACATGCGGGGCCAGCAGAATCTTCAGCAGCCGTTCCTGGTTCATGCCAACCACTCCCCGACGCGCTGCAACGCGCCCGCCGTCATCAATACCTTCTCGGAACCCACCAGGCTGACCGGGTCCAGGCCGATCACATCGCTCACCGCCACGTCGGACAGGTTGCGCGCCGACAAATACAGATTGAGATCGACGTTTTCGGTCACCATCAGCACGCGGCCTTGATCGGCCACATCCAGCGCCCGCATCCGCGCGAGTATGTGCTTGGTCTTGATTTCCGGAACATCCAGCGCATCCACCACCAGCAACCGATCCTGACGCAGCAGCTCGGAAAAAATGGCGCGCATGGCGGCGCGGTACATTTTCCGGTTGACTTTCTGCGAGTGATCCTGCGGCCTGGCCGCGAAGGTCACGCCGCCACCTCGCCACAACGGACCGCGAGTGGTGCCGGCGCGGGCGCGACCGGTCCCTTTCTGCCGAAACGGTTTGGCGCCGCCACCGCTGACCTGGGCACGATTTTTCTGCGCGCGGGTACCGGAGCGGGCGCCGGCCAGATAGGCCACCACCACCTGATGCACCAACGCCTCGTTGAATGGCCGAGCAAAGGTCTCATCGGCGACCGTGAGTTGGCCAGCCGCCGCGCCGCTCGCGTTCTTGATCTGAAGTTCCATATCGCCTCCTTACCGACGCGCCTTCACGGCGGGCCGAATCATCACATCGCCGCCCTTGGCGCCGGGCACCGCGCCCTTGATCGCCAACAGATTGCGCTCGGCGTCCACCCGGACCACTTCCAGATTCTGGGTACAACGTTGCGCCGCGCCGAGGTGGCCGGCCATCTTCTTACCCTTGAACACCCGGCCCGGGCTCTGATTTTGGCCGATGGAACCGGGAGCACGATGGGACAACGAGTTACCGTGAGTGGCGCGCTGGCTGCGAAAATGATGGCGTTTGATGGCGCCGGCGAAGCCTTTGCCGATGGTGGTGCCGGTCACATCCACCTTCTGGCCGACCTGGAACAAATCCACCTTGAGTTCGGCGCCCACATCAATCCCAGCGCCTTCATCCTCCGCCAGACGAAATTCCCACAGACCACGACCCGCCGCGACACCGGCCTTGGCGAAATGACCGGCCATGGGCTTGGTCACTCGGCTGGCGCGACGGCTACCGACCGTCACTTGCAGGGCACGGTACCCGTCGCTTTCCTCGGTCTTCACCTGCGCGACGCGGTTGGGCTCGACTTCGATCAGAGTGACGGGAATCGAGACGCCTTCTTCCGTGAAAACACGAGTCATACCGGCCTTGCGGCCGATGAGTCCAATTGCCATTTTTATTTCCTCTACCTAAATCACGACTTCAAGTCAGAGGAGGGGAAGGCCGCCCCTCATGACCCAGGCTCGAACGCCTAGTTGAGCTTGATCTGCACGTCCACACCGGCAGCGAGATCGAGCTTCATCAGCGCGTCGACCGTCTTGTCGGTGGGATCAACGATATCCATCAACCGCTTGTGAGTGCGCAGCTCGTACTGATCGCGGGCATCCTTGTTGACATGCGGCGAGACCAGCACCGTGAAGCGTTCGATCTTGGTCGGCAGCGGGATGGGACCGCGAACCTGGGCACCGGTACGCCGGGCGGTCTCGACGATTTCCCGCGCCGACTGATCGATCAATCGATGATCGAACGCCTTGAGGCGGATGCGAATACGTTGGCTGGTGCTCATGACGCTCACTCGATCACTTTAGCGACGACGCCGGCGCCGACGGTGCGCCCACCCTCGCGAATAGCGAAGCGCAGACCTTCGTCCATGGCGATCGGCGCGATCAGACTGACCACGATCCGCACGTTGTCGCCGGGCATCACCATTTCGACGCCCTCGGGCAGGTCGACCGAGCCGGTGACGTCGGTGGTGCGGAAGTAGAATTGCGGTCGGTAGCCCTTGAAGAACGGCGTGTGCCGCCCGCCTTCTTCCTTGCCCAGCACGTAGACTTCAGCTTCGAAGTTGGTGTGCGGGGTGATGGTGCCGGGCTTGGCCAGGACCTGGCCGCGTTCGACGTCGTCCCGCTTGGTGCCGCGCAGCAGGACCCCAACGTTGTCGCCGGCTTCGCCTTGGTCCAGCAGTTTGCGGAACATCTCCACCCCGGTGCAGATGGTCTTGACCGTGGGCCGAATGCCGACGATGGCGACTTCCTCGCCGACCTTGACCTTGCCCCGCTCGATGCGGCCGGTGACCACGGTGCCGCGCCCGGAGATCGAGAAGACGTCTTCGATCGGCATCAGGAAGGGTTTGTCGATTTCGCGCTGCGGTTGCGGGATGTAGGCGTCCATGGCGTCGACCAGCTTGACGATCGAGGGTTCGCCAATGTCGCTTTGGTCGCCTTCCAGTGCCTTGAGCGCGCTACCAGTGACGATGGGGACGTCGTCGCCGGGGAAGTCGTAGCTGCTGAGCAGCTCCCGCACTTCCATTTCCACCAGTTCCAGCAGTTCGGCGTCGTCGACCATGTCGGCTTTGTTGAGGTAGACCACGATGCATGGGACCCCGACCTGACGCGCCAGCAGAATGTGTTCGCGGGTTTGCGGCATCGGGCCGTCGGCGGCCGAGACCACCAACACGGCGCCGTCCATCTGCGCGGCGCCGGTGATCATGTTCTTGATGTAGTCGGCGTGCCCGGGGCAGTCGACGTGGGCGTAGTGCCGCTGGGGCGATTGGTATTCCACATGCGCCGTGGCGATGGTGATGCCGCGCGCCTTTTCTTCCGGCGCGGAGTCAATCTGGTCGTAGGCTTTGAATTCGCCACCGAATTTCGTCGCCATCACCCGCGTGATCGCCGCCGTTAGCGTGGTCTTGCCGTGGTCTACGTGGCCAATCGTCCCCACGTTGACGTGCGGCTTGCTGCGCTCAAACTTTTCTTTGGACATCCAGGCACTCCCCTAAAAAACTGTCTAAGGCCGAAAACTTGGATCGCGCCACATTAGGCATCACATATAATGCATTGAATTTGGAGCCCATAACCAGATTTGAACTGGTGACCTCATCCTTACCAAGGATGCGCTCTACCAACTGAGCTATATGGGCCGGTCTTTATCTTCGATATCGCGCATGGTCGTATGGTTTGGAGCGGGTGATGGGAATCGAACCCACGTCAACAGCTTGGAAGGCTGAGGTTCTACCATTGAACTACACCCGCCTTGGCCGCGCTATGCTCAACGTCACCTGCGGCGGCAAAAATCCTTTTGTGTCACCGCAAGCTTCGTCTCCACGAAGCAGCCAACCCTCAAAGTGTGGTGGAGGGGGAAGGATTCGAACCTTCGAAGGCTGAGCCAACAGATTTACAGTCTGCCCCCTTTGACCGCTCGGGAACCCCTCCAAAATTGAGTCGCATATTATCTTGACAAAAAACATGATTGTCAATCGCTGGCATGAAGTTTTTGCGAAACGATACTGAAAATTTTCTACTATAATAGTCATTCTCATGTGGCTGGCGTAGCTCAGTCGGTAGAGCAGCTGATTTGTAATCAGCCGGTCGGGGGTTCGATTCCCTTCGCCAGCTCCATATTTTTCATCGGGTTGCGGCAACGCAGGCCGTTTTCGTTTTGGGCCGTGGCACCGATGCGGCGCCACGAATTTTTTACTGGCGGCAGGGACGTGGGTCATTCTCCCAAATCCGGTTCGCCGCAGTGGCGCAGAATCGCCGCCCGTGCCCGATCGCGTAGCCGCACCGCCGCCGCCCAATCGTCGCCATCCGGCTGAACCGGCGCTTCGACCCGCACTTCCAGCCGGCCGCGGCGTGGAAACCAGGAGCCGGCGCGCAGCATCGAGCGGGTGCCGCGAATCGTGACCGGGACCACCGGTGTCCCTGCTTGCGCCGCCGCCAGAAACGCACCCATGCGAAACGACAGCAGCCCCGGCATGCGTTTGAAGGTGCCTTCCGGGAAAAACCCGAGCGAGTGACCGGCGTGCGCCGCCTCGGCGATCTTGCGGGCTTCGTCGGCACTGCGCTGTATGTCGAAGCGCTCGACGAACAACGTGCCGATCCGTTGCAGCGGAGGGCCAATCCAGCGGTTATCCAGCAATTCTCGCTTGGCGACGTAATGAAAACGGCGTGGGATGGTCGCCATTAGCACGTAGGCATCCAAGAAGCTGGAGTGGTTGGCTACCAGTACGCAGGGACCGGCTGGCAAGTGTTCGAGCCCGCGCACCGTCAACGGCGTACCGGTGAGCTGAGCTAGCAGCCAAGTCGCGGTCCGGCTCAGTGCCCAGCGCCATTTCAGCTTCGGTAGCGTCATGATCCCCAGCCACACCGCCGGTGCCAGCAGCCCGAACAGGGTCCAGGCGTAAGCGGCATACAGTCGCTCCAATGCGCCGCGCCAAAATCGCTGCGTTTGCGCCCAACCGCTGGCTAGTGCGATCCGCGTCAATTGCAGCCACAGCGCCCGGCCGCCGCGCCCGAGCGCGTTGCGCTCGAATAGCTCCCGAATGGCCGACCGGCGGATTTTGCCGCTGGAGGTTTTTAGCACCGTATGCGGCGGTGCCAGCACCACTTGGTCCGGTGGCGTTCCCAGCAAGTCCACCCCAACGCTCTGAATCTGTTGGCGTAGCTTGGCCAATGCTTCCGGTTGGGTGGCGCGGGTTTCGGCGACCACGACCAGGTGTTCGCTGCCGGTGGCGAGGTCGGCGCTGGCGAAAACCGCCACGCAGCCCTTGCGGATTCCCGGAATTTCTCCGACGGCCTGTTCCAGTTCGTAAGGGTAAATGTTGCGCCCGCCGCGAATGATCAGATCCTTGACTCGGCCGGTCAGGTACACGTCGCCGTTGGCCAGATAGGCGCGGTCGCCGGAGTCTAGCCAGTCGTCGCCGTGCGGGAACAGTCGCTGTGTGGCCTCGGGATTGCGGTAGTAACCAGCCGTCGCCGACGGCCCCTGAAATTCCAGCCGTCCTTCCTGCCGCTCCGGTAGTTCCCGGCCGTGGTCGTCGACGATGCGCAGTTGGTGGCCGGGGAGTGGCTGGCCGCAGGCGGGGAAGAGCAGGGCATTCGCTTCGTTCGCATCCGCCGGTTCGGCTCGACCGCCAGCCATGAACGCGCCGCGCCGCACCCGGTCGATGATCGGTGTCCGCCCCGGCGGTTGCAGCGTCAGTCCGACCGAGCACTCGGCCAGCCCATACACTGGCGCCATGGCGTCCGGCCGGAAGCCGTAAGGCTCGAAGCGGGCGATGAACCGTTCGATGGTGGCTGGGTTGACCGGTTCCGCACCATTGCAGCTTATTCGCCAAGAGCTCAGGTCCAGCCCTTCGATTTCGTGATCCTGGATGGCCCGCACGCAGAGTTCGTAGGCGAAATTGGGCGCGGCGGACAGGGTGCCGCGATGGTGGTGGATCGCCCGCAGCCAGCGGGCCGGTCGGGCCAGGAAGCTCAGCGGCGACATGACCACCAGGGGGAAACCGTGGTACAGGCTGCTCAGACAGGCGCCGATCAGGCCCATGTCGTGATACAGCGGCAACCAGCTCACGAACACATCGTTGGGTCCGGCCGCCACGACCGAGCCCATGGCGCGCAGATTAGCCAGCAGGTTGGCATGGGTTAGCATCACGCCCTTGGGGTCGCCGGTGCTGCCGGAGGTGTACTGCAGGAAGGCGAGATCCGGGCCGCGAACCGGGGCGTCGCTCCATGGGGTCGGTTCCTGCTCCAATTCCGCCACCGTGACGATGTGGCGCAGTTCCTCGACTTGCGCCCGCAGCAGCCGCGCCACCAGCTTGGCTTCGGGTACGGTGATCAACGCCATGGTTTGGGCGTTGCCTAGCAGCCGGGCATGGCGGCGCAGATGCTCTTCGATCTGCGAAGGGCGTACCGGTGGATAGATCGGCACCGGTACGCCGCCCGCCAGCAGGATGCCGAAAAAAGCGAGAAAATACTCGGGACCGGTCGGAAGCATGATGGCGGCGGTCTGTCGGGGTTGCAGCCCGCGTTCCCGCAGTCCGCTGGCCACCGCCCGGGCGCGCTGCCGTAGTCCGGCATAGGTGAAAGCGGTGTCGATCCGATCGTCGTTGCCGTAAATCTGGATGGCCACCCGCTCGGGCTGGCGCCCGACATACCAGTCCAGCATGTCGATCAGGGTTTCGGCGCCGTCCGGGAGACCAACGGTTGCGGCTTGTTGCGCCGTCGGTGCTTGCCAGTTCGGCGCGAGCGCGGTTGCCTCCGGCGGTTGGCCGCAGGCCCGCAGGATCAACTCCAGCAAGTCGCGTGGGCTTTCCGCCAGCAGCACCTTCTCGTCCATCTGTACGCGAAAATTCCGTTCGATTCGTTGCAGTAGTTCGGTGCGCGCCAGGCTATCCAGCGCCAGATCGCGATCGATGTGACTATCCAGTGTCAACGTCGGCACGTCTCGCTCGGACTGGCGAATTTCCAGCAGTAGTTCCCGCATGATCGTCAGCAGGTTGGCCGCGGTATCCCCGGCGTTCGTGGATGCCGGTTCGGCGGAGTTTGGCAAGCCATCGTGATTGGGAGACATGGCGATAGGTCCGGTGATTGTCGCGAATTCCGGCCGATAACCGGAGTCGGGCTGTTGGCGTCCTAAATCAACATTCTAGAATATGAGGGATAATGCATGCCGGCATCGGCGTAAACTTGCCGAACTTCACCCTGCCGCCGCCCGATTCCCGAGGATTTGTCCATGACTCGCAATGTGTTTCGCTGCTGGTTGGCTGCGCTGCTGCTGGGACCCGTTTGTGCCTTCGCGCTGGAAGTTGGCGAGATTCAAGTTGATTCCGCCTTGAACCAGTTGTTCGACGCCAGGATTCCGCTGCCGACGCTATCGCCGGAGGAACTGGGCAGGATTTCCGTCAAGGTGGCGTCGCCGACGATGTTCAAGGAGTTCGGCCTCGACCGAGGGGAGACTCTGGATAATCTGGTCTTTTCGATCCAGTACGATGCCGAAGGTAAAGTGTACGTCAAGGTGGTGTCGATCAAGCCCATCCACGAGCCGTCGCTGGCGTTGCTGTTGGAATTCGGTTGGCCGCGCGGCAAGACGTTCAGGGAATTTACCGTGCTGCTTGATCCCGTGCGGCGTTTGGTCGAGCAACCCGCCGCCGGTCGAACCAAAACCGTGTTGGACACGTCCGCCGACACCGAGGCCGACTCGGTTTCCGAGTCGCCTTCGGCCGATATTGTCGTGAACAGAACCATTCAATACCCCGATCAACCGACGTCTTCCACGGAAGCGTCCTCATCCGGGAGTTGGGCCTATCGACCGGGAGATGTGTACGGGCCGGTCGCGTCCGGCGAGGGGCTCTGGGGAATCGCGCTCAAGGTTCGACCCGATCCCGGGATCACCCGGGATCAGATGATGCAAGCCCTGTTTCAGGCCAACCCGGATGCCTTTTCCAAGGTGGGGGTCGATGGTTTGCGCATCGGGGCTCTGTTGCGAATTCCGACGTTTCAGGAAATCGCCGATTTCACCGGTTCCGCGGTTGCCAGGCAATTGGCAGCGACGGAGAAGGTAGCGACGGAGAAGGTAGCGACGGAGAAAGCGGCGATGGAGAAAGCGGCGATGGAGAAAGCGGCGACGGACGATGCGCGAGCTGGCATTGTATCCGCCGGGGAGGCGTCGGCGGTGGAACCGGTGGCGGCGGGAACAAATGCCAGCAACTTGGCCGTATTTCCCTTGGCGCGGCCAAGCGCGCTTGAGCCGATCCTGCCAGCCCCGGAACCGAAGTCGGAGATTCCCACGCCCGAACCGGCAGTGGTTGCGGCCCTGGAATCGAAGCCCGAAGTTTCCAGTTCCGAACCGGCGGTGGTCGCGGTCCCCGAACCGAAGCCGAAGGTTCCCACCACGCCCGAATCGGCGATGGTCGCGGCCCCCGAACCGGCGATGGTCGCGGCCCCCGAACCGGAACCTGAAGTTTCCACTGCCGAATCGAAGCCGGAGGTTTCCACCACGCCCGAATCAGCGGTGGTCGCGGCCCCGAAACCGAAGCCTGAAGTGCCTGAATCGGCGGTGGTCGCGGCTTCCGAGCCGAAGCCGGAGGTTTCCACCTCCGAGCCGGTGGTGGTCGCGGTCTCCGACTCCAAGCTAGAGGTTGCCGAACCTGACCTCGCATTGAACACATCTGTATCGGGCCCGGCGAATCCCATGGTTATTGCGCCAGTTTCGGCGACTCCACTGCTGTTTCTGGTGGTTTCAGAAGTAATGGCATCAGCTACCGCTCAGGTTCCCCATGTACCTGTTTCACCGCAAAGCCTTTTTGATGCGCGCACTGTCGATGCCGTGGCATCGGAACCGATTCCTGAACCTGGTACCAATGCGGCGACGCCGGCAGAGCTTGATCGTCAGACTACGGCTGAGCCGGACACGGCTTCTCAAGCAACCAACGACATGTCAACAACAGTGGTGGCTGATGTTTTCGAGTTATCGCCAACCGCCGATATTGCTGAATCGCTAATTGCAGAGTCCATCGCGCGGCCAGTTGCGGGGTTCGCTGCTCTGCCGGTATTTGAATCAGCCGAAGCCGTCCAGGCCGCCGATTCCACTGAACCGCAGGTGGTGGAGTCCGCCACTCCGCCGGAGGTTAAAACCGCCGAGGTTACCGAGGTCGCCGAAGTGGCGGAGCCGTCGAAAGCTGAAATCGCCGAAGCTGTCCAAGCCGCCGATTCCACTGAACCGCAGGTGGTGGAGTCCGCCGCTCCGCCAAGGGTTGAAACCGCCGAAGCCGTTCAGACCGTCGAAGCGACGGAGCCGCCGGGGGTTGAAATCGCCGAGGTGGCAGAAGTTGCCGAGGTTACCGAAGTGGCTGAACTTGTTTATTCAACGGCGATTGATCCCGAAAAATCGGCCATGCCCGCATACAAGGGAGGTGAGCAGTATGGCCCCGTCGCGCCTAACGAAAGGCTTTGGGATATCGCCGCCAAGGTTCGCCCCACGCCGGATATCGGCATCGACATCATGATGAAGGCGCTATTTGCCATCAATCCAACAGCATTTTCCAAAGCGGGTATGGACTACCTGAAAGTGGGAGTGACCCTGCGGGTTCCGACGTTACAGGAAATTGTCGATCACACCGATTCCAAAGCGGCGAAACAACTATTGGAACAACAGGCCGTTGCCAACAAGACGACTGGACCAGCGGATTCAAGCCAATCCCCACTACCGTCTCCACCGCCCGCTGCGGCGTCCGGGTCTGGCGCTGATCCCGAATCGAAGCCCACCTCGCCGCCGTCAGCCATTAATTGATTCCGCCACCGTCAAATGATCTTCTGCCGGGACCGAATCGATGGATACCCAGGTGCTGTTGGGACACTCGACCATGAACAGGCCACCCAGAATGATGCCAAGATTGGGTAGGGGTGGGATAAGGGTGGTAGTGAACACGCACTAGGATCTTTAGCCATGGTCACCCGAATCCGCGCCATCCTGGCTGCCTTGGCCGGGTTTGCCGCCGTGCTGCTGGCGATCTGGGGCGTGGACCATGGAATCGTCCAGCCGGCATGGCAGATCAGTCGCGCCCTGATAGGCGCCTTGGGGCTGGCCGCTCTGGCGTTGTTGCTGGGTCAGGTCTGGTGGTTCAATCGGGCTCGACGGGGCGAGACGGAGACTGCGGTGGCCGCTTGGGGCTCCGCGGCCCTGGTGGTCCTGATCGGTCTGGCCGTGACCGCCAGCCTATATGGGGATTTGCGCCAACACAGCCAGATTGTGCTGGCACGCGACTTCCAAGCGATTGCCGCCATGCAAATCGACCGGGCAATCGGCCGATTTCGCGACAATCTGGAGGATGTCGATACTACCCGCCGTTTTCTGGAGGGCGCGGGCGCGGTTGACCGGGCGCAATTTCGCGCGTTCGTCATGCCCTTGCTGAGAGGCGGTGGCTTCCAGGCTCTGGAGTGGTTGCCGCGAGTCCCACGAGAGCAGCGGGTTGTCTACGAGGCCACGGCACGCCGGGATGGCTTGGATGGTTTTCAATTTACCGAAAGCGATCCCGCCGGCCGGTTGGTTCCCGCCGCCGACCGCGCCGAATATTTTCCGGTCTACTATCTGGAGCCGCTGGCCGGTAACCGGGCGGCGCTGGGCTTTGCCCCCGGACCCAGCCATCCGGCCCGCGGGATGACGTTGGTCCAAGCTCGCGATCGCGGCCAACTAGCGGCTACCGACCGCTATATTCTGGTGCAAGAGACTGCATCCGAACCGACCTATTCCGTGCTGGTGTTCGCCCCGGTATACACCGGAGCGGCGGCGATGCTGGACGTGGCGGCGCGGCGCGAGCAGTTGCGAGGCTTTGCGTTGGGGGTGGTGCGCATCGGCAACACGTTCAGCCGCGCTCTTGCTCCAACCGGCCCCGCCGGGCTCCAGTTTCGCTTGCTGGATCTCTCCGCGACGGCGGATGCCCAGGTGTTGTACGCCCTGCCACCAGCGGCGAGCGCGGCTGAACGGGAAACGCCGGCTGCCTTTCTCCGCCAAACCGAGGAATTTCGCTTCGCCGACCATATCTGGCGGCTCGAAGTGACCGCGACTTCTGCTTTCATTGACCGCCATCGCGAGACGACTTATCGGTGGATTCCGGCCTCTGGCGGGCTGTTAACCGGGTTGGCGGCTCTATACCTGTTTGGTCTGATCGCTCGACGGCGACGGGCGGAAGCGCTGGTGGCGGCGCGCACGACCGAGTTGCAAGCGAGCGAACAACGATTCCGCCGCGTTGTCGATCAGGCTCCGTTCGGCTTTCATCTTTACCGGCTGACGGATGACGATCAACTGATTCTCGACGGAGCCAATCCGGCGGCGGACGCGATCCTGCGATTCCACCACGCCGATTGGAAGGGCCATCCCATGGAGGCGATTTTCCCGACGCTGGTCCCGATCGAGATCCCGGCCATTTACCGCCGGTTGGCTCGTCAGGGCGGGGCGCAGCGCTGGGAGGCGGTGGAATACCGGGATCACCGGGTCGCCGGCAGCTTCGAGGTCACGGCATTCCAGACCGTGCCGAACATGCTCGCCGTTGCCTTCATCGACATCACCGAACGCCAGCGGGTTGGTGCGGCTTTGCGGGAGAGCGAGGAACGGCTGCGGGATGTCACCGACAATATCCCCTGTGTGGTTTACCAGTTCTACGCCCGTCCGAACGGTGAACAGGGGCTGTATTACCTCAGCGAACACGCCCGCGATCTATTTGGTATCGACGCGCCCCTGAACCAGATGTTGGCGTGTTTTACCACCCAGGTCGTTCCCGAGGACCGGGATGCTTTTCTGTTGTCGATTCAGCAAGCGGTTGTCGCGGCGAGTCCCTGGGATTTCGAAGGCCGACTCATCAAGCCGTCTGGCGAAATCATGTGGTTCAAGGCTGTTTCCCGCCCCAGACAATTCGCGCACGAGTTGGTGTTCACCGGGGTCATTCTCGATATCACCGAACGCAAGCAGGCGGAAGTCCGCATTCACGACCTGGCGTTTTTCGACGTTCTGACCGGGCTGCCGAACCGGGCGTTGCTAGCCCAGCGAGCCGAGCTGGCGCTGGCGCTGGCGGCGCGAAGTCAAGCGTCGCTGGCGGTATTGTTTTTCGATCTGGATCGATTCAAGGAGGTGAACGATTCTCTCGGCCACGCCGAGGGCGATACCCTGTTGAGGCAGGTGGCGGTGCGGCTCAAGACACTCGTTCGGGTAGAGGACACGGTGTGCCGACTGGGTGGAGACGAGTTTGTATTGTTGTTACCACAGGCCGACCAGGCAGGCGCGTTGCGAGTGGCGGACAAGATGCTGGTCGCCTTCCGCCAGCCGTTCGATGTGGCCGGCCACGCCTTGCAAGTTACCATCTCCATCGGTATCGCCCTCTACCCGCACGACGGCGCTGACTTTGCCGAGTTGCTGAAGAACGCGGACACCGCCCTGTATCGGGTTAAGCAGAACGGCCGCAACGCCCGGGTGTTCTACGACCGGGCGATGAACGAAGCGACTTTCGAGCGGCTGCTACTGGAAACCGAGTTGCGTCAGGCGCTCGCAAGTGGCCAGTTACGCGTCTATTACCAACCCAAAATACGCTTGACCGACGGCGCGCTGGTGGGAGCGGAAGCTCTGGTGCGCTGGCAACATCCCGAGCGTGGTTTGCTCCCGCCGGGACTGTTTGTGCCAGTTGCCGAGGCCAGCGACCTGATCGTTGCCCTCGGCGACTGGATGTTGGACGAAGTCTGCCGGCAACTGCTTACTTGGCGTCGGGCTGGGTTGGCGCCGCCACCGGTGGCGATTAATCTGGCGGCCCGCCATTTTCGCCAGCCCGGTTTGGCCGACCGGATTTGCGGCTTGTTGGAGTCCTGTGAGCTGTCGCCACAGGCGCTGGAGCTGGAATTGACGGAATCGACGCTGTTGGAGGTTGGCGAGGACACGATCGAAACCCTGCGGCAGTTGCAACGGCTGGGGATGGCCTTGGCGCTCGATGACTTCGGTGCCGGCTATTGCAACCTGGGTTATCTCAAGCATTTACCGATTGCGACCTTGAAGATTGATCGGAGCTTTGTGCGCGATTTGGTGATCGATTCCGACGACCGTGTTCTGTCCGCGACTATCGTCGCCCTGGGTCATCATTTGGGCTTGGCGGTGGTGGCCGAGGGCGTGGAGACCGAGGAGCAACGCCGCATTCTGCTGGAGCAAGGTTGCGACCTGGCGCAAGGCTATCTGTTCGACCGACCCGGGCCGGCCGAGACCTTCGCGGCCTGGTTGGCGCCAACGCGCGCGCAGCCGGGTTGAACGGATCAACGCCAATAGAAATTCAATCGGGATTGGCGGGTGCCGATGGTCACAGGTTGCCGTTGGGTTTGATCGGGCGTACTGATTTCCACGGTGTAGGTGCCCGGCGGTAGTTGGGCGTAGAACCAGGGGCCGTTCGACGCGGCGCTCAGCACGGTCTCGCCGCGTTTGTCCACGATGATGACCTTGGTGTCCGCCAGATAGTCGCCACTGCCCTGCATGGCGAACAGTAGCCGCAGATTGAATTGACCAGACAGCGCGTTGAGTTCGGCGCGTTCGCTTTCGCCCACGCCGCCGGAGGCGTAACGGATGCCTCGATAATCCTGAACCTGAATCAGGTTACCCGGCGGCAGCCAGCCGGGTCCGGTGTCTTCCGCGTCGGGGGTATATGAGTCCTCCGCGGATACTGGCGTTGGTGCCGCATAAGGGCGTGGTGATGGCGATGCGGACGGCGTTGGTGGTTGCGCCGGCTCGGCCGGTTGGGTGTAAAACTGGATGGGGCCTTCAGACGCCGGTTCGTAAGGGGAGGTGGGCTTGAGCGGTGGCGGCTCCTCGTAACGTGGTGAAGATGAGCCGTAAGGTGTGGGTGTGTATGTCTGTTGCGCGTCGGCCAGAAACGGTAATCCGCCGCTCAGTGCCAGTGTTACCGCAATCGAACCTATCATGCGCATCGTTGCCATTTCGGACCTCCTGAATGTTTTCCGTGAGCCTTGTCGGACAAGGAATTTCCAGCAGTCTTGCTCCGAAAGTCTTAGAGTTCGCGGGGGAGCGTTTGATTCCCGCGTCGTTCAACCACCTTGGATCGCCTGCGCGTACTGTTGACGCATCTCCTTCTTGTTGAGCTTGCCCACGCTGGTTTTGGGGATGGAATCGACAAACAAGACTCGGTCGGGAATACCCCATTTGGAGATGATGCCCTTGTCGGCGAAGTCCTTCAGCCAGTCACGGATCGTCGCTTCGTCTACTTGTCCGGTTCGGTCGGGCTTAAGAACCACCAGCGCCAGCGGTCGCTCGCCCCATTTGGGGTCGGGAATGCCGACCACAGCCGTTTCCGCCACCGCCGGATGCTTGAGAATCAGATCTTCCAGTTCCAGCGACGAGATCCATTCGCCACCGGTCTTGATCACGTCCTTCAGCCGGTCGGTGATCTTGAGGTAGCCTTCCTGGTCGATGGTGCCGATGTCGCCGGTGTGCAGGTAACCGCCGCGCCAGAGTTGTTCCGAGGTTTGCGGGTCCTTGAGGTAACCTTGGGTCAGCCACGGGCTACGTACCACCACCTCGCCGGAGGTCGTGCCGTCGTGGGGCAGATCGTTCATGTCCTCGTCCACCACCCGCAATTCGACCAGTGGCAGTGGCAGACCGGTCTTGCAGCGGATTTCCAACTGCCGCTCCTCGTCCCAGTCCAGCATGTGCGGTTTCAGGTGAGCCAGGGTCAGTAGGGGGCAGGTTTCGGACATGCCGTAGGCGGTGAAGATATCCACGCCCCGATCGCGCGCCTGTTTGGCCAAGGCTTGTGGCAGCGCCGCGCCGCCGATGGTCACTTTCCAGCGCGATAAGTCGATTTCTTCCACCTTGGGGCTGGCCAGTAGCATTTGCAGGATGGTCGGCACACAGTGAGAGAAGGTCACGTTCTCGCACTGAATCAGACTCAATAATTGCTCCGGTACGTAGCGACCCGGATAAATCTGCTTGACGCCCAGCAATGTGGCGGCATAGGGAATCCCCCAAGCGTGAACATGGAACATGGGGGTGATCGGCATGTACACATCGTCGCGGTTGAAACGACCCTGGCCGGTTCCGGTCAGCGCGGCCAGCGTGCCGAAGGTATGCAGTACCAGTTGCCGGTGGCTGAAGTACACCCCTTTGGGCAAGCCGGTGGTGCCGGTGGTGTAGAAGGTGGTGGCGCGGGCATCCTCGGAGAAATCCGGAAACTTGTAGTCGGGATCGCCGGACGCCAGCAAGGTTTCATACTCGGTGCCGATGTCCAGGGTGGTGGCCGGCGTCTGGCCGGTGTCGTTCAGCAGCACCAGTTTCTTGACCGGCTCGATGCGGTCGCGGATGGCTTCCAGCACCGGGAGGAACTCGGTGTTGATCAGAATGACGTCGTCTTCGGCGTGGTTGATGGTGTAGAGAATCTGTTCGGGGGAGAGTCGAATATTAACGGTGTGTAGAACCGCACCCATCATCGGGATCGCGAAGAAGCATTCCAGATAGCGGTGGCTGTCCCAGTCCATCACCGCCACGGTGTCACCGCGCCTCACCCCAAGTCCCGCAAGACCGCTGGCCAGGCGGCTGATCCGTTCGCCCAAGTCGCGGTAAGTTTGGCGCTTGAAATCGCCGTAGACGATCTCCTGCTCGGGGAACTGACGAATCGGGTTGTCGAGCAAGCTCTTGATCAGCAGGGGATTGTAGTAGGCGGACGGGGTACGCTCAATGAGTTGTTCGGACATTTTGTTCTACTCCATGGCGTTTTATCGTTCAGCTCGCATGTCGGGCGATGTACGCTTTGACCGCCGCCACATCCGCCTCCATCACCTCAAATCGTTGCGGCAGTGCTTCGATGTTTTCGTATCCGGCCGGTCGTTCCGGCGGATGGCCCAGCGCCTCGACGATGGAATCCTCGAATTTGGCGGGCAGGGCGGTTTCCAGGCAAAGCAGCGGCACGCCTTGTTCGCGATACTCCAGCCCGACTTTTATGCCATCGGCGGTGTGGGTATCGACGACCGTGCCGCATTCCTGGTAGACCCAGCGGATCACTGCCATGCGGTCCGGGTGATTGCTGGAGCCGGACACGAAGCCGGACGGCAAGATGGCGCGGAAGGCATCGGTGCCGGATAAGTCGAAGAAACCGAAAGTGTCCACCTGCCGCCACAGTTCGCGGACCATCGCCGGATCGCGCCCGACCGCGTCGAAAATGAAGCGCTCAAAGTTGGACGCCTTGGAGATATCCATCGAGGGGCTGCTGGTATGCGCCACCTGGGCGGTCTGGCGCACCCGGTAGACGCCAGTGCGGAAGAACTCGTCGAGCACGTTGTTTTCGTTGGTGGCCAGGATCAGTCGGCGGATGGGGAGGCCCATGCGCTTGGCGATGTAGCCGGCGCAGATATTGCCGAAGTTGCCGGATGGCACGGCGAAGGACACTTCCTGATCGTCGTGGGTGGTGACCGCCAGCCAGCCCTTGAAATAATAGACAATCTGCGCCGCCACCCGCGCCCAGTTGATGGAATTGACGGTACCGATGGCGTGGCGGGCCTTGAATTCGGCATCGTTGCTGACCGCCTTGACGATGTCCTGACAGTCGTCGAATACACCGTGCACGGCGATGTTGAAGATGTTGGGGTCTTGCAGCGAGAACATCTGCGCGGTCTGGAACCGGCTCATCTTCTGGTGGGGCGAGAGCATGAACACCTGGATGCCGCGCTTGCCGCGCATGGCGTATTCGGCGCTGGAGCCGGTATCGCCGGAAGTGGCGCCGAGGATGTTGAGATGACCGCCGGTTTTGAGCAGAGCATATTCGAACAGGTTACCGAGCAACTGCATGGCGATGTCCTTGAACGCCAAGGTTGGGCCGTTCGACAGTCGCAGCAACCAAACGTCGTCCAGCAGGTTGGTGACTGGCGTGATGGCTTCGGTGCGGAAGGTATCGGCGGAGTAGGTGCGGTCGATCAGCGCGCGCAGGTCAGCGGCCGGCAGATCGTCGGCGAATTTGCTCAGGATGGCGAATGCCAGTTCCGGGTAGGACAGGCCGCGCCAGCCGGCCAATTCGCCGGGTGCCAGGGTCGGGTAGTGCTCCGGGACGGCCAGGCCACCATCGGGCGCCAGCCCGCCCAGCAGGATCTCGGAAAAGGTCGCGGGGGCCATGCCGCCCCGGGTGCTGAGGTAGCGCATGTGGTCGGTCCTCTGAAAGCACGAAGAGCAGGGGTCTATGAATAAGCTATTGTAGCCCTCCGCCCCCATAAAGGCGCTGATCCCGCGCAAGGATTGGGGAAGGAGACCATTACCTCTAATCTGCTTTATACGCGCCGCTCACAATAGGTGTTCGAGGGCGTTTCAAGGGGTCTCTCACCGGCCGTTTGCGGGATTGCGTCTGAAAGAAGTGGGTAGTCGATCCGTGCTTAGAACCCGAGCCACTTCCAAAATCGCCCGAAGATGCTGGTGCCGTTGTCCTTGGCGCGCGGTGGATCGACAATCTCTGTCTGGTCGACCGATCCGAGTGGATTTTGGGTTTCGCTGGATTGTACGGGGTTGGCTTCTTCGTTCGGGTGTTGTTGAGGGGGTGTCGTATCCGCTGCTGGAGCAGGAGCTTCGGCTTCGGGCGCGACTACAGGGGAGGCTTCGGGCGCGACGGTGACTTGAACCGGGTTTGAGGTTTGCGGTGCTTCGCCGGTATAGGGGGTCTCAAAATTGGCATAGTCCCGGGTCACATAGCCCGCGAGAGTCCATTCCCGCAGCATCAAGACCAGAGACCAGCTTCCCGGTGGGGTCGGTGTGCGATGCGCGGTCGTCCGCAGATCAAGCTGTTGCCCCTGGCCGGGGAGCGAGCCGATGACCACGCCGGCCAATGGGATGCCATCGAAAGTGCCTCCGGCATAGGGTGCGGTCAAGGCCCACAATTCCAGCGACAGCGTACCGCTCATATTGGCTGGATCGCGTGGATTCTGGATCGCGTCGACCGTCAGTTCGATCTGGTCTTCCGTGAGTTGATACCCCACATTGCCCAGGATGCGTGGCAATGCGAAACGTTCGGGGCGAGGATAATTGGCGAAGGCGTGAATGTGCCGGAAATCTCCATCCTCGCTGGCGGCGAGCACCATGAGCATGCTCCAGTCTCGAACACCAGCGGGGGGCATGACGAAAGTGGAGCCCGCGACGGTGATCGATAGCGGCACCGTCTCCGGTAGGGGGTCGAGCCGAATTTCGGCGACCTTGACGCCTGAAAGTTCGCCACCCACGAAGGGTGTGTCGAGCGCCCAGAGTTGGAGTGCCCAGGCGGCGGACGCCGCATATTCGGAATCGAGGATGTTCAGGTCGGCGCTGAGGTGGATCTGGTCGCCGGCGATGGTGTAACCATTGGATACGCCGAAGCAAATGGCGGGTGAATCAACTGTCGATGAAGCGGTAGGGTAAGGAGTCATGGAAGTAGTGTTTCAAGATGTTGGTGCGAAGTGCTGGATTTCAAAGGTAAAGCGGTATGTGCCCCGCTTCTCTGTCCAACGGCGATGCTGCTTGCCAGAGCGGGGCGGGAGTCTAAAGCAGAACCGGGAATCTGACCACGCTTTCTTGGCGCTGGACGTGTGCCCACACAGGGGGACGGTTTTTGGCAATCGGGGAAAGTTGCGCGCATGACCGTCGGGGTCGCACCATGCTCATGTCATGGTCCCGCGAGGATTCGATGACCCAGTCGGAGTGACGGCTAGGAAATCGGGGGGGCAGCGCCGGTTCGAACGGGCAGAAGCCGTTGCGCGATTTCCCTGGCCCAAGGATTGATCTCGCCATAGACCTTGCTCAAGCGGCCCCGCGACGCGCGAAAAAGCAGCCTTGCGCGAGCGTCGTCGATCGAGTTGTCGTACACGTAGGTTCGGTCGGCCAGCCAGGTCACGACCGAACAGTACGCCAGCGACTTGGTATAGCGCCCGATGATCTTGGGAATGGGCACGTCGTGTCCGCCTTCCATCACCCGCATGGCGACCCGTTTGGCGTTGATGGAAGGGTCGTCGGTGCCGACGAAAAACAGCCGGATGAAAAAGCCGGCGTCGCCCGCCCGGCGGATGAAATCCATCTTGTCGGGGGCGGAAAGGACGGTTTCGAAGGCGAGGCTACGGCCTTCCGTCAGGCAACGCTCGCGAATCTCGGCGGATCGCCGCGCCGCTTGCATGATTGCGTCGGGCGCGTTCCAGTCGCCGAATTCGTCGCGGGCAATGAAATCTGGATTGACGTAGACGCAACCGTCCATCCATTCGTGCATCAGCAGTTGTTGGGTGATCGAAGTTTTGCCAGAGCCGTTGGGACCGGCGACCACGATGAGCCGGGGTTTTCCCCCGTCGGTCATGCCTGCGGTCGAGGGGGGTTGATGGCGAGGATTTCGGCGCGTAGGCGGATCATGAGTTGTTCGCGCGCCGCCTGAGCATGTTTGCGCGCTTCCATCGCAACCGCTTCCATCAGGGTGTCGAGTTGCTCGTCGGAGGGTTCGTGAGTGATGTCGTTCAAATCGAATGCTGGTTGTTTCATCGTCTGCTCCGAAGTTGACTCGCGTTGGCCGATGGCCGCCCGCTTTTGTCGTTGGCTACTCTATCCATTGTAACTCAAGCCGTTGCGGTCGGTTGGGGTTCGATCCGATTTCTTTGAGCGTGCAGGCGTGGATCGGTCACGCCCGTCATGCGGAAACGCTGGGGCTGCGCGAGAAGAACTTTTCGGAAGCACACTTTTGGCGGGGATGTGCCGGGGGTTCCGCGTCCAATCTCAGCGGAACTCGTGCTGGCGCGTTATGATACGGTTCATTACAAATTCAGAATCAAGCCTGCGAGTTCAACAACATGAGCCGGGATCAAGTGTTTATCAGTTACAGCCATAAGGACAAAGGATGGCTGGAGAAATTACAAACCCATCTCACTCCGTTGCAGCGCGATGGAACGATTTCAGTATGGGCGGATACCGCTATCAAACCAGGCCAGATTTGGAAGGAAGAGATCGAAAAAGCCTTGGCGCGGGCGAAAGTGGCGGTGCTGCTGGTCAGTCCAGAATTCCTGGCGTCGAAATTCATTTATGAAAATGAATTGCCACCATTGTTGGAAGCAAACGCAACAGAAGGATTAACCATTCTCTGGATTCCAGTGCGGCCTAGCCACTACACCCGGACGGTTATCGCTGATTATCAAGCTGCCCACGATCCCGCAAAGCCATTGTCCGGCATGAGTCGCACTAAACAAGATGGTGCGTTAGTCGAAACCGTCAAAAAGATCGAAGTGGTGGCGCCGCCGTCTTCTTTGTCATCACCCACGCCTCCTGCGTCGTTGGTGATTACTCCTGCTGATCCTGTTTTGCCGGTCATTCAAAACATCCACGGTTGGTCAGCGCAGCAGGTGCGGTCTCTGCAACAGCAAACCGCCCAAGCACTCAAGATGCCGGTGGAATTCCAGGATGCCCTCAAGGATGGCAGTCAGGGACCGATGATGGTGGTGATTCCGGGCGGGCGTTTCCTGATGGGTTCGCCGTCGGACGAGCCGGAGCGCCGAGACGAGGAGCGTCAGCACGAAGTCGAAGTCGCGTCGTTCGCGCTGGGCAAGTACGCAGTGACCTTCGATGAATACGATCAGTTTGCCCATGCCATGGGGCAGACACTGCCCAAGGATGGAGGTTGGGGCCGAGGGTGGCGACCAGTGATCAGCGTGAGTTGGCTCAATGCAGTGGCTTATGCGGACTGGCTGAGCAAGCAGACGGGCCAGACTTATCGCCTGCCGACCGAAGCCGAATGGGAATACACCTGTCGAGCAGGAACGACGACACCGTTTTGTTTCGGGACCACGATCGGCACCGAGCAAGCCAACTACGATGGAAACTTTGTCTATGGCAAGGGACAAAAAGGCATGTATCGGCGAAAGACTGTCGAAGTCGGCCAGTTTCCAGCCAATCCTTGGGGGCTGCACGACCTGCACGGTAACGTCTGGGAATGGACCAGTTCCGAGTATGACGAAAAATATGGGGGTGCCGAGTTGCGTGCTGTCAGCGCCCGTGATTCCAGCAGTCCTCGGGTGTTGCGGGGCGGTTCGTGGAGCTACGGACCGGAGTGGTTGCGGTCGGCCGCTCGCCGCGGGGGCGACCCGCGCGGCAGGTTCAACATCGTGGGATTTCGTCTTGCCAGGACATTAACAATTTGACCTATTTGCTTTTTCCCTTTGCGGGGGTCCAGGGGGCGAAGCCCCTTGGTCGCCACAAATTTTACATGCTCATCGCCGTATCCGGTTGCTGAAGGTTTCGGTTGAAGACCGCCAACAAGTCGGTGGTTTTCAGATCGTCATTGGAATCCATGGCTGCGACCTTTTCGAGCAAAGGGATGCCTTTCTCCGTTTCGCCCTGCCTCGCATACAAATAGGCTTCGCCCTTCAGGCAAAGCAAATAGAATCGGACCAGCACCATATCGTTTTCATGGCCCTCGCGAAGTTGCGCCTCGCTGAGTGTGCTCCAGTCTTGGGGTAATCCGAGTTTTTGGCGCACGACTTCACGGGCTTTTTGACTGATATCTAGAGCCTCGGGATAACGGTGCTGGTAAAAGAAATAGCGAAACAGGGAAACCAGGACCATCAAATTTTCTGGGGCCAGTCGATAAGCGCGTTGTAAACCCGCCTCGGATTGTCCGTCACTGTAATCTTCGGCGGCTTGTTGCAGTAACTGCACGACCTCTTCGGAAGGCGGGTTGTCGAAATACAGCGGTTCGGCATCGAAAGATAATAGATCCACAACGAATTTCCTCAGCGAATCAACAGGATCGGAAGAGCACATTAAAGCCGAAGGGACCGGCACAATCAAGGCGTAAGAGTAGATGTAATGTCGTCATATCATTTCCATGATTCGGTAACGAACCGGGAAAGATCGCGACCCAGAATCATGCTGACGCTTTTCCAGCCTTCGCGATTTCCGCCATGATCAACTGGGTCCACGCCCCGGAGCCGGGCAAGTTCTGGCCTCCGTCGGCGACCACCAGCGTACCGGTGATGTAGGATGCCAGCGGCGAGGCCAGGAACACGCTCAACTGGCCGATGTCGTCCGGCGTGCCGAAGCGACCCAGCGGAATCGCCTGTTTCAAGGTGTCGGCGCTGCCTTCCGGCACCAACCGCCGTACCCCCTCGGTACCCTCGATCGGGCCGGGTGCGATGCTGTTGCAGCGGATGCCGAACCGGCCCCATTCCAGCGCCAGGTTGCGCATCATGTTGTCGATACCGGCCTTGGCGGCGCCGACATGGGCTTGAAAAGCATACGGCATGAACGCCATGCCAGCGGAGATGAAAATGATGTTGCCCCGAGTTTCCTGGAGTTGCTCGAACGCCGCCCGGCAGGTGTGAAAACTGCCCAACAAATCGATGTCCACCACCGCCTTGAAGCCGTTGGGACTGATCTGTTCGGCGGGACAGGGGAAGTTGCCGGCCGCGCCGCAGATCAGGGTATGAATGGGCCCCAGTTCCTCGCGAGCGTCCCGCATGGCCTTTTCCAGCGCGGGATAATCGCGCACGTCGGCGGCATGGGTCGAGACTCGCGCGCCGAGTGCGCGCAGTTCCGCCGCCGCCGTGTTCAGCTTGTCTTGCGAGCGGCCGAGGATGCCGAGATCGGCACCGACCGCCGCGAAGTTGCGGGCGATGCCGAGATTGATGCCGCTGCCGCCGCCGGTGATGAATACGGTCTTGCCCTGGAACAGATCGTGAGCGAAACAAGAGCGGATGTTCATGATGTTCTCCTGAGTTGGAGTGTGATAAGCCCTTCAAGTCCAAGCAAGATTGGATCGACCAACCTGCCAAGGTTTGGCTGACTTGACCGTTGCGGCACCCTTGTCGAGAATCGCTGTTCGAGCGTTGATTCCTACCGGAGTTCGTTTATGGCCGACCGTGATCTATTGATTATAGGAGCCGGTATCAGTGGCTTGAGCATGGCCCATTACGCCGCCGCCGCTGGCCTGAACGTGCTGGTGTTGGAGCGGGAAGACCGGGTGGGGGGATGCCTGCACTCGCATCGTTTCGGCGGCGAGATGGACGGGTTCTGGCTGGAGTTGGGCGCGCACAGCGGTTTCAATTCCTACGGTAATCTGCTGGCGATTCTGGAACGGGTCGGGTTGCTGGGTCGATTGCAACGCCGAGTCAGGGTCGGGTTCCGGTTGTTGGTCGGCGGCGCGGTCAAAAGCATTCCTTCCCAGTTGTACTTCCCGGCACTGGCGCTGGCCCCGGTTCGCATGCTCGGCCTGATCAAAACCGGACGCACCGTCGCCGAGTACTACGGCCACATCGTCGGCCGCCGCAATTACGCGACGGTGTTCGAGCCGGCCTTCAACGCGGTGATTTGTCAGCCGGCCGGCGAGTTTCCCGCCGACAGCCTGTTTCAACCTCGGCCCCGGCGCAAGGACGTACCACGCGGTTTCACGCTGCCCGGCGGACTGCAAACCATCGCCGACACCCTGGCTGGGCAAATGGGCTTTTCCGTCGAACTCGGGCAAAGCGCGCGGGAGATTCGGCGCGATGGTGAGGGTTGGGTCGTTCGTACCGATCGCGGCGAGTACGGCGCCCGCGCGCTGTGTCTGGCCACGCCGGTGGCAACGGCGACCCAACTGCTGCGCGCGCCGTTTTCCGAGGTCGCCGGGCGACTGGCGGAGATCGAGACCGCCCAGGTCGAATCGGTTGGTGTGGCGTTGCCGGCCGCGCGCTTATCCCTGCCGCCGGTGGCGGGGTTGATCGGCAGAGGCGAGCCGTTTTACTCGATGGTGTCGCGCGATACCGTGTCCGATGCCCACTGGCGAGGTTTGACCTTCCACTTTCGGCCAGGCGTATTGGACGAAGAACGGAAGATCGAGCGAATCGCCCAAGTGCTCGGCATCGATCAAGCCCTGCTCGAATCCGGGAACGTCGTGTCCAAACTCAACCAATTGCCCGCGCTGCGGGTCGGTCATGGCGAACGGGCCAAGGAGCTGAACCAGGCATTGGCCGGATATCGCTTGGCGCTGGTCGGCAATTACTTCAGCGGAGTGGCGATCGAGGATTGCGTGACCCGCTCGCGAACGGAGTTCGAGCGGTTACGAGGCGAGGGACTGTGAAGGGTTTGAGCCGGACCCGGGCGCGAGTCGCGCCGGTCGGGTCCACTCGATCAAGCGGATTAAAAGTTGGGAAAAACCGTGGACGTTTCGCCGGCCGGGACGAAGAGATTTTCGCCAGTCGACCAGACATCGTCGTTAATCAGGAACTTGCAAGCGACCGCACCCTTTTTGAGATCATTGTTGGTCCACACCCAAACGTCGTTCTCGACGTTTTTCATTTCCACCCCGGTTTCCCAACTGAGGCCGGCGCCCTCGCCACGGATGAACAGCTTGTTGCCGAATCCGACATCGTATTTGGCGACGACGACCGTGGCGGTTGAGTCGATGGACTTTTTGGCTGTAGCCGTGGCTTTGGCGGGCGAAGCTGGGGCTTTGGTGGTTTTGGTGGCTTTGGTGGATGCCGGTTTCGCGGCGGGTTTTGGAGCCTCGGCCTTGGCGGTCGCGGCGGTCGCGGCGGGTTTTGGAGCCTCGGCCTTGGCGGTGGTTTCGGCCTTGGCGGGCGGCGCGGCGGTCGCGGCGGGTTTTGGTGCCTCGGCCTTGGCGGTGGTTTCGGCCTTGGCGGGCGCGGCGGGCGCGGCGGGTTTTGGAGCCTCGGCCTTGGCGGGGGTTACGGGTGCGGCAGGTGTTGCGGTGGCGGCTGCCGTGGTCGGTTTGGTGGTTTTCTTGGGGTCCTTGTTGACCGGAGTGCTGGTCGGCTCTTTCTTCTTCGGCATGAATCGATCCTCTGGTGAGTAGTTTGATTACGAAAATACGGTTTGCCATCATGGCGACTTTTTGAGTCTAACCCAAGCGCGAACGAGTCTCCAACTGACTGACAGCTTGGAATAGTGTGGATTATCGTGCGCCATTTTTAAATCCAACTTGAGCCAGCCGCATGCTTCAACACGGTTTTTTCTTCGATCCGACCCATGGCTACGATCTTGCCACCTTGCTGGCGGTGACACCACCGGCCGAGCCACCCGATTTCGCCAGTTTCTGGCGAAACTTGTACGCCCGTGCTCGCGAGGTCACGGTTGCGCCGATATTGCGGGAGGTTCCCAGTCCACACCCGCGTATCCATATGTTCGAACTGGAATTCACATCGCTGAACGGGTTTTTGGTCAAGGGCTGGTTGACCCGGCCGCGCGATGCGCCCGTCGAACGCGGCGTCGTGGTCGGTCACGGCTATGGCGGTCGGGATGGCCCGGATTTTCATCTGCCCATCCCTCGGGCGGCGATGCTGTTTCCCTGCGCCCGAGGCATTTCCCGCAGTGCCTGCGCCGGGATTCCGGCGAACCCGGACGATCATGTGTTGCATGGGATCGGTGAGCGGGATACTTACGTGCACGGCGCTTGCGCGGCCGATACCGTGTGGTGCGCGGCCTCCGCGCTTCTGGAGCTGTTTCCCACGGCGGCGCGGCGGCTGGAATATTTGGGAATCAGTTTCGGTGGCGGCATCGGCGCGCTGGCCCTGCCGTGGGACGAACGGTTTCATCGAGCCCATCTGAACGTGCCTAGTTTCGGCCATCATCCGCTGCGGCTGGGAATGCCCTGCGTGGGTAGCGGCGAGGCGGTCCGTCGCCACCAGCGGCGGACTGGCCAGGTCCTGGATACACTGCGCTACTTTGACGCCGCCGTTGCCGCGCGCCATTTACGCATCCCCATGCACGTTGCCGCCGCTCGCTTCGATCCGGCGGTGCCGCCGCCCGGCCAGTTCGCGGTTTATAACGCGCTCGCCGGTCCCAAGGAGCTGTTCGTGCTGCGGGCGGGCCACTTCGATCACGCTGGCACGATCGTCGAGGACCGACGCTTGCTGGATGCGCTGGCGTACTTCTTCAACCGCGATTGAGCCACGCCGGGCGGCTGGAGACGATGGGCGCTCCACACCGCGCGGACCTGTCATTCCTCTTTCATACGCATGTCAAATTTATGCGGTAAATTTCAACCAATTCAATTTGTTGAAATTGATCCGCAGGCATGAATCGAGAATATCACAAGTGGTATAGCCATCGACTGAACCGGGATATGGAACTGCTGGTCTTCGGCCACGCCGGAGCCAAGGTGCTGGTCTTTCCCACTCGTTGTGGCCGGTTTTACGAGTACGAGAATATGGGGCTGACCGAGGCGTTGCGCCACAAGATCGACCGGGGTTGGCTGCAATTGTACTGTGTGGATAGCATCGACGAAGAAAGCTTCTACTGCTTCTGGAACCAACCCTGGGATCGTGTCCACCGGCACATGCAGTATGAATCCTATCTGTTGAATGAAGTGCTGCCGCTGATGTGGGCGAAGAACGGTCACCCTTGCGTCATTGCGCACGGTTGCAGCTTCGGGGCGTTCCATGCGGTCAACTTCGCCTTTCGTCATCCGCAGGCGTTTCACAAGGTGGTGGCGTTGAGCGGTCGTTTCGATCTGACGCAGCCGGTCGAGCACTTCAACAATCTGTTCGACGGCCATTACGACGAACAGGTTTATTTCAATACCCCCAGCCACTTTGTGCCGAATCTATCCGATCCGTATCTGCTGGATCGTCTGCGGCGTCTGGACGTAGTGCTGGCAATTGGCGATCGGGATCCGTTTCTGGACAATAATCGACAACTCAGCGAATCGCTGTGGCACAAAGGGGTCTGGAACGCCATGCATGTCTGGCAGGGGCGGGCGCACAGCCCGAAGCATTGGCGCAAGATGGTGGAGCTTTATGTTTGAGCGCGATTCCGGTCGGTGGCGGGATCGTGGCGGTCAATACCCCAGCAACCGCGCGCTCTGATAGAAGACGAAACTCAGCAGCCAGGCCAGCGCCAGCGACCAGGCGATGCTGACACCGGTGAAGGCCAGACTCTTGGATTCGCCGCGCAGAGTCGCCACCGTGGACAGGCAGGGGGTGTAGACCAGCGTGAACAGCATGAAGCTGAACGCCTGCACCCAGTCCATGTGCTGGGCCGTCAATTGTGCCAGCGCGCTGCCTTGCACCCCGTAGACCACCGCCATCGCGCCCAGCACGATCTCCTTGGCGACGAAACCGAACAGCAGCACCACCGCCATCTGCTGGTCGATGCCGATCGGCCGCAGCAGCGGTTCCAGCCAGCCGCCGAACATTCCCGCCAGGGTTTCGGGACCACCAGCCGGCACGCCGGTGGGAAGGTGGGTCAGCAACCAGATCGCCACCACTCCCGCAACGATGAAGCGGGTGGCGCGACTGAGAAAATGGTGGATTTCGTGCCAGGCGCGCAGTACCACCTGCTGGAACGTCGGTAACCGGTAGGGCGGTAGCTCGATCAACAGCGGCTCGCCGCCGCCCAGCCGATTCTTGAACAGCAGGGCGGTGGCGAGGGCGATCAGGAAGCTGGTTGCATACAGCGTGAGTAGGACCAGCGGCGCTTCGGTCGGGCTGAACAATGCCGAGATCAGGAAGATGAAGACTTGCAGCCGGGCCGAGCACAGCGAAAAGGGGATGATGAGCATGGTCAGCAAGCGCAGGCCGCGCGCGCGTATCACCCGGGTGCCCATCAGCGCCGGCACGTTGCAGCCGAATCCCATCAACAGCATCACGAAGCCACGCCCGTCCAGACCGACTCGCGCCATCAACGCATCCATCAGAAAGGCGATGCGCGACAGGTAGCCACTGTCTTCGACCAGTGCCATGCCCAGAAAGAACAGCACGATTACCGGCACGAACGAAGCGACCGTGCCCAAGCCGTCGTACACGCCTTCCACCAACAGCCCGTACAGCCAGCCGGGCAGAATCGCCTGCAAATGCACCAGTCCCAACTCGCGAAACTGCTCCAGTAGCCAGGCTACCCCATCCTGCAGCGGTGTACCCAAGGTATAGACTGCCTGAAATAGCAGGAACAGGGCCAAGAAGAACAGCGGGACGCCAAGCACCGGGTGCAGGGCGAAGCGGTCGATGCGCTCGCTCAGGCCGTATTCCAGCACTCGCGGCATCTTGACGGAGCGGGCGATCAACTTCTCGGCTTCGGCGATCAGCGCCTCATCGGCGACGAAATCGGTTTGTGAGGTGGGGGAGGCGGTGGGGGCGTCCAGGCTCAGGACATGCCGCAGCGTCTCGCGGGCCTCCGGGAAGCCACGACCGTATTTGGCGCTGATGAAACAGACCGGACAGTCCAGCCCCGCCGCCAGCGCCGCCGCGTCGAAGCGGATGCCCAACTGTTCGGCTTCATCGGTCATGTTCATGATCGCAACTGCCCTGAGTCCCAGCCGGCGCAGTTGCAGCGCCAGCGGCAGTTGCTGGTCGATCTGGGTGGCGTTCAGGATGATGCACAGCAGATCCACCGGGTTGTTCAGCAGAAAGCGCCGCACCACCTGCTCGTCCTCGGCGAATCCGTGCAGATCGTAAAGGCCGGGCAGGTCGACCACTTCGACCATCTCGGTACCGAGCAGGATCTTGGCGCTCAGCAGATCGACGGTAATACCCGGCCAGTTGCCAATGCGGGCGCCGGCGCCGGTCAGACGGTTGAAAAATGTTGATTTTCCGGTGTTGGGCATCCCCAGCAGGGCGATGCGTTTCATCCCATGGCTCGAAGATGGATGAAAGCGGCGTCATGCCGGCGCAGCATCACGTTGACGCTGCCGATTCGGACTTGCAGTGGTCCGCCGAACA